>ERZ795062.1456-NODE-1456-length-16858-cov-5.987324_pt1 | contig 16858 bp, 17 predicted proteins | sample MGYA00375146_ERZ795062 | MGnify/ENA primary metagenome ERZ795062 (study PRJEB30191, sample SAMN05720281) | activated sludge metagenome | isolation source: Anaerobic digester | place: USA | collected 2015-07-16 ... | reverse complement strand
TTCCGGTGCTTACGCCACGGCAATTGGTTATTCCGCTACCGCTAATGCGGAAAATGCGATTGCGCTTGGTAGAGGCGCGCAGGCACTGGCGGAAAACAGTATTTCCATCGGTACCGGCAATATCGTGCGCGGCAACAAATCCGGTGCAATTGGTGATCCGACGATTATCAACGGTGAAAGTAGCTACTCGGTGGGTAACGACAACCGGGTAGATACCAACGATACTTTCGTGTTGGGTAACAATGTCACCCAAACCATGAATAACTCGGTGATTCTGGGCAGCCAGTCTTCGGCTACTGCGGTACACACCACAGCCAGCGGCGGTAACTACACTTATGCCGGTGCCAATGATGACAATGTGGCCGGTGTGAACGATGTAGTCGGCGTGGTGAGCGTGGGTACTGAAGGACAAACTCGTCAGGTGCAGAATGTAGCCGCCGGTGTGGTATCGCCGACTTCTACCGATGCGATTAATGGTAGTCAGCTTTATCATACTAACCAAGCCATCAATAATATCGCCAATCACACGGTGAATATCGGTAACCAGCTGAACCAACGTATCGATGAAGTGGGCAAAAAAGCCAATGCAGGTGTGGCTGGTGCGATTGCTCAAGGCTCCATTCCGCAAGTGACCCGCCCAGGTACGGTTGGCTTGGGTATCGGCAGCGGCTTCTACGGTGGCCAGTCTGCGATGGCATTAGGTGTCTCGTCGATGAGTGACAACGGCAACTGGATTGTGAAAGGTAACTTGTCCACCAATTCCGGCGGCCATGTCGGAGTCGGTGCCGGTGCTTTGTATCAGTGGTAAAGTAAACCGTGAAGTAAAATAAAACCAAAAGGGCAGCAATGCCTTTTTGGTTTTTTACCTTTCAGACAGGCATTTACCCATTTATCAATGTGGTTACAGTGATAAAAAAACCTCCGCCAAATCGGCAGAGGTTTTTGTTTGCTATTGCAACGCGGCTTATTTGATACGCATGTCGCCGGTTTCCACAAAGCGTTGGTGCCAAGATAAGGCTTCCAGCAGCAGGTGCGGGGTGTGCAGGCCGCCGGCTTTTTCGGCACGGTCGAAGTAGTCGTTCAACTGATCGCGGTAATCCGGGTGGGCACAGTTGTTGATAATCAATTTCGCGCGTTGACGCGGTGATTTGCCGCGCAAATCGGCCATACCTTGCTCGGTAACGATAAACATGACATCGTGTTCGGTGTGGTCGTGGTGCGAAACCATCGGTACGATGCAGGAAATTGCGCCGTCTTTGGCCACTGAAGGCGATACGAAGAACGAGAAGAAGGCATTGCGGGTAAAGTCACCTGAGCCGCCGATACCGTTCATCATTTTGGTGCCCATTACGTGGGTGGAGTTTACGTTGCCGTAGATGTCGGCTTCGATCATGGCGTTCATGCCGATGATGCCCAAGCGGCGGATGACTTCGGGGTTGTTGGTGTATTCCATCGGGCGCAGGATGATTTTATCGCGCAGGAACTCGATGTTGTCGTTGAAACGTTGCAGTGCATCGGGGCTGAACGACAGGGCGGTGGCCGAAGCGTGTTTCATTTTGCCGGCAATAATCAAATCCAGCATGCCGTCTTGCAGCACTTCGGTGTAACCGGTTAAGTCGTCAAACGGTGCATCCAGCAGGCCGGCCAATACGGCGTTGGCCACGTTGCCCACGCCTGATTGCAGCGGCAGCAGGTTTTTCGGCAGGCGGCCGGCTTTGACTTCGTGAGAGAAGAAATCGATGATTTGCGCGGCGATGGCTTTGGAGTTGTCATCGGGGTCGGCAAATTTGCTGTTGCGGTCGCCGCTGTTGGTGAGCACGATGGCAACGATTTTATCTAAGTCGCATTCCAGATAGGGCGAGCCGATGCGGTCGAACGGGCCGGTAATCGGAATCGGTTTGCGGTTAGGCGGAACGCCGATGTCGTACACCGCATCGTGCATGCCTTCGAGCTTGGCATTTTGGGCGAAATTTATTTCGATGATGACTTTTTTCGCGGCTTTCAGGGCTTCGTTGCCGTGACCGATACCCATGGCGGGGATGATTTTGCCGTCGGCAGTGATGCCTGAAGCTTCAACGATGGCGATGTCGAAATTGCCGTAGAAACCTTGGCGCATTTGTTGTTCAACGTGCGACAAGTGCATATCTTGGTAAGCGATGTTACCGGCGTTGATGCTGTTGCGGATGCCGGGGTCGGATTGGAAGGGGTTGCGGAAGCTCACGCAGTTGGCGGCAGCCAATACGCCGTCGCACTCGGGGGCGGTAGAAGCGCCGGTAATCATACCGAAGGCAAACGGTTCGCCGCGAGCGTGTGCGGCTTTGGCGCGCTCGGCAATGGCGGTGGGCAGCGCTTTGGGATAGCCGGCACCGGTAAAGCCGGTAATGGCAAGGGTCATGCCGTTTTGAACAAACTCGGCGGCTTGTTCGGCCGACATGATTTTGGCGCGCAGGCCTTCGTGTTTCACGCGTTCAGCTGCGTTGGCGGTCATAAGATTTTCTCCTCATTTAAGCAAAATGGTTTCCGCAGGGATGCAGGTGTGTGCTACGGCCTTGTAATGTGGTGTAGCGAATCGGGTTAAATATAGCTTATAAGCTGGGGCGCTGTAAAGATTACGGAGCGCTGTTTTTGCGTTTCAGACAGGCATTGTTTAGCTCTCGCCGTCTTTCAACTGCCGCCGCTCGTAAACGGCTTGGGCGAGGGTGCCGGCGTCTATGTATTCCAGCTCGCTGTTAAGCGGCATTCCGCGCGAGAGACGGCTCACTTTATAAGGCAGTTTGGCAAACAGCTCGGAAAGAATATAGGCGGTGGCATCGCCCTCGGCGGTGAAATTGGTGGCGATGATGATTTCTTCCACTTCGCTCTCTTTCAGCCGCTCAACCAATTGATTGAGCGCGATGTGGTTTAAATCCATGCCTTGTGCCGGGCTGACTTGACCCATCAGCACAAAATACAGGCCGTCGTGGCAGCGGGCGGCTTCCATGCTGGCGACGTCGGCGGGCATGTGCACAATCATCAGGCGGCGCGGATCGCGTTCGTTGTCGGCACAAATCGGGCACAGTTCATGCTCGCTGAAGGTGTTGCAACGGCGACAGTGGCCGACTTGTTTCAGCGCGTTTTGCAGGGCATCAACCAAGGCGGCGGCGCCGTCGCGGTCGTGTTGCAATAATTGATACGCCATGCGCTGCGCCGACTTGGGGCCGACGTTGGGCAGAATGCAGAGCGCTTTAATCAGGCGGGAAAAGGCATCGGGCGGGGTTTTGCTCATGGCGGCGGCTTTTTAAAGGTGTGGCAACAAATCGAGCGGGGCATCGATGGCGTAATCCTGCGGCCATTGGCTGGGCGTATCGGTATCAGCGATATAACCCCAGTTGGCCAACACGCCGACCATCCCCGCATTTTTGGCAGCCTGCATATCGCGCTCAGCGTCGCCGACGTAAAGGCAGTGTTCGGGTGTAACGCCGATCTCTTGGCAGGCGTGTAGCATCGGCAGCGTGCTGGGCTTGGCTTCGGCGCAGGTGTCGCCGGACACCACGGTGGCGGGCGGCACGGCAAAACCGAGTTTGGGTACCAAACGATCGGTAAAGGTTTTCGGCTTGTTGGTGATGATACCCCATTTGAGGCCGCGTTCATCGAGGGCGCGGATGAGTTCGTTGATGCCGTCGAATAACACGGTATCGCGGTCGAAACAGCGCTCGTATTCGGCAAGATATTCCTGCCGCCAGCGGGCGTGTTCGGGGTGCTCCTTGCTGATGCCTGCGCCGAGTAAAATCAGGCCGGATGCGCCGTGGCTGGCCACCGGACGGATGTCTTCCATCTGCTTTTGCGGAAAACCGTGGCGCTCGAGCAGGGCGTTGAGGGCGCCGCCGAGGTCGAGAGCGGTATCGGCGAGCGTGCCGTCGAGGTCGAATAATACGGCTTGAAGAGTCATCGTATGCTTGCTTTCTGGATAAATGTTTTTTCAGACAGGCATTGAATACGAAATATGCCTGTCTGAAAGGATAGAATAAATAAGTTTGGCTGTAATTTTAGCAGACTTTGATAGCAATGGTTTATCGCCCCGTTGGCTTGTCAAGCGAAGGGCGGGAGACTAAAGTAATGCTTGTCTGAAAAATCCCGCTTCGCCGAAGTGAAAGAGAATAAAAATGCTATTTGTGATTTCCCCCGCTAAAAATCTGAATGAAAACCAAACCGCGCCGGTAGCGGCTTACAGCCAGCCCGATTTGTTGGCCGATGCGGCGGTGCTGATGGACGAATTGCGCCGCTTGGCACCGCAAGATATCGCCAAGCTGATGCACGTTTCCGATAAAATCGCCTTGTTGAACGCCGAGCGCAATGCCGCGTGGCAGCCGCCGTTTACCCCAGAAAACGCCAAGCAAGCGGTTTATCTGTTTAACGGCGATGTGTATGAAGGCTTGGCGGCGGAAAGCCTGCCGCCAGCCGGGGTGGATTATCTGCAAGCGCATCTGCGGATTTTGTCGGGCTTGTACGGCCTGCTGCGCCCGTTGGACTTAATCCAGCCTTACCGCCTGGAAATGGGCACCGCTTTGGCTAATCCGCGCGGCAAAAATCTTTATGAATTTTGGGGCGACACCATAGCCGAAGCGCTCAACCGCGCGCTTGCCGAGCAGCAAACCGATACGCTGATTAATCTGGCCTCGCAAGAATATTTCAAATCGGTATCCGGCAAATTGAACGCGCGCCTGATTACGCCGGTGTTTAAAGACGAGAAAAACGGCCAATACAAGGTCATCAGTTTCTACGCCAAACGCGCGCGCGGCCTGATGGTGCGCTATGCCGCCGAGCAGCAAGTCAGCGAGCCGGAAGAGTTGAAGGCATTTGATTCGGAAGGTTATGCTTACAACGCTGCCGCTTCAAATGAAAAGGAATGGGTGTTTTTGCGTGCCGAGCAGAAATAAAGCACCGTAAAGCACTTGGCAAACGGGCGGAAACAGGCTAATATACGCGCTCTCAAGAAACGGAAGCGTGGCAGAGCGGTTTAATGCAACGGTCTTGAAAACCGTCGAGGGTTGATAGCCCTCCGTGAGTTCGAATCTCACCGCTTCCGCCAATCTTGATTTTATGCAAATGCATAACCGGAAGCGTGGCAGAGCGGTTTAATGCAACGGTCTTGAAAACCGTCGAGGGTTGATAGCCCTCCGTGAGTTCGAATCTCACCGCTTCCGCCAAATTGAAAGAAAACAGCCTGTTGGAATGCAACAGGCTGTTTTTTTGTGTTGGAAAAGAGTGGTATTATTGCGATTGATGTCGATAAAACCGCTTAATTTGGAATTATCCGTTGCAATGTCGGTCGTATCGTAACGATGTGGTGTTTGGCCGCATAAGGAGAATAAAATGCAGATAAACGCTTTTTGGAAAGCCGGCTTGGTGTCGCTGGCGCTGCTGGGTTTGGCCGCGTGTAGCACCACGTCGGGTAAACGGCATGGTCATGCGGCGAGCAAGGTTAAGCCGGTGCGGATTAATCCGGCGATGCAGGCCGACGGCGGGCGCGAGTTGATTATGCAGAGTATGGATTTGGTCGGCACGCCTTATCGTTGGGGCGGTACCACCGATGCGGGCTTTGATTGCAGCGGCATGATTCAGTATCTCTATAAAAATGCCTTAGGCGTAAACCTGCCGCGTACTTCGCGCGATATGGCGGCGGCATCGAAACGGATTAGTAAAGGCAGCTTGAAAGCGGGTGATTTGGTGTTCTTCAATACTTCCGGCCGCGGTATTTCGCATGTGGGGCTGTATATCGGCAACGACCAGTTTATCCATGCGCCGTCTTCGGGCAAAACCATTCAAACGGAAACGCTCAGCAAACCTTATTATGCGAGCCGTTTGGTGAAAGCAGGTACTTATTTCTATTAATTGAAAACAGTAAATGCCTGTCTGAAAAAACAAAACCCGGCCATATTGACCGGGTTTTGTTTTTTCAGACAGGCATATTTATACGCGGCTGAAAATCAGGGTGGCGTTGGTGCCGCCAAAACCGAAGCTGTTGGACATCACCGCATCCAGTTTCTTCTCCTGATTGGCCAGCGGAATCGGAATACCGGCAGCCGCTTCGTCCAGATTCTGGATATTGGCGCTACCGCAGATGAAATCGTTTTGCAGCATCAGAATCGAATAAATCGCTTCGTTGGCACCTGCCGCGCCTTGTGCGTGGCCGGAGAGCGACTTGGTAGAGCTGACCGGCGGCACTTCCCCGCCGGCGAACACTTCGCGGATGGCATCTAACTCCTTGGTATCGCCCACCGGAGTAGAGGTGCCGTGCGCGTTGATGTAGTCCACTTTGCCGCCGTGTTGCGCCAGAGCCATCTGCATACAGCGCACCGCGCCTTCGCCGGAAGGAGCGACCATATCGTGGCCGTCGGAAGAGGCGCCATAGCCGGTGAGTTCGCACAAAATGGTAGCGCCGCGCGCTTTGGCGTGTTCGTATTCTTCCAACACCAGCATACTGCCGCCGCCTGAAATCACGAAGCCGTCGCGATTGGCATCGTAGGCGCGGCTGGCGGTTTCGGGGGCGTCATTATATTTGCTCGACATCGCACCCATCGCATCAAACAGCGAAGCCATTTGCCAAGAGATTTCTTCACCGCCGCCGGCAAACACGATGTCTTGTTTGCCCATCTGGATGAGTTCGGAGGCGTGGCCAATGCAGTGAGCGCTGGTGGAGCAGGCGGAGCTGATCGAGTAGTTCACCCCTTTTACTTTAAAAGAAGTGGCCAAGCAGGCGGATACGGTGGAAGACATGGTTTTGGTGACACCATACGGGCCGATGCGTTTTACACCGCTTTCGCGCAAGGTATCGGCTGCTTCGACTTGAGCCGAAGAGGAGGCGCCGCCGCTACCGGCCACGATGCCGGTGCGCGGGTTGGAGACTTGTTCTTCAGACAGGCCTGCCATTTCGATGGCTTCTTGCAAGGCGATATAAGCATAAGCGGCGGCGTTGCCCATAAAGCGGAAGACTTTGCGGTCGATGATTTCTTTCGGATCCAACTTGATGGTGCCTGCCACTTGCGAGCGCATTCCCATTTGTTGGAAGACAGGTTCGAATTCGATGCCGGATTTCAGGGCCTTAAGGGAGGCCAAAACTTCGCGGCAATTGTTGCCCAGGCTCGATACGATACCGATGCCGGTAACGACTACTCGTTTCATAAACAACTCTCCTGAGGTGAGGATTAGAAATCGTCTGTGCTGGTAAACAGGCCGACGCGCAGGCCGTTGCCTTCATAAATTTGGCGACCGTCTACGCTCATTTCGGCATCGGCAATGCCCAGCACCAGTTTGCTGTTCATTACGCGCTTGATGTGGATGTGATAGGTGATTTTTTTGTGTTTGGGCAGCACTTGGCCGGTGAATTTTACTTCGGAGCAACCGAGTGCGCGACCGCGGCCGGGAGCGCCGGTCCAACCCAGATAGAAGCCTACCAATTGCCACATGGCATCCAAGCCCAAGCAGCCGGGCATCACCGGGTCGCCTTCAAAGTGGCAAGCGAAAAACCACAAATCGGGATTGATGTCTAATTCCGCAATGATTTCACCTTTGCCGTATTTACCGCCATCGGTGTTGATGGTAACGATGCGGTCGACCATCAGCATATTGGGCAGCGGCAATTGGGCGTTGCCGGGGCCGAACATCTCGCCGCGGGCGCATTGGAGTAATTCTTCTTTGGTGTAGCTGCTTTGCGGAATGTGTTGGGAAGTCATGGGTGTCCTTAATATTTAACAAATAAACTGATGAAGATGCTCAGTATTTTTAGATGCTATGCTCTAACCGACTGATTTTAATGGGGCGGCGGCTTTTGCGTCAAGCCGCGCCGTTGGGTTTTTCCGTACTTTACTCAAATGCCTGTCTGAACATTTTGATTTGAACGCATTTATTCGGATGTGCTGCGTTTGCGCAATAACACGCCGCTTTCAATATGATGGGTGAACGGAAATTGGTCAAACAAGGCGAAGCGCTCGATGCGGTGGCTGCGGTTTAATACCTCTAAATTGCTGCGCAGGGTATCGGGGTTGCAGGAAATATAGAGGATGTTGTCGAAACCGGCTAAGAGCTGCAAAGTATCGTCGTCCACACCGGCACGCGGCGGATCGACCAATACGGTGGAAAACGCATAATCCGCCAAACGGATGCCGCTTTCTTGCAGGCGGCGGAACTCGCGCGCGCCTTGATAGGCTTCGGTGAACTCTTCCGCGCTCAAGCGGGCGATGGCGATGTTGTCGCAGCCGTTGGCTTCAATATTCCACTGCGCGGCGGCAACGGACGTTTTCGAAACTTCGGTGGCCAACACGCGGCGGAAATGCTGTGAGAGCGGCAGGGTGAAATTGCCGTTGCCGCAATACAGTTCCAGCATATCACCGCCCAAACCTTGCGCACTTTGGCATGCCCAAGTGAGCATGGATTGGCAAACGGCGGCGTTGGGTTGGGTGAAGCTGCCTTCGGTTTGGCGGTAACGGAAGCGGCGGCCGGCCACTTCCAATTCTTCGGTTACAAAGTCTTGCGACAGCACGATTTTCTGGCCACGGCTGCGGCCGATAATCGAAATGCCTAAGTCTTGCTGCAACTGGCGGGCGGCGGCTTGCCAGGCGTCATCCAGTTTTTTGTGATAAATCATGCTCACCAGCACTTCGCCGCTCAAGGTGCTGAGAAATTCGCATTGGTACCAGCGGTTTTGCAACACCGGCACCGCGGCAACGGCCTGCAATAATGCAGGCATCAGGCGGTTGATGGCGGGGCTGGCAGCAGGGAAGTCGGCCAATTTAATCAGCGAAGCACTGCCGGCTTTGCGGCCGGGCTCGAACATGGCATAGCTGATGTTGTCGCCTTCGTGCCAAATACGGAACTCGGCGCGCATACGGTAATGGCTGGGCGGAGACGGGAAGATTTCCAGCTCGGGCGTGTCTAAGCCGGTAAATAAGGTTTGAAGACGGGCGGCTTTGTCGGCCAGTTGCTGCGCATAATCGGGTGTGGACATGGTAAGGGCAATAGATAAAGGTGATTCATTATAGACAATTGAAGCAGTTTACAAAAGCCTGCGGCCTTGGCAAAAACGCCATTTGCGGCGCATTTCTGCAAAGGTTTCTGCCCGCAACTTTCAGACAGGCATACCGGTTTCAGGTATCATAGCGTACTGTTTTATTTGTATTGATTGATGACCGATATGCTGCAAACCGACCAGCTCACCGGCAACCGCGCCGAACGTGTGATTACCGCCAAAACCTTATCCGCTCAGGAAGAGCAGCTCGAACGCGCGCTGCGGCCGAAAGCGCTGGCTGATTATATCGGCCAGGCCAAGGCCAAAGAGCAGTTGGAGATTTTTATTCAGGCGGCCAAACAGCGCGGCGAGGCGCTGGATCATACCTTATTGTTCGGCCCGCCCGGCTTGGGCAAAACCACGCTGGCGCACATCATCGCCAAAGAATTGGGTGTGAACCTGCGCCAAACTTCCGGCCCGGTGCTGGAGCGCGCCGGCGATTTGGCGGCTTTGCTCACCAATCTCGAGCCGCACGATGTTTTGTTTATCGACGAAATTCACCGACTCAGCCCGGTGGTGGAAGAAATTCTGTATCCCGCGCTGGAGGATTATCAACTCGACATCATGATCGGCGAAGGCCCCGCCGCCCGCTCGGTAAAAATCGATTTGCCGCCGTTTACCTTGGTCGGCGCCACCACCCGCGCCGGTATGCTCACCAATCCGCTGCGCGACCGTTTCGGCATCGTATCGCGGCTGGAGTTTTACAATCACGACGATCTGGCGGTGATTGTCGGCCGTTCCGCCGCTTTGCTGCAACTGGACATCGACGACACCGGCGCGATGGAAATCGCCCGCCGCAGCCGCGGCACCCCGCGCATCGCCAACCGCCTGCTGCGCCGCGTGCGCGATTACGCCGAAGTAAAAAGCAGCGGCAAAATCAGTGCCGCCACCGCCGATGCGGCTTTGAGTATGCTGGATGTGGATGCGCAAGGCCTGGATGTGATGGACAGAAAATTCCTAGAAGCCATTCTGCACAAATTCAGCGGCGGCCCGGTCGGCTTGGAAAACGTAGCCGCCGCCATCGGCGAGAGTACCGACACCATCGAGGATGTGATCGAACCTTATCTGATTCAGCAGGGCTTTTTGCAGCGCACCCCGCGCGGAAGAATGGCCACCGAGCGCAGTTATCTGCATTTTGGTTTGAAGTTTGATAAGTAAAGCTTGGGTTGAAAAATGCCTGTCTGAAAACGTTTTTTACTGAGTAGAAAACGTTTTCAGACAGGCATTTTTAATGGCAACTGCTATATGGGGGCGCCGCTATATAAGGCAACCAAATAAATAATATGAACGATAACAAAAAGATAGCCAAGGGCGGTAAAAATCATGGGGTATTTTCTATTGATAATAAGTCTCTTTCAGACAGGCATTCTACTGATTTCCAGCGGTGTAATCAAACAAGCAGGCTGATGAAGTACAACGACACAATAAGATGCGAAGGCAGAAACAGATATCTGACCAAACGGGTATAAACCGATAAATGGTTGAGATAGAAAGTTTTATCACGCAATAAACGGTAGGCTAGGTTTTCGTATGTCCAGCTGGAAGTAATGAAGTCCAAGAAGTACAAATCCTTATCGATTTGTTTGGCGGCTTTGTATAAGGCAATAAAATAAATAATATTAATGATAATAATAAGATAGCCGAGAATGGTGCTAATCATAAATATAGGTTTTTATGTGAATGATGATTGCTTTCAGACAGGCATTAAAAATGCCTGTCTGAAAAAATAAGCTCACGCCTTCTTCGCCACCATACTGCTGCCATCCTGCGGATGCAGTCGCGCAAACACCCAGCTTGAGCAGAAAGTAATCGCGCCGATAATCAGGAAAGTGTGCTCAAAAGCATTGGCCAATTCAACACTTTGCGGCGGGGCGCTGCGGCTGAACCAGTTGAGCAATAAAGCGCCCAGCGCGATGCCGATGCTGATGGCAAGCTGTTGGTTCACCGCCATCAGGCTGTTACCGCTGCTGGCTTGATAGATACGCAAATCGGAAAGGGTGAGCGTGTTCATGGTCGAATATTGCAGCGAATTGCACATACCCAGTGCAAACAGCAGCGGTATCAGCAGCCACAACGGCGTGTCGGCATTCGGCAGCGATAAAGCCATAATCATCAGGCCGATTAAACGGGTGTTCCAAATCAATACGTGGCGATAGCCGAAGCGGGTAAGCAACGGCTTCACCATCGGTTTGGTCAACAAAGCGGCCAGCGCAATCGGCGCCAATACCCAGCCGGATATGCTGGCGCTGCGGCCAAACGCCACTTGCAGCAACAGCGGCAGCAGAAACGGCACCGAGGCCATGCCCAAGCGGCAGGCGGTGTTGCCGAGGATGCCGAGGCGGTAGGTACGCACTTGCAGCAAATCGGGCGTGTAGAGCGCCTGCGGATCGTGCAGCGCGTGTTGGCGGTAAAACATCAGCGCCAGCAGGCCGAAAGCGGCGCATACGCTGGCAAACAGAATAGCACCGGGGTGGTTCAGCATTTCCACCGCCAGGCTGAGGCTGACCGCGCCGCTGCTGAACAGCAGAAAACCGAGTACGTCAAAATGCGGGCGTTCGCCGTCGGGCGCATAAAAATCGGGCATTAATCGCAGCGTCATCACCATGCCGATGATACCGATCGGCACGTTAATCAGAAAAATCCAATGCCAACTGGCGTATTCCACCAGATAACCGCCCACCAGCGGCCCCATCACCGGCCCCAGCAGCGCGGGCATAATGATGAAGTTCATGATGCCGAGCAGGCGGGTTTTGTCGTAAGCGCGCAGCACCACCAGCCGCGGCACCGGCATCAACATCGCCCCGCCCATGCCTTGCACCACGCGGGCGAACACCAACAGCGGTAGATTGGGCGACGCAGCCGCCAGCGCCGAACCGCCGGCAAACAAAGCCATCGCAATGATAAACACTTTGCGGGTGCCGTAGCGGTCGCACAAATAGCCGCTCAACGGCGTGAGCAGCGCGAGAGTGAGGGTGTAGGAAATCACCGCCGACTGCATATTGAGCGGCGATTCGTTTAAATCCTGCGCCATTTTCGGCAGCGCAGTGTTGAGGATGGTGGCATCCAGCAACTGCATGAAAATGGATAAGGCCAGCAGAATCGGCAGCCAGCGCGAGGGCTGTGAAGTGGTAGGCAGGTTCATGGCGGGGAAGGGCGGTTGGGTTTTGGTTTTGTTGCAAGTTTTTCAGACAGGCATAGCTGGGAGCGCGGGCGGCTCGCCCGCATTTGCCCTTCTAGGGCAAACTGCAAAGCCAGAAATCTAAGTATGGTTTAAATCTTAAGCACTGATGCAAGCGCAGCGCTTGTCTGCGGGCGAGCCGCCCGCGCTCCCAGCTTTTTGCAAGCCATTATGCCAGAAAATACTGCAATAAATCATTGAGAAAGCGCCTCCCCAGCGGGGTAGCGCGCAAATAGGCGGGGTCGGTATCCAGCAGGCCTTTTTGTTGAGCGGCCAGCAGCGGCTGGGCGAGTGCGGCGCTGCTGAGGCCGGTGCGTTCCGGCAGCCAAGCGGCGGGTACGCCTTCGGTGAGCCGCAGTGCGTTCATCATAAATTCAAACGGTAGATCTTCACGGCTGACCAAGCGGCGCTCGGCAGCCGAGGCGGGATCGGTGGCGATGGCTTGCAGATAATCGTTGGGGTGGCGTTTGCGTACGGTGCGTTCGATGCGGTTGTGATACGAAATCTTGCCGTGCGCGCCCGCGCCGATGCCGAGGTAGTCGCCAAACTGCCAGTAATTGAGGTTGTGGCGGCAGAATTGGCCGTTTTTGGCAAACGCCGAGGTTTCGTAATGAATGAAACCGGCCTCTTGAAGCGCTTGTTGTACCGCGTCTTCAATATCTTGCGCCGCTTCGTCGGCAGGCAAATCGGGCGGCGGGGTGTGGCCGAACGGGGTGTTCGGCTCCATGGTCAGGTGATAGGCGCTGATGTGGCTCACGCCGGTGGCCAGCGCGGTTTGTACGTCGGCCAGCGCACCGGCAACGTCTTGGCCGGGCAGGGCGTACATCAAATCGATGTTCACCCGCTCGAATAAGTGCAAGGCGGTTTCGATGGCGGCGAGTGCTTCGCCACTGTTGTGGATGCGGCCGAGTTTTTTCAGACAGGCATCGTTGAAACTCTGCACGCCGATGGATAAACGGGTGATGCCGGCGTCGCGAAAACCTTCGAATTTCTCGCGCTCAAAAGTGCCCGGATTGGCTTCCAGCGTGATTTCCGCCGCCGGTTGCACCCGCACCAGCGCGCGCACGCCGGCCAGCAGGCGGTTGATGGTGGCGGCGGAAAACAGGCTGGGCGTGCCGCCGCCGATAAAAATGGTTTCTACCGGCCGCCCCCACACATGGGGTAGCTCGCTCGCTAAGTCGGCCAGCAAGGCATCGACATAACGCTCTTGGTCGTTTTCCGCTTTGGCGGTGTGCGAATTGAAGTCGCAATACGGGCATTTCTGTACGCACCAAGGCAGATGGATGTAGAGCGATAGGGGCGGCAGGGCTTTGAGTTGGCCGGGTTGGCTAAATTGAATGGCAGTCATATTAATAAAAGCAAAACGCGGGGCACGCCCGCGGGTAGATAGGGATCACGGGTCGTCATACTCGGGCTTGACCCGAGTATCTGCCCATCTTCATTGAAGAGATACTCGGGTCAAGCCCGAGTATGACGAATGTGGTTGTTCCGTTCATTGATGATAACGGCAGCCGGATTTACAGCGCATCCAGCTTTTTCTTCAATTCCTGCAAGGCCAAACCGCGGTGGCTGATTTGGTTTTTCACTTCAGGTGCGAGCGCCGCGGCGGTGCAGCCTTGTTCGGGCAGGAAAAAATGCGGGTCGTAGCCGAAGCCGTTACTGCCTTCGGCCTGTTCCTGCCATTGCCCGTGCCAAATGCCTTCGGCGATAATCGGTTGCGGGTCGTTTTCGTGGCGCACCAACACCAGCACGCAAACGTAATAACAGCGTTTGTCGTCTTGATCCGCCAACTCGGCGGAAAGTTTGGCGTTGTTGGCGGCATCGGATTTCGGTTCGCTGCCGGCAAAACGGGCGGAATATACACCGGGTGCGCCGCCCAAGGCGTAGGCGCAGATGCCCGAATCGTCGGCCAGCGCCGGTTTACCGCTGTATTTGCTGGCGTGGCGCGCTTTGGCGATGGCGTTTTCGATAAAGGTGACATGTGGCTCGGGGCATTCGGGCACGTTAAATTCCGCTTGCGAACGCACGCGGATGTTGCCGGGGGCGAACCAGCGGGAAAATTCGGCCAGTTTGCCGGCATTGCCGCTGGCGAGTACGATTTCTTCAAACATGGGGTTCACCTTTCGACGGCTCGGCCGATTGCTGCATGGCTTGCATCACCTTGTTACGCGCCTGTTCGCGTAAAAACAGCGCCAGGCAAGCAATCTGGCCGAACGCGGCGGCAAAGGCAAACAGAAAAGCGGCCACGCCGAATTGTTTGCTTTCAATGGAAATCAGGTGCGCGCCGATGGCAATCAGCACGATAAACAGCAGGGTAAACAGGGCGGTGAGCACCAGCCAGGTTTGGCGTTTGGACATGGCGGAATAATAGCAGTAAACAAAACGTGCATTATAGCCGAATACGGAAATGCCTGTCTGAAAGGATGTTTTTTGAGCTACGCAGAAACTTTTTTCAGACAGGCATTACTGGGCTAAATATATAAAAGTAAGGTCATACTCGGGCTTGACCCGAGTATCTTGATTTTCAATGAAGATGGGCAGATACTCGGGTCAAGCCCGAGTATAACGGAATGATAAAGAATGCCTGTCTGAAATATTTTTTTAGCTTCGCAGAAACGCGCAAGCTCATTTTCAGACAGGCATTGTTTATCAATATCAAAAACCGTTTTAAACCTTCACCACAGCCGAAACTTTAATTTCCACTTTCCATTCTGATTTAGCCAACTTCGCTTCCACGCAAGCGCGGGCAGGGGCGCGTTCGGGATTGACCCATTCGTCCCAAGCGCGGTTCATCGCGTCGTAGTCAGCCATGTCGGCCAGAAAAATAGTGGCTTCCAATAAATGGTTTTTATCGGAACGGCATTGTGCCAGCCAGTGATCAATCTGTGCCAGCACATCGCGGGTTTGTTCGGTGGCATCGGCGCTGCCGTTTTCCGGCACCATGCCGGAGAGGAAAACAAAACCGTTGGCAACGGTGGCTTCGGAAAGGCGGGGGCCGGGGCCGATATAGCGGATGCTCATTTTGTTACTCCTTTTCTGTATTGGGGGATCACTGCCGGTTAAGCAGTGTTATGGTAACATACTCGCCCGTTTTCTGAGAAAGCCGTTTGGAAGATGTCGAAACCCGATTATCCGATTACCGCCGCCGTGCGCTTTTTGCGGGCGCACAAAATCGAATTTACGCCGATGTTGTACGACTATGTGGAACACGGCGGCACTGCGCAGTCGTCCGCACAATTGGGCGTGCACGAGCATCAGGTAATCAAAACCATCGTACTGCAAGATGAACACAAAAAAGGGCTGATTGTGCTGATGCACGGCGACTGCCAGATTTCTACCCGCAACCTCGCCCGCCAGTTGGGCAAAAAACACATCGAGCCTGCGGATGCCGCACAAGCCAATAAGTGGACGGGTTTTCTGGTTGGCGGCACCAGCCCGTTCGGCTGCAAAACCGCTTTGCCGGTGTATGTGGAAAAAAGTATTTGGGATTTGGAAACAATCTATATCAACGGTGGCAAACGCGGTTTTTTGGTGGCCATCAGCCCGCAGGGGTTGAAAAGCTTGTCGCCGGTGGATGTGGAAGTGGCGGTTTAGCCGGAAAACTCAACTAGGAATAGTGTCATGCAACCATCAGCTTATTCTAATTACTGTACTCCGCCGGATTATGTGAAGAGATCGATCACTACTACTTATGTGCTGTATTTGGTGGCGATTTTCGTTTGGTTATTCCTGATTGTTGGCGTGATATGGGCTTATCGGAAACGGCGCGAGGCGGTTGGTACGATGTATTACGATCACTATCAATATCTGATTATCACTTTTTGGTATACTTTTTTGCTGCCGATAGCCGGTTTTATGCTGTTTATGCTCTCCATGATGATAGAGGACAAAAAGTGGCAGGTTATCGAGATGGGTGGTGCTATGTTGAGTATGGCTATGATGATAATTCCTTTAATTTGGTTTATCTATCGTAGTATTGCCGGATGGCTGAAATTACAGAGTGGCCAGAACGTATCACCGACCAGTTTATTTTAAGCAGAGCGCCCGTATAACTTTATCAAAAACAACACACACACACATGAACTATCTGATTATCAGCATCTTATGCAGCGTGGCGGTTTCTGTGCTGCTGAAAATTTCCCGCAGCAAGAAAATCGACATCGAGCAGGCGGTGGCGGTGAATTATTTGGTGGCGGTGAGCCTCACCATGGCGGTATTACAGCCTGATTTATCGACTTGGCAATCCTATCTGCCAACGTGGTGGCTGTTTGCCGCATTGGGCGTGCTGCTGCCTTCGGTGTTCGTGATTATGGGTCGGGCGGTGCAGCAGGCCGGGATTGTGAAATCGGATGCGGCGCAGCGCTTATCATTGTTTCTGCCGGTGGCTGCGTCTTTCTTGATTTTCAATGAAACGCCGACCACTGGCCGCTTAATCGGCTTGGCGCTGGCATTTGTTGCGCTGTTTTGCCTGTTGTGGAAAGAGGGCGGCGGTAAAAAATCGGGTGGTACTTTCTCGCAAGCGGCTTTGTTGATCGGTGTATGGGCAGGTTACGGCGTTATCGATATTCTGTTCAAACAAGTGGCCAAAAGCGGTACGGCGTTTGGCGGCAATCTGTTGGTGGCCCTTATTCTGGCGG
>ERZ795062.1450-NODE-1450-length-16895-cov-7.129157_pt1 | contig 16895 bp, 19 predicted proteins | sample MGYA00375146_ERZ795062 | MGnify/ENA primary metagenome ERZ795062 (study PRJEB30191, sample SAMN05720281) | activated sludge metagenome | isolation source: Anaerobic digester | place: USA | collected 2015-07-16 ... | reverse complement strand
ATGCAAGAAGGGATTTCCTTCTGTCAGCCAAAACCAGAGGCAGCCCAGCACCAAGACCACAAGCATGACAATCAAGCAGTCGCGTATTTTTTTCATTTCTTAATGCTCCACGGTTTTGATGATTTTTGCAGGGACGCCACCGACCACAGTGTAAGGCGGAACATCCTTAGTCACCACAGCACCCGCAGCTACCACCGCCCAATCACCAATGGTCACTCCTGCGGTGATGGTCGCATTGGAGCCAATCCAGACATGCTGCCCCAGCTTGATGGGTGCATAATGGTTTTTACGGCCTTGGCTCGGATCGAGGTCATGGTTGACAGTGGCCAGAACAACATTGTGACCAATCAGGCAGCCATCCCCAATCTCGATGCCCCCTTGATCCTGAAAATGACAGCTGGAATTGATGAAAACATTCTTGCCAATACGGATATTTTTCCCATAATCTGAATAGAAGGGCGGAAAAAGGGTAAAACTCTCATCAACTGGTTTCCCGATTAACTGGGCCATCAAATCCCTTCTTTTCTCAGGACTATGATAGGCCTGATTCAGTTCCATGGTGATTTGGATGGCTTCTTCATAAGGGGCCATTTTAGCTGCTCGATCATCTTGTTTTGCCATCACTAGTCTCCTTTTTTCTAAGCAACACCTGACCTAATCCTCGATTTCCCGATAGACATCGGTATCGATTGCTCGGAAAGGGGCGATGTCTTGTACGTATTCTAGGACACCTTGAAATTCCCCTTGGGCATCTCGCACAGCGGCGTAGGTGACGTGGACAAACTGTCCTCTGGATTCGGACTTGAACCACATGTCAAACTTGTCCTTTTTCCCACTGCGCAGGGCGGAAAAAATCTTCTTGACCCTAGGCAGAAGCTTTGGCGGATGGCAGAGTTCCACATGCCGTCCCACCTGGCTAGGCGTCCGCTTGAAAATCATCTTCTCCGCTGGTGTCGAATCATTGTAGTACTGGAAAATATCCTCCTTGTTGACGAAGGTAATTTCCAGAGGTAAATGGTTGAGAATGAGATTGGCCTCTTCCACCGACAAATAACCATTACCAAAGGGCTGGGCTGTCGTCCGATTCACCTGTTTTCCAGCTTCATTTGGGGTGAACTGGATGGTGAACCGTCCTTGTGGTGTATCAATAATCTGTTGCTGTTGGTCTGCTGGCTGGGCTGGACTGGTAGCTTCGAAGCGGACCCGCTGAGGCTGCCATTGTTCTGCCGGTCGGATGATGGCATAACCATAGACAGGACTTTCCGCAGCGATTTTCAGCCAGTCATCTTGGGTAAAGGTTTCTAGCAAAATCATGAGCAGGATAGATTCTTCCTTGAAGATCATGCTCTCAAATTCCTGGGCAAAGGCTTCAAATGCGGTCTTGACTTCCTGGATGTCACTTTGCGGCAGCTGGACTGCGGTCTTCCTGACCAGCTCAAAGAGGTCCCGAATCTGATCATCCACTCCCCACATGACCTTGGGCGGGGCATCATGGCCATAGGCCTCCATGATTGGGAAAAAGAGTTCCTCCTTACGCTGGTAATGGCGGTCAAACTGCCCCAGAAGGTCCAGTTGACGCTTGAGGCCCTTGCTGATTTCCTCTTGGCTATTCGGTTCATCGCACTCTGCATAGGAGTCCAGGAGCCTACGCACCCTGATCAAGGCCGCTCGCAGGGCCAGATTTTCATCCTTAAAGACCCGCACGGGATGACCAGGATGGTCCGATTCTGCCAGATCTACACCAGCCACCGCATCCTTAAAGAGATTGGCATGAACATCGCAGAGTTCCATGACATCCTCAAAGGTGATGCCCGTGTCCGAGTTCATCAGTTCATGCTCCATCAGAGAAATCTCGATGGCGGACACCCCCGCAAAGTTTGCATTAAAGCGCTCCTGAACGGATTCTGGACTGGCCCCATGGTGCAAGTCCAACAAAATATCGCGTAAAATATGGATTCTATCCTCTGCCATCAGCTTCTCCTTCAATATCGTAGCCATTCCACTTGAGGCAATCCACGATTCGATTCAGTTCCATCCCCTTCAGCTTAGCCCCTTGGGCGATGGACACTGTCCGACCTAGCGTCTGCCGCATGAGGGGATTGGCCAGGGGCGTAAAACCCAGCTCTACCAGCAAGTCCAAGACCTCTGGATGCTGGTCCAGCACCTCAGCCACAGGAATGTTGAGATCAATTGTATTCATGGCAACCCCCTTTTTCTTGTATTATACCATATTTTCAGGCTTCTTTTTCATAGAAAAAGGGGTTCGGCCATAGCCGAACCCCATCAGGAGAGCCAATTAACAAATAAATTGATAGGAGATTTGACTATCGAATGTCTGCCCCTTTTCCAGCAAAATGGAACCAAAGGCTGCAATGTTGCAGGCATTTGGAAAGCCCTGACATTCCAGGCTAAATACGGTATGGCGATCCGCCATGGCTGTTGGACCATGGTTGTAAGTATAGATGACCACCGCTGCTTGGTTGGTCCGCATGAGAAGGCGGACCTTCCCATCTGGACTGACCACCTCAACAGGGACCTCTTCCTTCAGCAGGACCCAAGGATGATCGTAGCCATTTACCAGTTGATTTTGTGGATACTGGCCAATCAAGCCTTGACCTAAGGGAGCAAATTCCCGAAAATCAAAGGGAGTATCCTGGACAGGCCAAAATTCGCCCAGGGGCAGGTTGTCCTCTCCAAGGGGGACAAAGTGCTCAGCCTGAATCCGCAGCTGATGGTCCGCCACCGTCTGGCTAAAATCACCAGATAGATTGAAATACACATGGTTGGTCGGATTAAAAATTGTATCTTTTTCCGAGCTGGCCTGATAGGCAATCCTTAGTTCATTTTCCTCCGTCAGTCGATAGCTGGCTGTAACTGTAACTGGTCCAGGAAAGCCATTGTAGCCATCTGGCAGGACCAGATTAAAACTGACTTGATTGGCCGCTTCATCCATCGAGGCCTGCCAGTATTGCTGATTGCTGGCCTTGTCACCACTATGGAGGGTCCGCCCAGGTTCATTTTCCGTAAAATGAACCAGCTGTCCCTTGATAGAGGTGGCGGCTCCTGAGATACGTCCGGCGACCGGAGCTACCGTAGAGCCAACATAGGCATCTTTTTCTAGATAGTCTTCATCAGACTGGGCAGCCAAGCTGACAGATCGGAGTTGCCCATCGACAGGAAGCAAGATCTCTACAATCCTCGCACCAAAATTGGTCAAGGTCACCACCATACCAGCCTGGTTGCTCAAGCGATAAAGCTGGGCTTGTTCTGTCCCAAAAGGGCCTATTTCAATCCTTGGCATAATCCCTCCTATTCAAGATTCATTGATTAGCCCAAAGGTGGCTAGGACAAAGGTCCCAACCACCTAAGGATACTTAAAGGCGATATGACAGTCAGTTGAAACTGGCTTCAAACGTGGAGATTTTTAACACATAATACTCAACTACTGACTGCATTTTTTAGAGTTTAAAGCCAGTTTCTCTTGACTACTCTATCAAAGAATTATTCATCGTCGTCGTCATCGTCATCAGCTGCTAGCAGGGCATTGACATGTCGGATATTGCTTGCACCAAATTCCACATAGTCAACTTCCTCACCAATTAAAGCACCATTGAGGTAACCAATGACCATGGGCATGTTCATCCCAGCAAAGAGCTGGATGGGTCTTCCTTCCAAGATCAGACGGGAGACCACATTACATGGCGTTCCACCCAGCAAGTCTGCAAAGACCACATAGTCCTCCAAACTGGCAATGGTTTCTTCAAATTTTTTCAGGAAATCTTCCGGCCCCTCTTCTGGCAGAAGAGTCACCGTGTAGATATCTTCTTGTGGCCCCATGATCATCTCAGTGGATTTTTTCAATTCTTCACTGAAAAGACCATGGCTGATCAATACTAAACTTTTTCCCATATTAAGACATACCTAAAACGAAATGACCAAAGGCAGATAGGGCAAGTGCCAGCGTAATGATAATCAAAATCGCTTTGGTAGAATTCATTCCCTTGCGGCCCAGCAGCCAGAAAACAAAGCCTGTAAAGACAGCTGGAATCAAACGTGGGAAGATGGTGTTCATGATATCTTGGATATCAATCACCTTTTCACCAATGGTTGGTGCCCAAGTGATTTCAAAGTTAATCATGGTCGCAATCAAGGCACCCATCATGAAGACCCCAAGAACTGAAGCCGCATCAATGATGGCTTGCAAGGTATCGCGCATGGTGGTGATCAGTTTCACACCTTCTTTATAGGCGAATTCCAACTGTTTCCAACGGAAGATATCATAAACTACTGCTACTGCCACCCACAGCAAGATACCCCAAGGGTGGCCTTCTGTCGCCATGGTCGCTGCAATGGTACCCATAATAGCTGGTACCAGTGAACCAAAGATAGTGTCACCAAGGGGAGCAAACGGCCCCATCAAACCAGTCTTGATACCATTGACCGCATCCGCAGAAGCAACCCCTTCTTTTTCTTCCAGAGCCAAATCAAAACCAGTGATAATGGTGTGGAAGAATGGAGAGGTATTAAAGAATTGCGTATGCAGTTTCATCATCTGCTTGAGTTCAGGAGTACCATCACCATACATTTTACGGAGCTGTGGCAGGATCATGTAGAGGTAACCAGAAGCCTGCATCCGCTCGTAGTTCCAGCCCAACTGATAGGTAAAGAGACTCCGCTTGTTAATTTGATTAAAATCTTCTTTTGTTAATTTGTACTTAGAATTCGTCATCTTCAATCTCCCCACTTTCTACATTTGATACTGGCGCAGCAACCACTGTTCTGCGTGCATTTTGATAATGAAGCACAGCTAACAGAACACCAATCACTGAGATACCAATCATAGACAAACCTTTAAAGTTATTCACAAAGGTTACTCCAGCATCTTCTGGAAGGATGCCAACGATACCTGCGACAGCTCCACCCAAAGCAGAGATATTTCCGTAAAGTACAGTCAGCATAGCTGTCAAAGCAAAACCAGTTGCCAAATAGTGAAGATTGCGTTTCACTGGGAGATAGTGAAGCAGGATGGCGAAACCGAGACCTGGAAGCATACGAGCCGCTAATGTCAGACCTGCTGCAATCCAAGCAAAGTTTGGTTCTTCCAATGCTTTTACCATGGTTTCAACCAGACCGCCTCCAAAAGCAAGTGCTAAGAAAACTGGAAGAGCACGGGAAAGTCCCCATGGGAAAACACCCAGAAGATAGTTACGCTCAATACCTTTGTAGTCAAAGCGTTCAATCGCTGCATCCACACGGTGAGCAAAGAAAGTAGTTGTGAAACGACCAAGAATATCGGTGTAGACCAGAAGTCCGGCTACCGGTACCGCAATGGTAGAAATCGCCAGTTCAGGTTTGATTCCTTGAGCCACCGAAAAGGCTGTCGCCAAAACTGCTCCAGAAGTCGCATCGATACGAGAAGCACCACCGAAGGTACCAACCCCCAAAACCATGAGCTGTAAGCTACCACCGATGAAGAGACCTGTTTCCAAATCTCCCATCACCAAACCTGCTACGAAACCAGCAAAAACTGGTGAACCAGCAGATGAAACAATCGTTAACTCATCACAGATTTGATAGAATGAGTACAACGTCAGTAAAAGTATTTGCCACCATTGCATAATAGTGATCCTCCTATAAATTTTTCTTTATAATTCCGAATGTTAACGAACCTTATCCAATAGTGGCATAAAGTCTTTTGCTGGGTCATTTGGCACCATTTGGGCAATCAGTTTAACCCCTTTTGCCTGCAGGGCATCAAAGTCCGCAATGTCCTTGTCCACCACGTTGATGGAACGGGTCACCGACCGCGTTTCAGGTGTTTGGGACATATTTCCCACATTAAGCTCTTTTAATTCAACCCCATAGTTGACCAGACGCAGGAAGCGTTCTGGGTAGCGGGCCACAATCAAGAGGCGTTGGGAATCGTATTTACCAGCCAAGATATTCTCAGCTGCCTTCTGCACAGGCAGAATACTCAATTTGACACCTGGAGGGCAGGCCAATTTCAAGCCCTGCTTCTCGATATCATTTTGAGCCACTTCGTCATCAATGACCATGATCCGTGTGATGTTCAGTTTTCCTGTCCATAGGTTGGCCACTTGACCGTGAATCAACCGACCGTCAATCCTTGTAGCAATAATTGCCATAATCTTCTCCTTTTAAGTATGTTCAATCTTTGTAAACGGGTTCTTGAGAAAAGGTCACATTCTCTCTATAGCGGCCCTCTGTTTCGAAGACCACAATCTCATTTTCTCCTTTCTTCAAGTATCCTTTTGGCACATAGAGAGAAAGATGTGGACCCTTTTCCCAAAAACGTCCAATATTGTGCTGATTGATAAAGACGACTCCTTTTCCAAACCCTGTCATGTTCAGATAAGTATCCTCTAAATCATCTATTTCAAGGGAATAGCGATAGAAGGCTGGATGGCCCTCCTGCCATTCCTTTGTAAAATCAATAGCTGCTACATTATCCAGCGGTAAGGGATAGATGTCCCACTGCCCGATAAAGTGTAAGTCTGCCATGGCTCCCCTTCCCAAACCCTTGGTCTGAGTCGGTGCCGTGAGCTTATGGCCGTAATTAACTCGGCCCATATTTTCTACCAAAACCGAAATTTCAGAAGTTTTTTCTGGCAAATCCAGCCAGATGTCCTCTCCAATTTCTTCCTGGTATTGAGTGGCTACCCACTCCTGATCTCGGAAAACTTGAATCCGATCCCTGGCATCAATGACCCGGAAGCGTTCCGCCTCCTCCTTGTCCCTTTCCAACTGGGTCTGATAAAGGGTGTAGCCAGTGTTTTGCCCCAAGTCTTCCATGCTCTGCGGATAGAAGGAGGAATGTTTGTCCGCCAGCTCCTCCAAAGTGCTAAACAAGGAAACCTTGGCTTGCAGGCAAGCAGATGGGTAAGCCTTAGCTGGCTTCACCAGAGGTTCTGCATAGTCTAGGTCGGGATAAGTTTCTTTCATCTTTTCTTGAATCAGGTAAAACTTCCTGGTTGGATTGCCAGCTTCATCTAAAATGGCATCATAGTCATAAGATGTCACCTGTGGCAAATCCTTCTGACCCCTGGCTGAGCAACCATTCATAAAACCAAAGTTGGTTCCCCCATGGAACATATAGAGGTTGATGGAGCCCCGTTCAATGGTTTCCATGACCGCCTGGGCCAGTTCTTCAGGGTCCCTGCGAATAATCTCATCACCCCAACGGTTGAACCAACCGTCCCAGAATTCCATACACATGAGCGGCCATTTTTTGCCATACTCATCAAAGAAATCCTGCATCTGGCTGAAATTTTCACTGGCCTTAGAGCCAAAATTACCTGTTACCAAGACATCCTCTGAAATCAGGCTACCTGCCCTTAAGCAAGCCCGCCATGGACCATCCGAGGTAAAGAAGGGAGCACTCAAACCATATTTGCGCATCAGGTCTGCGACTGCCTTGAGATAGGCCTTTTCTTCCCCGTAGGAGCCATATTCATTTTCCACCTGGAACATGAGGATATTGCCCCCATTTGCCAGCTGGCGCTTGGCCAACTTAGGCAGGAGGTGGGCATAGTAATCGTCCAGATGGGCTAGAAAGGCCTCATCAGAGGAGCGAACCCTAAGGTCTTCCTTCAACAACCAGGCTGGCAAGCCACCCCATTCCCACTCTGCACAGATATAGGGAGAGGGACGGACGATAGCGTAGAGGCCCAAATCTTGGGCTAGCTGTAAGAAGGCTTCCAAATCCAGGATACCGCCATCCTCAAACTGCCCCTTCTGCGGTTCATGCAGGTTCCAGGGAACATAGGTTTCGACAGTATTGAAGCCCATAGCCTTCAAGTTGTATAAGGAATGGTACCAGTCGTCAGAATGGACCCGAAAGTAATGAATGGCCCCAGATAAAATTTTAAATGGTTTCCCATTAAGATAGAAATCTTCCCTTATCTGAAAATCTACCATTTCCGCTTCTCCGTGTAACCGTTTTCTTTCCATGTCATTATATTAACATAGAACACTGGTTATGTCCAGTACTTTGTTCAAATTTTTTTATAAATTTTTTTGTTTTTTTGAAAATATTTAGTATAATAACATTAGGAACATAGAAATCGTAGAGAAAGAAAGGAGTTCCCTTATGAAGGTCCCCAAATATCAACTAGTGCAAAATGAATTACGCCAGCAAATTATCTCCGGAAAATTTGAGAACGGCGATAAGTTTTATACCGAAGCCGAACTGACCAAACTCTACAATGTCAGCTCCATCACAGTTATTCGCGCCATGAACGAACTGGTGAAAGATGGTTATTTGATTCGTCAACAAGGAAAGGGAACCTTTGTCTCCCGATCCCGCAAGGGAAAATTAGTCAAGTTCTCCGACATCGAAATCTTTTCAACCGATGATGATCGGGTCGCTGTACTTGCTTGTGAAAAAGGAAATGACCAACGGATCCTGAAAACACTACAGCTGGATAAAAATAATTTCTACTATAAAATCACCCGCGTCCGTTACGTCAAAGACCAGCCCTATATCTACCACCAATCCTATATCCCAGCCCGCTATATTCAGCTGCCGGATGCTCCCCTCGAGCATTTCCAGTCCATCTATCAACGCTTCAAACTGGACTTTAACATCCACATGTCAGAAGAACCCTTCATTGAAACCAATGAAATCTGCTTCCCAACTCCAGAAGCCATTGCGGACCAACTGCAACTGACTGACCCCCAACCAACTGTTTTCCAAGTCAAAACAACCAGCAAAAATGGCACGGATGAAGTCTTAGAATACACCGAAACCTATAAGCATTGGAAATACTACAAATTTGAAATTTCCGCCAATAATCACTAAAATAGAGTTCCACTTTTTGTGGAACTCTATTTTTATATATCATTTCTTTGGTGGGTAATCTTATAGCGGAACTGGTCTGCCCGCGCAATACTAAAGGTATATTCAATCACAATGTTTTTGGTATTGTAAGTTTTGCGCAAGAGATGAAGAACGGGACTGCCACTGCTGATTCCTAAGAGCTCAGCTTCATTATCCAGAGCAATACTGGCATAAAATTCCTCATCTGCCAAACGAATAGTCTGGGAAAATTCCACCTGAAAGAGCTCATACAAGGACCGCACGCTCAGCATTTCCTCTGTCAATCCTGCAAACAAAGAGTGAGGTACATAGGATCGCTCAATCATCATAGCAATGCCATTAGCAATCCGCAAGCGTTCAATTTCAAAAATCAAGTCCCCAGGCTTAATCTGCATCTGCTGGGCGATGGATTCAGGAGCTTCTATCAGCCTAAAAGATAATATTTTAGTCTGGGGAGTTTTTCCCAGCTTCTTCATTTGATCGGTAAAACTATAAGCAGCTGACAAATCTACCGCCGAATCTGTAATCTCAGACACATAAGTTCCCTTGCCATGCTTCTTATAGACCAGGCCTCTTTTCTCTAGCTCCTGTAAGGCCAAGCGAACCGTAATCCGACTGACCCCATACATCTTGGTCAATTCCCGCTCAGAGGACAGCTTATCATTGGCCAGCATAGAGTTGCGAATCTCCATCTCCAGCTGATCTACCAACTGCAAATACAAGGGTTGTTCACTAGCACCATCCAACATCGACACAATTCCTTTCTATCATTTTCCCTTTTTCATAATACATTTCCATTCAAATCATTTTATCTTAAAAGTATTATAATCTTTTCAAGACCTGAAAGCAAGAAAAAACTGGTCATGACCAGCTTTTCATTTCTTATACCGTCCTCTTTTTCTTGGACAACTTCACCACTGCCTCCGTTCTTGGTGCATGTGGATTCAGAAGACAATTTTTTCTGATTGTTTTCTGAAATTGTACACAATTCTTCACAACAATTACGGGGCTTATCTTTGCCGTTTTTTCTTTTTTCTCGGAAATCTTTTCCATTTAACGGCATCTCATACCCTGATTTATAGATAAACGTAATTTTAGCTGGGTCAATCTCATTATCATCGGTTATACCACCTACAATTACCTTTTCAACTAGACTTTCGAAAATGGTCCTATCAAACTCCGTAATCAGTTGCCGAGATTCGAGGTGTTTTCGAAAAGCCCCTAATCTCTCTTTAACACCTACATCTGATTTCAAATTTGTCTCGATAGTGATTTTTTCAGATGTGAGTACTTCCTTCTTCTTCATGATAGCATGATGTTGTTCATCATACAAGTCATCTGAAATTCTGCCATCAAATTTCATTTGAATAATCTCTCGCTCCTGTTGTTTTAGTCGGTCAATTTGCTTTGAAATTTTTTTCAGTTCAGTTTCTAGAGAATTATCTTGTAGTTCTTCCTCAACTGTTTTCAGGAATATATCAATTATCCCTGTACTGTTATGATATAAAAGTCGAAAACTTTCTATAAAGGCATTTTCAATCGCTTTTTCACTTATACCTTTACTATGTTGACAGAAACGTTTCCCTTTCCTGACTGAAACTTGACATTGCCAGATTACTTTATGATATATAGTTTGACTGTGCCAAGACCTCCTTGCTAGAACTGACTTACAGAAGCCACATTCAAGCAAACTACTGAACGCATACATTCTCGAGTAGCGTTGACGTAATGAACTCGCTTTTCCATCTCTACCTCGTCTACCAGATCTCCTCAATCGAATTTCCTGAGCCTTCTCAAATTCTTCTTCGGTAACGATAGGGGTATGATTCCCCTTGATGTAATACTGGTCCTCCTCTCCATAATTATCCAATCGTCTCTTACTAATTGGGTCAACAGTAAAAGTCTTCCCTTGTAATACATCCCCCTTGTACTTCTCATTTTTGATAATTCCTAAAACCGTAGTATCTGCCCAAGATGTATTTCCTCTTGGTGACGGAATGCCTTGCTCCTCTAGTTCTCTGGCAATCACTCGACCACCAATTCCTTCCAAGTATCTATCAAAAATGTAGCGTACAATCTTAGCTTCCTCTGGGTTTATTGTGATTTCTCTGCTTTCCCAATCAAAGTTATAACCTAAGCACCTCGGACCACCAACTAGCTCTCCTCGTTGCATTTTCATCTTCAAACCCTTTTTAACATGGGCTGAAATATTCTCCACTTCTTGCTGTGCAACGGAACTAAGAATCGTAAGGAGTAATTCTCCATCCATAGTTAAGGTATCAATGTTTTCTTCTTCAAAATATACACCAATCTGTTTATCTTTTAATAGCCGCACGTATTTGAGCGTATCTAAGGTATTTCTGGCAAAACGGGCAATCGCTTTAGTAACGATATAGTCAATTTCACCATTCAGACAATCCGTTATCAACCGTTGAAAATCCTGACGTTTTTCAACCTGAGTTCCAGTTATTGCTTCATCCGCATAAATATCAACAAATTGCCAATCCGGATTTTTTGAAATATAGTCCCTATAATACTGAACCTGAGATTCATAACTCCCTTTTTGATCTTCACTGTCTGTACTTACTCGACAATATGCAGCTACGCGTCTCTGAGCTACCTCAATTTTTCCATTTCGTCTTCTTATATTACCTTGGGCCTTAATAACTTCAATTTGCTTTGTCATTGATTTTCCTTTCTAAATGTGACAGGGAACACCTTAAAATTATTTTACCGCGCTCAATTTCTTATGTCAGCACTTTTGTGTTCCTAATGCACATACTTTTTGTATTTATTTTCTAAAGTAGTTTTTATGCTTGAATACTCAGCTTGTGAAATAAGTCTTTTTCTAAAAACCGATTCAAGCATTGCTAGTTGCAACTGATATTCAAGTAAATTACAATTCATAATATTACCTCATACACTTAGTTTGTTTTATCCTCAGTAGGTATGACTGGTTAGGTCAATCATGGGGGTTGCACCCGCTGCTCTTTCACGTTGGCAGCCTGAACGTTCAGAAGTATCATTATCCTTATTTATGGTCATGGCAGATAGAGGACCACTCTATTTTATAGCTGATAATCTCGCTCATATCGTTGCGTATCGTCGCTAAGTTGCTTGATAAATAAGAAAGTCCCACCTTGGTTTATTCAATTGTCAATGAACAACTAGGAGGGACTATTGTAGCTTTTTATAACGATATGGATAGTCAGTGAGACCTAATAAATAATCCGTACTGACTCTATATAGGCTAGAGAGTTTAATTAGATAGTCAATAGACAACTGACGTTTCCCAGCCTCAATCTTGGAATATGCTGATTGACTACATGATAAATATTTTGCAAGATATTCTTGCGTCAAATCATAATCTTCTCTAAGATCCCTGATACGCCTACACATTCGTTCACTCCTAAAGAAATTATAGTTAAGATTTGAACGAATCTTGGATTTTATGCCAAATTGGCATAAAGAATTTTGGAATGGTAAATAGGATTAGTCCATTAAAAGAAAAATCCCACCTTAGTTTATTCAATTGTCAACGAACAACTAGGAGGGACTATTGTAGTTTTTTATAACGATAAGGGTAATCAGTAAGTCCTAATAAATAATCTGTACTGACACCATACAGAGATGAGAGTTTTATCAAATAGTCAATAGACAACTGACGTTTCCCCGCCTCAATTTTAGAGTAGGATGATTGACTACATGCGAGATAATCAGCAATATTTTCTTGCTTTAGATCCCTATCCTCTCTTAAATCTCGTATTCGCCTATACATCTATCTCACTCCTAAGAAAATTATAGGTCAACAAGAGAAATTTCTTTCAATATTGTCCAAATAGGACACAATTAAATACTTAATAGACTTTTATACAAAAAGAAATTACACAGTGCTAAATCTAAAAATAATCAGCGAGCAACCTTGTGTTCAATTGAATTCTTCTCATAAATACTCTTCACCTTAAATATTTTTCTATGAAATCTACACAGAATATGCGTAAAAATTGCTTCACACCTCCACAAATATTGGTAGCGTTTTCAAATCAAAAAGAAGAACACCTAAATGCTCTTCCATCTTAATAGTTACTGTATTTTGAAAGGGTCTACTTCACATCCACAATGACTAATTCAGGTCTATTGTATAATCTTGGTAAACGGGTTGACTCTCTCGCTAAGCCTCTGCTTACAATAAAGTCTAGTTGGCCTAGCTGATAATATCCCCCTGCATATTTCGGAAAAAATCCTTGGTTGGGAGCAAAGAGTCCATTCAACAGATAGGGTATCCTCCACTGACCGCCATGGGCATGACCTGATAGAACCAAATCAAAGGGATACTTTTGATACATCTTGATACTTTCTGGTCTATGGGCAAGTAGAATTTGAAAGTGATCATCTTGGATTTCTTTAGTTGCCCTCTCTAATTGACTAGTAGTAGATTGGGAACTATCCTCATAGGTAAAATAATCCGGATCATCTATACCAGAGATGCTGATGGTCTGATTACCAACCGTTAACTGATGATTGGTACCTGATAGTATAGTCACTCCTCGTTTCTTGAGTTGCTCTGCCATTTCCCCATACCGACGACTCCAAATCTCATGGTTGCCTGATACATAGAAGGTAGGAGCCATGCCTTGAATCCCATCCAGGAATGCTAGGGTATTATCATCTGACAGGACATCATCAAAAATATCCCCACCAAGTAGGATTACATCTGGATTTTGGTCCCCCAGTGCAGAAACCAAATCTTTTTGATTCTCGCCATAATCACAAGAATGTAAATCTGTGACAAGGGCAATCCTAATCTGCTTAGATATTTTGGAACTTTCAATGACATAATGAACTACCTTTAGGCGATTATCCAGCCCTACGCCTAAAAATAGGATTAACAGAGCCAAAAACAGGGCTATTCTAGGATGTTTTCGGATAAAATCCATGGTGTCCCTCCCTATAAATTCTTTCTAAATTTGAAAGGCTGACGACTCAATGCCAGCCTTTCAAATTATTCTACAAGATAGTAATCTCAAAGTGATGTTGCCTTGTTCCACAAGCTGTTAAGAGCGAGACATTCTTCTTGTCTTCAAAGAAATCAGATTCTTCCAGTGAGGTTGATAGTCCACTCCATGGCTCTAGTGCAATAAACGGACCCTTGTTAAGGGTTGACCATAAAATGAGATTTGGAAATCCCTCAAAGTCAAAGCGAAGTCCCTTATCGTGCTTACGGCTCTTCAAGGCCACGCTACGGGACTGTAACTGATCCAGTGTAATGGCATCCACTGAAAATAGGTCATAGTTCAAATCAAGCGTTTTCTGGTTGACTAAAAATGGCTTACGGTCTAAACAATCGAGAAGACCCGTATCCGGGAATTGCTTTGGAATTGTGCAGGTCTCAACTTCATCGAATTCAAGGTAGTAATCTTCATATGACTCCCCTTCCATTAAAGGGCAGTTAAAACCAGGGTGGCCACCCACGAAGTAAGGCATCTCAGATTCCTGCTCTAGGTTAGTCACTTGATAAGTAGTTCTCACCGTTTTTTCTGTCAAAGTGTAGGTAATCTTAAGTTCAAAATGGTAAGGGAAATTGTTATAAGTCGCTTCATCCGATTTGATAGAAAAGCTGACGCTATCCTCACCCAATTTTTCATAGGTGAACTCGCTTTTTCGAACCAAGCCATGACGAGGAATTTGACCCCATATTTCTTTTCCAGCTTTTTTGAACATGACCTTATCGTTACGGACACTTCCGCAAATTGGGAATAATACTGGTGCCTGTCCACCCCAGTATTCGGGATTCCCTTGCCACAAGTATTCCACACCATCCTTGTCCTTAATCGAGGTTAAGGCTCCACCAAGGGTGCTAAATTCTACTCTCAAATACTCATTTTCTAAAAACATCTTATTGCCTCTCTATGTTGTTATTTTGGCAAAAGGCGTTGGTTATCACCAACACCTCCAACCATCTTTACTTAATTTCTTGTGTTTCTGCTACTTCCTTATACCAGTAAGCACTCTTCTTCGGATAGCGTTCTTGTGTTTCAAAATCAACGTAGAAGAGACCATATCGTTTTTCATAACCGTTTGACCAGGAGAAAACGTCCATCAATGACCAAATGAAATACCCCTTGACATTGGCACCATCTGTGATAGCATCTGAAATGATTTCAAGGTGTTTTTTCACATAATCAATGCGAGCATCATCATAGACGGTTCCGTCAACAAATTCATCCTTGTAACCAAGTCCATTTTCAGTGATATAGATTTTCTTGTAATTTGGGTAGTCCTTTTTAACCCGCATGATTTGGTCGTAAAGCCCTTGTGGGTAGATAATCCAGTCCCAATCTGTTTTTGGCACATCCACAGGAGCCGTTCTGCGACCAACTCCCTTAATTTGATACTTGGAACTTCCCTTTTCACCCTTACCATTATGAATGATTTCTGTTTCCCCATCAAATTCCTGCATCCAGTCACTCATGTAGTAGTTAATACCTAAGAAATCATTCAAATCCTTAGCAGCAGATAAGATTTCAAAGTCTTCCTCACGAAGGTCAAGTTCCCCACCGTTTACTGCAAGAATATGGTTGACACCCTCCATAGTGGCTTCTGAGTAGCCACCAAGATAGGTCGCATCAAGGATAAACTTGTTATGGATAATGTCTTCTAATTCAGCCGCACGGACATCACCTGGATTTTCAGGATTGAATGGGTACTTAGTTGGAAGAGCATGAACAACACCGATTTCACCACTGTATCCCCCGTCTTTGAACAGTTTAACAGCTCGGGCGTGCGAAACCATCATGTTGTGATGAGATTGGAAAACCTTGGCTAAATCATATTGAATACCTGGAGGGAATTTTCCGACCAAATATTGGCCATCTCCAATTGGACCAATCTCATTGAAGGTTGTCCAATAGTTTACTTCTGGAAATTCCTTAAAGCAGAACTCTGCATAGTTCACAAAATGGTCAATGTTCTCACGATTCAAGAAATCACCATCTGAATGAAGGGCTTCTGGCGTATCAAAATGGTGGAGTGTAACAAAAGGTTCTACATGACGCTTATGGCACTCCGCAAATAATCTGTGGTAATAATCTACACCTAGTGGATTCACCTCGTCTTTTCCTGTTGGGAAGATACGTGACCAGGCAATTGAGATACGAATACCATTTACACCGAACTGTTCACTGAGTTCTAGGTCAACTGGGTAACGGTTGTAAAAATCACTAGCTGGCTCAGCGGTGTACCAGTAATTGTCCTCTAGGTACTTGTCCCAGGCAACAGGGCCCTTACCGTCTGTCTTAGTTGCACCTTCAGCTTGATAGGCTGCGGTAGCCCCACCAAAAATAAAGTCTTTTGGTAATTTTTTTGTCATGAGAAACCTCTTTCTAAAGTGTCAAAAGGAAGATTGAGCTCCCCCAACCTTCCCGTCTGATGTTTTAATTTTCCATTTGTTGTTTTACAAACTCAAGGGCACCTTGACCATCACGGGTAAGACCGATGTATTGTCCACCTTCTGTCTTAGCTAATTTGATTCCGAGTTTGTCAGTTTCAGCCTTCATATCTTCATAGTTAGAAGCAACCTGTGGTGCTAAGATAACCAGTTGATACTGTGGCAAGATTTCACGGTGAGCTCCATAGCTTCCTGCCGCTGCAGTCACTGGAGCACCATATTCCTTAGCAGCCTTAGTGAGGGCATTGGCCAAGAGACCACTTGTACCACCACCTGCACAAAGGACAAGGACATTTGTTTGTTCTGTAATTTCTTTTGTTTCAACTGCGCCAGCTTTTTCAAGAATAGCATCCGCTTTGGCAGTGTTAAAGTTAGCCGCAACTTTTTCTTTCAAGCTATCGTTTGTAGTTCCCGCAAGTTCCTCTGCATAGATTTGGTCATCATAAACTTTGAGGAATGGGTAGTAAATCGCAACATCCACCACAATCAGCAGAGCTGCCAAAACAAATGACAAGGCTGCAAACTGAGTACCCATGACAATTCCAAGTGGTCCTGGTGTTGTCCATGGCAAGTTCACACTAAAGCTGTTCATACCAAGAACATCAACGA
>ERZ795062.1434-NODE-1434-length-16972-cov-13.060767_pt1 | contig 16972 bp, 12 predicted proteins | sample MGYA00375146_ERZ795062 | MGnify/ENA primary metagenome ERZ795062 (study PRJEB30191, sample SAMN05720281) | activated sludge metagenome | isolation source: Anaerobic digester | place: USA | collected 2015-07-16 ... | reverse complement strand
GCACAAATTGATACGCAGATTCGTTGTGAAAAAACCGCCGTCATGGCGGTTTTTTTCTTGGCAAACCAACAAGGGAGCGTCTCAGAATTCGGACAACAAAGCACGCTAACGGCTGGCGTGTCAGGTTGAGGCCATAGACGCCGCTCCGAAGGCGTCAGGAAATACCGGAAACGGCCCTACATTGACGCGCTTTCGCCGCTTCGTCTGACGCCCAGTTGGGCTGTACTCCAACTGGACACCGCAACCGACAACCCAAGCACGGCGCGACTTCGGCGCACATGCCAAAGCCTTAGCGTGGATTGGCACGAGGCGTGACTAGCCCCCTAACTCCATGCCTTGATCTAGCTCTTTGATGTTTTCCTTCCGCTGCTCGATCACCTCAGCCAATTCCCGCGACTTCTGCGGGTCGCGTGTCCAGATTGCTAGGGCGCGTTCCTGCGCCTCCTTCGGCTGTTTGTTGTAGTCGTCGATCAGCCTCTGCAACCCTTCCGGCGTGGCCTGCCAATCCTTGCTACTGTCACGGTAGCCGCTGGCGTTGGCGGCTCGCTTCGCGGCCATGCCCTTGAACTCTCGCCCGACTAGATCGCGCTGCCGCTGCTCCTTCTCGGCCAGCGCCTTGGCTTGGCGTTCCTTGGCCTGCCGCTCTTGCTCGGCTTTGGCTTGGCGTTCCTTCTCAACTTTGGCCGCGCCCCACCGCTGGCGGAATCGTTCGGCACCGGCCATGAGGTCGGGCGCTACCAGGCGTGCACGCTCCTTCTCGGCGCGTTCCTGGCGTAGCTTCATCCCGGCCGCGATGCGCTGCTGAACCTCCGACGCCTCGCCCCGCCTCTCGATGCCGGCGATTGCTGGCCCTTTGTGCTGCATCGGTTCCCGCTCGACGCCCTGAGCCTCTAGGCTCCGATGGTCGACGCGTGCCTCGTGGCCATGTCGCTCTAGTGCCGCGTTCGCCAGTTCGGCCCACCGTACCCGCTCCCGGTCAGCCATGTTTTCCAGCTTGTGTCGCTGGCAGTGGATGGGGTCGAGTTCCACGGCCTTTTTGCCTAGCGTGCCGTCCGGCTGGACGTGACACGCTGACAGGGTGATATGGGCGTGCCAATTTCCGTTATGCCGCCGCCCGGTTTCCGGGTCGGTTTCGTGGTACTGGCCGGGATTCTTTTCTAGGTCGCGGTCGGTAATTGTGCGGGGAGCGTGCAAGGCCACGTCAGCCGCCACGCCGTAACGGTCGGCAAGCTCGCCGGCATAACCCACGGCGAGCGCCTGCCGCTGGTCTTTTTCTAGCTCGGTTGGAAGGGACACTTCCACCTCACGAGCTAGCACGGCGTCGCCGCGCTTGTGGTGTGCCTCGATGCGGTTCCAGAACTCGGCGCGGTCGGCATTCTCGCCGCCCGGTAGCACCAGTTCTGAATGCAGGACGCCACCCTTGCGGGTGTAGTCGTGCACCTCGCCTGTACGCTCGTCCACGATCTTCTCACCTGCGCGATAAGCCGCCGCCCCGGTCGCACTGCGACCAGAGGCCCGGCTGATTGTTTTCGCGCTGAGGTGGTAGATCGCCATGGGGTTGCCTTTTGTTTTTGGGGTTGTCAGGGGCGCAGCCCATGACCGCACGTAATCTCCAGAATGGAGATTACTCTAAGTGCGCCCTTGCCATCGCTGCGGGCCATCATCCTCTCGCTGAATAGTCCTCTTGTCAATGACAACAGCACGCGCCAGAATGCCGCCATCAACACCAAGGAAAAGGACAAAACGGCATGGGAATCACAGAGCAAATTGCACAGGCAGAAGAACGGCTAAAACAGCTCAAGGCGCTCAAGCAGAAGAAGGACGCCAGAGAAAGAGCCGCTGCCGCAAAAAGGGAACGCGCCAACGACACGCGCCGGAAGATTCTGGCCGGGGCTTTCGTTCTGGAACAGCTTCAGAAGAACGGCATCGGCGCGGCCTTGTTTACCTGCGAGGGTAGACGCTTCTCTGACTGGCTGACACGCGCCGATGATCGCACTCTGTTCAACCTACCGACTGACGACAATGCCAGCGCCTGACGACGAACGCCTCGGCCTGCTCTACGAGATCGCGGTCGATCAGGCCAACGTTGCGCAAGCAGCGGTTAAAGACCTGATCGCCGCCACCGACGATCTGCGGCAACTTCCGGCCATCCTCAGCGCCGAAGTGTCGCGGCGGCTGGCGCAATCTGCGACCGACGCGGCCAAGCCTGCCGCCCTGATTGCAGAGGAAGCCGCCCGAGAGTTCAAAAGCGCGACCCAAGAGGCCGCGCAAACGGCCCGCCAAGCCGCACAGGAGACCGCTAGCGCGTGCAACGGGGGGAAGCTATGGGTTTTCCTTGGCACGTTCGCTGTAGGCGCTTTCTGCGGCGCTGCTGGCCTCTGGGTGTTCCACACGCCACAGGCCAGCCCCATCTACCTCGATTCCGACAAGCTAGCGAAGGATGTAGCGGCGGCGTGCCGCCGAAAGTAACGCCAACCCCTTGACCCTGCCCCATTGCCACCGGAGAACCCATGCACAACGAAATTGAAGCCAGTAGCGGCAACGTCTTTGCCGACCTCGGGCTTCCAGACGCCGACGCGCTTAAGCGAAAGTCTGGGCTGATCGTAGCTATGTCGGAAGCCATAGACCGGCGCGGACTGGGCGAAGAAGAAGCCGCGCAATTGGCAGGACTGACCACGGGCGAGCTTGTCCGACTACTGCTGGGCGATTTCTCCCGCACGGAGCCAGAGCTAGAGCGCCTGCTGGGCGTTTTGAACGGAAAGGGGGTCAAGGGGACCGTGGAATAAATGGGCGGCTTCATCGCCCGTTTATGCCGCGAAAGCCCCTTGATGCCCTTGGAGTTCATCACGCTCTGGCTAAGGGGGTGGGTTGGTTTTTAACCCATCCCCCGCGAGCCCCCGGCGGCGAGGGTGGGGTTTGGGGCAACGCCCCAAGGTCTTCGGGGGACTTTCTCGCCCCTTTGGGGGCGTCGATAATGCACTTGCGGCCTGTCCGTGCCTTGCTGCCGCTTCGGTTTCGCTCCGTATGTTTATAAATATTTGTCCTTGTTTGTAAACCTTATATAGGGAGGGGTCCCAAATGAGACCAAAAAAGGACTTATCTAAGACCAAAAAGGGACTTATCTAAGACCAAAAAGGGACTGCTATCCACAAGGCTATATCGGAAGTCATAACGCATAAAAGGCCGTTTGACTAGAAAGGGTCTTGCATGGCAGCATGAGACCTCTAAAGAAAATTGGTCTCTTTATGTCATTACCCACCGATCAGCATCTAGTCGTCAAATCTAATGCCCTTATTCACGCTAGCTACAAGCTGACTCTCAACGAGCAACGCCTTATCCTGCTGGCGGTCTCCGGCATGCATAGCCAGCGCCCCGGCGTTCGCCCCGGATTCAATCAGGTGGATGGCATCCGCATCACAGCGGAAGAGTTCGCCGAAGCATTCCACCTCCCGATGAACAAAGCTTACGAGGCGCTGCGCGAGGCCACGAACGAGCTTTACGAGCGTTCTATCGTTGAGATCAAGGACAAGCACCACAAGAAAATGCGGTGGGTGTCGGCGGTGCAGTACCACGACGGCCAAGGATGGGCAGTCCTGTCGTTCACGCCGCATGTGGTGCCACACCTGACGAGCCTTGGCCGTGACTTCACCAAGTATCGGCTTGGACAGGTCGCCAACCTCCGCAGCACCTACGCCGTGCGCATCTTCGAGTGGTGCATCCAGTTTGCCGATAATGGCTGGCTTATCGTCTCACTGGATGACATAAGACAGCGCCTCGATGTCGGTTACAAGCTGTTCAATGATCTTCGCCGGAAGGTGATCGAGCCAGCCATCAAAGAATTGCAGGCCAAGTCGAACCTCGAAATAGACTGGGAACCGATCAAAGAGGGGCGCTCGGTGAAGGCAATCCGCTTTACCTTCAAAGAACAAGAACAGGGAAAGCTTGACCTATGATCAAAAACCTCGGCATCAACTACGAGGTAGCTCTGGAATTCCTCGGCCAGTCGATGCAGCCGTTTATCAGGGCCATCGCAGATGAACGGGCCAAGCCCACCCCTTCGGCGGCTTTGGTCGCGTACTGTGAAGCCCGGAAAACGGCGCTATCGCGCATGCAAAACCATCTTCGCCTCGACGATCAGGCGACTATCACGGCCATCCTCGACCGTGACGATCCACATGCCCACTTGTTCCGCTAGCTAAAGCTCATGCCATGAATGGATCTTCCATTGGGCTGTTCTGGCAGATAACCTAATCTTGTGCAATACTTGTATCTCACCTATAAGGAGAGAAAACATGTCTGCCGTTTCCCTTCGCCTTCCTGACGATGTATCCCATCGGCTACAGGATTTAGCGCAACGCACGGGGCGCAGCAAAACCTATTACATGGTTGAAGCCATCCGCGAACATATCGACGACCTGGAAGACCTGTATCTAGCCGAACAGCGCCTAATTGATATTCGCTCAGGCAAAACGCAAACCGTATCGCTTGAAGACATGATGAAGAGTTATGGCTTGGCGGGTTGAGTTCGATCCGGCCGCTGCACGTGAGCTTGGCAAGCTCGACCCGCAGGTTGCTCGGCGCATCCTGACTTTTTTACATGATCGAGTCGCCACGCTGGATGATCCGCGCAGTATCGGCGAAGCCCTCAAAGGGTCACGTCTCGGAGAATTTTGGAAATACCGTGTGGGCGACTACCGGATTGTGTCCAGCATGGCCCAGTGGGAGCGAAGCTGCGATTTGCGACATATAAGTAATTGCTAATTCTTTTGGGGGCGCAATAGCATCGAGGACGGCACACTAAAAATACTGGTTTTGAAGGTCGGGAACCGCCGTGAGGTGTACCGATGAGTGTCAATCAACTTGTCACTGTGACAGAAGCGGCCCGATTGGTTGGTCGTAGTCGCCAGTCGCTTTACCGTGACTACATAAAGACCGGAAAACTGTCGCCTTCACAAGACTTGGTTACAAACCGTAAACTAGTCTCTATATCAGAGCTGATAAGGGTTTTCGGTGATTTAAAGCTGACAGAGTTGACAGACAAAACTGTCAACGTGACAACGCCAATGCGACAAGAGTTAACAGACGAGTTGACAACAACGCTACAGGCAAAAGTGGCACTTTTGGAGGCTGACAACGCTTCACTACGTGACAGGTTACGCGACAAGGACGAACATATTTCCGACTTGCGGTCGACGGTTCGTTTGTTGGAATACAAAGCACCGAATGAGCAGCCTAAACGGCTCTGGTGGTGGCCTTTTGGGCGATAACAGCACCTCAAACCTATGAGGGGAGAACGCAGAAAACGGACAACAAAGCACGCTAAGGCTTTGGCATGTGCGCCGAAGTCGCGCCGTGCTTGGGTTGTCGGTTGCGGTGTCCAGTTGGAGTACGCCTCAACTTGGCGTCAGGTGAACAACAAAATTGCGTCAGATTAGAGCCGATTCAGGCTTTGTCTGACGTTTGCCGTTCGACTTCTAAGACTTCAACCTGACAACAGATAAATTCCGCCGGTTTGGGCGTAGAACCCCATCCTGCGCGTGCTGCATGCCGCTCGTCAGTGGCCGTAAATCCTATTTTTGCATCTATGTCGGCGGTACACCATCAAGGCTTAACGTACGATATTTTCCGAATTCTGAGACGACCACCTACAGAAAACCGCTCAATCCATTGACCTTAGCTTTGGAAATGGGGAGTGTCCGAATTTCTGTGTGTGAGGCGGAGAGAGACTTTTCCACGGTGCCGCCGCCGGCCCCTCTCAGGCCGGGGGCGAGCGGCGCGGTGGGAAAGTCGGTAATCATTTTACCCGCGGGCGGTTTCAAAGCGTTCGGCGTAGAGGATGGCGAACTGGTTCATCGCCTCCTTCCAGTCTTTGGCGGCCCGTCCCCAGTCGGCGGTGATGTTGCGCAAGGCTAGCCAGATCAGTTTGGTCGCCGCATCGTCACTGGGGAAATGGCCTCGCGTCTTGATGATCTTGCGCAGCCGGGCGTTGATGCTCTCGATGGCATTGGTCGTATAAATCACCCGGCGGATCGGTGGCGGGAAGGCAAAGAACGGAATCACGCGGTCCCATGCCCGACGCCAGGCCGCGGCCACGGTCGGGAATTTCTCGCCCCAGGGGCCTTGTTCGAACGCATCCAGTTCGGCCAGTGCGGCTTCGGCGCTCGATGCTGTGTAAATCGGTTTGATCGCTGCTGCCAACGCTTTGCGATCCTTCCAGCTGGCGTAGTCCAGGCTGTTGCGGATCAGATGCACGATGCAGGTCTGTAGCGTGGTCGCCGGAAATACGGCCGCTAGCGCCTCAGGCATGCCCTTCAGCCCGTCGGTGACGGCGATCAGGATGTCGGCCACACCGCGCGTCTTGAGGTCGTTGAAGACTTTCATCCAGAACTTGGCGCCCTCGGTATTCTCGATCCACAGCCCGAGGATGTCGCGCGTCCCATCGGGCAGCACACCGAGCGCCAGGTAGATCGCCTTGTTACGAACCACCGCGTCTTCGCGAATCTTGACGCGCAGGGCGTCGAAGAAGACCACCGGATACATCGGTTCCAGCGGACGCGACTGCCAGGCAGTGACCTCGGTCATGACAGCATCGGTGACCGAACTGATGAACTCGGGGGAAACCTCCGTCCCGTACTGCTCGACCAGGAAGCCTTGGATCTCGCGAATCGTCATCCCCCGGGCGTACATGGCGACGATCTTGTCGTCGAAGCCGGTGAAGCGCCGTTCGTGTTTGGGGATGAGGATCGGTTCGAAGCGACCCTGTCGGTCGCGTGGGACGTCGATCCGGAGCGGGCCGTCTTCGGTCAGTACGGTCTTGCTGCTGACACCGTTGCGGTGGTTGCTGACCTCGCCCGGTTTCTCAGCGCCGGGCGGATAGCCCAGGTGGTGGCTCAGTTCGGCTCCCAACGCGCGCTCGATCAACGCCTTCTTGAAGGCCATTGAGGCGGCATTCACCGCCTCGGCGCTCATCGGGCCACTGACAAACTGGTCAAGCAGCTCTTTCGGGATGGTCGGCAGCGCTGCCGCCGGTTTCTTCTTGCTCGTCTTGCTTGGCATACCTGCTCCTTTCAAACAACATGGTATGCCTCACACACAGAATTTCTGACAGGCTCTGGAAATGACGTGACCAAGAGCGGCAGCCTTGGTGATCCAGACAATTCCCGTCTGTTCATTCTTATCCACCCCATTGCCCTCGATATAGCAGCGGCCAAGAAAATTCATCGCATCCGGAAAATTCTGTTGTACCGCAAGATTCAGCCAATAAATGGCCCGATTTGGTTTGTTCTGACTCAGGAAGATCAGGGCAACGTCGGTTTGCGAGGGCGCATCACCATCGATGGCTGCATCAAGTAGCTCGTCATCTTCATCCGTGAAGGGGATGCAAAAATAGGGCTTGAGAGAATCAAGCAACAGCATTGCGGTGCCATTCTGGACTTCCTTGAGAACAAGTCCATCGGACACCATGCGCCATAGCGTGCGTTCGCTACGGTCAACTAGTGACATCGCGGTTTCCATGGTGACGAATTTCATCAGCGGGAGCCTGTTGGTTAAGTTATTTAGGGAGTGCCACGTTTTGCATGGCACTCGAAATCAGTGCCATTTTTTGGCGATGGCACTGATTTCGAGTGCCATCTGCACAACAACAGCGCCGAAATCCGCCATTTGCCTATGGCACGGCTTATGCTCAATGATAGCGTCAGGCGATTCAAGCCCTCGACTGATTTACACCTAGGAGAAATGTGATGAAAAATGTTCAAAAAGGTTTCACGCTGATTGAGTTGATGATCGTCGTGGCGATTATTGGTATTTTGGCTGCGGTGGCTTTGCCGGCCTACCAGGATTACACGGCCAAGTCGCAAATAACTGGATCAATGGCTGAAATCACAAGTGCCAAAACCAACATCGAAGAAATCCAAGCCAACGTTCCAGTTGTTCAGGCTGCGACTGGTGCCGCCGCTGACTTGCTGAAACTCGGCATTACAGCTGCTTCTAGCTCGCGTTGCAGCGCTTACAGCTACGTCAGTGCCGCCGATGGATCCGCCAGCATTGCGTGCACCATAATTGGCGCTGCCGCTGTGTCTGGCAAGACAATAACATGGAGGCGCTCAGCCGCAGGTGTTTGGTCCTGTGCAACTGACCTTGCCGCTGCAGATAAAGCAAAGATCGCACCAAAGACTTGCACAAATTGATACGCAGATTCGTTGTGAAAAAACCGCCGTCATGGCGGTTTTTTTCTTGGCAAACCAACAAGGGAGCGTCTCAGAATTCGGACAACAAAGCACGCTAACGGCTGGCGTGTCAGGTTGAGGCCATAGACGCCGCTCCGAAGGCGTCAGGAAATACCGGAAACGGCCCTACATTGACGCGCTTTCGCCGCTTCGTCTGACGCCCAGTTGGGCTGTACTCCAACTGGACACCGCAACCGACAACCCAAGCACGGCGCGACTTCGGCGCACATGCCAAAGCCTTAGCGTGGATTGGCACGAGGCGTGACTAGCCCCCTAACTCCATGCCTTGATCTAGCTCTTTGATGTTTTCCTTCCGCTGCTCGATCACCTCAGCCAATTCCCGCGACTTCTGCGGGTCGCGTGTCCAGATTGCTAGGGCGCGTTCCTGCGCCTCCTTCGGCTGTTTGTTGTAGTCGTCGATCAGCCTCTGCAACCCTTCCGGCGTGGCCTGCCAATCCTTGCTACTGTCACGGTAGCCGCTGGCGTTGGCGGCTCGCTTCGCGGCCATGCCCTTGAACTCTCGCCCGACTAGATCGCGCTGCCGCTGCTCCTTCTCGGCCAGCGCCTTGGCTTGGCGTTCCTTGGCCTGCCGCTCTTGCTCGGCTTTGGCTTGGCGTTCCTTCTCAACTTTGGCCGCGCCCCACCGCTGGCGGAATCGTTCGGCACCGGCCATGAGGTCGGGCGCTACCAGGCGTGCACGCTCCTTCTCGGCGCGTTCCTGGCGTAGCTTCATCCCGGCCGCGATGCGCTGCTGAACCTCCGACGCCTCGCCCCGCCTCTCGATGCCGGCGATTGCTGGCCCTTTGTGCTGCATCGGTTCCCGCTCGACGCCCTGAGCCTCTAGGCTCCGATGGTCGACGCGTGCCTCGTGGCCATGTCGCTCTAGTGCCGCGTTCGCCAGTTCGGCCCACCGTACCCGCTCCCGGTCAGCCATGTTTTCCAGCTTGTGTCGCTGGCAGTGGATGGGGTCGAGTTCCACGGCCTTTTTGCCTAGCGTGCCGTCCGGCTGGACGTGACACGCTGACAGGGTGATATGGGCGTGCCAATTTCCGTTATGCCGCCGCCCGGTTTCCGGGTCGGTTTCGTGGTACTGGCCGGGATTCTTTTCTAGGTCGCGGTCGGTAATTGTGCGGGGAGCGTGCAAGGCCACGTCAGCCGCCACGCCGTAACGGTCGGCAAGCTCGCCGGCATAACCCACGGCGAGCGCCTGCCGCTGGTCTTTTTCTAGCTCGGTTGGAAGGGACACTTCCACCTCACGAGCTAGCACGGCGTCGCCGCGCTTGTGGTGTGCCTCGATGCGGTTCCAGAACTCGGCGCGGTCGGCATTCTCGCCGCCCGGTAGCACCAGTTCTGAATGCAGGACGCCACCCTTGCGGGTGTAGTCGTGCACCTCGCCTGTACGCTCGTCCACGATCTTCTCACCTGCGCGATAAGCCGCCGCCCCGGTCGCACTGCGACCAGAGGCCCGGCTGATTGTTTTCGCGCTGAGGTGGTAGATCGCCATGGGGTTGCCTTTTGTTTTTGGGGTTGTCAGGGGCGCAGCCCATGACCGCACGTAATCTCCAGAATGGAGATTACTCTAAGTGCGCCCTTGCCATCGCTGCGGGCCATCATCCTCTCGCTGAATAGTCCTCTTGTCAATGACAACAGCACGCGCCAGAATGCCGCCATCAACACCAAGGAAAAGGACAAAACGGCATGGGAATCACAGAGCAAATTGCACAGGCAGAAGAACGGCTAAAACAGCTCAAGGCGCTCAAGCAGAAGAAGGACGCCAGAGAAAGAGCCGCTGCCGCAAAAAGGGAACGCGCCAACGACACGCGCCGGAAGATTCTGGCCGGGGCTTTCGTTCTGGAACAGCTTCAGAAGAACGGCATCGGCGCGGCCTTGTTTACCTGCGAGGGTAGACGCTTCTCTGACTGGCTGACACGCGCCGATGATCGCACTCTGTTCAACCTACCGACTGACGACAATGCCAGCGCCTGACGACGAACGCCTCGGCCTGCTCTACGAGATCGCGGTCGATCAGGCCAACGTTGCGCAAGCAGCGGTTAAAGACCTGATCGCCGCCACCGACGATCTGCGGCAACTTCCGGCCATCCTCAGCGCCGAAGTGTCGCGGCGGCTGGCGCAATCTGCGACCGACGCGGCCAAGCCTGCCGCCCTGATTGCAGAGGAAGCCGCCCGAGAGTTCAAAAGCGCGACCCAAGAGGCCGCGCAAACGGCCCGCCAAGCCGCACAGGAGACCGCTAGCGCGTGCAACGGGGGGAAGCTATGGGTTTTCCTTGGCACGTTCGCTGTAGGCGCTTTCTGCGGCGCTGCTGGCCTCTGGGTGTTCCACACGCCACAGGCCAGCCCCATCTACCTCGATTCCGACAAGCTAGCGAAGGATGTAGCGGCGGCGTGCCGCCGAAAGTAACGCCAACCCCTTGACCCTGCCCCATTGCCACCGGAGAACCCATGCACAACGAAATTGAAGCCAGTAGCGGCAACGTCTTTGCCGACCTCGGGCTTCCAGACGCCGACGCGCTTAAGCGAAAGTCTGGGCTGATCGTAGCTATGTCGGAAGCCATAGACCGGCGCGGACTGGGCGAAGAAGAAGCCGCGCAATTGGCAGGACTGACCACGGGCGAGCTTGTCCGACTACTGCTGGGCGATTTCTCCCGCACGGAGCCAGAGCTAGAGCGCCTGCTGGGCGTTTTGAACGGAAAGGGGGTCAAGGGGACCGTGGAATAAATGGGCGGCTTCATCGCCCGTTTATGCCGCGAAAGCCCCTTGATGCCCTTGGAGTTCATCACGCTCTGGCTAAGGGGGTGGGTTGGTTTTTAACCCATCCCCCGCGAGCCCCCGGCGGCGAGGGTGGGGTTTGGGGCAACGCCCCAAGGTCTTCGGGGGACTTTCTCGCCCCTTTGGGGGCGTCGATAATGCACTTGCGGCCTGTCCGTGCCTTGCTGCCGCTTCGGTTTCGCTCCGTATGTTTATAAATATTTGTCCTTGTTTGTAAACCTTATATAGGGAGGGGTCCCAAATGAGACCAAAAAAGGACTTATCTAAGACCAAAAAGGGACTTATCTAAGACCAAAAAGGGACTGCTATCCACAAGGCTATATCGGAAGTCATAACGCATAAAAGGCCGTTTGACTAGAAAGGGTCTTGCATGGCAGCATGAGACCTCTAAAGAAAATTGGTCTCTTTATGTCATTACCCACCGATCAGCATCTAGTCGTCAAATCTAATGCCCTTATTCACGCTAGCTACAAGCTGACTCTCAACGAGCAACGCCTTATCCTGCTGGCGGTCTCCGGCATGCATAGCCAGCGCCCCGGCGTTCGCCCCGGATTCAATCAGGTGGATGGCATCCGCATCACAGCGGAAGAGTTCGCCGAAGCATTCCACCTCCCGATGAACAAAGCTTACGAGGCGCTGCGCGAGGCCACGAACGAGCTTTACGAGCGTTCTATCGTTGAGATCAAGGACAAGCACCACAAGAAAATGCGGTGGGTGTCGGCGGTGCAGTACCACGACGGCCAAGGATGGGCAGTCCTGTCGTTCACGCCGCATGTGGTGCCACACCTGACGAGCCTTGGCCGTGACTTCACCAAGTATCGGCTTGGACAGGTCGCCAACCTCCGCAGCACCTACGCCGTGCGCATCTTCGAGTGGTGCATCCAGTTTGCCGATAATGGCTGGCTTATCGTCTCACTGGATGACATAAGACAGCGCCTCGATGTCGGTTACAAGCTGTTCAATGATCTTCGCCGGAAGGTGATCGAGCCAGCCATCAAAGAATTGCAGGCCAAGTCGAACCTCGAAATAGACTGGGAACCGATCAAAGAGGGGCGCTCGGTGAAGGCAATCCGCTTTACCTTCAAAGAACAAGAACAGGGAAAGCTTGACCTATGATCAAAAACCTCGGCATCAACTACGAGGTAGCTCTGGAATTCCTCGGCCAGTCGATGCAGCCGTTTATCAGGGCCATCGCAGATGAACGGGCCAAGCCCACCCCTTCGGCGGCTTTGGTCGCGTACTGTGAAGCCCGGAAAACGGCGCTATCGCGCATGCAAAACCATCTTCGCCTCGACGATCAGGCGACTATCACGGCCATCCTCGACCGTGACGATCCACATGCCCACTTGTTCCGCTAGCTAAAGCTCATGCCATGAATGGATCTTCCATTGGGCTGTTCTGGCAGATAACCTAATCTTGTGCAATACTTGTATCTCACCTATAAGGAGAGAAAACATGTCTGCCGTTTCCCTTCGCCTTCCTGACGATGTATCCCATCGGCTACAGGATTTAGCGCAACGCACGGGGCGCAGCAAAACCTATTACATGGTTGAAGCCATCCGCGAACATATCGACGACCTGGAAGACCTGTATCTAGCCGAACAGCGCCTAATTGATATTCGCTCAGGCAAAACGCAAACCGTATCGCTTGAAGACATGATGAAGAGTTATGGCTTGGCGGGTTGAGTTCGATCCGGCCGCTGCACGTGAGCTTGGCAAGCTCGACCCGCAGGTTGCTCGGCGCATCCTGACTTTTTTACATGATCGAGTCGCCACGCTGGATGATCCGCGCAGTATCGGCGAAGCCCTCAAAGGGTCACGTCTCGGAGAATTTTGGAAATACCGTGTGGGCGACTACCGGATTGTGTCCAGCATGGCCCAGTGGGAGCGAAGCTGCGATTTGCGACATATAAGTAATTGCTAATTCTTTTGGGGGCGCAATAGCATCGAGGACGGCACACTAAAAATACTGGTTTTGAAGGTCGGGAACCGCCGTGAGGTGTACCGATGAGTGTCAATCAACTTGTCACTGTGACAGAAGCGGCCCGATTGGTTGGTCGTAGTCGCCAGTCGCTTTACCGTGACTACATAAAGACCGGAAAACTGTCGCCTTCACAAGACTTGGTTACAAACCGTAAACTAGTCTCTATATCAGAGCTGATAAGGGTTTTCGGTGATTTAAAGCTGACAGAGTTGACAGACAAAACTGTCAACGTGACAACGCCAATGCGACAAGAGTTAACAGACGAGTTGACAACAACGCTACAGGCAAAAGTGGCACTTTTGGAGGCTGACAACGCTTCACTACGTGACAGGTTACGCGACAAGGACGAACATATTTCCGACTTGCGGTCGACGGTTCGTTTGTTGGAATACAAAGCACCGAATGAGCAGCCTAAACGGCTCTGGTGGTGGCCTTTTGGGCGATAACAGCACCTCAAACCTATGAGGGGAGAACGCAGAAAACGGACAACAAAGCACGCTAAGGCTTTGGCATGTGCGCCGAAGTCGCGCCGTGCTTGGGTTGTCGGTTGCGGTGTCCAGTTGGAGTACGCCTCAACTTGGCGTCAGGTGAACAACAAAATTGCGTCAGATTAGAGCCGATTCAGGCTTTGTCTGACGTTTGCCGTTCGACTTCTAAGACTTCAACCTGACAACAGATAAATTCCGCCGGTTTGGGCGTAGAACCCCATCCTGCGCGTGCTGCATGCCGCTCGTCAGTGGCCGTAAATCCTATTTTTGCATCTATGTCGGCGGTACACCATCAAGGCTTAACGTACGATATTTTCCGAATTCTGAGACGACCACCTACAGAAAACCGCTCAATCCATTGACCTTAGCTTTGGAAATGGGGAGTGTCCGAATTTCTGTGTGTGAGGCGGAGAGAGACTTTTCCACGGTGCCGCCGCCGGCCCCTCTCAGGCCGGGGGCGAGCGGCGCGGTGGGAAAGTCGGTAATCATTTTACCCGCGGGCGGTTTCAAAGCGTTCGGCGTAGAGGATGGCGAACTGGTTCATCGCCTCCTTCCAGTCTTTGGCGGCCCGTCCCCAGTCGGCGGTGATGTTGCGCAAGGCTAGCCAGATCAGTTTGGTCGCCGCATCGTCACTGGGGAAATGGCCTCGCGTCTTGATGATCTTGCGCAGCCGGGCGTTGATGCTCTCGATGGCATTGGTCGTATAAATCACCCGGCGGATCGGTGGCGGGAAGGCAAAGAACGGAATCACGCGGTCCCATGCCCGACGCCAGGCCGCGGCCACGGTCGGGAATTTCTCGCCCCAGGGGCCTTGTTCGAACGCATCCAGTTCGGCCAGTGCGGCTTCGGCGCTCGATGCTGTGTAAATCGGTTTGATCGCTGCTGCCAACGCTTTGCGATCCTTCCAGCTGGCGTAGTCCAGGCTGTTGCGGATCAGATGCACGATGCAGGTCTGTAGCGTGGTCGCCGGAAATACGGCCGCTAGCGCCTCAGGCATGCCCTTCAGCCCGTCGGTGACGGCGATCAGGATGTCGGCCACACCGCGCGTCTTGAGGTCGTTGAAGACTTTCATCCAGAACTTGGCGCCCTCGGTATTCTCGATCCACAGCCCGAGGATGTCGCGCGTCCCATCGGGCAGCACACCGAGCGCCAGGTAGATCGCCTTGTTACGAACCACCGCGTCTTCGCGAATCTTGACGCGCAGGGCGTCGAAGAAGACCACCGGATACATCGGTTCCAGCGGACGCGACTGCCAGGCAGTGACCTCGGTCATGACAGCATCGGTGACCGAACTGATGAACTCGGGGGAAACCTCCGTCCCGTACTGCTCGACCAGGAAGCCTTGGATCTCGCGAATCGTCATCCCCCGGGCGTACATGGCGACGATCTTGTCGTCGAAGCCGGTGAAGCGCCGTTCGTGTTTGGGGATGAGGATCGGTTCGAAGCGACCCTGTCGGTCGCGTGGGACGTCGATCCGGAGCGGGCCGTCTTCGGTCAGTACGGTCTTGCTGCTGACACCGTTGCGGTGGTTGCTGACCTCGCCCGGTTTCTCAGCGCCGGGCGGATAGCCCAGGTGGTGGCTCAGTTCGGCTCCCAACGCGCGCTCGATCAACGCCTTCTTGAAGGCCATTGAGGCGGCATTCACCGCCTCGGCGCTCATCGGGCCACTGACAAACTGGTCAAGCAGCTCTTTCGGGATGGTCGGCAGCGCTGCCGCCGGTTTCTTCTTGCTCGTCTTGCTTGGCATACCTGCTCCTTTCAAACAACATGGTATGCCTCACACACAGAATTTCTGACAGGCTCTGGAAATGACGTGACCAAGAGCGGCAGCCTTGGTGATCCAGACAATTCCCGTCTGTTCATTCTTATCCACCCCATTGCCCTCGATATAGCAGCGGCCAAGAAAATTCATCGCATCCGGAAAATTCTGTTGTACCGCAAGATTCAGCCAATAAATGGCCCGATTTGGTTTGTTCTGACTCAGGAAGATCAGGGCAACGTCGGTTTGCGAGGGCGCATCACCATCGATGGCTGCATCAAGTAGCTCGTCATCTTCATCCGTGAAGGGGATGCAAAAATAGGGCTTGAGAGAATCAAGCAACAGCATTGCGGTGCCATTCTGGACTTCCTTGAGAACAAGTCCATCGGACACCATGCGCCATAGCGTGCGTTCGCTACGGTCAACTAGTGACATCGCGGTTTCCATGGTGACGAATTTCATCAGCGGGAGCCTGTTGGTTAAGTTATTTAGGGAGTGCCACGTTTTGCATGGCACTCGAAATCAGTGCCATTTTTTGGCGATGGCACTGATTTCGAGTGCCATCTGCACAACAACAGCGCCGAAATCCGCCATTTGCCTATGGCACGGCTTATGCTCAATGATAGCGTCAGGCGATTCAAGCCCTCGACTGATTTACACCTAGGAGAAATGTGATGAAAAATGTTCAAAAAGGTTTCACGCTGATTGAGTTGATGATCGTCGTGGCGATTATTGGTATTTTGGCTGCGGTGGCTTTGCCGGCCTACCAGGATTACACGGCCAAGTCGCAAATAACTGGATCAATGGCTGAAATCACAAGTGCCAAAACCAACATCGAAGAAATCCAAGCCAACGTTCCAGTTGTTCAGGCTGCGACTGGTGCCGCCGCTGACTTGCTGAAACTCGGCATTACAGCTGCTTCTAGCTCGCGTTGCAGCGCTTACAGCTACGTCAGTGCCGCCGATGGATCCGCCAGCATTGCGTGCACCATAATTGGCGCTGCCGCTGTGTCTGGCAAGACAATAACATGGAGGCGCTCAGCCGCAGGTGTTTGGTCCTGTGCAACTGACCTTGCCGCTGCAGATAAAGCAAAGATCGCACCAAAGACTTGCACAAATTGATACGCAGATTCGTTGTGAAAAAACCGCCGTCATGGCGGTTTTTTCTTGGTAAACCAACAATAGGGGACAGACCACAATTCCCTGATTCTGCCCTTGTTTGTTCGGATCTTTCAAGCCCCGCCTGCCGCCCGTTACTGCTCGATCAAATCGCCCACGTTCCGGCTTTGGCTAGCCGCCCAAGCTCATCCCCCGGTCTATCGCCTTCACGTTCTCGCGCCGCTCCTCGATCATTTCGGCAAGCTGCCGCGTAGCGTTCTGGCTCCCGGTAATGCGCGCCAACACTGCCGCCTGCATGGATTTAGGCTCTTTGTTGTAGGCGTCGATCAAGCCACGAAGCCGTTCCGGCGTAGCCTTCCATTCGTCGCTACTGTCGCGGTAGCCGCTGGCCATCATGGCCCGCCTTGCGGCCATGTCGCAGAACTCCCGACCCAACTCGCCCCGCTGCCGCTGCTCCTTCTCGGCTTCGGCTCTGGCCTGTTTCTCCTTGGCGATCCGCTCGTGTTCGGCCTTCTGCTGGCGTTCCTTCTCGGCCTTCGCCGCCTCCCATCGCTCATGGAAGCGGCCAGCCGATGCCACAAGATCGGGGGCGACGATGGCGGCAGCGC
>ERZ795062.1430-NODE-1430-length-16993-cov-5.961566_pt1 | contig 16993 bp, 11 predicted proteins | sample MGYA00375146_ERZ795062 | MGnify/ENA primary metagenome ERZ795062 (study PRJEB30191, sample SAMN05720281) | activated sludge metagenome | isolation source: Anaerobic digester | place: USA | collected 2015-07-16 ... | reverse complement strand
TTGGATGCAGAAAGCGTTCTTTGGCTAGAGCAACATTTGGCACAATATGCAGGAACGGTAATTGCCGTAACACACGACCGTTATTTCCTTGATAATGTTGCTGGTTGGATATTAGAATTGGATAGAGGTGAAGGTATTCCTTGGAAAGGAAATTATTCTTCTTGGCTAGAGCAAAAAGGCAAAAGACTTGAACAAGAAGAAAAAGTAGCTTCCAAAAGAAGAAAAACGTTAGAACGCGAGCTAGATTGGGTTCGTCAAGGAGCAAAAGGAAGACAAACTAAGCAAAAAGCACGTTTACAAAACTATGATAAACTACTCAACGAAGACCAAAAACAACTTGAAGAAAAACTCGAAATCTATATTCCTAATGGACCAAGATTAGGAACCAATGTTATTGAAGCTAAAGGTGTTGCCAAAGCTTTTGGAGACAAGTTGCTTTATGACAACCTTAATTTTACGTTGCCTCAAGCAGGTATCGTTGGGATTATAGGTCCAAATGGTGCTGGAAAATCAACCATTTTCAGAATGATAATGGGTGAAGAAAAACCAGATGCTGGCGAATTTACTATTGGCGATACTGTAAAAATTGCCTATGTAGATCAATCACATTCTAATATTGATCCTAACAAATCGATTTGGGAAAACTTCTGTGATGGCCAAGAACTTATCATGATGGGTGGAAGACAAGTAAATTCTAGGGCATATCTTAGTCGCTTCAACTTTGGTGGAAGTGACCAAAACAAAAAAGTTTCAACGCTTTCTGGAGGTGAACGCAATAGGCTACATCTAGCCATGACACTCAAAGAGGAAGGTAACGTATTGCTACTCGATGAGCCAACAAACGATTTAGATATCAATACCTTGCGAGCATTAGAAGAAGGTTTAGAAAATTTTGCGGGTTGTGCTGTGGTTATCTCTCACGACCGTTGGTTTTTAGATAGAATTTGTACACATATACTAGCTTTCGAAGGAAACTCTGAAGTGTATTTCTTTGAAGGTGGTTTTTCTGATTATGAAGAAAATAGAAAAAAACGATTGGGTACAGATATCACTCCAAAAAGGATTAAATACAAAAAATTAATTAGAAATTAATAGTTGAATTAAAATCCCGAGAAATCGGGATTTTTTTTAAATAAATTCTATATTTGAACACTCAACTTAACCTAATGATTAGAACTAGTTTAATCAAATTTTTGCTGTGCTTATTGTTTCATCTTCCTTTATTGGCGCAGGACAATAATGAAGATAAGATAAAAAAAATTGAGATGAATCTCAACAAGGCAACTGAGGCTTTCAGTGAGTTGCACTTTGATAAATCTGTTGAGTTTTCAAAAAAAGCACTTATCATTTCCTTTGAAATAGACGATCCACTCTATATTGCTCAAGCCTACAATTCCATAGGTGTTGTGTACGACGAATGTTCGCAGACTGATAAAGCTATTGAGTTCTATGAAAAAGCATTGTATTATGCAAAAAAAGTGAACAACAATAAGCTCAATAACTGGATTTATGGTAATCTAGGAAGCGTATATTATTTTAATCAAATTGATGTAGAAAAAGGGATTGACTTTTATAAAAAAGCATTGTACTATGCCGAAAAAGAAAAAGATTCTATGCAAATAGAGTTTACTAGAATGAACATTGCTAGTGCCTATTTTTCTTTGAACAAATTCAAAATTGGTGAAGACTATATTAAAGATATCAAAGCAAAGATATTGGAATCGGGAAATGATGAGAACAAGTTATCACTTTACACGCTCCAAGGAATTTATGAAAGCACTTATAATAATCCTGTAGAAGCCGAAAAAAATTATTTCAAAGCATTAGAAATAGCTCAAAATAATGGTTACGAATCAATGTTGATTAATGTTTATGAAAACATGATTCGACATTATAAAAAGTATAAAAACAAAAAGCTTGAAGATTTTTATCGGGCAAAATATAATGAGCTAAAGGAAAAAGTTTATTCTGAAGATAAGCTTGAAAATATTGATAAAACTTCTGTTGAAATACAGCTCGATGAACAAAGAGTACAACTTGAAAAAATTGAAAGTGAAAGCATCAAAAACCGTCAGAAAGTTAAAGAGTCGAAACTGGTGGTTATCATGTTTGTCGTTATTGTAATTATTTTGCTTTTGTTTCTATTGGTCCTTTACAAAAACATTAAAACAAGAGAAAGACTAAACGATGAACTTCGCGAAACAAATGAAAAACTAAAAATTGCCAAAGAAAAAGCAGAAGAAGCATCGCAGCTCAAAACGCAATTTGTTTCCACCATAACACATGAGCTTAGAACTCCTCTTTATGGCGTTGTAGGGATAACCAATATAATCGTTGATGAACACAAGGAATTGGGTAGTAGTCCACATTTAAAATCATTGAAATTTTCGGCAAAATACCTACTTTCTTTAGTAAATGACATCCTTCAAATCAGTAAAATTGAAGAACGCAAAATAGTATTAGAAAATCTCATTTTCAATTTGCCCGATGAGGTTTCTACTATTATAAATTCAGTTGAATATATAGCCGAAAAGAACAACAACAAACTCATCGTTGAGATTGATACTGAAATTCCAGAATTTTTGATTGGAGACAAATTGCGATTATCTCAAATTATAATGAACCTTGTAAGCAATGCATTGAAGTTTACAAAAGAAGGTCAAGTTATTGTTTCATGTGATTTGAATAGAGTAGAAGGAACAAAACATTATATCGAATTCAAGGTAAAAGATAATGGCGTTGGTATTGCAAAAGAAAACCAAGAAAAGATTTTTGAAAAATTTGTTCAAATAGAAAGAAAAGAAGAAGATTATCAAGGAACAGGATTAGGGCTATCTATTGTGTCGAGTTTGGTGGAACTTTTTGGAAGTAAAATTCACCTTGAAAGTGAGGAAAATGTTGGAACGACTTTTTCATTTATAATTCCTTTTGAACACGATGCAGAAAAATCGCAGGAAATAATCAACAATATTGACGTTGACTTGTCTGAAGATAACGTTTATAAAATTCTGGTTGTAGAGGATAATAAAATCAATCAAATGGTGACCAAAAAAATTATCCAAACGAACAATATGGAATGTACCATTGTAGATGATGGATATGCCGCTTTGGTAGCGCTCGATAGAGAGGTTTTTGATATTATTTTGATGGATATCAATATGCCGTTGATTAACGGATTTGATACAACCAAAAGAATTCGCGAAAGAGGCATAGAAATTCCTGTAATTGCTTTAACAGCTTTTGATAAACATGAAGTGACAGATGAAGCCTTCAACTCAGGTATGAACGATGTTATCGTGAAACCATTTGAACCATCAAAATTGTTTCAAGTCATCATGAACCAAATTCATAAGAAAAAAAGCGATAGTTAATACCATCGCTTTTTATTTTTCTTTGAGTTATCAGATTTTCTAGATTTTCCAGCTGCATTTTTATTTTTGTTTCTAAAATCGGGTTTAACTTCGTTCCGTTCGGCTTTGCCTCGGGTTGCCTCTGGATTTACTTCTTTATCTTTCCAAGGATACGGATGCTCTTTTATAACCTTTACATCTACTTTGATGAGTTTTAGAATGTCTTTCCAGTAAACTTCTTCGTCTTTTCCACAAAAAGATATCGAAATGCCATTATTTCCTGCTCTACCTGTTCTTCCTATTCTGTGAACATAGGTCTCGGGAATATTTGGCAAATCAAAATTGACAACATATGGTAAACTTTCAATATCAATTCCTCGTGCCGCTATATCTGTAGCAACAAGTACTGAAACTTCTTTGTTTTTAAAACTTTCCAATACTCTTTGTCGAGCCGTTTGCGATTTATCTCCATGAATAGCTTCGGCATTTACACCGTTCTTTTTTAATGATTTTACCACATTATCAGCACCATGTTTTGTTCTAACAAAAACCAGAACGTTGCTCAGATTTTCATTTCTTATCAAGTGGTAAAGTAAACTACGTTTGCTTTCTTTTTCTACAAAATAAACTTGCTGTTTGATGATTTCAGCTGTTGAAGAAACTGGCGTAACGGATACATATTCAGGTTTTTTCAAAAAGCTATCAGCTAGTTCACGGATAGCCATGGGCATTGTTGCTGAAAAAAGTAATGTTTGTCTGTTTTCGGGAGTTAATTTGATGATTTTTCTAACATCGTTGATAAAACCCATGTCGAGCATTAAATCTGCTTCGTCTAAAACCAAATGATGCAGATGGTCTAGATTGATAAAGTTTTGTTTATGTAAATCGAGTAATCTTCCTGGAGTTGCTATCAGTATATCGGCACCTTTTTTTAGCTGATCTACTTGATTTATTTGCGAAACACCACCATAAACGGTTATTTGTCTAAGGTTTGTATATTTTGAATAGGTATCAAAACTTTCGCCTATTTGAATAGCCAACTCTCGAGTAGGCGTTACCACAAGGCAACGAATTTGTTTTGTCCTTTTTGAAGAACCAATTACACTATGAAGATAATGAATTATAGGAATGGCAAAAGCAGCAGTTTTTCCTGTTCCAGTTTGAGCGCAACCTACCAAGTCTTTTTCTTTTAAAATAATTGGTATAGCCTTTTGCTGTATTGGCGTTGGTTCGTTATAACCTTCTTCTGTGACGGCTTTTAGTAAACTTCTATGTAATCCTAACTCTTCAAATGTCATACTAAACTAAATTTTGACAAAGGTAAGATTAATTTAGGCGTTGTTGAGTTCTTTTTTTGCTTTGATAAAATCAGTTACTAAATAGCCAATCAATTTGCCTACTAGTTGATTGTTTTTTTCATCACCTAATTCTGGTGCGCCTTCGCAAATATGCAAATAATAAGCATTTTTATGTTTGCCAAATACATGAATAAAATGGCGAACTTCTTCCACCGAAAAACCACTCATAGTCATAGCACTGCTGGCAACATTGGGTAAAGCATCAAGGTCAATTTCCACGCCATAAGGATCATTTTTGATAAAATCAAATGCAAAATTCAACTCCTGAGAAAAGGTTTTTTGATGTCTAACTTTTATTTCATCATAGGTGTTGAAGCGAACTTTGTCTTCAATTTTTTTCAATATGTCTAGAACGTTTTTTGAGGTATAATTTTCATGTAAACCAAAAATGAAATATTTTTTTAGAAATCCTTCTTCAAAAGCATAGGAAAAACCATTACCGCTGTGTCTTCCTTCGAGAATTCTAAAATCGGAATGCGCATCAAAGTTTACCGCATTGATTGGTTTTCCTAGTCCCAAAGCTGTTCCTTTTATGTTTCCATAGGCGTTGTTGTGTCCACCACCAATGATGATTGGGATTTTTCCGCATTTGATGATATTGGTAACAATATGGACAACTTCTTTATCAATTTGTTCTACTAACTGACTAAGTTTTTTTCGTTCAAGTGTATTATTAAAACTCAAAGATTTTGCCTCTTCCATCAACGATTTGACTTCAATAGTTCCCAAAATGATAATCTGGCTTCCTTTGCAAAAGCGATTGTGCTGAATATTGGCAATACTTTTAATAGCACTTTCCCAAGCAGAAGCTGCGCCTGGTCTTCCATAATTGGCTCGTACACCTACATCTTCGGGAATGCCTAATAGGACAAATGGTGCTTCTGAATTTTTTAAAAATTCGAAATAATTAACACCTTTTGGTATGGTAATCATTTTTTCCCCAAATTTGACTTCACCACTTCTATGGCTTGTAACTTTAGCTAAATCGGAGGCTGAAAAAGGTTTTAAACAATCCATGGTTTAAAAATTATAGACCAAAAATATAATATAAATTGGTATATTACGTTACTAAATAAAATTATTACATTTGTTAAAATAAAAAATAATATTTATGGAAAATAAAAACAGTAATTCTAAGTTAAAGGGTATCATAGCACTATTGGCTATATTGTTGGTAGGAAGTTTGGTGTATATATTCAAACTTACTTCTGATGCAAAAACCCTTGAAAACACAGTTGTGACAACAAAATCTGAAAAAGATGCTGTGATGAAAGACCTCGAAGAGCTTAAAGCAACTTATGATGCTGCTATTGCAGAGAACACTTCTATGTCTGACGAATTGATTGCAGAACGCGATAAAGTTGAAAAACTTATGGCAGAATTAAAATCGGCTAAAGGTGATGTAGCTTCTCTAAGAAAATACAAAGAACAATACAATGCTTTGGAAGTTAAAATGAAAAACTTGATGGAAGAAGTGGCTGTTTTGAAAACTAAAAACGAAAAGCTGACTACAGATTTAGATAGTACTAAAGTAGTTTTGGAAGATTCAAAAAAATACAACCAAGTTTTGGTTGGCCAAAACGAAGAATTGGCTAAAACTGTTGAAAAAGGTTCAAAACTTACTATAACTAACCTAAAAACTGGTGCTTACAAGCTTAGAAGTTCTGGTAAACAAATAGAAACAGACAAAGCAAGCAGAACAGATGTGTTGAAAGTAAGTTTTACCATTGCAGAAAATAGTATAGCAAAATCTGGAGATAAAACATATTACATTCAGGTGATTGATGGTAAAAACAATGTTCTTGGAGATAAAGCAACCGTTGCATTTGGCGATAAATCATTGACTTACAGTTTTACTTCTACTGTTAAATATGAAAACAAAACCGTTGACGTTTCTGAACAATTGAGAGGAAAAGATTTTGCGGCAGGAACTTATTTTGTGAATGTATTTGACAAAGGCGAATTAGTATCTAAATCTAGTTTCTCACTCAGATAAATTTAAAAGTTAAACAATAAAAAAGCTCCTTAACGGAGCTTTTTTATCATTATATTTACAGATATGTAAAAATAAGCTAGTCATGAAAAAAATATTTTTTGTAGCATGTTTTTTATGTAGTTTTTTGACTAGTGGGCAAATTATCAATTTTCCAGACAATAATTTGAAAACAAGATTGTTGCAGTCTTCACCTGATTACCCTATTGCTGCTACAGGTTGGGATGGTACTGGTCCAACTAGTGTTATTGCTATTGATTCTAACAATGATGGTGAAATAGAACAAAGTGAAGCGCTTGCAGTAACATTTTTAAATATAAGTGGTTCGGGAATATCAAACCTTTCTGGGATGGAATATTTTACTAATCTTCATTGGTTCAGTTTTGGTAATAACCAAGTAACATCAGCCACAAATTTATTGGGATTAATAAATATGGAAAAATTTGGTTGTTTTGGTAATCAGCTTACAGAGATAAACGTATCAACTTATTCCATGTTAATCAATTTAACGTGTAGCAACAATCAGCTTACATCGTTAGATTTATCAGGGTTATCAAATTTAAAGTTACTTTATTGTGATAATAATTTTTTAACGAGTTTGGATCTTAGCGGCAATCCTGTTTTCAATGATTTGAGTTGTAGAAATAATCATTTAACATCAATCAATATAAAAAATGGAGCAATGCAGTTGTTTGGTCCTCAAACGGTGTATAATGAATGCTGGGATGGTAATCCTAATTTGTCTATGATTTGTGCAGATGATTTTGAGGTAAGCGCATTGCAGAGTTTTTTAACAAGTTGTGGAACAACACAATCAATAACAGTTAGTTCATCATGTCAAATGGGTATTGATGAGCATAAAAACTCATTACTTGCCATTTACCCCAATCCATCTAAAGATGGGATTTATAAGCTGGTTTTTGAAAAAACATTAAAAGAAAATTGCATGCTAGAGGTTTATAATTTGCTAGGGCAAAAAATTACAGAAGAACCTCTAAACAAAGGAACAACTGAAGCTGTACTCAATTTGTCTTCGATTTCTACAGGAAGTTATCTCTTAAAAATTAGAGAAGGTATAAATTGTATTACAAGAAAAGTTATAAAAGACTAGTTATGAAATGCTCATTAGGAACAATTGTAAACTTACTGAAAATGGACAAAATGGGTATTTCCCCTGCATTAATTTTAAATATTTTGAACAGATGAAAAAAATATTTTTTGTAGCATACTCTTTATGTAGTTTTTTGACTAGTGGGCAAATTATCAATTTTCCAGACAATAATTTGAAAACAAGATTGTTGCAGTCTTCACCTGATTACCCTATTGCTGCTACAGGTTGGGATGGTACTGGTCCAACTAGTGTTATTGCTATTGATTCTAACAATGATGGTGAAATAGAACAAAGTGAAGCGCTTGCAGTAACATTTTTAAATATAAGTGGTTCGGGAATATCAAACCTTTCTGGGATGGAATATTTTACTAATCTTCATTGGTTCAGTTTTGGTAATAACCAAGTAACATCAGCCACAAATTTATTGGGATTAATAAATATGGAAAAATTTGGTTGTTTTGGTAATCAGCTTACAGAGATAAACGTATCAACTTATTCCATGTTAATCAATTTAACGTGTAGCAACAATCAGCTTACATCGTTAGATTTATCAGGGTTATCAAATTTAAAGTTACTTTATTGTGATAATAATTTTTTAACGAGTTTGGATCTTAGCGGCAATCCTGTTTTCAATGATTTGAGTTGTAGAAATAATCATTTAACATCAATCAATATAAAAAATGGAGCAATGCAGTTGTTTGGTCCTCAAACGGTGTATAATGAATGCTGGGATGGTAATCCTAATTTGTCTATGATTTGTGCAGATGATTTTGAGGTAAGCGCATTGCAGAGTTTTTTAACAAGTTGTGGAACAACACAATCAATAACAGTTAGTTCATCATGTCAAATGGGTATTGATGAGCATAAAAACTCATTGCTTGCCATTTACCCTAATCCATCGAGTAGTTTTGTATCCTTTGATTTTGAAGATAAAAATACTAGATTATCAGGTGTTAGAGTATATAACACTTCGGGAGTTTTGGTTTCTGATTTTTTACCATTATCCGATGGTAAAACAATAAATGTTGCTGATTTACCAAAGGGTTTGTATCTACTCTTGGCTACGATTTTGGATAGTAATGATACTCATGTTATAAAGCTTTTTAAAGAATAATTTGAACCTCAGTTTGAACCCAAAAAGTATCGATTAAGTATCAAGAATTTTTATTCTATAAACTTTCCATCAATCATTACTTTATCAATAAGGTTACTGCCAAATCGATAGGGAATTTCATAGTATGAATTCAATTCTTTTGTAATAATGATATTAGCTTTCTTGCCTTTAGTAATACTACCATGTGTTTTGGAAATTCCCATAGCATAGGCACCATTTATAGTTGCAGCATTGATGGCTTCTTCTGGCGTCATTTTCATTTTTATACAAGCTGTGGCTACTACAAAATTCATATTTCCCGATGGAGTTGTTCCAGGATTAAAATCGGAGGCAAGTGCTAGTGGCAAACCTGCATTTAGCATTTTTCTGGCTGGTGTATAAGGAATGCTGATAAAATAGGAACAACTAGGCAAAGCTACTGGCATCGTTGAAGAATTTTTCAAAACCTCAATATCTTCATCAGTAACTATTTCAAGATGATCAACAGTCAAGGCTTGGTGTTTTACACATGCTTCAATCCCGTTGATGGCAGTAAATTGATTGACATGAATTTTTGGTGTCATTCCATATTTTTTCCCTGCTAGCATGATTTGTTCCGTTTCCTCAACCGAAAAATAACCTGTTTCAAGAAAGGCATCAATGTAATCGGCTAATTTTTCTTCTGCAATTTTTGGTAGCATTTCGTTGATGATTACATCAATATATGCTTGGTGGTTTTCTTTGTATTCTTTTGGAAAAGCATGAGCGCCAAGAAATGTAGCTTTTATTTTTATTGGATAATTTTCTGTCAATCGCTTGATGACACGAAGCATTTTTAATTCTCCATCAACAGTAAGTCCATAACCCGATTTTATTTCTACAGCTCCAGTTCCTTGAAGCATAACTTCTTCAAGTCTTTTTTTGGATTGATGGTATAATTCATCCTCAGAAGTTTCGTTGAGTTTTTTTGCAGAATTCAAAATTCCGCCACCACGATTAGCGATTTCTTCATAACTCAATCCGTTTATTCGGTCAACAAATTCTTGCTCACGATTACCTGCATAAACAATGTGTGTATGGCTATCGCACCATGTTGGTAAAATTATTTTGCCACTTACATCAATAACTTTATCAGCTTCAGTAGGACATTTTTCCATACTTCCAAAATCCGAAATAATATCATTCTCAACCAGTAAGAAGGCATTTTTAATCGTTGGAAGTTCAGCCATTTCTGCTCCAGAAACTTTGTCTATATTAGTTTCTCTTGTTTGGAGAAGTTCTTTGATATTGATGAATAATGTTTTCATCTGTGTAAAATATTTAAAATTAAAAAAGATGGAATACCTATTTTATCCATTTCCGTAGAGTTTGCAATTATTGTAATAGGCATTTCATAAAATGAATTTTGGTAAATTTACTTTAAAATAATAAATATTCTTATTTTTAATAAAAATTACTCCGTGAGAAAAATTAAATACAAAAAAGGAAGAAAAGTACAGCCTTCGATATTAGAGTACACAGGAATTCATAAGCAAACAAAAACCGAAATTCAACTGTTTTTGTTTGACACAAATGACTTAGTGGAATATAATGAGTTTCATGTTTCTCAGCTGGAGAAATGTATTGATTTTTCAAAAGTAAACTGGCTGAATGTTCATGGACTAAACGAAACTGAAACTATAAAATCGATAGGCGATTATCTAAAAGTTGATAGTTTTATGCTTAGCGATATTCTAAACACAATTAAGAGAACTAAAATAGACGAATACCATGACGTGTTGTTTTTTAATATCAAGTCACTTTTGCCTGCAACTGATGATAAAATAAACGTTGAACAGATTAGCTTTTTGTTGAAAAAAGATATTTTGGTTTCCTTTCAGGAAAAGCGAAGCGATTTTTTTACACATATTCGCGAACGTATTAGAACACATTCGGGAATTGTTAGAGATAAAAAAGCTGATTACCTGTTGTATTTGTTGCTAGATGCTGTGATGGAAAATTTTTATATCACTATCGAAAACGAAGAAGATAAAGTAGAAGCACTAATCAATCTTTCTAAAACAACTTCAAGACCAGAAATCCTTGAACAAGTAGAAAAACATCGCGATAACTTTAATTTTTTGAAACGTTCAATTATTCCTTTGCGAGATTCTTTGTACTCAATTAAGAGCATGAAAGACGACAATGTTTTTAACGCCATAGAACACGAAAATTATAGTTTCTTTTCAAGGTTACACCAAAAATGTTTAGAGCTTTTAGAACAAATAGACTACGATTTAACCACGCTAGAAAGTGCTTCAAATTTCTATTTTTCTTCTCAAAGTCATAAAATGAATGAGGTTATGAAAACACTCACAGTGGTTTCAGTTTTTTTCATGCCATTGACTTTTATTGTTGGGGTTTATGGAATGAATTTCGATAACATGCCTGAACTACACTGGAAGTATGGTTATTTCATTATTCTGGGAATAATGTTTGTTCTTTTGCTGGGAATGATTTATTATTTCAAAAAAAGGAAATGGTATTAATCTTCAATTTCTTCTGAAACAGTTTTGTTCAAGATGTTTTTCAATAGTAAATAGCCAATCAATCCTGCCACTAAGGATGAAATAAGTATCATTATTTTTGCATTGCTGATGTGTTCATCATCGTTGAAAGCAAGTAGTGTGATGAATATAGACATAGTAAAACCAATGCCACCTAAAAAGCTAACGCCAAAGATTGATTTCCAATTTAAATCTTCTGGAAGTTGACAAATTTTACTTTTTACTGCAGCATAACTGAATATTGAAATCCCTAAAAATTTACCAACAATTAATCCTAAAGCAATACCAATAGTATAGTGATGAGTTAAGGCATAATGCCAGTCAGAATTGACAATTATCGCAGTATTTGCTAACGCGAAAACAGGAAGTATAATAAAAGCTACAGGTTTGTGTAACCAATGTTGAAGTAGGTATGAAGTAGATTTTTTATCACCATTACCAAACGGAATTGCAAATGCCAACAACACACCAGAAATGGTAGCATGTACGCCAGAGTTTAGCATAAAATACCACATTGCAATTCCTAGAAGAAGATAAGGAAATAGATTTCTAACTTTCAATCGGTTCATGATTAGTAATACTCCAAAAATTCCGAGAGCAATTCCTAGATTCAGTAAATTCAAATCATTTGTATAAAAAATAGCAATAACAAGTATTGCTCCTAAGTCATCAATTACCGCCAAAGCAGTTAAAAAAACTTTTAATGAAGTAGGAACTTTGTTTCCTAAAAGAGAAAGAATTCCCAATGCAAAAGCTATATCTGTAGCCATAGGAATTCCTGCTCCAGATTGTGTTTCAGTTCCAAAATTCAAACTCAAATAGAGTAGAGCAGGAACAATCATTCCGCCAAGAGCTGCAAAAATGGGTAAGGTAGCTTTTTTTAAATCGGACAATTCACCTATATATACTTCGCGTTCCAACTCTAATCCAATTAAAAGAAAAAAGATGGCCATTAATCCGTCGTTTATCCAATGTTCTAATGAGTGCCCGTTAATGTCTGTATGCCAAAAATGGATGTAGTTTTCAGAGAAATTAGAATTTGCCAAAAATAGAGAAAGCAAAGTACAACCAATAAGGATTAATCCACCTACTTTTTCACTTTCAAAAAAATCTCGAAATAACTTTGTTATCTTCATTTTTCAAAAATAAAAAAAATCGCCCATTTTTGGGCGATTTTAAGTTATAATTGGTATTAAATTAGGCTTATAAAGCAGTAATTATAAATTGACTTCTTCTGTTCAACTGATGTTCAGCTTCTGAACATTGAACACCATCAGCACATTTGTTTACTAATTGTGTTTCTCCATAACCTTTTGCTGTCAATCTGTCCGCAGAAATACCTTTACTAATCAACCACTGCATAGTAGATTTTGCTCTTCTATCAGATAGTTTTTGGTTGTATGCATGTGTTTGACGACTATCAGTATGTGAACGGATGTCAATTTTCATCGTTGGATGTTGTTGAAGCACATCTAAAACTTTAGCTAAATCAATTGCTGCATCTGGACGAATGTTCCATTTGTCAAGATCAAAATAGATTAGATTGATTTTGAACACATCAGCTATATCATCACCAGGTTTAACTGGAGCAACTGTTTTTTCAAGTTCAAAGTTAAGTTCTGTTCTTCCAGTGTCTTTTCCAGTGATAACTGGAGATTCTTTGGTGTTATACTCTGGTTTTTCTACACGAACATAGTATTTTGTTTCGGTTTGAAGTTTTGGAAACTCATAATATCCGTTTTTATCAGTTTTGGTTTCAGCTATCTTATTGAATTTTTCGTCCATTAAGGTTACTGTAGCATCTGGAATTAGTTCTTTTGAAACTGCATCTGTTGCAACACCAAAAATTGTTTGCTCACGGAAAAGTTCTTTTAACTCAAGGAACTTATAAATATCATCGCTACCATTTCCTCCATCACGGTTAGAGCTTAAAAATCCTCTTTTGGTCTCTGAATTGATGATAAACGCAAAGTCATCTTTTGGACTATTAGCTTCTTCACCAATGTTTAAAACTAAACCTTTGAGAGAACCATCTTCAGCTATTTTTGTAGCATAAATATCCAATCCACCTAAACCTGGATGAGCATCAGACGAAAAATATAATTCGTTTTTTGCAGTAACAAAAGGATATGTTTCTCTACCTTCTGTATTGATGGTTTTTCCAAGATTTTCTGGAGTTCCAAAAGTTCCATCGTCATTAATTTTCACTTTGTATATGTCTGATTTACCAAAAGAACCAGGCATATCTGATGCAAAATATAATGTTTTTTCGTCTGGGCTAAGCGCTGGATGAGCAGTTTGATAACTATCGCTATTGAAAGGAAGTGGAGTAACATTAATCCATTTTCCTTCGGTATCTACAGTTGCTTTATATATTTTTAATAAAGTAACTTTATTAGCATCATAACCTCTTTTATCCAAATAGTTATTTCTTGTGAAATAAACTGTTTTACCGTCTTTTGTAAATACTGGTGTTGCTTCATGGAATTTACTGTTCAATTTGTTTCCAAATTTTTGAACAGCACCTAGTGAACCATCTTCACCCATATCTGCTGAATATAAGTTGGTAAAATATTGTCCTGTCCAAGTATGTATTCTTTTAGAAAAGTTTCCTGTATCACGAGCAGAACAGAATACTACTTTTTTATCCACAAATGAAGGTCCATAATCTGAATATTCTGAATTTATTCCAGCATTTTCAAGTTTAAATCTTCCAGAGTTTTTCTTTATTTCAGCAAGATAGTCTCTGTTTTTGTTGAACAATTCAGCACGTGCATCATTTCCACTTTTAGCATTAAAACGAAGCATCATCTCATCAGCTTTTGCATAATCTTTTGTAGCTCGAAGTGCTTGCGAATATCTGTAATAGAACTCAGCTTCTTGATCTGGATTTGTTGCAAATAATTCACTATAATATTTTCCAGCTTTTTCTAAATCAGCATTGAAATAATATGAATTACCAATTTTCAAAAGCATTTCAGGTGATTTATAACCTTTTTCATAAAGACGTTCATAAGTCTTTATTGCGTCTATATAGGCATACTTTTGATATTCTTTGTTCCCTTTAGATTCTTTTCCACCTTGTGCAAAAAACGTAAGCGATGAAAGGGTAAAGATTGCTATGTATAAAAATTTATTTTTCATGACTTATTAGGTATTAAAAGAATCTAGGTGATACTAATTTATTAACTCTGTTGAATAATTCAAATCTTAAGAACACCTCATGTGAACCTGAATTGTAGTTCTTCAAATTTGTAGTTTCTCTGTCATATCCGTAACCAACATATAATCCATCAGTGACTTGAAAACCAGCCATTGCACTCCAAGCAGCATCCCATCTGTATGCACCTCCAAGGACAAGTTTGTCAAAAAACATGAAGTTTCCTGAAAGGTCAACTTGTAGAGGAGAACCAGTTACCATTTTTGTTAAAAATGCTGGTTTGAATTTTACATTTTGAGATAAATCGAAAACGTAACCTCCAATAGCATAGAAGTTCATTCTTTCTTTAAATACTGACACATCATTGTCGTTGTATTTAGTGTCTTGAAGGAAATTTGGAACAGATAAACCAAAATACAATTTATCTGAATGCAAATAAAGACCAGCTCCAAAATTTGGAGAAAATTCACTGTTGAAGTTTTGTAAATTAGGGTCGTTTGCATCAGCTGGATTTAATTTATTTACATCTAAATTAAAAATGTTTCCAGTTGCTTTTAAACCAAATGATAATTTATAGTCTTCTGACATTTGAACAGAATATGATAAATCAACTGAAATTTGATTTTCATTTGTTGGTCCAATTTTATCATTTACAAATGAAACTCCTAATCCTAAGTTACTTTCATTAAATGGTGTATTTAAAGAGAAAGCATTTGTAACTGGTGCGCCATCTAAACCAACCCATTGAGTTCGATGTAAACCAAATATACTCATTACTCCTCTTGATCCTGCATAAGCCGGATTGATATTTATGGTGTTATACATGTATTGGGTGTACTGTGCATCTTGCTGAGCAAAACTGCTATAACACATAAACATCATTGCGAAAATTAAAAATTTTGTTCTCATATCTTCTTTTTTTACCTGAGGGTTTTTCAACCCTCAGGAGTTAGTAGGTTTATCTTGTAAGGTATAAGTATCCGTCTTTAGTTACTGTTGCACCATCAGTAGTTGTGTACTGAATAATATAGAAGTAAGTTCCGGTTGGCAATTCCGCTGATTTGTCCACAGTAACTCTACCTTCAGAGATACCAACAAATTTTCTGGTATTGTTGTCATAATTATTAGTTTCATAAACTAATACACCCCATCTATTGTATATCTCAACTTTATTTGTAGGGTAACATCCAAAGTCTTCGATATTTTCAATGTTAAAGAACTCGTTGAAAGCATCATTGTTTGGAGTGAATGCATTGTGAACTACAACTAATTTACAAGGTAATACACCACAATCAGTTTTAACATCAACTTTCACATTTACCTTTTTAGGACAAGGACTATCATCAGAATAAGTATATGCAAATGTATATACTCCAACTGGAATTTGATATGCATTGAATCCTGTACCGTTTAATCCTCCAACATTATCAACGTTTGTCCAAGTACCATTTGTAGGTGTTCCTGCTGGTAATAATGTTGTTAAATCTATTACATCAAACTCAGCTTGGTTACATGCTTCTTTCATTATTTCTGTAACTAATTCTGTTTCTAAAGTTACATAAATAATCTGTGTATAAACTTCAGAGTTATTACCACATGCATCACTAGCTACCCAAGTTCTTGTAATTGTATAAGTATTATCAACTACCGCAGATTCTGTTTCGGCGAATTGAACATTTACAACTCCTGAACAATTATCTTGGAATTCAGGTTGAGGTGCAGCAGGTATTTCACTACATGTTACAGATGCTTTTGGATCTATTTGTGATGTAAGTACTGGACCTTGATTATCAACTACAGTTATAGTTTGTGTTAAAACTACCGCTGGATTTACGTTGTCTGTTACAGACCAAGTTCTTATGATAGTATATCTTCCAGGACAATCACCGTTCATGATTACCTCATTTGGAATAACTGTTACAGGACCACAATTGTCAGTAGCAGTTAAAACATCCATTGGTGGAACATTTTCGCAAGAAACTTGCATGTTCGCAGGTGCATTTTGGTCAAATACCGGAGGAACTGTATCTGGTGTTGCAGAAATAATTACTTCTGTTGAAGCACCCGAATTACATCCATTTACAGTAGCTATAACTGTGTAAGTTCCTATTGGTGCTGTAACCACAGCTCCTGATATACTTACTCCAGTTGATGGTGTTACTGAATAAGTAGCATTTACATCAAAGTTAGTAATTGTAAAACTTCCAATTGTTCCTGAACATGTAGGATTAACTACTTGTCCTAAAACTGGAACGGTTACAGGTTCTCCTATTACATCCCACTGACAAGTTGATGTATTAAATGTTGCCGTTTGGTAACATTCTACAGCAGGTTGTTCAGGTTGTGTACCCGTATTATCCCAAGCACAAGTAGTGGTGTTGA
>ERZ795062.1428-NODE-1428-length-17018-cov-4.518069_pt1 | contig 17018 bp, 15 predicted proteins | sample MGYA00375146_ERZ795062 | MGnify/ENA primary metagenome ERZ795062 (study PRJEB30191, sample SAMN05720281) | activated sludge metagenome | isolation source: Anaerobic digester | place: USA | collected 2015-07-16 ... | reverse complement strand
TTATTTCCAACTGTGTCATCGAAATTTGGGTTGCCTTTTTCTCCTTAATTCTTTGGTTATTTACAATTAACTTGTAATTTTGATAAGTTGTGGTCGACTTGAATTACAAAAAATGAGTAAAGAAAATGTTCACGTTAAATCACATGGCAAAAATAAGCACAATCTGGAACACGGGTGAGTTGATAAAAAAAATTGCTGATAATGTAGGAGTACGCCTAAACTCAGAGATACAATAAACAATACATTGGTAAATATCAAATAATAGGTTTGAGAAAAGCAAATAACCAAAGTTGAATACTGAGAAAAAAACTTAACGTTGCATTTATAACAAAAGGAGAAGATAACGACAAAATGGAAAGCAAAGTAGCAAAGTCATTTTAGGCTTCTGTCGTACAAAAGATTTGAAACGCTTAAAATCAAACAAAGTATTTTACTTTCATGCTATTGAGTCAGATAATCAGGTTAAAGACTTTCCTTCTGGTTTTTTGGAAGCTAACAGGTTGATAATATATTGCGGTGGGAGAAGTAAACCAATAACACTTCCAGGGCTTCGTGGTGAGATTAAAACGATTGAACTAAAACATAAATCGAAAATACAGGGTAAAGAAAATTCAAAAACGGAATTTTATTATGAAGTAGTTTTAGACGATGTATTCAGTGAAAATGACAATCTTAAATTTACATTAAACACAAAACTGCTTTTTGACAAATCAGACGAAAAAAACAATAAATTACTTCAACAGTATTTACTCGCTTTGACAACTTGGGAGAAAATATTAAAATCGATTGACAAGAAAAAGATACATGCCTAACTCGCTCTCAGGTTTGCACAATAATTAGAATTTCGAAAGTCGAGGTTGATTTCTTTTATGTAATATTGTGGCTAGTCAACGTGCATTTCGCAGAGATATGCCACTTGAAACATCATCAATTGAAAAAAATTACTCAAACAAGCCATACGCACGTAGCTGCTTTTTTATCTTCTGTTGTTCGTTATCCCAACAAAAATCAGATGCAGCCTTAGCAAAATTCTCTTTCGAATAGTTTTGTGATAGCATTTCTTGAATAGCTTTGGCTATCATTTCAGGTCGGTTTTCAGCAATGGTTTTTCCTACTTGATATTCTTTCACCACACGAGCCATTTCAGGAAAATCGGTAGCCAAAATAGGTATGCCGGCTTGTATGAAATCAAAAATGCGATTCGGCAACGCATAATAATAACTTAGTCCTTCTTGTTCGAGCAAAGCCAATCCCACTTTCGCGGAGATGGTATACCTTGGCAATTCTTCCAAAGGAACTCTTCCGGTAAAAACAACCTTGTCCGACAAATTCGATTCTATTACCTGCCGTTGAAGTTGTGGCAAAACATCCCCATCACCCACTATCACAAGTACTGCATTTTCCAACAAAGACATTGCCTCAATAGTTTGTTCCAGTCCTCTACCAACATTTACCGCCCCTTGATACAACATGATATTTTTACCCGGAAAATCTAATATCGGAACATATTGTGTTAAATCCTTTTGTTCCGGCACATTTCTCAAAACGGTCATTTTTATACCGTATCTTTTTTCATAATAATCGGCAATGGACTGACAAACCGTGAAAGCACAGGTTAATTTGGGGAAAATGCAATTTTCAATTCTTTCCCAAAAATACTGAATACAAGGACGATGAATAAGTTCGGGCAACTGTGGAAATAACTCATGTGCATCAAAACACAACCTTTTGTGTCTTATTTTCGACACCCAAAAATTGGGCAGTAAAGTATCCGTATCATTCGACCAAAGACAATCGAAAGAGGAGAACAGCAGCAAAAAGAAAAGACGAATATTGAATTCGGTATAAAACAAAAAACCACCACTACACAACATTCTCATTCTTTTCGTTGAATAAGAACGAGACAATTTACCGCTTCTCTTGAGTTTCCTTCCTATAACAAGGACATCAAAACCTTCTTTTTCGAAAAAAGAAGCTATCTTATGCACCCGCTGATCCGTTTCCAAATCACTAACAACAGAAATGATAATTCGTTTACACCTCATGTGTACAAAAGTACTTTTTTTTGGCGATTTAAGCAGTTCAAAACAGATTTTTTATACCTTTGCAAATAAAGTTTTTTTATGAAAACACTCGAAAATTTTTCTTTAATCAACCATAATACATTTGGCATCAACGTCCAAGCAAACTATTTTATTGAGTATGCTTCCGTAACTGAATTAAAGGAATTACTCGGAAGTGACTTACTAAAAGAAAACAAATTCTTTCACATCGGTGGAGGAAGTAACCTTTTGTTTATTAACGATTATGAAGGTGTTATCCTCCATTCTCAAATAAAAGGCATTGAAAAAACAAAAGAAACAAAGAGCCATGTATTTTTACGTGCTGGAGCAGGCGAAAAATGGGATTCTTTTGTAGAACATTGCGTAAATAACAACTGGGGAGGAGCCGAAAATCTATCTCTTATACCCGGTGAAGTAGGTGCAACTCCCATCCAAAATATTGGAGCTTACGGTGCCGAAGTAAAAGATATTATTGACTCTGTAGAATGTATTGAAATTGCAACCGGCGAAAAGAAAATTTTCACCAATAAAGCGTGTGCTTTTGGATACCGCGATAGCATTTTCAAAAATAGTTTCCGTAATAAATATATTGTCTGCTATGTAACGTATAAATTGGCAAAAAATCCGGTTCTTAATGTAAACTACGGAAGTTTGGCAACGGAAATACAACAATACGACGGACAAAATATTCAAAATGCCAGAAAAGCAGTTATTGCAATCCGCCAACGCAAACTCCCTGAGCCCAGGGTATTAGGCAATGCAGGCAGTTTTTATATGAATCCGATTATTTCAATAGAACATTTCAAAGAATTACAAGCTTCGTATCCGGAAATTCCAAGTTTTCATGTTTCCGAAAAAGAAATAAAAGTACCCGCAGGCTGGCTTATCGAACAATGTGGATGGAAAGGAAAAGCCATTGGCAAAGTTGCCGTTCATGGAAGTCAAGCTTTGGTATTGATAAACAAAGGAGGAGCGAACGGATTGGACATCATCTATTTATCTGACAAAATCAGGGAATCGGTAAAAGAAAAGTTTGGCATTGATATTGTTCCCGAAGTCAACATCATTTTCGGTTAATTTTTATACTTTCTTACACCTTATCATTACTTTCTTTTGCTCGGACAAAGTGGTAGCAAAAAGGTAAACATCTCCACCCTCTTTTAACTTCGTCTTTTTTCGTAATTCTGCCACCGTTGCAGGAAAATTACGCACAGCTATATTTGCTTTCTCTATTCCTTGCAAATTTGATTTCATTTCTTGCTTATTCAAGGAAAAAACCGTTTCCACTTCAAATGAACGACCGGGGAAATCATAAACCAAATTTTCAGAAGTGTACAAATGGCTGTTTACCTGCAATTTGTCTACATGGTATTTTTCTGAAATCAACTTAAACGCTGATGATTTTAAAACAGCTACATTCGGTTCATACAAATATCGTAAAGGTTTCTTAGCTATGGTACTATGAGCTGAATATTCCTCCTTTCGGTCAAAAACAAAAAATTGATCGTTCTTATTCGGTTGCAAATTGACGCAGTACATTTTTACGGCAAGTGGGGTTTCTTTTTGCAGTAACAGCAAAACTTCCTTGCAATCGTTATCTATAGCAACAATATGCACTTCAGCCGTATTCGGCAATGCCACTAAAGCCGCCTCAACATCGAACATGGGGGAAAGCTTAATAAGAAGTCTATTCGACTTTTGCAACAACAAACCGCTTATTTCAAGAATGTGGGGACTACAATCTTCGAGTAACGATACTTTTCTGCCTTGCTTATCTCTCCTTGCCGGATCCATGTAGATAACATCAACACTTGGCATTTTTTGCAAAAAAGAAACAGAATCAGCGTTTACTATTTGAATGGCTGACAAACCCAAAGCCTGAAAATTATGTGTAGCAATTCGGCAAAGTTCAGCTTGTTGTTCAACGTAAGTAACTTGTTGAAAATTAGGAGCTAAAAAAGCACAATCTATACCAAAACCACCCGTCAAATCTACCAATGAATCGGCTTTTATCAATTTTGCTTTATAACGAGCAGTCGCCTCGGAAGAGGCTTGTTCCAGAGACAATGGAGGCGGACATATAACCTCTTGATTTCTATACCACGATGGAATTTTATTTTTTAGAATCTGACGACCTTTTATTTGATTCAACACAAAAGAGCTGTCAACACCTGCAGGAAAAGACTTAAACGCTATCTTTTCAACATCTCGATCTTGATTTTCTTCTATAAAACGTTTATTCTCAAAGGTAAGCATTGTGTTTTTTCAAAAAAAGTAGAAAAGTATCAGCAGGACGAAACAATCTCCAACATGTCATCGAAATTAATAGAAAGAACTTAGTCTTACTATCATTTTCTTCTAAAGACAATACTACATCAAGACTTCAATTCCGTTTTTAGAGTAATCGAAATGCCCTCTTCATCAAGTTTCAGCATTTTGTACAAATCATGGTTGGAACCGTGTTCAATAAACTCATCAGGCAATCCCAGTCTTTTTACGTGTAAAGAAGAATAATTATTGTCAGCAAAAAATTCGAGTATTGCAGACCCAAAACCTCCTTTTAAAGATCCGTTTTCCACGGTAACAATTTTAGTAAACTTAGAACCTATGGTACGTAATAATTCCTCATCAAGAGGTTTAAGAAAACGCATATCATAATGAGCTATTTTGTCGCCTTCTCTACCCAATAATTCAATGGCACGAGTAACCGTATTTCCGATATCTCCTAAACTCAAGACCGCCAAAGACGAACCTTCTTTCAGACAAATTCCCTTTCCTACGGGTATTTCGACAAATGGAGTTTTCCAATTTTTCAGCACACCTTTTCCTCTTGGATAACGGATAACAAAAGGACCTTTGTTCGGCAATTGTGCAGTATACATTAAATTTCTTAATTCCGTTTCATTCAATGGCGAAGCAATAGTTAAAGACGGAATGCACCGAAAATAAGACAAATCGAAAGCTCCATGATGCGTAGGACCATCGGGACCAACTAAGCCTGCTCTATCCAAACAAAAAACAACGTTCAGATTTTGCAAAGCCACATCGTGAATAACTTCATCATAAGCCCGTTGCATAAAAGAAGAATATATATTGCAAAAAGGCATCAAACCTTCCTTGGCCAAACCTGCCGAAAAAGTAACGGCATGACCTTCTGCTATACCAACATCAAAAATACGATCGGGCATTTCATGCATCATCACATTCATGGAACACCCGGTAGGCATCGCAGGAGTTACTCCGACTATTTTACTGTTCATTTCGGCTAATTCCAACAAGGTATTTCCAAAAACATACTGATACAAAGAAGGTTCCGATTTTTCATCACATTCAATAATACGTTCCCCCGTTTCCTTATTAAACAATCCGGGAGCATGCCATTCCGTTGCTGAATTTTCAGCAGGAGCATATCCTTTCCCCTTAACCGTTTTAATATGAAGGACTTTAGGACCTTCGAAATTCTTAATATCGGTCAAAGTTTTTACTAATTGTTTCACATCATGACCATCAATTTGACCAAAATATCGTATACTCAGACTTTCGAAGATATTGCGAGTACCTCCGGAAAGTGCATTTTTGATACTATTGGAAAATCTCAAAAGGAATTTACGTTTATCTTCATCTATCAATCCCATTTTTCTGAATAGATGGTAAAGTTTGAAACGTAAACGATTGTAAGACTTTGAGGTAGTAATTCTCATCAGATTCTGACTAAACCCACCTACCGTTTTGTCAATCGCCATATTGTTATCATTGAGAATGATAAGCAAATTATTGGGAGCACTGGATGCATTATTTAATCCTTCAAATGCCAAACCTCCCGTCAAAGCCCCGTCTCCGATAACAGCTATTACATGATTATCGATATGCTGCATTTTGTCTGCAATGGACATTCCTAAGCCGGCAGAAATAGAATTGGAAGCGTGTCCGGATATGAAAGCATCATACAAACTTTCTTTTGGAGAAGGAAAACCACTTATTCCCTTAAACTTTCGGTTTGTATTAAATACATTTTTCCGTCCTGTTAATATTTTATGCCCGTAAGCTTGATGGCCTACATCCCATATTATACGATCGTTCGGAGTATCAAAGACATAATGTAGGGCGACTGTAAGTTCTACCACACCCAAACTGGAAGCAAAATGACCAGGATTACACGAAAGTTCATCAATAATAAACTGCCTCAATTCAGCACATAATTGCTCCAATTGATTTTCTTTCAAAGCACGAAGGTCTGATGGGTAATTTATTTTATTTAATAATGGAAAATCTTGTTGCATAACTCTATATTTAAACGCAAAGGTACTAATTAAATCAATTTTTTAATATTTTTAAACCCAAAAATATCTATTTGAATGGGGTTTAATTATTACATTTGCCGAAGTATAGCAATGATTTTGTAATAAGCTCAAAATTATGGTATTAAAATATATATACTGAGTACTGAAGTTGCATAACCATTTTTATCCCGACTCAACTTTTAAAACTAATTGACCGATGAAAAGAAGCATTCTATTTTTACTGTTAGCCCTAGTGATGGGAACCACTTCTTGTGTAACACAACAGAAATATAACGAGTTGAAAGATAGCGAAGAAAGATATTATGATGAAGCTAAACGGTATGAACAAGATTTGTTTAATGCAAAAACAAAAAATGATGAATTGACCAGTGAACTGGCAAGAGCAAAATCTCTAAAGGAAAAGGCTGAAGCCGATACGGCACACCTATCAAGGGAATTACAACGGGTTCAATCTGAATGTATTGGATTGCAAGAAGAAAGTCAAAAATTGATTGAAAAGTTGCAAGCTTCGAAAAGTGAAGAAGAATATACAAAATTGATGACTGAAATTAATAGTCTGCAAGATGAATTGGTTAGACGAGAAGATGCTCTTTTTAAAGCGGAACGTTTACTCTTGGATAAACAAAAAGAATTGGAAATTCAAAATGCAAAGATGGTTGAACTAACACGAACAGTGGAACAACAAGAACAAAAAATGCAGGAAATTAAAAACTTGGTTAAAAATGCATTGGTTGGTTTTGAAGGAAACGGTTTGGAAATTTATAACAAAAACGGAAGAGTATATGTTTCTCTTGACGAACAGCTTTTGTTCCAATCAGGAAAATGGGATGTTGACAGCAGAGGTGTTAGTGCACTAAACAACCTTTCCAACGTTTTAGCACAAAACAAAGATATTAATATTGTTGTAGAAGGTCATACAGATGATGTGCCTTACAAAGGGACAGGAAATATTCAAGACAATTGGGATTTGAGCGTAAAAAGAGCAACTTCTATCGTTCGTATTTTGCTCAGAAACAATGAGATAAACCCTACTCGCATCACAGCATCAGGACATGGCGAATTTTTTCCTGTTGAAACGGGAAGAACTCCGGAAGCCCGCAAAAAAAACAGAAGAACTGAAATTATCTTAACTCCAAATTTGGATAGTTTAATAAAAGCTTTTGAATAAACATTAACGAACAAATAAACATTGTGAATTTCAGGACTATTATAAACATACCGGAGTCAAGCTTGAAAATTTCACACAAAAGCCAGATTTTATTGATGGGTTCTTGTTTTGCTCAAAACATGGCAAGAAAGCTTTCTGAAAATAAGTTCGTCGTTCAAAACCCTTTTGGAGTATTGTACAATCCTCTTTCAATTGCAGAAGGATTGAATATTCTTCTTGAACAAAAAACATTCACGGAAAAAGACTTATTTTTCGACAAAAATCAATGGCATAGTTTTGCTTATCATAGTTCCTATTCCGCCGACTCTAGAGAAGAATGCTTAGGTAAAATTAATGAAGAAATTGTTCAAAACTCCGAGTTTATCCGCAAGGCTGATTTTTTGGTTCTTACTTTCGGCACCTCTTTCGTTTATCGTTTAAAATCGAGCGGAGAAGTTGTTGCCAATTGTCATAAAATAGAAGCTAATAAATTCGTTCGAGAACAATGTTCTGTAGAGGGTATTGTCTCCACCTACAACAAGTTAATTACCGGGTTAAAAACAATAAATCCAGACCTTACCATCGTGTTTACCGTCAGCCCGATTCGACATTGGAAAGATGGAGCACACCAAAATCAAATTAGTAAAAGCATTTTACTTTTGGCTATAGATGAATTAGTAAGACTAAACAATTGTGCACTATATTTTCCTGCATACGAACTTATGTTGGACGATCTTCGCGATTATCGTTTTTACAAGGAAGACATGTTACACCCAAACGATGTAGCAATCGAATATATTTGGGAAGCTTTCGGCAATTGTTTTTTCGCGAAAGAGACGAAACAAATAAACAAAGAGGTAGCCGTCTTGGTAAAAAATGAAAATCACAGACCTTTTCAGCCCAATAGTGAAAATTACGCCGTATTTTTGTCAGAAAATAAAGAAAAAACAGAACAATTTAAATTAAAATATCCTTTCGTAAAATTATAAAAGATGGAAAAGAAAAAAAAAGAAAATCCTCTCATAAGTCTAATATTCAGCATAATAATACCGGCTATTATACTATCTAAATTTAGTTCGCCCGACCGTTTGGGTGTATTACCCGGATTTCTTATCGCACTGGCTTTCCCAATTTCATTTGCTATATACAATTTGATAGTAACTAAAAAAGCCGGTTTTATAGCCATACTTGGATTTGTTAGTATTTTCCTTACCGGAATTATCGGCGTTTTTAAATTTCCATCTGAGTGGATTGCTATCAAAGAAGCATCTGTGCCTCTGCTCATTGGACTTGCCATCGTTATCTCTCTGAAAACACCATTTCCTTTGGTAAAAAAGTTTCTGTATAATGATGAATTACTTGATATAGAAAACATAGAACATCTTTTGGCTGAAAATAATAACAAAGAAAAACTGGAAAAGTCTCTTGTCAAAGCCACTTTTATGTTAGCCGGTTCTTTCTTAATTTCAGCAATTCTAAATTTCACGTTAGCAAAAGTCCTGATACAAAGTCCTTCGGGTACCGCACAATTTAATGAAGAATTGGGCCAAATGACAGCTTTGAGTTATCCGGTAATCGCTCTACCCTGTACAATAATCATGTTTTTCGCTTTTTGGTATATTTTCTCTTCGCTAAAAAAATTAACCGGATTAAAAATGGAAGATTTACTTTCCGAAACTTTACGCAATAAATAAAATGTATTACTCTATCAAAAAAATTGCAAGTGCCATTGATGCAGATGCTAAGTTACATCAAGATAGTGACATTCAATATTTGCTGACCGACAGCAGAACGGTTTATTACCCAAAAGAAAGTCTGTTTTTTGCATTAGAAACTTCTACGAACAATGGGCATAAGTACATCAATGATTTATACAAGCAAGGAGTACGAAATTTTGTAATTCGCACCTTCTCGGAAAAATGGAATGCACCGGATGCAAATTTTTTAGTAGTTAAAGATACGCTTACAGCACTTCAAACTCTGGCAAAAAAACATCGAGAAAATTTTCAAATCCCTATTGTTGCCATTACCGGAAGTAACGGCAAAACCATTGTAAAAGAATGGTTAAACCAACTTTTACAAGAAGATTTTGTTATCACGCGATCTCCAAAAAGTTACAATTCACAAATAGGAGTTCCTCTTTCTATTTGGCAACTTAACAAAAGTTCTCAAATCGGAATTTTTGAAGCAGGCATCTCGCAAACTAGCGAAATGAGCAAATTAGCACCTATCATCCAACCTGAAATTGGAATTTTCACTAATTTAGGTGAAGCTCATCAGGAAAATTTTAATTCATTAGAAGAAAAACTGCAAGAAAAATTACTTCTTTTCAAAAATAGCAAAGTTCTCATTTACAAGAAGGATGTAAATGTGGAAAGAATTATGCAAAAGAATAATCGTGCTGTTCAATTGTTTGCATGGTCAGAAAAAGAAGATGCTAACGTCAAAATATGTAATATCAAAAAACAAGAAAAAAACTCCATTGTTGACTATCAATACGAGGGTAAAAAATATAATTACTCATTGCCTTTTGTCGATGATGCTTCCATAGAAAATAGCATTAACTGCTTGACCTTTTGCTTATTTTTCGGATTGAAACCTGAAGTTATTAATGCACGCATCAATAAACTTGAACCTGTAGGAATGCGTCTGGAAGTCAAAAAGGGAATAAATGACTGTTCATTAATAAATGACACATACAATTCCGATATTAATTCTTTAAACATTGCATTGGACTTACTGGTATATTCTTCCGGCAATAAACAGGACAAAAGGACATTGATATTATCAGACATTATACAATCAGGTGAAAAAGATGAAAATTTGTACAAACGGGTAGCCGATTCGGTAAGACAAAAAAATATTTCTAAAATCATTGGCATTGGGGAAACCATCAGCCAATTTTCTAATTTATTTTCCTGCGAAAAACACTTTTTCAAGGATACAGAATCTTTTCTTGCATCCGATTTAATGGATTCATTTTTCAATGAAGCCATTTTACTGAAAGGTGCTCGTCAATTTTATTTTGAACGTATTTCTTCACGATTGGAACAGAAAAGACATGAAACGGTTATGGAAATTAACCTCAACGCATTAGTCCATAATTTCAACTTTTTGCGTTCTAAGTTGAAGCCCGAAACAAAAACAATGTGTATGATAAAAGCCAATGCCTATGGCTGTGGGGCTATTGACGTGGCAAAAACGCTACAATACCATCGTTGCGATTATTTTGGAGTAGCGGTTGCTGACGAAGGTGCAGAATTGAGAAAAGCAGGAATTTACACTCCAATCATTGTAATGAACCCCGAACCAAGCTGTTTTTCTGTACTGTTTGAAAATAAATTGGAACCGGAAATTTACAGTTTCAACTTATTGAGAGAATTTTCAAAGAAAGCAAATGAAGAAGGTGTCGTGAACTACCCTATTCACATAAAAATAGATACCGGAATGCATCGTTTGGGTTTTAATCCCGAAGATATGGAACAACTGGTAAAGGAATTAAAGAACAACCATTCTGTTCAAGTTCAATCGGTATTTTCACATTTGGTAGGTAGCGATGAAACTCGATTCAATGACTTTACCGAACAACAAATAAAGATATTTTCAGAATGCAGTTCTTTCTTACAAGAACATACCGAACACTACATTATCAGACACATACTCAACAGTGCAGGCGTTCAGCGTTTTGCCGAAAATCAATTTGACATGGTTCGCTTGGGCATTGCTCTATATGGTGTAGGTTCCGAAAAACAAACTGAAATAGAGCATTTGGCAACACTCAAAACTATCATTTTACAAATAAAGGATATTAAAGCGACAGACACTGTGGGATACAGTCGAAACGGGAAATTAACCCGTGATTCTCGAATTGCAGCCATCCCTATCGGTTATGCCGACGGATTGAGAAGAAGTTTCGGAAATGGAAATGGTTATGTGTTGGTGAATGGCCAAAGAGCATCTTTTGTAGGTAATATTTGTATGGATATCAGCATGATAGACATTACCGAAATAGATGATGTAAAAGAAGGCGACCCTGTCATTATTTTTGGCAACGACCTAACGATAGAAACCCTTGCTGAAAAAGTAAATACCATTCCTTATGAGATATTAACGGGCGTTTCTCAACGTGTCAAAAGAGTCTATTTCCAAGAATAAAACAAGTTTAAATTCTGACAATGCACACGAAAAATATTTATAAAATAAGCTTAGTGGTCATCCTTTTAGGTACGCTTTTTTGTTCTTGTTTACGAACAAAAGATTTTAAAATAAACGACAATCTACTTAGCGACGAGATTACCAATAGTGAGTTACAAGTATCATACAAAATACCATCTTCGTTTAGTGCCGTAAGCAAAGATTTCACAGATTCCGTTTCCAATGAAGAAATGTCAAGAGATCCTGCGGCAAGTAGAATCTGTGCCATTTATATTGACACCATAAATGGAGCATCCATCATAGTTTCTGATATGCGTTATGTTCCTCAAGAAAAAATCAGTAAAAACATAAAGGAATACAAAAAATATTTCAATCAAAACAATTACTGGAAAAATGTTGAAAAAGAAAGATATTTGCACGAAGAATATACCATAACAGAAATCCGCTGTAGTAATGATAAAGCACTGCTAATCAAACTCTTTTTCTTTGAAAAAGATCAGCAATTATTCACAGTTGATTATTCATTACCCGCGACATATGCAGAAGGGTACAAAGCTTCTATAGAATCCTCGATAGGTTCGTTTAAAAAAGGATATACAGTGATATTTAATTGATTTCCTCTCCTATTTATCAAAATCTATTCGACCCATTTTGGGCATTAGTCTAAGAATCCTGGCCTTTCTTCTTTGCATATAAGGACCTGAATTAACAACTTTATATTTTCTTGGATTTGGCAAACAAGCTGCAATTGACGCTGCCTGCGATTCAGTAAGATATTTTGGCGATTTATGAAAATAAACTTCAGATGCTTTTTCAACACCATAAATACCATTGCCCACTTCTATAACATTGAGGTAAACCTCCATAATACGTTCTTTTGACCAAAAAATTTCTATTAGCAGTGTAAAATAAGCCTCTAAAGCTTTTCTTACGTAAGAACGATTTGGAACAAGAAAAACATTTTTCGCTGTTTGCTGGGTAATAGTACTGCCTCCTCTAATTCTTTTTCCTCTTCTATTTCCCTCATAGGCCTTTTTCATGCCTCTAAAATCAAAACCATTATGTTTAAGGAAACGATTATCCTCGGCAGCTATAACTGCCCGAATCATATTAGGAGAAATATTATCAATGGAAACCCAACTTCTTTCAAGTCTAACAGGCTTTCCATCTGATATCTGTTCTGCCACTCGGATAAACATCAGTGGCGTATAGCAAACAGGAACAAAACGATATACTACAACGAAAAAAACACTTGAAAAAAATAAGGCTATGAAAACGTTTCTAATTACACGAAAAAACTTATTTTTTTTCTTTGCCATAATTATTATAACAAATACATTCCATGTTGAGCACAATCTTTTCTCATCTCATCAGACCAAATACTGGACTGTATTTCTCCAATATGTGCTTTGTGCAACATAAACATACATAAACGGGACTGTCCAATACCGCCACCGATAGACAAGGGCAAAGAGCCTTCGACCAAACGTTTATGGTAATAATAACTCAAGCGATCTTCATTGCCCGTTATCTTTAGCTGACGCAAAAGGGCTTCTTTATCTACCCTTATACCCATTGAAGAAAGTTCAAAAGCCTGACTTAAGACATTATTCCAAACCAAAATATCTCCATTCAAACCAAGCAATCCATTGTCTCCCGGAGTTGACCAATCGTCATAGTCCGGAGCACGACCATCATGTTTTTCTCCATTTGCCAACTTTCCACCTATTCCCATCACAAAAACGGCTCCATGTTTCTTAACAATCATATTTTCACGTTCTTTAGCTGTTTTATCGGGATACATTGCCAATAATTCTTCGGCATGTATAAAAAAGATATCACGAGGCAATTGTGGTTTGATGGAAGGAAACATCTCATAAACAGCATATTCCGAACGCACCATCACAGCATAAATTCGGCGTACAATATCCTTTAGAAAAGCAATTGTTCTGTCTTCCTTACCTATCACCATCTCCCAATCCCATTGATCAACATACAAAGAATGTAAATTATCTAATTCTTCATCAGAACGGATGGCATTCATATCCGTATATACACCATATCCTTTTTCAATAGCATAATCAGCCAAAATAATACGTTTCCATTTTGCCAAGGAATGCACAACTTCAGCTTGCAAATCGCCCAAATCTTTTACAGGAAAACTTACAGCACGTTCTACACCGTTTAAATCATCATTAATGCCGGTTCCTTTCAAAACAAAAAGAGGTGCAGTAACTCTTCTTAGTCTTAATTCTGCTGAAAAATTCGATTGAAAAAAATCTTTCAGACATTTGATAGCCAATTCTGTTTGCTGCAAATCCAAAAGAGATTTGTAATTTACCGGTCTTATTAAATTTCCCATATTAAAGTTTTTTCTTATTTGTAGAGCAAAAGTAAAAAAAATCCACGAAAATCACACAAAAACGATGTTTTTAAATGCAACTTGACCTTTAATCTGAAAAAACACCCATTAAAAAGAAACTTCCTCTACATTTATAAACTTACTTGAATTATAAAATACAAAAAAATGTGTAAGTTTGCACTTGTGAAAATGCAGGTCCCATAGTTTAATGGATAAAACGTAAGATTCCGGTTCTTATGATGAAGGTTCGATTCCTTCTGGGATCACTCTACTACAATTCGGTGTTATTTAATACCTAAATAATCGACCATCTTAAAATTCTTATCGGTATTTTTTTTAGAATCAATTTCCCCAAGATATAATTTTAACCTAGTAAATGCCATGAATACAGCTGAAAGACGCAGAAAATCTCAACTCTATTTTTTAACAAGTAAACAAGAAATTGAGGTTGGAAACATAAAAGATTTACCGGTAAGTGTAGACGTGATTGACCGTATTGATGAATATTCGGGTTGCGTTGAACAAGTTTTTTCTTCGGGTCTAACAGCAATCGTTTATAAACTAAAAATTGATGGGAAATATTATAATCTAAAGAAAAAGCGAAAAGAAATATTGGTACTAAACACTGATGGACAAACTTCTTTTCTAAACGAAATACAACGAAGACTTGATTTTGAGGAGGCTAAAAAACATAATCCGGAAAACTTTAGAGGTATTGTTGAAACTATCTATGCTAGCCTTACCAAAGGTTTTATTTTATCAGAATGGATTGAAGGTGAATTTATTACACATTTCTCAAAAGATATTTTCAGCTCTATTTTTCAAACACTATTTGAAGTAGAGAAAATTGGATTATTTGAATGTGACCTATCGCTACCCAATATGTTGGTAGATAATAACAACCGTGTGCACTTTTTCGATTTTGGATATATGTATCCGTATAATCCATTACAACACTTCAATTCAGATGGTAAAGAAATTCCAATTTTTCATATGGCGGAAAGATTAGAAAGCAGGTGTCTAATGCAATATTTAATGAATATTGAGAACCATCAGAATATCAATTCGGCTCTAAACGCATTCAAAATAACTAAGGAATCGGCATTGGAAATTTATATAAAAAAGGCATATTGGCTTGAAAAAAATATGGCAGATAATGACGTTATAGTTTGGCAAAAACATTTTATTCAACTTTGGGAAAATGGATTGTGCAATCAAGACAATTTGAATGATTTATACGAATTGGAATCATTTCGTTCATACGTGTTAGATGTATATGATGATGTCAGCGGAAAAAGCTGCACTCGAGCAACTTTACAAAAGGCCGACAAAATTTTGCAAAAAATAACAAATCATTATGATTTTCTCAAAAAAAACCAAGGTCTATTTTGGGGAGATGAATTACTGGACAGGTCTTTATTGATAAAAAAATATGAAAATATGAAAAGTCAAGTTGTTGAGTACCAATTACACTAACAAAACGGTCATTTTTATTAGGCAAATTAGAAGCAACTCTCTTTAACTAAAAAAAGTAGAGGTTATATCCAAAAGGATACATCCTCCACTTAATCTAGTTTTTCAATTACTATTCCTTAATTTCCCAAGCCAAAGCACTTGCTCCCAATACCGCAGCATCAGACTCCTTTAACTCAGAAAACAACAATTTGACTTTATCTCTAAAAATAGGCATCAAATTCTTTTCCATTGATTCTCTTATAGGTCGTAACAATAATTCGCCTGCCTTAGAAAGTCCACCAAACATTATAATAGCTTCAGGACTAGAGAATTTAACAAAATCAGCAAAAGCTTCACCTAAAATTTGTCCGGTAAAAGTAAAAACATCTTGAGCCAATTTATCTCCCGCAACCGCAGCATCAAAAACATCTTTTGAAGTAATCTCTTCGGCAGGAATATCCCTAAGACGACTTTTCAAATCTTTTTGAGTTTCCAAAAACTCACAAGCCGAACGAGCCACACCCGTTGCAGAAGCATAAGCTTCCAAACAACCGGTAAGACCGCAACCGCACAAACGGCCATTATTACGACGCATAGTTGTATGACCTAACTCTCCGGCAAACCCATCATTTCCGTATACTAATGAGCCATTTGAAACGATTCCGCTACCAACACCTGTACCCAAGGTAATCATAATAAAATCTTTCATACCACGAGCCGCTCCATATATCATTTCACCTATGGCTGCAGCATTTGCATCATTGGTAATGGCCACCGGAAGATCAAATTTTTCATTTATTTTTTTTGCGAAAGGAATAATTCCTTTCCATGGAAGATTTGGAGCCTGTTCAATATTTCCCGTAAAATAATTAGCATTAGGAGCACCAATACCTATTCCTTTAATTTTGGAAATATCCGTATTGTCTTTAATCAATTTTGACAATTCTTGATAAAGTTCTTTGATATAATCTTCCAAAAAAACATGTTTTTGCGTCTTAATAGAAGACGTAGCCAACACACTTCCACGTGCATCTACTATACCAAAAACGGTATTGGTTCCACCAATATCAATACCAACGACATAAGGTTTTTGCATAATTAATTTATTTTTAATGTTAGACTAATTTTATTCTATGGGAATATTTTTATTTACATTTTTATATCCTACAAAAGCATAAGTCATAATGTATAAAAAAGCTGCGAAAATGACCCAATAACTTGCCATATACCCTACTTTATCAGCAACAAAACCCTGCAAAGCGGGAAGAACTCCACCACCGGAAACGGTTAACATCAAAAAACCGGATGCCATTCCCGTAAACTTACCTAAACCTGAGAGTACCAAATTAAAAATACTACTCCACATAACCGATGTACAAAGTCCGCAAGAAACAAGAAACACAACATTTAAAGGAACATAATGAAACCTAAAAGACAATGTTGAATCAATAACAGGAAATTTCACCCACAAAATCGGCACGAACATCGAGAGCAACACAAGAACACTTCCAATAATTGTTACCGTAATCAGCATC
>ERZ795062.1426-NODE-1426-length-17044-cov-5.746365_pt1 | contig 17044 bp, 17 predicted proteins | sample MGYA00375146_ERZ795062 | MGnify/ENA primary metagenome ERZ795062 (study PRJEB30191, sample SAMN05720281) | activated sludge metagenome | isolation source: Anaerobic digester | place: USA | collected 2015-07-16 ... | reverse complement strand
ATATAGCGGGATTTTGGTTGAATCAATGTTTGGTAAACCTTGATTATTTCAAAGTTACGCTAGCGCCAGCTTCTTCAAGCTTAGCTTTGATTTCTTCAGCTTCAGCAGCTGCAACACCTTCTTTAAGGATAGATGGTGCACCATCAACAAGAGCTTTCGCTTCTTTAAGGCCTTCGCCAGTGATTTCACGTACAACTTTGATAACGCCAACTTTTTTATCGCCAGCTGCAGTCAATTCGATATCGAATGAATCTTTAGCAGCACCTGCATCAGCAGCGCCAGCAGCAGCTACAGCTACAGGAGCAGCTGCAGTTACACCAAATTCTTCTTCGATAGCTTTTACAAGATCGTTAAGCTCAAGGATAGTAGCTTCTTTAATTTCAGCAATAATGTTTTCAATGTTCAATGCCATTGTGATTTTCCTCCAATTTAGGTTTTAAAATATGGTTTGTAGCACTAAGCAGCTACCCTCTGACGCATTAAGCTGCGTCTTCTTTGTTTTCTGCAACAGCTTTGACAGCATATGCAACGTTGCGAACTGGCGCTTGAAGGACAGAAAGCAACATAGAAAGCATGCCTTCGCGGTTTGGCAAGGTTGCAAGGGCTTCGATTTCTGCTTTTGTAGAAACTTTGCCTTCGACAGCTCCGCCTTTGATTTCAAGTGCATCAGCCGTTTTCGCGAAATCATAGATGATTTTTGCTGGGGCAACAGCATCATTTGAGAATGCAACTGCAGATGGACCTACGAATAATTCTGCAAGGCCTTCAAGACCAGCTTTTTCAGCAGCACGACGCAAGATTGAGTTTTTGATTACTTTATACTCAACTTCTTCGCCACGCAAGTTACGACGAAGAACAGTATCTTGTTCAACTGTCAAACCACGCGCATCAACAACAACGATAGAAGTTGCTGCTTTCATCTGCTCAGCGACTGCATCTACTAATTCCGCTTTTTTAGCGATAATAGCTTCACTCATTAATTTTACCTCCGTTTTTATTTTGGGATAGGCACAAAAAAAATCGCACCTACACCTAGACACGAAAGTACAAATACGTTTATATTCAATAATCGTTTTGTGCCTCGGTAGGATCTTTATGAGTCGAGCTCCCCTACTGTCTTAGGTCAGTTTTTTCAAACCTTAGCTAGGATACCACTTCTCTCTTATAATGTCAAGAAAAAAACTTTATTTATCAAAAAAAGAGGATTAACTCCTCTTTCTACTGGTCTCTAAAAGTCTGATAGAGTGATTTAATATCATTTGGCCTAGTCCGGCAGCAACCACCCAGAATTTTAACCTGAAATTGCTCATGCCAAGCCTGACTATGTTCCCGCAAATTTTTGGCTGTCACATCCTTGGGCTTCCAGGTTTGAGTCTGACCATCATAGACTTCGCCTGAGTTGGGATAGGTGACCAGATATTTGTTGGTCAAACTAGCAAGTTTTTCCAAAGCGGCATCAAATAGCAAGGGTGAACTACAATTGATTCCAAGAGCCAGAATTTGCTTCGAAGTGTCAACCAACTCTACCATAGCCTCCAAGCTTGTTCCATCTGAAATACTACTGCTTTCCTGAATGGTAAAGGATATATAAGCTTCAACCTGGGGAAATTCCTCTGCCAGCAATTCCACCAGCGCCTCCGCTTCCAGGGCATTGGGGATGGTTTCCAGTGCCAGGAGATCAACGCCTTGCTTGAGCAAAATGGCTATTCGTGGCCGATGAAAATCTTTCAACTCTTCCTTGCTAATCTTTCCATAATCGCCAGTATACTCAGAACCATTCGCCAAATAAGCCGCATAAGGACCCACATCACCAGAAATCAAGGGATAAGGCCGCTTGCTTTTCTCATCTTCAGATAAGGACTGCCAAGCCTTATCTCTGGCATCCTTTGCTAATGCAACCGTCTGAGCAATGATAGCTCTCGCTTCTGCTTCTGACAGTCCCGCCTCTTGGAGACCTGGGAGAGTCGCCTGATAGGATGAAGTCGTCACCAAATCCGCCCCAGCCGCAATATAGGTTTCATGGATGTCTTGGATGATACTTGGTTCCTCCAGCAAATACTTGGCAGACCACAGCTTGCCAGAAATATCATAACCCAAGGCTTCCAACTCAGTACCCAGTGCCCCATGCAAAATCAAGACATCCTGCTTCTCTAACAATTCTTTAAATGTCCCCATAGGAGTTACTCCTTACCATTTTTTAAAGCGAAGATAGTAGTAAACATAGCACAAAATCATGAAAGGAACCCCAAAGTACAGTCCTGGTCTTTGTGATGGGTCCCAGGCAATCCCGATGATGGAAATCAGCAAGAGGACAACCGTAATCCATGGCAGGGTTGGTGAAAAAGGAGTCTTGTATTCCAATTCATCCACACTGTGTTTTTTGAGAAATTCTTTTCGGAAACCGATTTGAGCCAAAGGAATGGCCAACCAAGCCACCACAACGGCAAATCCAGCAATGGAAACTAGGGCTAAGAAAATAGTATCAGCCGCATAGATGCTGGCAACCAGAGCAATGACGACACCTACCATAGACAAGAGCATGGCCCGCATTGGCACACCGTGCTTGTTAATCTTCACTAGATTCTTGCTAATCATTCCTTCATTGGCCAAGGACCAGAGCATACGGCTAGAAGCATAGAGACCGGATGTGGAGGCAGACAAAATGGCTGTTAGAATGACGAAGTTCATAATATCAGCTGCATAAGGAATACCGATTTTTTCAAAAACAACGACAAAAGGTGCTTCAACAACCCCTGCTTGATCCATGGGCAAGAGGGAAGCCAGAACCAAGATGGTCAGCGAGAAGAAGGTAACGAGAAGGCCTATGGTTGATCGGATAGCCTTTGGAACTGCTTCTTTGGGATTGTCCGTTTCACCAGCCGCAATCCCAATCATCTCCACACCTGAATAGGCATAGTTGACAGAAAGCATGACAGAAATGACGCCAATCCAGTGATTGGGGAAGAGGCCATTGGCAGTCAAGTTTGTAAAGAGGGGAGCCGAACTCGTTCCTTCATAGGGCAGAATGCCAAAAATGGCCAGTAAGCCAAGGATAATAAAGACTAAAATAGCATAGAACTTGATACTTGAAAAATAATCCTCAGCTGTCGCAAACCAGCCTACGCTGAGAGCATTGAGACCAAAGACCAATAAGGCAAAGAGGGTTGCAAAGACCCAGATAGGGACACTTGGGAACCAACGCAGGGCCAGTTGGGCTGCCCCGATAAACTGGGATGCCAGAGCTACGACCCAACAAAGCCAGTACATCCAGGCCACCATAAAGCCAGTACCCGGACTGATAAAACGAGTGGCATAGGTATGGAAAGACCCGGTCACTGGCATGGCTACTGATAATTCCCCCAAAGAGAACATAACCAGATAAACCATGACCCCTCCGAAGAGGTAAGAAAGAATGGCACCGAAGGGGCCTGCTTGGTTGATGGCATAGCCCGAGCTCAAAAAGAGGCCCGTACCAATGACGCCACCGATTGAGAGCATCTGCAAGTGGCGACTATTCATCTGACGATTAAACTGTCCCTCATTTTCAAAATTATGATTTTCCATTTTATCTCCTTTAAAATGTAATAAGACTATCTTACCATGATAGCTACAACTTGTCTTATAGGTATTTTTTAAGGGAGACTTAGTTATTGCTTATCGGCTTTAGGAGAAAAGAAAAACCAAATTCCTAGGAAGAGAAATTTGGTTCCTTCTTATAATATAGACTCTACGATCGCATCCCAGGCCTGGTCATAGCCTTGACGGGTTTCGGACGAAAAGATGATAAAGCGGTCGTTGGCTTCAAATTGGAGCTTTTTCTTGATAGCGGATTCGTGCTTGTTCCACTTGCCTCTTGGAATCTTGTCAGCCTTGGTCGCAACCACAATGACTGGAATCTCATAGTACTTGAGAAACTCATACATCTGCACATCATCGGCAGATGGGTCATGGCGCAGGTCCACCAGACTGACCACCGCCCGTAGATTATCACGGCTGGTCAGGTATTCTTCAATCATCTTGCCCCACTTGGCCCGCTCGGTCTTAGAGACCTTGGCATAGCCATAACCTGGGACATCCACAAAGCGGAGTTTATCATCAATATTGTAAAAATTGAGCTGCTGGGTCTTGCCGGGTTTACTGGAGGTCCTGGCTAGATTTTTCCGCCCTAAAAGGGTATTGATAAAGCTAGACTTACCAACGTTTGAACGGCCAGCCAAGGCGATCTCAGGCATGTCATCCTGAGGGTACTGGGCCTTGGAAACCGCACTGAGGACAATCTCAGCATTGTGTGTGTTAATTTCCATCTGGGTCCCTTCCACTAAGCCGTCTCCAAAAGAGGCTTGTCCTTGCCTTCAACCGCATCCTTGGTGATACGAACCTTCTTGATGTGGTCTTGGCTCGGCACTTCAAACATGACATCCATCATGGTTTCCTCGATAATAGAACGCAGTCCACGAGCCCCTGTTTTACGTTCGATAGCCTTTTTGGCAATCTCCACCAAGGCGTCTTGGTCAAATTCCAGCTCCACATCATCATAGGACAGGAGGGTCTGGTATTGCTTAACCAGGGCATTTTTCGGTTCGGTCAAAATGCGGACCAAGTCCTCTTCTGTCAGCTGGTTGAGGGCCGCAAAGACAGGCAGGCGGCCAATCAACTCTGGAATGATGCCAAATTTTTGGATATCATCAGCAATAATATGCTGCATGTAGGAATCTTCCTCAGCAATGGCTGTGTTATTGTGACCAAAACCGATGATTTTTTCACCCAAGCGCTGCTTAACGATTTCTTCGATGCCGTCAAAGGCCCCACCCACAATAAAAAGGATGTTCTTGGTGTCGACATGGATCATCTCCTGCTGGGGATGCTTACGACCGCCCTGTGGTGGAACGCTGGCAACAGTGCCTTCAATAATTTTCAGGAGGGCTTGCTGAACCCCTTCACCAGATACATCACGGGTGATGGAGACATTCTCCCCTTTTTTGGCAATCTTATCAATCTCATCTACATAGATGATACCCCGTTCTGCCCGGTCAATGTTGAAATCCGCCGCCTGAAGGAGCTTGAGCAGAATATTTTCAACATCCTCTCCCACATAACCGGCCTCAGTCAAGGCTGTCGCATCAGCGATGGCAAAGGGGACATTGAGGCTCTTGGCCAGGGTTTGAGCCAAGAAGGTCTTGCCCGAACCAGTTGGGCCAATCATCAGGATATTGGACTTCTGAATATCCACATCGTCCTCACCACGAGTATCCTGGAAATTGATGCGCTTGTAGTGATTGTAGACCGCCACTGCCAGGGCACGTTTTGCCCGATCTTGGCCGATGACATAGTGGTTGAGAATATTGAGCAACTCCTGCGGTTTTGGCGTATCCGCCAAGTCTGTCAAGACCTCTTCTGCCAATTCTTCTCGGATAATTTCCTGTGCCAATTCGACACACTCATCACAGATGAAAACATTGTTTCCTGCGATGATTTTCTTTACTTCTTCTTGATTTTTACCGCAAAATGAGCAATAAATCATTTCCTTGTTCTTGTGAACTGCCATTTCTTACCTCTATATTTCTCTCTTCCTAAAACAAAAATCCATAAAAAGCATGAATACTATTAACCAGATTGGTGAAGGCATTCAGCAAAAACAGGGCTGCAAGGCCGTAGCGTCGCTTTTGCAGGGCCTGGCCTGCGCAGATGACACAGATGCCACACAAAAAGGCTGTAAATAAGCCAAATAAACTTTTCTGCATTCCTAGATCACTTTCTTTGTATACTTCCGAATGGTGAAATCAGCTGGATTGTCTGCATCTTTGGCACGAAAATCGGATGCGACTTCAGTCCAGACAGTCCAGTCAAAATCCTCTGGGAAATAGGTATCTCCCTCATAGCTGGCATGGATATCGGTCTTGACAATCTCATCCAGATAGGACTCAAAGATGCTGAAGATTTGCTTGCCTCCGATGACATAGAGATTCTTGTCCTGCTTTTCATACCAGTCCAAAATCTCCTCCACCGAGTGAAAAACCAGCACGCGCTCATTGTCTACCTGATAGTCTCTATCGCGGGTCAAAATCAGGGAAAGTCGCTTGGGCAAAGCCCTTTGGCCCATGCCATCAAAGGTCACCCGGCCCATGAGAAGGTTGTGGCCAATGGTGGTTTGCTTAAAATGCTGCAATTCTGCGGGCAAAGACCAAGGCAAAACCTGGTCCTTCCCAATCACACCTTGCTCATCCTGGGCCCAAATGCCTACAATTTTTTTCGTCATTCCCACTCACTCCTTTTTCTTTGTCCCCTTATTCTATCAAATAATCAACAAAAATGCACTTGCTAGACATGTAGCAAGTACCGTTTTTAAATGGCTAGGTCAAATTTGAGCTGGGGCTTGACAGCCTCATAATCAACCAACTCAAAATCCTCTGGCTTGATGTCAAAGAAATTGGTGCCATCTGGCACATTGAGAATCAGGCGGGGTTGGCAATCTGTTGGCTCACGGCGGAGCAGTTCTTCGGCATTGTCAAACTGATTGTCATAGATGTGAAGGTTGTTGACGAAGTAGAAAAACTTGCCGACCTTCCAGCCAAAGTGCTTGGCAATCATCATCTGCAGAGCCACGTACTGCATGGCATTGATATGGTGGGCCACCAGCATATCGTTTGAGCGCTGGGTCAGGGTCGCATCCAGGTAGATTTGACCGTCCACCCGACGAACATCAAACATGGTTTGGAAGGCACAGGGCAAAAGACCTTCGGATGCTTCAAAGGCTTCGTAATCCCAGAGGGAAATAACATTGCGGCGATTCCAGGGATTTTCCTCCAGCTGCTTCAAAATCTTGTTGATGATGTCATGCTTTTTGACCACAGCCCCATAGCGCTGGCCGATGGTGCCTGTATTTCCAACTTCCCAGTCATTCCAATAGGTGACATGGTACTTGTCGTTGAGAAGGGACAAATCATTGGTCTGGTCCTGATATATCCAAAAAATCTCCTTGATGGCTGACTTGATGGGAATAGGCCGAAGAGTCGTAATAGGAAACTCGCCCTTGCTCAAATCATACTCGGCAAAAGAACCTGTAATGTATTTGGAATTAGCTGTCTGCCCATCCTTGTACTTGGGTCTAGCCTGCTCTGACCAGACACCTTCATTCAAAATCTTAGAAATATTATCTTTAAAAATTACATCAGCTTTTGTCATAAGGACATTATACCACGAAGAGGAATATTTTTCCCTCCAGAAGTTACGAAAAAGCCAACCGAAGTCAGCTTTTAAGAATTATTTCAATACCAAAGATGCTGCTCCTAAGACACCGGCATCATTGCCCAGGGTTGCTAGTACCAGCTGGGTGCTTTCCTTGATTTGCGGGAAGCTGTTTTCAGCAAAGACCTTGCGCACACCCTCCAACAAGAACTCACCAGCGGCTGACACTCCGCCTCCGAGTACGATATAGGCTGGGTTCAAAACAGCCGCGATGTTGGCGCAGGCCACACCAAGGTAGTCAGAGAAATGTCGGTAGACAGTCAAGGCTAGGTCGTCCCCTTCTTTTGCCAAGTCAAAGACATCTTTGGCGGTCACCTCTTGACCATCATCAATCATTTGTTTGAGCTTGGCATCACCAGCGTACTCCTCAGCATAACGGCGGGTCAAGTTGACGATACCAGTTGCGGAAGCAACAGTTTCCAGACAACCTTTTTTCCCACAGGTGCAGGCAAATGGAGCTTCAAAATCAACAGTGATATGGCCTAGCTCGCCACCAGCACCCTTGACACCGCGAATCAGATTACCAGCAGCGATTACACCGCCACCAACACCTGTACCTAGGGTCATGAAGACCACATCAGGATTGTTCTCACCTGCTCCGACCCACTGCTCACCGAGAGCTGCAACGTTGGCATCATTATCGATAAAGAAAGGTAGGCCAAGCTCAGTCTCAAACTGCTTCTTAACCAACTGCAAGGTCTTCCAGTTGAGATTGTAAGCCCCGATAACGGTGCCTGCTTCTGTATCAATAACACCAGGTGAGCCCATACCGATTCCCAGGAAATCGTCCTTGGTCAAACCATGCGTTTCAAAACGATGCTTGATGCTTTCGATAATATCAGGCACAATATGACTGCCTTCATCGAGGATGTTGGTCTTGATGGACCATTTTTCCTGAATGTCACCTGCTGTGGTCAAAATTGCCAACTTGACAGATGTACCACCCAAGTCAATACCAATAATTTTTTTTGACATAAGAATCTCCAATGCAAAGTGTTTTTTCTATTATACCATATTGAAAAGGTTTGCAAAGCAATTTTTTAGTATTTTGATTTTTTACCTGAAATAGTACAGGAAAAATAGCAACTGTAGATGGATAACCAAGCGAATCATACTGAACGTGAACACTATCGTAAACTTGCTTGAGGTATCTCGGACACCATTGTAGAAAAAAATGCTAGAAATCACTGTAAAGGCTAGTGCAAATCCAACCATTTGTAGAGGATGGTACGATTGCGCGTAATAAATCAAACTGAGTAGCACTACTGTCAGGCAAAGCAGACTCAAAACAAAACCCAACAAATTCATGTGTTTGCTCTTAAAATAGCTATAAATGCTAGCCCCCAAAACTGTCAGGATATACACGCCTAGATAAACAATCATTAGATTTCGCAATATCATTCCTCCCATCTAGGCCTCTAATTCACTCAAATATTCGTAGCGCTCGTACTTCTCAAGCAGCAGGTTATTTTGCATATCTAAGTCCTTTTGCAGGCTCGATAGGCTCGCAAAATCACTGCCACATTCCAGCATAGCTGATTCAATTTCGGCTATTTTCGCTTCAATGATGGCTATATCTTCCTCGATTTTGGCCCATTCTTGTTTCTCCAGATAACTCATACGCTGCTTATCTTTGGTGACTGATTGGCGTTCTTCTGGTATTTTTCTAACTCTGGATTGAGTTTGCATTTCTGCCAAGAACTTCTTCTCGTCTAGATAATCAGTATAATTTCCAAAGAAAATTCGAACTTCTTCATCCTCAAAAACAATGACTTTCGTAGCTACCTTATCCAAAAAATAACGGTCATGGCTGACTATAATAACTGGTCCAGCAAAGTTCTGAAGGAAATTTTCTAGCACTGTCAAGGTTGCAATATCCAAATCATTGGTCGGCTCATCTAGCAGGAGGACATTGGGACGCTCGAGAAGTATTTTCAACAAGTAAAGTCTTTTTTTCTCACCACCAGATAATTTTTCAATCAAAGTACCGTGCGTATTTCGTGGGAAAAGAAACTGCTCTAGGAGTTCTGCGATAGACACCATTCCTGATGTAGTTTGAGCCTCTTCTGCCACTTCCTGCAGAAAGTTGATAACTCGCTTACTCTCATCCAAACCCTTGATTTGTTGGGAAAAATAGCCGATTCGGATGGTTTCGCCAACAGAGATTTTTCCAGCATCAGGCGTCAAATCTCCTGCAATCAGATTGAGTAAGGTAGATTTTCCTTTACCATTATCCCCAACAATGCCAATCCGATCAGCATTCTGTATCAGCAGATTAAAGTTGCTCAAAATGGGCTTGCCAGGATAGGAAAAGTTCACATTTTCAAAAGACACGACCTTTTTACCAATTCGGCTCGTTTCAAAATTCATTTCGAGTTGACTGTCTTCCACCTTATTCGAAAGGTCTTTTTTCAAATCGTGAAAACGGTGAATCCGCGCTTCTTGTTTGGTAGCTCTGGCCTGGGGTTGCCTGCGCATCCAATTCAACTCTTGCTTGTAAAGCTGTTCTTTCTTATGGCGAAGGGCAGCATCCCGTTCGTCCTGCTCTGCTTTGAGGCGGACATAATCCTGGTAGTTTCCTTGGTATTCGGTCAAACAAGCCCGATCCAATTCGAAAATCCGTGTGGCTAAATGATCCAAAAAATAGCGGTCGTGAGTGATAAAAAGTACGGTTCTTTTAGCGTTTTTGAGGAACGTTTGCAGCCATTCGATGGTGTCAATGTCCAAATGGTTGGTTGGCTCATCCAGTAGGAGCAAATCTGCATCTCCAAGAAGTGTTTGAGCCAGCTGAACACGGCGGCGAAGACCACCTGACAAATCGCCGACCGGTTGATGGAGGTCTGTCAATCCTAACTTGGTTAGCACTGTTTTTACTTGACTTTCAACTTCCCAGGCATCTAGAGCATCCATTTCAGCCACGACTTTTTCAAGCTCAACCTGACTAGCCTCGTCATAGTTCCCCATTAAGTTTTCATAGGCCCGAATCAGCTGCATTTCGCGCAGGTCATCTGACAAGACGGTATCTAAAATAGTCTTTGTTTCATCAAAGGTAGGATCCTGAGTCAGGTAGGCAATCCGATAATCGTTTTTCGCAGAAAAAGGCGACCGGTCACCATCAAAACCTAGTTTGCCAGATATGACATCCAAAAGAGTAGTTTTTCCTGTCCCGTTGATTCCTATAATGCCGATCCGATCTTGCTCATGAATGATGAAGGAAATATCTTGAAAAACTGTCTTATCACCGACAGATTTACTCAAATGTTCTACGATAAAATCGCTCATACCATTCCTTTCTTTTTCAAGAAGTCAAAGATAGCCTCTTTTTCATTGATCAAATCACCATCGACAATGGCTGTTTCAATTTCATTAAGAATACGACCAAGATTTGGACCAGGTTGGAGGCCCAATTCTGCCATGAGGATACCACCATTTACCACGATCTCGTGTTTAGCATGGATAAGAAGGGCTGCATCCAAAGCTTTGATTTGATCATTTTCAACTGGTAACCCTTGAGCCTTACGCAGATTTTCCACCAGCAGCAAATTCTCAAGGCCATACTGATAGACCAAAAATCTACCTGTTGAAGCCACTTTTCTTTTTCGATAGGCCGCAACCAGATTAGATACTGATTTTTGGAAGTCATTGGAAGTCTTCCAGTTTTTGAGGAAGTTTTTCGGCTCTCTAATATCCAAGGCAATTAAGAGCATAGCCCAAGCCTGTTCCGAAGATTGAAAACAAAAAGCAGGATCCAATCGGTCCAATAAAAGCTGCAAACAGCTTCCTTTGTCGCTCAATTCAGGTAAGTGCTGATAGGCTTCCGTAGCAATCAGCTTTTCTAGGCCTTTACGCCAAAAATCAGCGGTCAAAAGCTTGTCAAACTCAATAAAAATACGCTCAACAGAGATTTTTTCCAGAAGCGGAGCTGTTTCTTGCATAGCCTTGAAGGTTTTTTCTTCGATATCAAAATTCAGTGTTGCTGCAAAACGAAAACCACGCATAATCCGAAGAGCATCTTCATTAAAGCGTTCTTGGGCTGCACCGACTGCCCGCAAAACCTTATCCTCCAAATCCTTGAGCCCTGCAAAAAGATCAATAATCTGAGCTTCATCACTGAGTGCAAAAGCATTGACTGTAAAATCACGACGCTTGAGGTCTTCCTCTAAAGACCGCACAAAAGAAACCTGACTTGGCCGACGGTAATCAACATAGACATCTTCAGTCCGAAAGGTCGTAATTTCATATTCTTGCTTGCCATGGAGGACCAGAACTGTACCATGTTCAATCCCTATATCAATCGTTCTGGTAAAGACCTTTTTAGTCTCCTCTGGATAGGCGCTGGTTGCAATGTCCACATCATGGATGGTACGGCCAAGGATAGCATCTCGGACAGAGCCACCGACAAAATAGGCCTCATAACCAGCGGATTTTAATTTTTCTACAATCGGCAAAGCCTCCTGAAATTCAGAAGGCAACTGTTTTAATTTCATAGCAAATGTTCCAAACCATATACGAGTTTTTCGCGTTTGACCACTTCTTTAATGCCCAAGTTAACCCCGGACATAAAAGAAACTCGGTCATAAGAATCATGGCGAATGGTCAAGCCCTCTCCTTGAGCACCAAAAATCACTTCTTGATGGGCAACAAGACCAGGTAAGCGGACACTATGGATACGGAAACCATCAAATTCGGCTCCTCGTGCACCAACCATCAGCTCTTCCTCGTCTGCTGCTCCTTGATGGAGGCTAGTCCGTACTTGAGAAATCAATTCGGCTGTCTTAACTGCTGTACCACTCGGTGCATCTTTCTTTTTGTCGTGATGCAATTCGATAATTTCCAGATGCGGAAAATATTTGGCAGCCTGAGCAGCAAATTGCATGAGCAAAATGGCCCCAATGGCAAAGTTTGGTGCAATTAAGCCACCCAATTGTTTATCCGCTGACAGTTCTGTCAATTCTTCAATTTGCTCAGGCGTAAAACCAGTCGTCCCCACTACAGGCGCAAATCCATTTTCCAGTGCAAAGCGAGTATTTTCATAGGCAAATTTTGGAGTCGTAAAGTCCACCCAAACATCTGCATCAAAACCAATCAACTCTTCCTTACTTATAAAAACAGGGACACCGTCCATACTTTCTTCTGTTGCATAGGGATCCAGAACCGCAGCCAGGGTCAAATCCTTATCTTCTTTCACCATCTGAACGGCTGTCGAGCCCATTTTACCTTTAAATCCTGCAATAATAACCTTAATTGACATCTTTCTTCCTCCTAAAGCCACTAAAGAAGCGGGATGAAGCCAAAAGCAACTGCACCCTTGCCCAAGTGCGTTGCGATGACACCGTCGAAATCAACAATCTCGAGTTGCTTGGTGTTGCCTCTCTCTGTTAACAATTCATAAAACTCTTGGGCTTTTTCTTTAGCTCGAGAATGAATAATATAGAGTGCATAATCACCATTAGCAGTCTTTTCTTCTAACACTTCTACCAGACGGCGGATTGCCTTCTTCTCCGTCCGAACTTTTTCATACACCACTATCTTGCCATCTTGGTCAAAATACAAAATCGGTTTGATACTCAATAAATTTCCCAAAATAGCAGAGCCGTTGGACAAACGTCCTCCCTTGACCAAATGATTAAGGTCATCTACCATGATAAAGGCGCTAGTCCCCTCAATTTGGACTGTCAACTTTTCAAGAATGGTTTCAAAGTCATCCCCTTGATGTTCCCAGTCAAAGACACTTTCAACCATTTTCCCCAGGGGAGCTGAAGTAATTTTAGTATCTGGAAAAGCAACTGCCATTTGAGAGAATTCATCTTTTAAAAATTGGATATTTTGCCAAAAACCAGAAATACCGGATGACAAGAAAAGCCCGATAACATGTGTATAATTCTCTTGGACTAGGCGCTCTAAAATGTCAGTCAGTTCAGCTAAACTTGGTTGGCTGGTTTTGGGTAATTCAGCTGAGTCGGCCATTTTTTCGTAAAATTCGTCTAAAGAAAGGTTTTTTCCTTCAACGTAAGACTGACCGTTGATGCTAATTGGAATATCCAGCACAAATAAATGTTCAATGCTTTTTAGGTTTTCAGACAGCACTGCTGTCGAATCTGTAATAACTGCTAGTTTCATCGTACCTCTCCAAGATTGATACCAGGGGCATCAAAAGCCACTTCTGTCACTTCATAAGTCAGACGATTGACCATATCAAAGAGGGGTTGAGCCAGAGCATGCTTATCCTCATTTGAAATATCTGATGGCTCGTTTACAATACCATCTGTTACTTTAACCTGCTGGGAAATCACACCAGATACCACGAACTTCTCTTGAACGTTCATAAAGTGCATGACCAAAATGATGGTTGTTGATTGTTCTGCTTCATTTTTTTCTACCAAATGAAACTCAATGTTGTATTGTGTCTTTGGTGTACCATGCTCTTCTTCCATTTTGAAATTACGCATATCAAAATGGAAGCTATTGACATATTCTCTATCACGAATAACCTTCATGCTTATCTCCTAAGTACAATAATAATCACTATTATACCATATTTTAAAATAAAATCATGATTTCCATTTTTAGCTATAGTATTTTTCAACAAAAGAACTCCTACAGGAGTTCATAAGAGTGATGCTCTACATCAAGATGAGTTGAGTCAGAGCGCTAATAAAAAAGGCCAAAAAATAGAAAAAATGCAGCGGAAAATTCCATTTCAAATAAATTGAGCGATGTAGATTATCTATTGGAAGTCCAGAATGAATATGCTCCTCGCTCTTTCCAAAACCGGTCAGCCAATGACAGATAAATAATAGTAAAAAGGGAACCAGAGCAATCACTTTTGGAAAGAGAGTCTGTGAACTAAATAAACATGAGAGAATAGCCAAAACAATCTGAGTACCACAAACCAGTTTATACCAGAAAACCGCCTTTTTGGACTTTCGAAAGGGGGCATAATAGCTCGAAAATCCCTCATCTTTCCTTGTTTGCAAAAGATGATTAAAATAGGCCCCTAAGGTGATACAGTAGGATAACATAAAACCTGCAATTACGGCTGTTAAGATGATGGTGAGACTATACAACATTTACTTCTCCTTTTTCCATTTTTGAAAACCTAGCAAAAAAGCCGAGTAATCTCGACTTTTACTAGCTTATTTTGCTTTACGAAGGTAGCCGAAGATGACACCTGATACAAGGGCACCGATCAGTACAAAAACAAGGTAAAGCAATGGATTGGTTGTAAGGGCAATAACGAAGATACCACCGTGCGGAGCCATCAGTTTGATGCCTGACAAACCAACCAGGGCACCTGCCAAGGCAGAACCAGTGATAAAGCTTGGAATGGCACGAGCTGGGTCAGCAGCGGCAAATGGAATGGCACCTTCTGTAATGAAGGACAGACCCATGATGATATTGGTCAAACCAGCATCACGCTCTTCTTGGGTGAATTTATTCTTGTAAAGAAGGGTTGCGATGAAGACTGCCAATGGTGGAACCATACCACCAGCCATAACAGCAGCCATCACGATGGAACCACCGCTGGTCACGGAAGCTGCCAGGGTACCAGTACCGAAGACATAGGCTGCCTTGTTGATTGGGCCACCCATATCCACTGCCATCATACCACCTACAAGGAGACCTAGAAGGACAGCAGAGCTTCCAGACAAGCTATTCAAGAAATCATTGAGGGCTGTATTGATAGCTGACATAGGAATGTTGACGGCCAGCATCAAGAGACCTGTAATAATAACTCCGAAGAGTGGCAAAATCAGAATTGACTTGGCACCCTCCAAAGAACGTGGAACTTTGACATATTTTTTAAGAGCTAGTACAACAAAACCAGCTAAGAAACCACCCACTAGGGCACCTAGGAAACTAGAAGGTACGCCAGCAAGGCTTGCTGTTGCTTCGCCACCAGCCGCATAAGAGATTTTGCCATAGGCCAATCCGCTTGAAGCAATGGCACCAGCCACGAAACCAGATACCAAACCTGGTTTTTCAGCAATGGAGTAAGCCACATAACCTGCAAAGACTGGAATCATGAAGCCAAAGGCAGCTTGACCAATCTTCATAAAGATAGATGAAATCTCATGGTAGGAACCCAGGCTTCCCAGACTTTCATTTGGAACGCCCAAGAGGTTATCAAAGAGGAAGGCCAGGGCAATCATGATACCGCCACCGATAACGAATGGAAGCATCTGAGAAACACCTGACATCAAGTGTTTGTAGAAGGCTTGGCCTACGGATAAGTTTTCTTCTGCCTGCACGCTCGCTTCTCCTTCTTTTGCGACATAAGTATCCGCTGCACCAGTGAGTACTAAGTTAATCAATTCTTCAGATTTCTTGATTCCATCCGCAACCGGGCGGTTGACAAGGGGTTTGCCATTAAAGCGAGCCATATCCACTGCCTTGTCCGCAGCGATAATCACACCCTTGGCATTAGCAATGTCAGCTGCTGTCAATTTGTTCCCGACACCTGATGCACCGTTGGTCTCCACCTTGATGGCTACACCCAGCTCAGCTGCTGTTTTCTTGAGGGCCTCTTCCGCCATGTAGGTGTGGGCAATTCCCGTTGTACAGGCGGTAACTGCAACGATAAAGTCTTGGTCTGCTTCTTGTGCAACCGGCGCTGCTGCTGCTTTATTGCTCGCTTCTTCCGCGTCGAAGGCTGCAATCACCTCTTCAGCAGAAGTCACCTTGCGCAATTTGTCCGCAAAACCATCTTTCAAGAGATATTTCGACAATTCAGCCAGGGCTGCCAGGTGAGTGTCGTTAGCTCCATCTGGAGCAGCAATCATAAAGAAGAGGTCTGTTGGCTGGCCATCCAGAGACTCATAGTCCACACCAGTTGCTGATTTGGCAAAGAGAACCGTTGCTTCCTTGACAGCAGCATTCTTGCTGTGGGGCATGGCGATACCGTCACCCAAACCAGTTGTTGTTTGAGCCTCACGGTTCATAATGCCTGTTTTGAAGGTTTCAAAGTCTGTTACCAGACCCTTATCTACCAAGTTGCTAATCATTTCATCGATGGCTGCTTCCTTGGAAGTGGCCTTCAAATCCAAAATCATGACTTCTTTGTTGAGAAGGTCTTGAATTTTCATAGTTTTTCTACCTCTACTTTTTCATAAATTTCTTTGATAAATGCGGCGGTTGCTAGGTCATCTGAGAAGGTTGTGGCAGTGCCACAAGCCACTCCCCATTTGAGGGCTTCAACTGGGTCAGCAGATGAGACGTATTCACCTGTAAAACCTGCAACCATGGAGTCTCCAGCTCCAACGGAGTTTTTTACATTTCCCTTGATTGGTTTGGCAAAATAAGCGGCTTCTGGTGTCACCAGGAGGGCTCCATCGCCTGCCATGGAAATGATGACATTTTGTGCACCCTTGGCCAAGATTTGGCGGGCATATTTTTCGATATCAGCCAGGCCATTTAATTCAACTCCAAAGATGTCAGCCAATTCATGGTTATTTGGTTTGACCAGAAGAGGTTGGTAGTCTAAAGAGTCCAGAAGAGTTTGGCCTTCAAAATCGCAGACCACCTGGGCACCAGCCTGTCTGGCCAGTGGAATCAGCTTGCGGTAGATTTGATTGCCAAGACTGCTTGGGGCAGAACCTGCAAAAACGACCGTATCTTGATCTGTCAAATTGGACAAGATGGCTTCTAACTCAGCTAATTTTTCCTGAGAAATCCTTGGGCCAGGTCCATTGATTTCTGTCTCCAAACCAGCCTTGACTTTAACGTTAATTCGCGTATCTTCTGCCACCTGAACAAAGTTTGTGGTGATGCCTTCCTCCACCAAACTTTCCTCAATGAA
>ERZ795062.1422-NODE-1422-length-17048-cov-3.853881_pt1 | contig 17048 bp, 17 predicted proteins | sample MGYA00375146_ERZ795062 | MGnify/ENA primary metagenome ERZ795062 (study PRJEB30191, sample SAMN05720281) | activated sludge metagenome | isolation source: Anaerobic digester | place: USA | collected 2015-07-16 ... | reverse complement strand
CGCTCGCGCCTCCGTACGCAAATAGAGTCGAAGATCGGTGGCAATCTGATCGTTGCGACTCCGACCAGCGCGCAGCTTTCCGCCCACTTCCCCAAGGCGATCTATGAGAGTGCGTTCGACTGCTGTGTGGACGTCTTCGTCCTGCGGAGCCGCTTCGACAGTTCCGGAGGCGATTTCGGTACCCAGCTCTGCAATGGCCGCCACCACCTGGGCGAGCTCGTCATCAGTCAGCAGCCCAGCGCGATTCAGGACTCGGGCATGGGCCTGAGTCTGCAGCAGGTCGTAGGTCGCCAGGCGCCAATCGAAATGCACGGAGCGCGAAAGCGCAGCGAGCTCCGGAGACGGGCCCGACGCGAACCTGCCACCCCACAGCGCCTTGCTTGCGCCGTCATCAGCCATTGCGCTGATCCCGCTTGGCCGCAAGCTTCGAAGGCAGTCCCCAGAGGTCGATGAATCCCTTGGCCAGTGACTGGTCGAAGGTGTCGCCTGTGTCGTACGTAGCGAGGTGGAAATCGTAGAGCGACTCGGCGCTCCTGCGGCCTGACACAACCGCGCGCCCGCCCTGAAGCACCAACCGAATTTCCCCACTCACCGGGGCGTTGAGGTCGTCGATGTAGCCATCGAGCGCACGCTTCAACGGCGAGAACCAGAGACCGTCGTAGACGAGTTCTGCCCACCGTTGCCGAACGCTGCCAGCGAACCGTGCCATGTCGCGCTCGACCGTCACGTTCACCAGTTCGGAGTGCGCCGCAATTAACGCCATCGCCCCGGGTGCCTCGTAGACCTCGCGACTCTTGATCCCAACTAGTCGATCCTCGACCATGTCAATGCGACCAACACCGTGAGCACCAGCTCGTACGTTGAGCGCCTCGATAGCCTCGAGCATCGTCACCGGCTTGCCGTCGAGTGCAACTGGCACACCCTGCTCGAAAGTGATGACGACCTCGTCAGCGGGCTTCGGGTCGGCAGGGTTTTGAGTGTAGGAATAGACGTCCTCGATCGGCCCGTTCCAGATGTCCTCGAGGAAGCCGGTTTCGACAGCGCGGCCCCAGACGTTTTGATCAATCGAGTACGGGGACTTCTTGTTGACGTCGATGGGGAGGTTCTCGCGTTCGGCGAACTCGATGGCCTTGTCGCGCGTCATCGCGTAGTCACGTACAGGTGCGATACACGTGAGGTCAGGCGCGAGTGCCCCAATACCCACTTCGAACCGAACCTGGTCATTTCCTTTGCCAGTGCAACCGTGGGCAACGGTGTCGGCGCCATGCAAGCGAGCTGCGGCAACGAGGTGCTTGACGATGACCGGCCTGGAAAGCGCAGAGACCAGCGGGTAGATGCCCATGTACAGCGCATCCGTACGCAGTGCAGGTAAGCAGTATTCGTCGGCGAACTCGTCGCGAGCATCGGCGACATACGCCTCCACTGCACCGCATTCCAACGCACGTTGGCGGATGACGTCGAGGTCCTCGCCCCCTTGACCGACATCCACCGCGACGGCCACGACTTCCTTGCCGGTCTCCTGGGCAATCCACCCAATCGCCACCGAGGTATCGAGACCACCGGAATATGCCAGCACTACACGTTGACTCACAACTACTCCTTGACTTCCACTGATTGACCGTGCGATTGGTTCTGGTCGTGCGTTCGTTTCAGGCTCGCTGTCGGCGCGACGCTACCGCGCCGGGCGGCCATCGCGGCAAACTGGTTGGCGACTTTCGCGCCTCCCTTGGGATCGCGGCTCACCACCATCACGGTGTCATCCCCGGCGACAGTGCCAATGATCCCCGGAACGCTGGTGTGATCGATGGTCGAGGCCAAGTACTGCGCGGCACCAGGTGGGGTTCGAAGGATCACGATGTTTCCTGAATGGTCCGTACTGCTGAGCAGTTCGGCCACGACCCGTTCTAACCGGGCACGAGAACTATCGGCTCCCTGCAAACTGGGCATTGGGTCACCACCTTCGGGCGGAACTACATACACGACCGCGCCACTTGGGGACTTCACCTTAGTTACCCGCAACTCATCGAGATCGCGGGAAAGAGTTGCTTGGGTAACAGCGATCCCCTCGGTGGCGAGCATGGCCAACAGCTCCGACTGGGATTGGACTTCATTGCGCTCAAGAAGCGTGAGGATTCGCTGGTGTCGCGCGACCTTCGTCGCAATCTTCACCGAGGTGTTCGCGCGAGTCATGGTGTGTCTCCGCTCTTTGCCGCAGCGGTCAGGATGCCCGGCAATGCATCAGCAAACTCGTCGGCCTCGGCAATCGTGAGAGTGAGAGGCGGCGCAAGGCGAATCGCGTCTGGTGCGACGGCGTTAACAAGGAAACCTTCGTCACGAGCGGCCTGTTGAACCGCTGCGGCGGTAACGCCCCGCAGTTCAAGCGCGCGCCACAACCCGACGCCGCGGTAGCCGGCCAAGTTCGGGTGATCGATGCCATCAAAGCGCGACGCCCAATGGTCTCCAACCCGCTTCACATTGAGCAACAGATCCTGGTCGCGAATTGTGTCGAGGACCGCCATCGCCGCAGCGCAGCTCACCGGGTTTCCACCGAAAGTAGAGCCGTGATCACCGGGCCGGAACAGTGACGCTGCATCGCCGAAGGCCAGGCATGCACCAAGCGGCAGTCCCCCCGCGAGACCCTTAGCCAAGGTCAGGACATCGGGGACAACTCCGGAATCGATTGACATGAACAAGGTTCCAGCCCGGCCAATTCCAGACTGCACCTCGTCGATGACCAGCAGCGCTCCCGATTCGTCACAAATGGTGCGGGCAGCTGCCAGGTAACCCGCTGGCGCGGGGACAACTCCACCCTCGCCGAGGACGGGTTCCAAAAACACCGCGGCCGTGCTGGGGCTCACAGCTGCACGGAGGGCTTCGACGTCACCGTAGGGAACGAAACTCACAGGCCCCGGCAAAGGTACGAACGGATCGCGCTTTGCAGCGCTGCCGGTGATTGACAAGGCGCCCATGGTGCGCCCGTGGAATGAGCCCTCCGCGGCAATTATCTCGAGCCGCGAACCGTCAGGGCTCGATTCCCACCCGTGCCGACGAGCGAGTTTGTAGGCAGCCTCGTTCGCCGAGGCCCCGTCTTGCGAGAAGAAGACTCGGGCGTCGGCGCCGGTCAAGTCAATCAGCTTCTCGGCAAGGTTCAGGCCTGGTTCATGTGCGAAGAGGTTGCTCGTGTGCGCCAGGCGTTTGACCTGATCACTCACGGCGTCGGCGATAGCGGTATTCCCGTGACCCAGGGTTGACGTGGCAATTCCCGCGATGAGGTCTAGGAACTCGTTCCCATCGACATCCCACACGCGCGCACCTTCGCCGTGGTCCAGGCAGATCTCCGGGGTTGCGTAGTTCGCCATCATCGCTGACGCCCAGCGTTGGGAACTCTGCTGATTGAGGTTAGTCATCACGTTCACCATGCGCATCGGCGTAGACCATCGTTCCGATACCCGAGTCAGTGAAGATCTCAAGGAGAACGGAGTGTTCGAGGCGCCCATCAATCACGTGCGCCCGCGCCACTCCACCCTCGACTGCAGTCAGGCATGCCTGCATCTTGGGAATCATGCCGCCGGCCAACTGAGGAAGCAGCGCCGCGAGGTCGGCCCGGCTCAGCTCGCTAATTACTTCCTCCGAGGCTGGCCAATTGGCATACAGACCGGGTACGTCGGTCATCATCACTAGCTTTTCCGCGGTCAGGCCCACGGACAGTGCGGCAGCTGCAGTGTCCGCGTTGATGTTGTAGATCGTGCCGTCGGCGCCGACCCCGATGCTCGACACCACCGGAATGAGCCCATCAGCAATCAGGGTCTGCACGATGTCCGCCCGCACCGAGGTGACTTCTCCGACCAGCCCAACGTCGATCTGCTCGCCGTCATTGACCGGGAAGAACTGGGTCGCTTCGAAGAGCGAGGCATCTTCGCCTGATACCCCAACGGCATATGGCCCGTGGTGATTGATCAGGTTGACCAACTCGCGCTGGACTTGGCCGGTGAGGACCATCCGTGCGACATCGAGCACCTCTGGCGTCGTGACACGAAGACCTGCCCGAAACTCCGATTCGATTCCCAATTTACCGAGCATCTCCGAGATTTGCGGACCTCCCCCGTGGACGACCACTGGGTGCAGCCCCGCCAAACGAAGGAACACCACGTCAGCAGCAAACGACGCTTTGAGCCGTTCATCGACCATCGCGTTGCCGCCGTACTTCACCACGATGGTTGCGCCGTGGAACTCATTGAGCCACGGCAAGGCCTCAGCAAGAACTGATGCCTTGACCGTCGCAGCGTCGCGTTCGATCGTCATGACGAGTAGGCCGAGTTCTCGTGGACGTAAGCCGCCGTGAGGTCGTTGGTCCACAGGCTGGCCTGTTCGGTCCCAGCCTTGAGGTCCACCACGATGAATACCTCCCGAGCAGACATATCAACAAGGTTCCTGTCGTCTCCAACGGATCCATCTCGACAGACCCAGACATCGTTTATCGCGACGGCGATTTCATCGGCGGAGAACTCCGCTGAGGTTGTTCCGGCAGCAGAAATGACCCGTCCCCAGTTGGGATCCTCTCCATGGATCGCGCACTTGAGAAGGTTGCTTCTGGACACAGCGCGGGCAACTTCCAGAGCATCGGCGGTAGTGGCCGCACCTTGCACAGTGATCTCGATGTCCTTGGATGCACCTTCAGCGTCGGCGATCAGCGCCCGCGAAAGTTGTTGGCAGACGCTTGTGACGGCGGCCTGCAAAGCAGCTTGCGTCGGCTGGCATTCGCTGGCACCAGAAGCCAGCAACAGCACCGTGTCATTCGTCGACATACAGCCGTCCGAATCAATGCGATCGAACGTCTCACGGCACGCTACCTCCAGCACATGCTGCAGGGTCTGTGCGTCAGCATCCGCGTCAGTGGTGATCGTGCACAGCATCGTTGCCAGGCCAGGCGCAAGCATCCCGGCACCCTTCGCCATGCCCCCGACGGTGAACCCGTCCGCAGTGACCGTGGCGGTCTTTGACTGAGTATCGGTGGTCATGATCGCGTGTGCGGCTTCCATGCCGCCGTGGTCTGAGAGATTCGCAAACGCGATCTCGAAACCCGGGAGCAACAAATCCATCGGAAGGCGTTCGCCGATCAACCCTGTCGAACAGACCGCTACTTCGCCTGCCCCACAACCTAGAAGGGCGGCTACCCACTCGGCGGTCTTGTGTGTGTCGCCGAATCCATCCGGCCCCGTACAGGCATTGGCTCCCCCGGAATTGGAGGCAACGGCTTTCAGTTCGCCGGCTTGCAGTACCTGCTGCGACCACAGAACTGGCGCCGCTTTGATGCGGTTACTCGTGAAGACACCAGCAGCGGCGTACTTGGGGCCGTTGTTGACCACGAGTGCCACGTCTGGCTTTCCCGACGCCTTCAGTCCCGCAGCGATTCCGCTCGCCACAAAACCCTTTGCAGAGGTCACGGTCATGGGGTCACTCCAAGTAGGTCGAGGCCAGTCGTTTCCGGGAACCCGCACATGAGGTTCGCATTCTGGACGGCCTGTCCGGCCGCTCCCTTGCCCAGATTGTCGATTGCCGCGACCACCACAACTCGCCCCGACCGTTCATCGACTGCTGCCTGCAGGTGACCACAGTTGGTTCCAGCGGTCGCTGCTGTTGTTGGCCACCGCCCATCGGGTAGGAACTGAACAAAAGGCGACGATGCGTAATACACATCAAAGGCCTCTCGAACATCTTCGAGAGTGACACCTTGGCCAGTGCGCATGGTCGTGGTCGCAAGGATTCCCCTGGGCATGGGTGCCAGCAACGGCGTGAACGACAACGTGACGTCGCGTCCGGCGATTGCCGAGAGTTCTTGAACCACTTCGGCGGTGTGCTGGTGGACACCGCCGACCTTATACGCAGACATCGAGCCCATCACTTCGGTTGCCGACAGTGCGATCGAAGCCTTCCGCCCCGCACCCGAGGTGCCACTGGCAGCGACCGTAACGACATCGGTCGGCTCGACCAATCCCGATTCAAGAAGTGGAGCGACCGACAACTGCATTGCGGTTGCGTAGCAGCCAGGGCTCGCGACCTTGTGTGAGTCAGCAACTTCCGACGCCCGGCCAGCGAGCTCGGGCAAGCCGTAGGTCCAGGGCTCCGCTGCCTCTCCAGCGCCGTAGTAGTGCGCCCAATCGTCTGGACTACGCAGGCGATGGTCCGCGCCGAGGTCAACGACGCGTTGGTCGGGTGGCAGAAGCGAAGTCAAGGCCGCGGATTCCCCATGAGGCAGGGCGACAAAGACGAAGTCGAGACCCAGGAGCACGTCGGCCGAAGTCGGTGCCAGCGTGATGTCGCCGAGGGCCGCCAATCCCGGATGCAGGTCCGCAAGCTGTGCACCGGCGTTGCTCGCGGCAGTCGCTACCGAAACGTCAAACTCCGGGTGCCACGCGAGGATCCTCATCAGTTCTGCTCCGGCGTACCCGGAAGCACCCACAACGCCCACCCTCATCGACATGCATACGAATATACGCATATGCACATGTTGACTGCAACTCCCCTCTCCAGTTCCTGGGAGCCGGTGATGAGATCGAATCGGGGACAGGTCACGATTAGCAGGTGGCTCTGCGTCTCTATCGGATAACCGACAACCTGCGAGTGGCTACGGCCGCAGCACGTGGTGTCGCCCGCTCCGGCCTTGTCCGACCTACCAGCCCGAAGGCAACACTCCAACTGACGAGCGGGGTGCTGCGCTGGGGCACAAGCCCGGCCGTCGGGTTCTCACTTGGCTCAGCCCGTCATTCAGACGCAACTGCCGTGGTGGATGTTGATGACACAAGCCGCCCGTACGTTTCCTTTGTCGACATTGACCACCGTTGCGACACCCTCGCATTGAGCCTGATTGACCGCGGGATTGGTCCTGGATCGCGGGTTGGCCTGTTGGGGCGCAACTCTCGGGCTTTCCTCGAGACCATCACTGCGGTATCTCGAACGGGTGCGGACCTGGTGTACCTGAACACTTCGTCGAGCCCGGAGGCAATCGCAACCATTGCTCTTGAACTCGGCATCACCCTGGTGATCCGGGACGAAGAATTCGGCGAACGGATCCCATCTCACATCCCCACGATTTCGACCGACGATCCGTCTGGCGTTTCACTTCTGGCAAGCCTGCCACGCAAGGGACGCCTTCCGAGTGTTGCGCACCATGGCGAACACATCATCTTGACCTCGGGCACAACCAGCGGTCGGTCCCGCGGCGCTGGCGGTTCGTCTGTCCCCCTCGACGCGGCAGCAGCAGTTCTTGATGCCTTCCCCGTGAAGATGCGCGGCACAACCCTGATTGCCGCTCCCCTATTCCACTCATGGGGCTGGATGCACCACCGGCTCGCGACGCTGCTGGACGCGACAGAAATTGTCATGCGCAGACCTGACCCGCAACGCATCCTCGAACTGATCGACACCCACCAGATCGACACTCTTGTGACTGTCCCGGTGATCTTGCGTCGCCTCGTGGAGTTACCCAGACACATCCGGCGCCGTTACGACCTCACTTCGCTGAGGTGTGTGGCGGTCAGCGGATCTGCTCTGCCCGGTGAACTAGCCACCGAATTCATGGATGCCTTCGGTGACATCCTCTATAACCTCTACGGAAGCACCGAAGCGGCATTCGCGACGTGTGCTGCTCCTGATGATCTTCGCGCAGACCCAGGGACAGCTGGCAAACCGCTGGCAGGCGTTCACATCGAGGTCCTCGACCTTCGTGGACGCCGGGTCGCAAACGGTGTCGATGGTCGGATCTTCGTCGGAAGCCGCACCACATTTGACGGATACACCGACGGCACCGACCGCGAACGCACGCGGGGGCTCGTCTTACCGGGGATATCGGCCGCCTCGATGAAGAAGGCCGCTTGACGATCATCGGCCGAGCAGACGACATGGTGGTCACCGGTGGCGAAAACGTCCACCCGACTGAGGTTGAAGAAGTTCTGCGACAGAACACCGACGTCGCCGACGTGGCAGTAGTGGGAGTGCCCGACCCCGTATACGGCTCATCCTTGGTGGCCCATGTTGTACCGGTCGCAGGAATTACACCGCACGCGGACATCCTGCTTGCCTGGAGCCGCGATCGCCTCGGACCCAACCATCGGCCACGCCAGATCGTCTTCCACGACGAATTACCTCGGAATCCAACCGGGAAAGTGCTCAAGCGTGTGTTGATTGGTGACACCAGCACTGAAGTCGACGACGACGAAGACCAGGTCGACTAACTGTCCAAGCAGGTCAGGCGGCCTCGAAGTCTGGTCCAGGTACTCAGACGCGAAGCGTCGCACCGAAGTCAGCAGCTACCGCATCGATCGCAGCGTCTCGTGCTGCTGTGAGTTCGTCGACGCCAAGCGTTCTGTCGGCGGCGCGGAACCTCAACGAAAATGCCAAAGACTTGTTGCCTTCGCCGACCTGCGGTCCTTCATAGACGTCGAACAGGCGGATCGATTCAAGCAGCGGACCCGCACCTCGCGACAGCGAATCGGCGACCGCGCCTGCGGACGTACCAATCGGCACAACAAGGGCAACGTCTTCCTTTGCCACGGGCATCGAATAGAACTCTGGCCCCTTGGGCACGTAGCCAGTGGCGAGTTCGATCACCATGTCCAAGTCGAACTCAAACGCGCAAGTCCGCGGTGGCAAGTCCCACGCCGCGCAAACTCGAGGATGCAGTTCCCCCGCATAGCCCACGATCGGATCTACCTCGCTGGACTGCGACGTCAGCGTGAGGACCGCACATCGACCTGGGTGGAATGGCAGGAAATCAGCTGCATCCGTGGCAACACTCAGACCAAGATCATCGATGATCCCAACGGCAGCTCGAATCGCATCGGACCACTGGGCATTACGCCCGGTCCCCCACCACCCACGCCGCTCAATTGGACCTGCCAAGACAGCGCCTAAGTGCCGACGCTGTGTCGGCAGCGCAGACATGAGCTCATTGAGTTCGGCGTCTGAAGGCCGACGATCGACGGGAAGCCGCGGTGGTACCTGCGGGCCCCCAGCCAACGGAAATGCAACAGCGCCCGTTTCGAATACTGCAATGGAATCGGCACCCCGTGCGGCATTTCGCTTCGCGGCGTTCAGCAGCCCCGGCAGCAGGGTCGTTCGGATACCGGGTTGCTCATCGGACAGTGGATTTGCCAACACAACGAGATTGCGCCGCGGATCGTCAGAAGGAATCTCACAGCGATCCAAATCTGCAGGACCGATGAACGGATAGTTCAGAACCTCGGTTAACCCGAACGCCACTGCGTCGCGACTTGCTCGCCTGCGAAGCGCCTGCTCAATCGTGAGTCCACGCCCGGCAGGGGCGGAGGGCAGACGCGACGGGATGTGGTCATAGCCAATCAGCCGAATCACTTCTTCGACGAGGTCCGCTGGATCGGTCAGGTCGGGGCGCCAGCTTGGTGCTGTCACGACCAATGATTCGTCAGCGATCTCAACATCACAGCCAACCGCGCGCAAGGAACTAATCGTGGTGTCTGCGTCGATCGGCATCCCCGCGACCCGTGCCGGAAGGTCCGCCGACAGCGAGATCGAGTGCTGGTCAAGTGGAGCCTCTTCGCCCGTGAGACCCGTGCTGTGCCCGCCTGCCAGCTGGATGATCAGCGATGCGGCCAAGCCAGATGCGTAGGGCGCAACGACGCGGTCGACGCCACGTTCGAAGCGCCTTGAGGCCTCACTCGACAACTTGTGACGCCTCGACATCCTCGCGACCACAACTGGATCGAAGTGCGCGGCCTCCAACAGAATGTTGCGACTGCGGTCATCGATCTCACTCGTGACGCCGCCCATCGTTCCTGCGAGCGCGAGCGGACCAGAATCATCGGCGATCACCAGATCCTCAGGGTCCAGGTCGCGAACCACGTGGTCGAGAGTTTCGAGTTGTTCGCCCGCGCGCGCCCGCCGTGCGACGAGATCGCCGGACACCCGATCGGCATCGAACGCGTGGAGGGGTTGGCCTGTCTCAAGCATCACGTAGTTGGTGATGTCAACGATCAGGCTCACAGGGCGCATCCCCGCAGCGAGGAGTCGTTGTGACATCCACAGCGGAGTTTGTGCCCCAGGATCGACGTCCACAATCGTGCGCAGGGTGAAGACATCGCACGCATGCGGGTCTTCGAACCCACACCCCCGTGGGACTGCATCTGACTGGGGCGCGGGCAGATCCGCAAGCTCAAGCGCTTTGTCGGTGAAGGGCAGTTGATAGGCAAACGCGGCCTCACGTGCAATGCCACGGATCGAGAGGGCATAGCCGCGATCAGGGGTCACGGCGATGTCGAGGACTTCTTCGCCAAAGCTGAGCAGTTCCGACGCTGCCCGTCCTACGTCGGCCGAACCTGCTGCCAACACCATTATCCCGTTGTGATCGTCACCGAGATCGAGTTCCCTCGCCGAACAAATCATTCCGTCCGACGTTCGCCCGTACGTCTGCCTCGCGGAGATTTCGAATCCGCCCGGAAGCACCGCGCCCGGAAGTGCAACCACAACGAGGTCGCCTACCTCGAAGTTCGTTGCACCACAGACGATCCCGCGAACGCCACCGTTGGCTTCGCCAACATCAACCTGGCAGAACCGGATGGGCTTCTTGAATTCGCTGAGAAGCTCGATCTCGTTGACCCGACCGACCACAACCGGCCCGGCCACGTCAGCGACGACGTCGACGGTCTCGACCTCGAGTCCAAGCGCTATGAGGGCAGCTGCCAAGTCGCGGCCACTGACATCGGCCGGCAGTTCAACAAATTCGCGCAGCCAAGAGATTGGTGCTCGCATCCTTAACCCTCCATCCCGAACGCAGCACTGAATCGCATGTCGCCTTCGACCATGTCACGCATGTCGGTGATGTCATGGCGGAACATCAGCGTCCGCTCCAGCCCCATCCCGAAGGCGAACCCGGAGTAGCGGTCGCTATCGATGCCGCACGCTTGCAAGACCCTGGGGTTCACCATTCCGCAGCCACCCCACTCAATCCAACCCTCACTTCCGCACGTTCGGCACGGCGCTTGCGGATTGTTCACGCTCGCACCACGACAGGCGAAACATTGAAGATCGAGTTCTGCACTTGGCTCAGTGAACGGAAAATACGATGGCCGTAGGCGGGTCACTAGACCGTCACCGAACACAGAAGCGGCGAGGTGGTCAAGGGTTCCCTTGAGGTCAGCCATGGTGATTCCTTCATCAACCGCAAGGCCCTCGATTTGATGAAAGACGGGGGTATGCGTGGCATCGAGTTCGTCGGTGCGAAATACCCTCCCAGGACATACGACGTAGACGGGCAAGTCACGCTCAAGCAGCGCCCGGATCTGCACTGGAGACGTATGCGTCCGTAGGACCACGCCGCTGTCGGGTGAATCTACGAAGAATGTGTCCTGCATCGTCCGGGCAGGATGATCCGGTGCAAGGTTCAGCGCGTCGAAGTTGAACCACTCAGCCTCGATCTCCGGCCCCTCCGCGACCTCGTAGCCCATCGCAACGAAGACATCTGCGAGTCGTTCGGAAACAGTTGACAGCGGGTGTCGCGAGCCGAGGAGTTGCCGATCGACCGGCAGGGTGACGTCCACGGACTCCTCGATGAGCACCCGGGCGTCACGGTCGGCCTCGAGTTCGACCTGGCGGGCCTCAAGCGCCTGCTTGACTGCCCCGCGCGCTTTGCCCACCCGTTGCCCCGCTTCAGCCTTGGCTGCTGGGGGCAAAGCCCCGATTTCACGGTTGGCCAACGCGAGCGCGGAACGATCGCCGGAATGCTCGATACGAGCTGCCTTCAACTCGTCCAAATCACCCGCAGCCGCGAACGCCGCAACTGCTGCCTGCTGCGCGGCATCAATTGCCGCTGGGTCCAGCGCGCTTACCTCCACCGGGTCGTACTCCTTATTTGGCGCGGACATGGGCTCCTCATCGCATCGACGTATCAGCGGCAAGTCTATGGGCAGCGAGTTTCGACCTGTGGCGTAGTTGCCGTCCACGATCGGGCAAACTTCCCGCCATGGCCAGTTTCCCAGTGCCGCAGCGACTCCGTGCTGCCGGGCAGCCCCCTGGGCGCCAGGCGTTTCGTGCCTGGCTAGATGAGCTGCCACGTGTGATCGCTCGCGCTAGTTCCGAATGGGATCTCGAGGTTGGGGCCCCTTACGAACCTGGCGGTCAGTGCGCATGGGTCGCACCGGCGCGCGATCGAGATGGAATCCCTTACGCCCTCAAAGTGGGCTGGCGCCATGCCGAGGCGCACGGTGAAGCGGCGGCATTGCGACTTTCAGGTGGGAACGGAACCGTCAACGTCATCCGATGCGAGGAATCCCCAACTTCGACCCTGCTCCTACTCGAACGCTGTGACCCTGGCATTTCACTGTCGGCCACCTTGCCTGAGCCCGCTCGCGACGTGGTTATTGCCGACCTTCTTCGGAGGTTCTGGCAGATTCCCACCACTGATGGTCAGTTCCCGTCGCTGGACGCGCTATGCGGCCGTTGGGAGGCACAACTGGCGACGAACGAGCACCTGACCCTCATAGATCCTGGCCACATCCGCGCCGCGCGTGGCCTTCTGAGGTCACTGCCGAGTGACGCAGCCGATCAGGTCCTGCTGTTCACCGACCTCCACGGGGACAACGTCTTAGGTGCCCAGCGATCACCGTGGCTCGCGATTGATCCGAAACCACACATCGGCGATCCTGCTTTTGATCTGGTCATGCACATTGGAACGTCATATTCACGGATGACCTCAGACCCCGCAGCGCTTGCGGCCCGCATGGCGGCGCTGACTGACGTAGACGCATCTCGCGTCCAGCTGTGGTTGTTCGCGCGGGCGGTTGCCGAGCGACCCGGCAAACCATGGCTTCAGAAAGCGATCACACAACTCGCGCCCTAGTCGGGCTCGAAAGCAGGCTAGGGCGCGAGTTGGAAAGATTCGAGGACTACGCCTCCGACATGACCTCGGGGACTTGCTCCTGCTGTGCACGTTCCGCCGCGCGACGTTGCGCCTCCGCCAATTCGTCGGCGGGAACAGGCGGGGAATCAACGCGGGTCACCGGGTGACGAGCTGCGATCCATTCCTCTAGACCTGGCGCAGATTCCCATGACGTGATGAGGCAGTACCGCGGCTTGTCGCCTGGGTGCCACACCGCGTGATACAGCCGCTGAGTGTCGATGACGGCCTGAGTACCAGCAGGCAGTGGTACGCGTGTCTCGGTTGCCGGGTCGTTCTTGTCTTCACGCAGGATCATCACCGAATCCTGGTCATCGGTGAGGTTGAAGAACGAGCGAACAATCCAGCCTGTGCCCTCCGGATTCAGACGGTTGTTGTCGTCGATGTGGAGGTTGTGAATCGCATCTGCGTAGGAGTTCGGCTGCAGTTCGATAACGCGGCAGCGGCCGATGTTCACACCCGGTTCCTGTGCCCTCGCTACCAGTTTGGGCGCCTTCGCAACGTTTTCGTCGACCCAAACGCCGTCCTTGTCCGTCTTCGGCGGAGTGTGGTTCCAGAATCCGTCGCACTCGAGGTCGCCGTAAGCCGACGCCAGTGGCGAGAAGCGCGTGTCGCCGGAGGACTTCCAATCGACGTATTCGATGTCGAGCCACTCCGCAGGATCGCTGGCTTGGTCGTAACTATCAACAACGACGAAACCGCTGTCATCGAGGACTGGCATCTTGTAATAAGACATGGATTCTCGCTTTCGTGCGTTGGACGCGAAGCTTCTGCAACGGTCAGGATTCAACGTGGCAACTGTGCCACCTCTCGTGGCTCGCGCGTCGCCGCGACACTCTTCGGTTGAGCGATTTACTTAGGATACCCTAACTTTCGGTGGACACACCGCGCTGCGCCCTTGCCGAGGCGTAAAGGCACACGGCAGCAGCGATTCCAACGTTGAGGCTTTCGGCTCCCCCAAACATCGGGATGCTGACGAGTTGGTCGCACGCCTGCTTGGCCGAATCGCTCAATCCGTTGGCTTCGTTACCGAACATCCAGAAGGTTGGCGAGGACAAGTCGGTTTGGCTGTCTGAAAAGAGCGTGACGTCACCGTCGGCTGCAGTTCCTCTCACGACAAGACCGTGGCTTCGGGCCTCGCCTGCTGTTGTCTGCATGGACTCAACACGCAGCACCGGGATTTGGAAGACCGATCCAGCACTGGCGCGAACGCTCTTGGGGCTGAAAGGGTCTGCGCTTCCGGGTCCTAGAAATACAGCGTCGGCCCCCGCGGCATCTGCTGTGCGCACGACGACGCCAACGTTGCCTGGATCTTGGGCTTGCTCTAACCCGATAACTAGGCGCGGGTCCGACGTCCAGATTTCCGTGCGCGGTGCAGGCATCCGGGCAACCCCAACAAGTCCCTGCGGCGTGCGGGTGTCACTGATTCCCGAAATGACTCGGTCGTCAACAACAAGCACGTCAACCCCGGCGGCCAGCACACGGTCCACCAGTTCAGGGAATCGCGCATCTCCGGTGGGCGAAACGAATACCCGTTCAAGCAGATTGGCCCGCAATCCGTATTCCACGGACTGCGGGCCATCGGCTAGAAAGAGTTGCTCGGCTTCACGAACACTCGTCTGGTGGAGCTTTCGGGCTGCGCTTACGACGCCAGAAGACTTCGAGGCTGGGCGACGAACGCCCCCGCCCTTCGGCCGCTGACTCACTTATGCAGCCGAAGAATCCGTCACCACTGCGTCGCGAGCCACGCCAACCAGCACGGCAAATGCAGCGGGATCGTTCACAGCCATGTCCGCCAGCATCCGGCGATCAACTTCGATCTCAGCGGCGCGTAGGCCCTGGATGAAGCGGTTGTAGGTCATCCCGTTCGCGCGAGATGCCGCATTGATCCGCTGAATCCACAGGCGACGGAAGTCACCCTTGCGCGCGCGACGGTCACGGTAGGAGTACACCAATGAATGCGTGACCTGCTCTTTGGCCTTGCGATACAGGCGCGAGCGCTGCCCGCGATAGCCGCTTGCCCGCTCGAGGGTTGCCCGACGCTTCTTGTGCGCATTGACTGCGCGCTTTACGCGTGCCACTTACTTCTCCTTGCGTTCGTTGCCCAGTGACTCTTGACCACCGGGAAGATTTTCGACTGACTCACACCAGTCAGATGGACGATTGGTTGGGTGTTAGCGCTTCCCGAGGAGGCGCTTGACCCGCTTCTCATCGGCTTTGGCGACAGGTGCGTCGGCCATCAGGCGACGCGTGCGCTTCGAGTTCTTCACCTCGAGGAGGTGGCGACGGTTCACCTGCTCGTGAGTCAGCTTCCCGGAACCGGTCGTCTTGAACCGCTTCTTTGAGCCGCTGTGCGTCTTCATCTTTGGCATCGGTACTTCTCCTACTGTTCGGCCGCAGGTACATCTGCGGAAGCTTCAATGTCGCCGAGCATCTCTTCTTCAAGAGTCTTGGCGGCCGTGTCCTTGTCATGCTTAACGTCTGACTTCTTCCGCAGCGGCGCGATGACCATGACCATGTTTCGTCCGTCCTGCTTTGGGGTGGACTCAACAATGCCGAGATCTGCAACATCCTCGGCGAGCTTCTGCAGAAGACGGAATCCAAGTTCGGGCCGCGACTGCTCGCGCCCTCGGAACATGATGGTCACCTTGACTTTGTCGCCCGCTTTCAAGAAGCGTTCGATATGGCCCTTCTTGGTGCCGTAATCATGAGGATCGATCTTCGGCCGAAGTTTCATCTCTTTGATGATGACGTTGGTTTGATTCCGGCGGGTTTCCCGCGCCTTCATCGCTGCTTCGTACTTGAACTTGCCGAAGTCCATCAGTTTGCAGACTGGGGGCCGGGAGTTCGGTGCAACTTCGACTAGGTCGAGGTCTGCCTCCTGGGCAAGCCGCAATGCGTCCTCAATCCGGACGATTCCAACTTGTTCACCGGCAGGTCCCACGAGTCGCACTTCCGGGACTCTGATCCGCTCGTTGATGCGGGGTTCGACGCTGATGGCGCCTCCTTCTGTCGTCGGTCAAGGCTATTTCGAAGCGCAGGAACCCGACGCACCAGAAGGCATCACATACGTGAAGCTATGTGGTGACCTGACGCGACAAAGTGCCGGCAGGTGGGATCTCTCCGCTTTCCAAGATGAAAGGGTAGCAGCATGAGCAACGGAGCTGAGCCAGCGAGTGATCCAACAAACACTGCCGCACGCGATATCGCGGATGTTCCGGCGGTTGAGGTTGTCACAACCGTGGCCGTGCACCTGATGAGCGCCGCGGCGATCAAGTGTGGTCTTGCCGAGGACGAAGACACGGCCGCCGAACAACAGGACCTTGCCGAAGCGCGCATCCTGATCACGGCACTGGCCGGACTGATCAAGGCAAGCGCCCCTGATCTCGGTACCGCGCACGCTGGACCACTCCGCGATGGACTCAAAAGCCTGCAAGCAGCGTTTCGAGAGGCATCCGACGTTCCTGACGCACCAGGTCAGGGGCCCGGCGAGTAGTAAGTCAGGGCTCGGCGGTGGAGACTAATCCCCCGCTGGGCGTGACCCAAGTTCCACGCCTCGCGAGAGGCGACTTCGCAAGACGTCACTGCCGGACAACGCTGCCGCGACCTCCTGCATCACTGCCGGAGTGTCAAGGCTGGCAGGGGCCAACAACGTCAGTCGAATGTCGGCTTCCCCGCGAGGTTCCGACAGCTCAAACTGGCAGGAATACCGCTGGGCAAGTCCAGCAACTGCATCCATCACCGCCGCCTGAATCTGCGGGTCTGTGATCACTGATCCCACTGTCTCGCCAGCCGAGATGGATTCGAGAAGCGCGGAATCCACAACGAACATGTGGTCGCTCCCGGAATCGATGATGAGCGCGTCAGCACCTTCGTCAATGGCGGCGGCAGCGACCATTTGTGCTCGGGCTGCCACAGGTCGCGCGTCGACATCCCAACTCGACATTGCGGCCACTGACGTGAACGCCAAGAGACCCCGTCTGCCATCGGGGATCTGCACTGAGACCGTCGCCATGTGGCTGTCCTTCTCAACACGATGCCCATCATCGGTCGTCTCAGTACTGTCCAGCACGGCCTTCACGGGGACGAAGAGGCGCCCGCTAGCGATCGCATTGGCGGCCTG
>ERZ795062.1416-NODE-1416-length-17078-cov-5.895847_pt1 | contig 17078 bp, 9 predicted proteins | sample MGYA00375146_ERZ795062 | MGnify/ENA primary metagenome ERZ795062 (study PRJEB30191, sample SAMN05720281) | activated sludge metagenome | isolation source: Anaerobic digester | place: USA | collected 2015-07-16 ... | reverse complement strand
GCATTATTCAGGAACTCATCCTAAGAGATTTGAGGAAAAATATAAAGAGAGACAGCCCGAGAAGTATGTCTCTACAATTGAAAAGGTTATATCAAAGGGAAGCACACCGGCAGGTATGCATATTTCCATAATGGTCAATGAGATTCTGGATGTACTGAATATTCAGCCTGGGATGATGGGACTCGATGCTACATTAGGTTATGGTGGACATACCAAAAAGATGCTGGAAAAGCTTCAGGGAAATGGCCATATTTATGCATTAGATGTAGATCCGTTGGAATCCGAAAAAACAAAGGCAAGATTAAAAGAAGCAGGATTTGATGAGAATATATTAACAGTAAGACTCATGAATTTTGCGGACATAGATGTTCTGTCCAATGAAGTCGGCAAGTTTGATTTCGTTCTGGCTGACCTTGGAGTAACATCAATGCAATTAGACGATCCATCCAGAGGATTCTCGTATAAGACAAACGGACCACTTGATCTCAGGATGAATCCTGAAGTGGGTGTAAGTGCAAGAGATAGGATCAATGAACTTACAGAGGAAGAGCTTATAGGAATGTTTATAGAAAATTCGGATGAGCCTTATGCTGATAAAATTGCTGCGAAGATAATTGCAAAGAGAAGAAAGGGCGAAAAGATAGAGACCACATTTGAATATCGTGATACTATTTCAGAAGCTCTTCAATTTCTGCCTGAAACAGACAGAAAGGAAGCAATTAAAAAATCCTGTCAGAGATGTTTTCAGGCTCTTAGGATTGATGTTAACAGTGAGTTTGAGGTCTTGTATGCATTCCTTCAGAAACTTCCTGGTATACTGGCACCGGGCGGTAGGGCTGCCATTCTTACTTTCCATTCAGGAGAAGACAGGTTGGTAAAAAAATCCTTTAAAGCAAATCTCAAAAATGAAATATACAGTGATGTATCCAAGGATGCTATTCGACCAGGCAAGGAAGAGTGCTTTGTTAATCCTAGGGCCAAGTCAACCAAACTTCGCTGGGCAGTCAGAACAGAATAACGTTAAGAGTATTTTTAACTTTACTATTACGTTTTTATTATAGTTATGATTATCTTTTAAAGAGCTGTCCATTCTATTGGACAGCATTTTTTCAGATTAAAATATTCTAATGTATTTTTGTCATTATCAGGCAAAAATAGTGTGATTAGTTGTTTGAAAAACAGGTAAAAAATCTGAAAACATAGATTTAGTATCTGCTTATAAGCAATTATTTAAATATTAGTTGCATTTTCGATGCAAAATTGTGAAAATTCACATAGATAATTGAATATCATTAGTTTATAATAAAATTAATTTATCAATGTTAAGTAAATACAGGTGATAATCAGGAGGAAAAAGATATTATGGCAGCAAAGAAAAATGGACCAAGTAAGGAAGAATTTGTAGCTGGATTTAAGAAGGCTTCAGCTGAGCTTGAGAAGAAGGCTAGCAAAGTAGCAGAGGAAGTAACGGCAGAAGTGACAGCAGCAACGAAGAACTCTGCAGAAACTGCAGATAAGGCAAAACAGGCATCTAAAGAAGTAGTAGAGAAGGTCAAAACAGCTACAAAGACAGCAGCAGACAAGACAAAAAATGTTACCAAGAAGGCTTCAGCAGCAACCAAGAATGCAACCAAGAATGCTTCAGTTGCAACTAATAATGCATCAGAAAATTTAAAAAAGACTGTTGCCAAGGCAACAGCTAAGGTTGAGTCAGTAACCAATACAGTTAAAAAATCAGCACTTGTTCAGTTCCAGGGCGATAGCTATGAGATTGATAAGATATCTGAGAATGCAATTGCCGATTATCATGCAAATTCCAAGAAAGCGCTTAAGGATATACGCATATATATCAAGCCAGAGGAGCACAAGGCTTATTATGTTGCTAACGGAGATTATCAGGGATCAATCGATCTGTAATATATAGTTTTGTAAACAAAAAGGATCCGAAAATGAAAAATCATTTTCGGATCCTTTTATGATTAATGATTTATTATACAGATTTATTATTTAGCAAGTTCCATCATGATTCGGTTACTTCTGTTAATGAACTTTGACATTGCATCCGGTGAAAGAGGCTGATTTGAGATCATTGCAAGATCATATAACTGCTTGCAAAAATCATCGATATGCGTGCTATCAGGGTGCTGTAATAGAAACTTAACGAGATCATGATCGTCATTAAGGACAAGAGTAGTATCAACCGGCATTGATCCCATATCCATTCCGTTCATACCATACATCTTCATCATATCATTGATACGACGACTTTCCTCAGATACATTTATCATCGATGCCAGATCTTTATTCTTGAAACGCTGGACCTTAACAGTAAGGTTATCATTGCCAAGAGATTTCCTAAAGAGCTTGGTGAGATCATCAGTATCCTGCTTTAGATCTTCATTAGAGGCTTCTTCAAACAGCTCGTCAGTTACTTCGGCATCAATACGCATGAACTTATAGCTAGGATTACGTTGTTCGAGCTGTGATATAAATGATGTATCAATAACCTGATCCAAGATAACAGCATCCTTATCCTGCTCTTTAAACAGCATGACATATTGGCTCTGCTGGTTTAGATCCGTTACATAATATACAGGCTTTCTGGTGTCTTTTTCATCGTCTGCATTTTCATCTGCTTCTTCAGATGAACTGTCATCAGCCTTGTCAGAATCTTCGGCATTGGCATCGGATTCAGAAGTCTGAGAGTCATCTGAATTTTCATTCTCATTTTCTTTTCCATTCTCTTTTTCGTTTTTCTTTTCTTCTTCTTTTTTCAAAAGATCAGGAAGAGTGATGTAGTTTTCGTTAATATCCTTAAATAGGATATAGTCGTTCATCTTATCACAGAACTTATTGTCTTTTAGACATCCGTATTTTATGAAGGGGCTGATATCATCCCAATATTTCTCGTAATTCTCATGATCTGTCTTACATAGTCCAGTGAGCTTATCAGCAACCTTTTTGGTTATGTACTCAGATATTTTATTTACAAATCCGTCATTTTGAAGGGCACTTCTAGAAACATTAAGAGGCAGATCAGGACAATCGATAACTCCTTTTAACAGCATCAGAAATTCAGGAATGACCTCTTTTATATTGTCTGCTATAAATACCTGATTATTATACAGTTTGATTGTACCTTCAATAGATTCATACTGAGTGTTGATCTTGGGGAAGTATAATATTCCCTTTAATCTAAAAGGATAATCCATATTCAGATGGATCCAGAACAAAGGCTCTTTATAATCATGGAAGACCTTACGGTAGAATTCTTTATATTCTTCTTCAGTACACTCACTGGGATTTTTCGTCCATAGAGGGTTAGTGTCATTGACAGGAACCGGTCTCTTTAGGATCTTAAGTTTGTCCTTGGCAGGAGAAGTCTCGACGAATTCTTTGGTTCCGTCGTCTTTGGTTTTTTCCTCTGTTTTTGCCTCTTCATGAATGGTCTCAATAACTGTATCGGTATCCTTTTTATCCTCAGGATCGATGGTCTCATACTTTGGCTCAGCACTTTTATTTTCCAGATATATCTCATAAGGCATAAAAGAGCAGTATTTCTCGATTATTTCTCTGACTCTGTATTCATTACAGAATTCCAAAACATCTTCATTGACGTGAAGTGTGATAGTAGTACCAAACGTATTACGATTACCGACCGTCATTTCATAGTCAGTACCACCGTTACATGCCCAGTGTACTGCCTCTGCATCTTTTTGGTATGATAATGAGTCGATTTCTACAGTATCTGAAACCATGAATGCAGAGTAGAAACCAAGTCCGAAATGACCTATGATCTGTTCTTCATCGGCCTTTCCTTTATATCTTTCAAGGAAGTCGGTAGCGCCTGAAAACGCAATCTGATTGATATATTTATCAATCTCGTCAGATGTCATTCCGATTCCGTTATCACTTATCGTAAGAGTTTTTTTGTCAGGATCGCAAACTACAGAGACTTTTGGCTGATAGTCATTTGGCAATTCAAAATCACCTATTACATCAAGCTTTTTAACCTTAGTAATGGCATCGCATCCGTTGGAGATAAGTTCTCTTAAAAAAATATCGTGGTCAGAGTACAGCCATTTTTTGATGACGGGAAAAATATTCTCGCTGGTAATTGAGAGATTTCCTTTTTTGTTTTCCATTTCTATCACTCCTTATAATTTTTTTGGAAGGACATATCCTTCATTTCTTATCTAATCTTATGTAGATAATGAATATCAATTACAACAATAAATATATTAATTCTATCGGAATCTTAAGTCAATAGAAATTTAGCACTCTTTTTAAAAGAGTGCTAACAAAAGCCACATTATTTTAACACTGCATTATTTTTTTGTGATATTATTTATACATGAAGACCCATATAGAACATCAAAAACTTATTGCATATTTTCAAAATATTCCATGGATGCTTAATTATCAGATAGTAAGCACCTTGATTCTTTTTGTCATTTTTGAGTTCGTTCATTGGATAGCAATGGTGCTTATTTATTCAACAGGAAGAGTAGCTGTTACCAACAGTGATTTAAAGCTTGTGGTTACAACCTGGCAGGGATGGGCCTTTTTTGCCATTTTTCTGGTATCTGTTTTCTTTTCAGTTGCATTTAATTTAAATGGAATGATTATATTGGCAGATAAAGCAATAAAAAATGAACCGATCAATATATTTAAAGCATTAAAAGATGCGTTGTTTTCTATAAAAAAATTTTTAAATAAGGATGGAATATTATTCTGCATATATGTTGCTATCGGTACACCGCTTATTGGTGTTGGTATCAAGATAAAACAGACAGAGAATTTCAGAATACCGGATTTTATCACATCGATCATATATAGTAGAGTCGAATATACAGTCCTTTATTTCATAGGACTTTTATTACTTGCATGGTACGGTATCAGACACATTTTTCTGATACCTGGTGTAGTGCTTGATAATAAAACCATCAATGATGCCATAAGAGATGGCAAGGTAATGATAAGGAAAAATAAATGGCATTTTTTATTTAGATTTACAGTACTTATAATACAGACATCGATCGTTATTTTTTTTGCATATCTTGGATTTGAATATCTTCCAATAATAGCCAGACCTATTATTGGGCTTTCCAAAATGGCCAGTCGTTTCACAATGCTTTTTATTTATTATATATGCTTTTTTTATGTAGGTATTATTTCACTTATGCTTATGCCCATAAACATAACAGAATTAACCAGACTATATTGTTGCTACAGAGACAAGAAACATATACTACTGGAAGTCAAAAAGCATAGACGTTCCAATCCGGAACTTATAATCATGTTTTCTATTTTTATTATTGCCGCTACGATTGCAGCGGTTGCTGCACAGCATTTTGATCTGTTCTATCCAGCATCCAAGGATGTAAAGATAATTGCCCATAGACTAGGTGGATATGAGGCTGCAGAGAATAGCCTAACAGGCCTTGAAAAATCAATTAAAGATGGGGCATATGGGTACGAAACGGACGTTCAGAGATCCAAAGATGGAGTCTACGTTATCAATCACGATTACAGCTTTTTTAGAACTTGTGGTGATTCGAGGGCTGTTTCAGATATCACATGGAAAGAGATTGAAAAACTCAGAATGACTAACCCTGACGGGACAAAAGAGGCGCCTCCATCTCTAGAACAAGTATTGGATAAAGCGAAGGGAAATGGAATTCTATATATAGAATTAAAGGGTAATACAGCAGACGAGAAAATGTGTGATGATGTTGTCTCAATGATAGAAGAAAAGGGCATGGAGAAGCAGTGCGTGATCCTGTCACTTAAATACAATCTTATTCAGTATATATATCGTAAGTATCATAAAATAAAAGTTGGATTTCTGTATTTTTTTTCTTATGGTGATGTGGCAACACTAGACAGTGATCTTTTGGTCATGGAAGAAGATTCGGCGTCTGCAGATGCCATCAATACGATTCACGCTGTGTTAAAAAAAGCAATAGTATGGACCGTTGATACAAACAGTTCAGCGGAAGAGTTTTTAAACAGCAATGCTGATGCGGTTATAACTGACAATGTGAAAATGTGTAAAAGAGTTCAAAAAAAGCTATCCAAACGAAGTGATTATGAGCGTGTATTTGATAGTCTGGAAATATTGGAACAATAATTCAAAATATAAAAGTATATTTTATCTAATACTAAAAAATGACTTCCGGCTCAAGGCTGGAAGTCATTTTTGTGTTTCTGGCTATATATTATTTTAATTAAATAATAAATATAGCTATAACTAGAAATATTATATCAGACTTTATTCCTGATTCATGTTTTTGACAGCATTGGTAAGCATCATCTTGATACGATTAAGCTGATTAACTTCTGAGGCACCGGGATCATAGTCAATGGCTACAATATTGGACTCAGGATGTTCACTTCTTATTTTCTTGATAACTCCCTTACCTACAATATGGTTAGGAAGACATCCGAAAGGCTGAATACAGATGATATTGTTAGAACCTGTATCCATGAGCTCCATCATCTCACCGGTAAGGAACCATCCCTCACCTGTTTGATTACCAAGAGATACAATAGGTTTTGCCATTTCTGCCAACTTATCTATATGGCAGGGAGCCTCAAAATGCTTACTCTTGTCGAATTCAACTCTTGCGGCAGATCTCAACCATTCAAAGAAATGAATGGCAAGATTTGATCTTCTCATTACACGCTTGCTGGTTCCGAGATTTTCTTCTTTAAAGTTTGTGTTGTAAAAACTATATAAGAGGAAATCTGTAAGGTCAGGAATAACTGCCTCGGCACCTTCTGATTCCAGAAGCTTGGCAAGATGGTTATTGGCAGCCGGTAGGAATTTAACCAGGATCTCGCCTACAATACCGACTCTTGGCTTTTTAAGATTTTCATTAATTGGAAGATTGTCAAAGTCTTTGATAATATCACGGCACATCTTCTTATACTTAGTATGAGAAAGCATGTGCTCTTGAGTTACAAATTCAATAACTTTCTTTTTCCACTTCTCATGAAGCATATCTGTAGAACCTGGAACTGCTTCATATGGTCTAGTTCTAAGCACACATCGTAAGAAAATGTCTCCAAATTCCAATGCATAAAGAGCATGCTGAAGAAGAGAAAGAGTAATCTTGAATCCGGAGTTTTTCTCTAGTCCCTGTGCACTTATCGATATAACCGGCACATTGGGATATCCTGCCTTATCGAGTGCTCTACGTATAAATCCTATGTAATTGGAAGCACGGCAACCACCGCCTGTCTGAGATATCAGAAGAGCAGTTTTATTTAGATCGTAGTCACCACTTTTAATAGCAGCCATAAGCTGTCCGACAACCATAAGAGAAGGATAGCAAGCATCGTTATTGACATAGCGGAGTCCCTGATCGATACATTCTCTCGTAGGAATATCCGGAACGATTAGATTATAACCGGCGGCATTAAATGCGGGAGCAATAAGGTCAAAGTGTATAGGAGACATCTGAGGAGCAAGAATAGTATAGTTTTTTCTCATCTCATCAGTAAATTCTACACGATTATAATTAGCAGGAGCTATATCTATTTCTTCTTGCTCTTTTTTATGCTTTCTGACATTAATGGCAGCAATAAGAGATCTTATCCTTATTCTTGCTGCGCCAAGGTTATTGACCTCATCAATTTTTAAACATGTATATATTTTTCCACTGTTATTTAAAATATCTTTTACACAGTCAGTGGTTACAGCATCGAGTCCGCATCCAAAGGAGTTAAGCTGGATTACGTCAAGATAATCGGTTTTCTTGACAAAATTAGCAGCTGAATACATTCTTGAATGGAACATCCACTGATCCATTACGATAAGAGGCCTCTCTAATTCACCTAAATGTGAAATAGAATCCTCTGTTAGAACAGCCATTCCATAAGAATTGATCACGTCAGGTATTCCGTGGTTTATCTCAGGATCTATATGATAAGGACGTCCGCAAAGTACGATTCCGTGCTTACCGGTTTCCTGTAGATATCGAAGAGTTTCCTCGCCTTTATTTTCAATGTCTTTTTTAAATGCGCCCTGTTCTTCCCATCCTAAATGAGCAGCGTTTTTGACTTCATCTTCTGAAATATCGAATTCAGATTTGAATATCTTGACCAGCTGATCGCTCAATATCTTTTCGTTGGTAAATGCAACGAAAGGATTCATAAAACGCACTTCACCATTGGCAATTTCTTCAATATTATTTTTAATATTTTCAGCATAAGAAGTTACGATAGGACAGTTGTAGTGGTTATTGGCGTCCGGAAATTCATCTCTCTCATATGGTATACAAGGGTAGAAAATAAAATCCACATCATGATTGATCAGCCACTGTACATGACCATGAGCAATTTTGGCAGGATAACATTCTGATTCACTTGGGATCGATTCAATACCCAGCTCATATACTTTACGATTAGACTGAGGAGAGAGGATGATTCTAAAACCAAGTGACTTAAAAAATGTTGCCCAAAACGGGTAATTCTCATATATATTAAGTACTCTTGGGATACCAACATTTCCTCTTGGAGCTTCATCTTTTAAAAGTGGTTTATACTGGAATACCCTTTTTAACTTATACTCATAGAGATTAGGAAGGTTATCCTTATTCTTTTCCAGACCAAGTCCTCTTTCACAGCGATTTCCTGTTATAAACTGTCGATCATCATTGAACATGTTGATGGTCAGGAGACAGTGGTTATTACAATGCTGACATCTCTGAAGCTTGGTCTCGTAGGTCAGATCATCAATCTCATCAATATTTAGCATAGTAGTATAAGGCTGAAAATTATATCTTTCCATGGCAATAAGTGCTGCACCAAAAGCACCCATAAGTCCGGCAATATCCGGACGAGTTACCTCGCGCTCTGATATTTTTTCAAAAGCACGGAGAATAGCGTCGTTATAGAAAGTACCACCCTGGACTACGATATTTCCACCGAGATCTTTGGGGTCTGCCAGTTTGATAACCTTAAAAAGAGCATTTTTTATAACAGAGTATGCTAGGCCTGCAGAAATATCGGCAACAGAAGCGCCTTCTTTTTGTGCCTGTTTAACCTTGGAATTCATGAAAACAGTACATCTGGTTCCAAGATCGATCGGATGCTCGGCGAAAAGTGCTTCCTTTGCAAAATCCTGAACGGAGAAATTAAGAGATTTAGCGAAAGTCTCGATAAATGAGCCACATCCGGAAGAACAGGATTCATTGAGCTGAACACTGTCTATAGCATGATCTTTGATCTTAATGTACTTCATATCCTGACCGCCAATATCAAGAATTGTATCAACGTTTGGATTGAAGAATTTTGCAGCATAGTAGTGAGATACAGTTTCTACCTCACCTTCCTCAAGCTTTAAAGCAGATTTCAGAAGAGCTTCGCCATATCCTGTTGAACATGAATGAACGATTTTTGTATCTGACGGAAGCTTAGAATATATTTCTTTAATAGAAGTCACTGCTGTTTTAAGAGGACTTCCATTGTTGCTTGAATAATATGAATATAGAAGATCTCCGTCTTCACTTATTAGAGCAAGTTTTGTAGTAGTACTTCCTGCATCGATTCCTAAAAAGCATTTCCCATGATACTGGGTTAGGTCTTTCTGCTCTACATGACTTTTTTTGTGATTCTCTGAAAATGTTTTAAATTCTTCTTCATTATTAAAAAGAGGATCGAGTCTGGCAACTTCAAATTCCATCTTTATATCGTGGGACAGCTCATCCATAAGAGCACTCATGGTCTTGGTCTCATTTTCTTTGTAGGAAAGAGCTGAACCAATAGCGGCAAACAGGTGAGAATTCTCAGGGATGATAGTATGTTCTTCATCTAGCTTAAGAGTACGGATAAAGCTTTCTCTTAACTGATCCAAAAAGTGAAGAGGGCCACCTAGAAAGGCAACATGACCTTTGATAGGCTTGCCACATGCAAGCCCACTTATTGTTTGATTGACGACAGCTTGAAAAATAGATGCAGCCAGATCTTCGTGAGAAGCACCTTCATTTATAAGAGGCTGAATATCTGTTTTTGCAAAAACGCCACAGCGTGAAGCTATGGTATATATAGCATTATAATCCTTGGCATAGACATTTAGACCCTCAGCATCAGTCTGCAGGAGAGAAGCCATCTGGTCAATAAAAGAGCCTGTACCACCGGCACAGATTCCATTCATTCTCTGTTCTACATTACCATTTTCAAAATAAATGATTTTGGCATCTTCTCCACCGAGCTCAATGGCGACATCTGTCTGTGGTGCATAATTGGTTAAAGCGGTGGATACAGCGATAACTTCCTGAACAAAAGTTATTCCAAGATGTTTCGCAAGAGTTAACCCGCCTGAGCCTGTGATAACAGGGGCTACTATACATTCCCCGGTTACTTCATATGCTTTTTTTACAAGAGAATGAAGAGTTTCTCTGATATTGGCAAAATGCCTCTCGTAATCAGAAAATATTAATTTGTTATCGGGTGAAAGTACGGCAATCTTTACAGTAGTGGAACCAATATCGATTCCAAATTTATAAAGTTCATTTTTAGACATTAAAGAATTTCCTTTCCTATTAAAACCAAGTATGGATTATACAATTTGATAGCATATATATCAAATAAAATATTTTGTAATTTAACTTAAACTATTACAACATTGAGAAGAGTAAAGGTAAAGAGACAGATAACCAATTTTGTAGAGACAGAATCAAAGACCTTTTTAGGCCTACTATAAAATAATATTGATTTTTGAACACTATTAAGATCAATTATTTCATACATATATTTGTATTTTATCACTGACCTTGCTATAATATTTTATTCAGAGTGAAAAAATATGATTATTTAGGAGCTATTTAATGTGGGACAAACTTGAAAGAAAGTTTGGGAGATTTGCGATTCCCAGACTAATGAATTACATGATCGGAGGTTACATAATCGGGTACCTCCTTCATTTCGGGAGATATATTACCGGTGTGGATTTTCTGACATATCTGACATTGGATCCTTATCAGATAATTCATGCTACCAATGGTTTTCCGATACCGCAGTTTTGGAGAATTATATCATGGCTGTTGGTGCCACCGGATCAAAATCATCTGATATTAGGTATTATCATGATGATATTTTATTGGCAGTTGGGAATGGTTCTGGAGAGAACATGGGGAGTATTCCGATTTAATGTATATATATTCGGTGGAATAATTTTCACAATAATCGGAGCATTTATACTGTTTGCACTTACAGGTGGCGATGTAACTTCTTCATATGCTATGAGCTATGCGTTTACTACAAATTATATTAATCTGTCCATTTTCCTGGCTTTTGCACTGTGCTATCCTGATATGCAGATAATGCTGTATTTTATTATCCCTATAAAGATGAAATGGCTGGCACTTGTATATGCTGCTTTTATCATAGTTGATCTTGCCACAGGAGGAGCCGGAGATAGAATAGTTATTGTATCTTCACTTCTTAACTTTGCGATTTATTATCTGTCTACAAGAGATTATTACCGGATCGCTCCCAAGGAGCGTAAAAGAAAGGCTGCATTTAAGCGGGCCTATGGTAATATGGGCAAGTCAGGCAGTTCGGGACCCATTCCCAAGCATAAATGTTGCATATGTGGAAGAACGGATATAACTAATCCGGAACTTGAATTTAGATTTTGTTCTAAGTGTAATGGTAATTATGAATATTGCCAGGATCATTTATTTACTCATGTGCATAAGAGCTGATGACATATGATGGTAAAATAAATTGAACCAAAAAGAAACTGATTGATAAATATACTAATTATTAAGGGAAGCATATAAATGGAAGAAGAGATAAAAACCAAAAATTTTATTGAGCAAGCTATTGATAAGGATCTTGAAGACGGAATTTATGATCATGTTGTGACACGTTTTCCGCCGGAGCCCAATGGTTATCTTCATATTGGACATGCCAAGTCAATAATATTGAATTACGGTATAGCTAAAGAGTATGGTGGAGTATTCCACATGAGATTCGATGACACTAATCCTACCAAGGAAAAGTCTGAATTTGTTGAATCGATCAGGTCTGATATCGAATGGCTTGGAGCGGATTTCGGAGACAAGATATATTATGCTTCCGATTATTTTGACATTATGTATGAGAAGGCTGTTCTTCTCATAAAGAAGGGTAAGGCTTATTGTTCAGATCTTACCGCAGATCAGATAAGAGAATATAGAGGCACACTTACGGAACCAGGTAAGGACGATCCTAATATTAATAGATCAGTTGATGAAAATTTTCAGATATTTGAGGATATGAAGGTTGGAAAATATGCTGATGGTGAGATGGTGCTTCGTGCAAGAATCGATATGTCATCACCTAATATCAATATGAGAGATCCTATTATATATAGGGTTGCCCATATGTCTCATCAGAGAACAGGCGATAAGTGGTGTATCTATCCTATGTACGATTTTGCTCATCCTATTGAGGATGCTGTTGAGGGAATCACACATTCTCTTTGTACCTTGGAGTTTGAAGATCACAGACCACTGTATGATTGGGTCGTGAATGAAACTGAATGGGAAATGCCTCCTAGACAGATTGAATTTGCAAAGCTATATCTTACAAATGTTGTCACTGGAAAAAGATACATCAAAAAACTCGTAGAGGATGGTATCGTTGATGGTTGGGATGATCCTAGACTTGTATCTATCGCAGGTCTTAAGAGACGAGGATTTACTCCTGAATCGATCAGAAAGTTTGTAGAACTTCTTGGAATCACAAAGAGCAATGCATCTGCTGATTATGCTATGCTTGAATATTGCGTGAGAGAAGATCTCAAGCATAAGGACAAAAGAATAATGGCAGTTCTTCATCCGGTCAAACTTGTTATTGACAATTATCCTGAGGGTGAAACAGAACTTGTGAAAATTGCAAATAATGTTGAAAATCCTGAGCTGGGGGACAGAGAAGTTCCTTTCTCAAGAGAGCTTTATATAGAGAGAGATGACTTTATGGTTGAACCTCCGTCTAAGTATAGACGACTGTTTGTAGGCAATGAAGTTCGTCTGATGAATGCATATTATGTAACATGTACAAGTTATGAAACAGATGAAAACGGAGAAGTAACAGTAGTTCATGCTGATTATGATCCTGAGAGCCGAGGAGGAGATACTCCGGACGGACGTAAGGTAAGAGGAACGATTCACTGGGTTTCATGTCCTACTGCAGTCAAGGCGGAAGTAAGATTGTATGAAAATCTGGTTAATGAAGAGCTAGGAGTATATAATGAGGATGGTTCTATCAACCTAAACCCTAACTCTAAGGTTGTACTTAAGGATTGTTACATTGAACCATGTGTGAACGGATCGATGGCTTATGATGGTTTTCAGTTTGTAAGAGATGGGTTTTATTGTGTAGATTCTAAGGATTCAAACCTTGAGAGTCTGGTATTTAATAGAGTTGTATCATTAAAGAGCAGTTTTAAATTACCCGAAACAGCAAAGTAAGACCAATTTTTAGAAATTAAGGAGAAATATATGAACTTATTTTCTGGTTTGGAAAAGTTTGGATTTTCTGGCAACAAGGAATTAGATATTACCAGTGATGAGAAGACTGCCCAAAAGAAGGAAAAAAAGGGTACGGCTGAGGTCAAGATTCTAGAAGAAAAAGATTTTTTGCTTGACCATAAGTGTACATGCCCTATTTGTGATAAAACTTTTAATACTAAACAGATTAAAACAGGTAAGATAAAGAGAAAAGAGGCGGATGAGGATCTAAGGCCTAATTTTGATGGTGTAGATACTGTAAAGTATGACACCACTGTTTGTCCTTATTGTGGATATGCAGCTCTTAATAAGGAATTTGAACATTTGTCGCCTACTCAGAGAAGGTTGATAAGAGAAGAGGTAACATCAAAATATAAGCCAGGAGAGGTTAAAGATGAAGAAACCTACTCTTATGATGTGGCAATCGATCGCCTCAGGCTCGCTCTTATATGTGATATGGCAAAAAGAGCCAAACTGTCAGATAAGGCATATATATGTCTAAAGATTGCATGGCTTCTACGAGGACAGATGAAAGAGCTTCCAAGAGAAACAGACGAGGATAAGGCTTTATTAAAGCAGAAAAAAGCTGAATATGACGTTTTTTACAAGCAGGCATATGAAGGATTTATCCAGGCTATAAGTACTGAAATCCCTCCTTTTTGCGGAATGCAGACATCAACATTGGAATTTATGCTTGCTAATATGGCTATTTATTTCAAAAAGTACGATGTGGCATCAAAGCTGGTCGCTAATCTCCTAGGTAATCCGTCGACCCCTTCAAGGGTCAAGGATAAGTCCCGGGACTTGAAAGATAAAATACTTGCAGTAGTAAAAGAACAGAAGGCCAAAGAGGCATCTGAAGTTCAGACGGTGAAAAAGTAAAATAATTGTAACTAATAGAAAAGGATGTACTCAACATGAAAACAATTCTTCAACTTATAACAGAAGAGATGAGGAGAGGTTTTACAGAAGCTGGCTATGATGAAAAGTTTGCCATGTGTTCTGTCTCAAATCGTCCTGACCTCTGCGAATATCAATGTAATGGTGCTCTTGCTGCGGCTAAGCAGTACAAGAAAAATCCAATGGATATTGCAGAGACAATTGCAAAGAATCTTGAATCAAGCAATATATTTTCAGAAGCTGAGGCAGTGAGACCTGGATTTGTCAATCTCAAGCTTCAAAGTGCTTTTTTAGGTGATTATGTCGATGCGATGAGAAGAGATCGTGAGAGACTTGGATATGAAAAAGTTGCAAATCCTACAACGATATTTGTTGATTATGGTGGTCCTAATGTGGCAAAGCCGCTTCATGTAGGGCATCTTAGAGCAGCAGTTATAGGTGAATCGATTAAGAGAATACTTAAATTCGCCGGCAATAATGTTTATGGAGATATCCATCTCGGAGACTGGGGTACACAGCTAGGACAGATTATATGTGAGCTTCAGGATAGACATCCTGAACTTCCTTACTTTGATCCTGATTTTAAGGGAGAATATCCTAAAGAGGCTCCATTTACAATTGGTGAGCTTGAAGACATTTATCCTACAGGCTCAAAAAAATCTAAGACTGATGAAGAATTTCATAAAAGAGCTCTTGAAGCTACATATCTATTACAGAATGGTCATATAGGATATACCGAGATCTTTAAGCATATAATCAATGTATCCGTAAGTGATATGAGAGGAATCTACGACAGACTTAATGTACACTTTGAAATGTGGAAGGGCGAGTCTGATGCAGATCCTTATATAAAAGATATGATCCAGAAAATTAAGGACGATGGATATGCTTATGAGAGTGAAGGCGCTCTTGTAGTAGATGTAGATGAACCTGAAGACAAGGTAGATATGCCTCCTATAATGGTGCTCAAGTCGGACGGAGCTGCTAACTATAATACAACAGATCTGGCAACTCTTGTATGGAGAATGCAGGATTATCACGCTGATGAGGTGGTTTATGTTGTTGATAAGAGACAGGATCTTCATTTCGTTCAGCTTTTCCGTTGTGCTAAAAAGGTTGGAATAGTACCTAAGAACGAAAAACTCCAGTTTATTGGATTTGGTACTATGAACGGCAAGGATGGTAAGCCCTTCAAGACAAGAGAGGGCGGAGTTATGCGTCTGGAATCTCTTCTTGATGAGATTGACAATACAATGTTTGAAAAGATTAAATCTAATGAGTCAATGTCAGAGGATGAGGCAAGAGAAACTGCAAAGATAGTTGGTCTGGCTGCGCTTAAGTATGGTGATCTTTCGAATCAGGCTTCCAAGGATTATATATTTGATATGGATCGTTTCACTTCATTTGAAGGAAACACAGGCCCTTATATCTTATATACAATAGTAAGGATCAGATCTATCCTTAGACGTTATTTGGAAGAATGTGGTGAAAATCCTGTTAAGAAGATCACAGAACCTCAGGGAGAAAGTGATAAGAATCTGATGCTTACACTGTCTAGATTCTCAGAAGTAATGAAATCATCTTATGATGAGAAAGCACCACATAAGATTTGTTCATATGTATATTCTGTATGTGATGCATTCAATCATTTCTATCATGAGACCAAGATTATGGCAGAGGAAGATTCGAATGTTAAGGGAGAATATATCAGACTTCTAGAAGTGACAGAGAGACTTCTTCTTTGTTGTATAGATCTGTTAGGATTCAATGCTCCTGATCGTATGTAAAAACAAATATCAAAGCATCAAAAACCATGCTGAATGCATTCAGCATGGTTTTTGATGAATTTTTGCTTAAGACTTGATATGAAGGATTTGATATGTGAAATTTTTAATGTTAAATCTAGATACTGGCGGTTAAGCAAAGGTAGGGATAAAAGTAAGACAAGAGCAGAACAAGAGTTAAATAAGAATAAGATATAATTAAGATGAAATTAGGATAAGAAAGGACATTTAAAGTGACTAAAATTGATATAGTTTCCGGATTCTTAGGAGCTGGAAAAACTACACTGATAAAAAAACTTTTAGAGGAATCTCTAAAAAGTGAAAAGGTTGTACTTATTGAGAATGAATTTGGAGAAGTAGGAATTGATGGAGGATTTCTCAAGGATACAGGTATTGAGATCACAGAAATGAATTCCGGATGTATATGCTGTACTTTGGTTGGAGATTTTGCAAAGAATCTAAGAGAAGTAATGGATAGATTCAATCCGGACAGAATCATTATTGAACCATCTGGGGTTGGCAAACTCTCAGATGTAATGACATCTGTTATCGATTTTTCAAAAGAGAATGACAACACAAAGCTCAATGCTCTTGTGACTGTTGTCAATGCTAAAACAGCCAAGAAACAGATGAAGGCTTTTGGCGAGTTCTTTAATAATCAGATTGAGTATGCTACAACAATAATCCTTAGCCGTTCGGAAGAGATGAATCAGGAAAAATTGGATGAAACTGTAGCCATTCTTAAAGAAAAAAATGACAAGGCACTCCTCGTAACAACATCTCTTGTCAAGCTGGATGGCGCTAAGATATTATCTGCAATTGAAGGTAAAGAGAACCTTGAAGTAAGTATTAAAGCACTTGAGGCACATGAGGCTGATGAAAAAGAACA
>ERZ795062.1413-NODE-1413-length-17097-cov-14.934515_pt1 | contig 17097 bp, 19 predicted proteins | sample MGYA00375146_ERZ795062 | MGnify/ENA primary metagenome ERZ795062 (study PRJEB30191, sample SAMN05720281) | activated sludge metagenome | isolation source: Anaerobic digester | place: USA | collected 2015-07-16 ... | reverse complement strand
GTCGGACAAGCTCGGCCCGCTCCAGTACGAGGAGCAGCAGGAAGGCTATCTCGGCTATGGCGGGTCGGCGCGGCTGTTCGCCTCGGACGAGACCAACAAGCTGATCGACAAGGAAATCCGCGGTCTGGTCGACGGCGCCCACAAGCGCGCGACCGATATCCTCAAGACCAACGAGGACAAGCTGCACCTGCTGGCGAACGCCCTGCTGGAATACGAAACCCTGTCCGGCGAGGAAATCGCCCAGCTGATGGACGGCGGCAAGATCGACCGGCCCGACGTTCCGGCCGGCCCCAGCCTGGTCCAGCCGGTACGCGGCTCCGCAATCCCCAAGGCGGGCAAGCGCTTCGCCGGGGCAGAAGCCTGACCGCAGACCCGGGCGGGGGCCGGATCAGGCCCCCGTCTGCGCCAGCAGCAATACCGTGAAGAGGATCAGCGCGGAAGCTGAGATCATCAGCAGCGCCCAGGTGCGCCAGAGCGCGCTTGCCCGCCCCAGCGCATAGGTCCCGCGCAGCTGGCGATACATATGGACCGGCGGTACCAGCAGGGCGGCCATGCCCAGGAACGGCACCCCGGCCGCCGCACCCAGCGCCAGCACGGTGAGCAGCAGCGTCATGAAGCACAGCGAATAGGTGACGAACACCGTGTGGTCGTACAGGCCGTAGCGGCGGCGCCAGGCGAACAGCAGCCACACGAATGGCACCGAAATCGGGATCAGCGCCCAGCTGAACTTGTAGGCGTTGTTCTGCAGCTTGTAGAGCGCCAGCCCGGGATTGGTGTTGAAGGCGGTGGCGGCGTGCTGCAGCAGCGGCAGGTCGGTCGACAGGTTCGCCCTGCTGATACCGGTCGCCTCCAGCTCCCTGCCAACCTCGCCGCTCGCCTCGACCGCGCTTTCGCGGCCGGCAATCTCGCCGTCGATCACCTCCGTCGATTTGCCCGCCCGCGCCAGTTCCGCGCGCTGCTGGCGCAGGGCGGCAAGCTCCTGCTCGTTCTGGGCGAGGCCCGCCGTGGCCGCATCCTTGACCTCGACCGGGGACGGCCCGCTGACCTGCTTCATCACCGCGAACATCAGGAACACGCTGAACAGGAACAGGGCGATGGGCGAAACATAGCTCGCGCGCCGCCCGTCGATGTACTCGCGGGTCAGCCGCCCGGGCTGCCAGGCGAGCATTGGCAGGGTGCGCCAGATCTTGCCCTCGAAGTGGAACACCCCGTGCAGCAGATCGTGAAAGAAGGCCCCCAGGGTGCGGTGGACGTGTGCCGCCTGGCCGCAACCGTGGCAATGCGGCCCGACCAGCACCGTGCCGCAATTGAGGCAGGCGGCCTCATGCGTGTGCCCGTCCGCCCCGACTTCGCCATGGGCAGGCTCAATCGCCCGCGCCGCCAGCGCACCCGCGGCGATGTCGCCGACGACTTCCTCGCTGCCTGCCATCTGCGGTCTCCCCTTGCCGGAGCGCGTTCATGGTCTTGCAAGCTTCGCTCGGTCAAGCCATCACCGCAGTCCTGTTGCAGGAGATACCGATGAACAGCCGCTTGTTGCCGGTCGTGGCCGCCCTGGCCCTCACCGCCGCGCCCGCCCTCGCCGCCGGAGGCGACATGAGCGTCGCCATGTTCCTGTCCAGGGTCGATGCCCTGAAGGCCAAGGGGCCGATGGCGCTGCTCTCCCCCGATCTCAAGGTGCTGAAGAGCGAAGGCGAAGCGGCGGGCGCAGCCTACCGCGCGCGGCTGGTGGCCGAACGCAGCGCCGGCAAGCCCAGCTCCTGCCCGCCCAAGGGCGCGACAGTCAGCCAGGATCAGGTGCTTTCCCACCTTCGCACCTACCCAGCCGGCACGCGCGAGCGGACTTCGATGAAGACCGCGATGGCGGACCTCTTCATCAAGACCTACCCCTGCCGCTAGGCTGATCTGCCGGAATTCCCTCCCCTCCGTTCGTCCTAAGCTTGTCGAGACGCGGTGGGGCGGCGCGTCTCGACTAGCTCGACATAAACGGGGAGGCGGGCGGCAAGATCGGGCCGTCACGGCACCCCACAAGCAAAAAGGCTCGCCTTCCCGTGGAAAGGCGAGCCTTTTGCATGCTCGATCGGAAGCCGAAGATCAGCCTTCGTAGTCGCCGCCGATCGAGGTGTTGCGCACCGGCGCGGCGGCGGTGATCCGCAGCGCTTCGGCCGACTGGCTGAGCGAGCCGATTTCATCGACCTCGTCGTCGTCCTCGGGCAGGACGCGCTGGAGCGAGTTGACCAGCGATTCCTTGAGGTTGGCGGGACGCACGGTCTGTTCCGCGATTTCGCGCAGCGCCACGACCGGGTTCTTGTCGCGGTCGCGGTCGACGGTCAGTTCGGCGCCGCCCGAAATTTCGCGCGCACGCTGCGCGGCGAGCAGGACGAGGTCGAAACGGTTGGGAACCTTGTCGACGCAATCTTCAACGGTAACGCGCGCCATGGGCACTCCAGTTCGGGAAATTCCGGGGAAGCGCGGCTGCTACACGTCAAGCTTTTGACAAGTCAACAAAAAATCGCATAAATAACTGATTTTTCTTGACTATTCGTAAGGCTCGTAACTGCGCGAATCATGCGCCAGGTTGCCGAACTTGGTGAACTCGCTCTGGAACAGCAGGTTGACGTTGCCGGTGGAGCCGTGGCGCTGCTTGGCAATGATCACGGTCGCCTTGTTCACCACTTCCAGATGGCGCTGCATCCAGGTGTCGTACTTGGCCAGCGCGTCGCCGGTGCTGGTTTCGGTCGGCTCGTCCGGCTTGCTGGCGTTGTGGTAATATTCCTCGCGGAAGATGAACCAGACCATGTCCGCGTCCTGCTCGATCGAGCCGGATTCGCGCAGGTCCGACAGCTGCGGGCGCTTGTCCTCGCGGCTTTCGACCGCGCGGCTGAGCTGCGACAGCGCGATCACCGGCACGGCCAGTTCCTTGGCCAGCGTCTTCAGGCCGCGGCTGATTTCCGAGATTTCGTTGACACGGTTGTCGTTGGCCCGGCCCGATCCCTGCAGCAGCTGCAGGTAGTCGATCACGATCAGGCCGATGTCGTGCCGCCGCTTCAGCCGCCGCGCCCGGGTGCGCAGCGCGGCGATCGACAGCGCCGGGGTATCGTCGATGTAGAGCGGCAGTTCGGCCAGACGCTGGCTGGCATAGGAAATCCGCTGGAAATCCTCGCGGCTGATCTTGCCCATGCGCAGCCGCTCGCTGCTGATCTCCGCCTGTTCGGCCAGGATACGCGTGGCCAGCTGGTCGGCGCTCATTTCCAGGCTGAAGAAGGCGGTGGGCGCACCGACCGACTTTTCCGGCGCGATCCCGTCCGCCATGTCGCGCAGATACCGCTCGGCGCAGTTGAAGGCGATGTTGGTGGCAAGCGAGGTCTTGCCCATCGCCGGGCGGCCCGCAAGAATGATAAGGTCGCTGTCGTGCAGGCCGCCGACCTTGGCGTTGAGATCGTCGAGCCCGGTGGTGCGACCCGAAATGTGCCCGCCCGATGCCAGCGCCTTTTCGATCTGCGCGATCGCGGTAAAGCTCGACTGGCGGAACGACTGCGCCTCGCTCCCCACCGAAGCGCCTTCGGCCACCCGGTAGAGCGCGGCTTCGGCGGCCGAGATCTGCTCCATCGGCTCGACGCTTTCCGACGTGTCCAGCGCCTTGGTAACCAGGTCGCGCCCGACCGAGACCAGTTCGCGCAGCAGCGCCAGGTCATAGATCTGCTCGGCCAGTTCGCGCGGGGCGAGCAGGCCCTGCCCATCCGCAGTCAGCCGCGCGAGATAGGCGACGCCGCCCAGCTCCTTCAGCGCCTCGTCCGCCTCGAAATAGGGGCGCAGGGTAACCGGGGTGACCACCGCCTTGCGATCGAGCAGCTGGAGGATGCGTTCATAGATCCGGGCATGAACCGGCTCGAAGAAATGGTCCGGGCGCAGCGGGGTGACCAGTTCCTCGATCACCCGGTTGTCGATCAGCGCCGCGCCCAGGAAGGCGGCCTCGGCCTCCACGTTGCTGGGCAGCGCGCGGGCTGCGGCTTCATCGGGGCGGGTGATCAGATCGAGCTCGGCCATAAGCGCGCTTCATTGCGCCCAAGCGCCGCGCCGCGCAAGCGCCAGACCCCGGCGGCGCCCTGTGGATAGCGGGGACGATATTCGCCCCCTCTTGCAGCGGGATTTTGCATCTGCGAAAGCACGCCATGGCCAGCCCCCGGATCATGCACATCGAGCTCGACGAAGCGACGATCCTGTGGCGCAACGCCGATATCGAGCAGGAACGCCGGATCGCGATCTTCGACCTGATCGAGGAGAACACCTTCAAGCCGCTGCGCGCCTGGGAAGCGGGCCATTCCGGCCCCTACCGGCTGCGCCTGGCGGTCGATGACGGTCGGCTCAGCCTCGATATATCGGACGAAGGCGGGCAGCTGCTGGAAACGCTGATCCTGGGCCTGGGCCGGTTCCGCCGCCCGATCCGCGAATATTTCGCGATCTGCGATTCGTACTACCAGGCGATCCGCAAGGCCAGCGCGCAGGAGATCGAGACGATCGACATGGCCCGGCGCGGGGTTCACAACGAAGCGGCGGAAATGCTGCTGGAACGGCTGGAGGGCAAGGTCGAGACCGACTTTGCCACCGCACGGCGTCTCTTTACCCTGATTTGCGTGCTGCATATCAGGGGCTGAGGAACAGGGGTCGCATCTGCATGGCACGCAAGGGATCGGGGCGCTGGAAGCTGCGCGCGGCAGGCATCGCCGCGCTGCTGGCGCTGCTGGGCGGGGCCTGGCTGTGGTGGCAGATGGACCACTGGCAGCCGCCGCGCAGCGCCTATCCGCTGCAGGGCGTGGAGATCGGCACGGTCGACGGACCGGTCGACTGGCGGGTGATCAAGGCGGTGGGCGCGGACTTCGCCTATCTCGACGCCACGGCCAGCGCCTTTGCCCGCGACGACAGCTTCGTCCACAACCTCGAGGAGGCGCGCGCCGCCAAGCTGCAGGTTGGGGCGCTGCACCGCTTTGACCCCTGCCAGCCGGCCGAGCGGCAGGCGGCCAATTTCGCCACGGTCGTCCCGCGCGATTCGGGCCTGCTGCCCCCGGCTGTCGAACTCGACATGCTGGCCGAGGATTGCCCGGTGAAGGTGAGCCAGTCAGCGATCGAGAGCGAGCTGACCACCTTCCTCAACCAGATCGAGACTCACACCGGCAAGGCGGCCGTGCTGAAGATCACCGCGCGGTTCGAGCAGGAATACCACATCGCCCGGCGGATCGACCGCAACCTGTGGCTGGTGCGCACCCGCTTCCAGCCGGACTATGCGGGCCGCCCGTGGATGCTGTGGACCGCGAACGCACAGCTGGCGACAGAGGCGGGCGGACGGCTGCGCTGGGTGGTGGTGCAGCCTTAAACCAGCGCGAAAACCGCTTGTGGACTGCTGCGGCCCTGCTGGCCTCGCAATGACGCAGGTGGGTGAGATCGACCGTGATTCCGCACCTCCCCCGCCCGTTCGTGTCGAGCGAAGTCGAGACACGCTGGCGCTGCCGTGTCTCGACTTCGCTCGACACGAACGGATAAGGAGGGTGCATGACACATGACCGCGATACCCTGATTGCCGCCGCCCGCGATGCCGCGACCCGCGCCTATGCGCCTTATTCCAACTTCCATGTCGGCGCGGCGCTGGGCTTCGCGGATGGCAGCGTGGTAACCGGGGCCAACGTCGAGAACGCCAGCTACGGCCTGACGCTCTGCGCCGAGACGGTCGCGGTGGGCAAGGCGCTGTCCGAGGACTGGCGCGGCCAGCTCGAGGCCGTGGCCGTGATCGGCGGACGCGCGGGCGAGGTCGGCACGGGCGATCCCGTCACGCCGTGCGGTCGCTGCCGCCAGGTGCTGAACGAGGTTGCCGCGCTGGGCGGCAACGATCCGCTGATCCTGTGCGTGGGCGAGGACCAGGTGCTGGAACTGCGCCTGTCCGACCTGCTGCCCCGCGCCTTCGGGCCAGACAGCCTCTGATTACCTGGCCTTTAACTGCCCACCTTCGTCATTGCGAGCGAAGCGCGGCAATCCAGAAGAAGCTTGGACCGCCACTGGATTGCCGCGGCCCTGCGGGCCTCGCAATGACAAAAGTAAGGGAGGCGGTTACAGCTTCTTCGACGCTTCCTTCGCCGCGTCGCCAACCTCGCCGGCGGCCTTGTCGACGCTGTTCGCGGCATTGGTGATGGCCGCGTTCTTGGCCGAATTGCTGCCCGCATAGTTCAGCGCGATGATCCCGCCGATCACCAGCACGGCAAGCAGGATCAGGCCCATCAGCCAGCCTCCGCCGCTGCTGCCGCGTTCCTTGATGATCGTCACGTTCGGTTCGTCGGCCATGTTGTCCTCCTTGGCTAACCGTGGAGGGAAAACGGACGAACCGCGCGCCGGTTCCTCAGCCCGGCGCGGTCTCCAGCCATTCGAGCAGTGCGGCCAGGCAATCGCGGCCCAGGATCATGCTGCGCTCGGCGCTCCACCCCTGCGCCTTGCAGGGCAGGTCGTCGTTGTCCTTGAAGGGCATTTCCAGCGTCATCGAGGTGCAGCCGAACCGCTCCGCCAGCTGGTTGGTCGACATGGTGAGGTTGGCCTTGCCCGGCGCGGAAAACGGATAGCCCAGCCGCGTCTGGAAATCGGGCGTGCGCCGTTCGAGGATCGCGCTGTAACGCGCGAACCCGGCCTGCAATTGCTCGCTCCACGAAGGGATGCCCTCGAACCCGGCCAGGAACACCGCCGGGATCGCCTCGTCGCCGTGGACGTCCATGGCGAAATCGACCCCGGTTTCATCCATCGCGTTCCTGATCGCCAGCACTTCGGGCGAACGCTCCGCCGTGGGGTTTTCCCACTCGCGGTTGAGATTGGCGCCGACCGCGTTGGTGCGCAGATGGCCGCGCACCGATCCGTCCGGGTTGGCATTGGGCACGACGTGGAACGTGCAGAGCTGGCGCAGGCGCCGCCCGACCGGATCGGCGGGATCGGTCAGGCAGGCCAGCGCGCCTTCCATCCACCATTCGGCCATGCTTTCGCCGGGATGCTGGCGGGCATAGAGCCAGACCTGCCGCTTGCCTTCGCCCAGATCGAGGCAGTCGATGCTGCGCCCGTCGATGGACCGGCCCAGCACGCGGTGCAGCACCCCTTCTGACAGCGCGGTGGCCGCGATCAGGTCCTGGTGGCGTTCCCAGCTGTAGGGCGCAAAATAGGCGAACCAGGCGAGGCCGCCGGCGGGCCGGTAGCGGATCGTCAGGGTGCCGCCATCCTCAGCCTTGTCGAAGGTCGAATCGGCGCGGCCCCAGTATTCGCGGTCCTCGCTCACCGCCGCGCGGTAACCGGGCCAGCCGCCCGGATAGGCCGAGGCGTTGAGGCCGGTGATCTTGAGCGTCAGCTCCCGTCCTGCCGCGCCCGAGACGCGGAAGTGGAACCACTGGAAGAAGTCGGACTGCGCATCCTTGCGGATCGCCAGCCGGGCGGTGGTGCCGTCGATGGACAGGACTTCGATATTGCCGCTGTCGAAGGCGGCGTCGATCAGGATCTGGGTCATCTGACCTCGATAGTCTCACCCGACTTGCCGGGAAAGCCCGCGAACAGCGCCTCGGCCATTTTCGGTGCGGCCAGCCCCGTGTCGGCCAGCGGGCTGGTGGAGCGCACGGTGAAGCTGGCGCGCCCTTCCCACAGCACCTGACCCGTCACTCGGTCGCGGATCGAGAGGTTAAGCTCGGTCTCCACCTCGGCTGCGGGCGGCGGGCTGAGATCGATCCCCACGCCCATCCCCACGCCCGAGCCATAGCTGCCGGTGCCGGCCCCCACCCCGACGCTGACCGGGCCGCCCGAGCGCTGCGGCTGGTAGGTGGAGCGCCGCAGGCCCATCACCGCAACCTGCCCGCCGGACCCCGGCTGGGCTTCGGTATAGCCGACCAGCGCCAATTGGCGCTGCACCGCCGCCTGATAGCTGCGCCATTCGAGCGAGGCGGGATCGCTGCCGGGCGCGGCCTCCACCGCGATCGCGCCCTTGCCGAGCCGCGAGGTGTCGGGCGTGTGAAAGCGGGTGACCTGGACCGGGCCGACCGGCGCGACGCAGCCCGCCAGCAGGGCCGGGGCCAGCAGGGCAGCAGCAAGGGTCAGCCGTTTCATCGTTTCGTCTCCGCTCCCGTCCCGGTGCCGCAATGATGCGCCCTGCCCGCTATCCCGGCAAGCATTTCGCGGCGCTGAACCGGGGCGGATTCGTTAACCTCTTGTCGGCGCGGGCGTGCTAACTGGCGGATATGACCGACAAACTCCCCGTGCTCGTAACCGGCGGCGCCGGATACATCGGCAGCCACGCCGTGCTGGCCCTGAAGGACGCCGGCTGGCCCGTCACCGTGATCGACAACCTGACCACCGGCTTTCGCTGGGCCGTGCCGGAAGACGTGCCCTTCTACACCGGCGATATCGAGGACGCCGCCCTGCTCGCCCGGATCTTCGCCGAACAGCGGATTGGCGCGGTGATGCATTTCGCCGGGTCGATCATCGTGCCCGAATCGGTCGAGAACCCGCTGAAATACTATCACAACAACACCGCCAAGAGCCGCGCGCTGATCGCCGCCGCGGTTGAAGCGGGTGTGCATCACTTCATCTTCAGCTCGACCGCCGCGACCTATGGCGTGCCGGAAGTCTCGCCGGTCAGCGAGGATCTGCCCAAGGCGCCGATCAATCCCTACGGCACGTCCAAGCTGATGACCGAGACCATGCTGGCCGACGTCGCCGCCGCGCATCCCTTCAACTACTGCGCGCTGCGCTACTTCAACGTCGCGGGCGCCGATCCGCGCGCGCGCACCGGACAATCGACGGCGGGCGCGACCCACCTGATCAAGGTTGCGGTCGAGGCGGCGCTGGGCAAGCGCGACAAGGTGTCCGTGTTCGGCACCGATTTCGACACGCCCGATGGCACCGGCGTGCGCGACTACATCCATGTATCGGACCTTGCCGCCGCCCACGTGTTGGCGCTGGAGGCGTTGATCGCGCAGCCAGGCCGCTCGCTGACCATGAACTGCGGCTATGGCCGGGGCTATTCGGTCAACGAGGTGCTCGACGCGGTCGACCGCGTGACCAATCGCAAGCTGGTGCGCGAATATGCCCCCCGCCGCCCCGGCGATGCCGATTCGCTGGTGGCCGACAACCGCCGGATCAAGGCGACCCTGCCGTGGAAGCCCAGGCACGCCGATCTCGACCAGATCGTGACCCACGCCCTGCAGTGGGAGCGGCGGCTGAGCGAGATTCGCGGGGAGTAGGAAGGGGAGGAGTTTTCGGGCGGAGAGGCCTTGTCCGCCTCGCGGCGGTGCGGGAAGTCCGTCCGGACTTCCCTGGCCTGGCCGGCCCGCTCCCCCGGCCCGACCACCGGTTCATGGTACCCTGTGGGTGGTCGGGCCGGGGGAGCGGGCCGGCCAGGCCAAGCTATCGACGGATGTCGATAGCGCACCAAACAAAAGACTCAGCGGGGGAGCGCGCTGGTGTTGCAAGGAAGGCCCGGACGGGCCTTCCGCACCGCCGTGAGGCTCAGAAAGGCCTCTCCGCCAGCCATCAACCAACGGTGGTGACGTAGTTTGAATCCGTGGGTTATGGATTCTGACGAATCCCGGAAAATTGGTAGCCTCCCTACCTCGGGCCCGAGGCCCCAACCCGAGATGAATGATCGACCGCTATGGAGATCTTTCCTTGATGAGGGCGATGGCTGGAATGTTGGGGGAAGCGGACCTCGAAGCACAAGCATACCTTTTGCAGTTCACGCTGAATAGGAGGGTCAGGACCTGTTCCAACACGACCAAACTGCCTAGCTGGCGGCCTCGGTTAAGGTCATCCCCCTCGCCACTTATGTTGGAATGCTTCTGAGCCAACCGTCGATGCGGTCGATCATTTCCATTCGCGTGCTGGCAAACGACTGGCAATGGCCGGACTTTGGCAGGATGTGCAAAGTGACGTCACGCGAACCTTTGTAATAGCCCGGCTCATCATGCGGGCGCGGCGATACGTCGCGTTCGCCCAGGCAGATGTAGACGGGCACGTCGATCCGTCCGGCATCATTCGAGACGATACCCATCTGGGTCGACTGATTGCTGATGACCTGCGGCACTTTCACCGCCAGCGCCTCATCGACGGCCAGTACGTCGCCTGGCACGTCGTTCCAGTGGAAGGACTCCGCAATGGCAGCATGGTCGAGCAGCCAATAGTCGCCCACGGCCTCGTCATAGGGCCGCTCTGCTGGGATAAGTTGCCCATTGACCGTCAAGTGGACGCCGATCGCGGTGTAGCCCAGGACCAGCACTCGATCGTAGGTCGAATATTCGGCCTGTTGCGTGATGGTCTGAAAGCCGCCCATGGAATGGCCGCCGCCGACCTTGAGGAACTTCGGCATCGCGGGAATCGACGGGGCGAGCGTGCCCGCGGCGAGTCTGCGATAAATTTCCGTGACCGCTGCATGGTTTGCCTGCGCCACGATCTGCCGCGTTGCCTTGCGCTGCGTTGGAATGCGTGAACTGTCTCCGATGCCCAGATGGTCGGGGAGAATGACCAGATGACCGCGCTCGGCAAGCGCTTCCGCAGCACTGTAACCGCTGCGTCCAGGCACCTCGACATGAAAATAGCGCTTGTCGTAGCTGCCGCCGTTCAAAAGAACTATGACACTGGGTACAACCTGAACCTTCTCTGGATTTGCCGGGAATATCCAGGCCGCGATCTCGATCCTCGTACCCTCTGTAACGTCCTCGGGCAGCGCATCGGTGACGTCAATTCTGATCGGAATATATGCCATTTCCTATTCTCCTGTCCGTGCGCAGCTTGCTATCGGCAACCATTGAAGCCTTAGTCACATGATGACCGGCCATAAGTCAACAATTGAGGACTTACCTCGCAAGCGAGATGCGGAAAAGACCCGCGCCGATCTGCTAGCGGCGGCGAAACAGATATTCTCAACTGTCGGCTACGCAGGAGGCGGGGTGCGCGAAATCGCGGCGCTCGCGGGCATCGACGCGGCGCTGGTTCGACGCTATTTCGGCTCTAAGGAGCGACTGTTCGCCGCCGCTTTGGCCGATGCCTTGGATATCGACCGGATGTTGGACGCGCCGCGCGAACACTTCGGTCAACATGTCGTAGCCCATTTTCTCGATGGATCGCGGGATACGCCCAATCCTCTGCTGATAATGCTCCTCGCGATGAGCGACCCCACAGCGCGGAGGATTGTCTTATCGACGCTCGACCAGCGCGTGATTGCGCCACTCGCCGGTTGGATCGGCGGTGCCGATGGAGATCTGCGCGCCGCGCGCGTATCAATCTTGTGTAGTGGGTTCTTTACCTACTGGAAGTTGCTGCCACTCGATGTTTTCGAGAGCGGGATCGACGCCGACACGCGGCGCTGGCTTGAGGATTCCCTGCAATCGGCGATAAACCATTGAGGGTGCGGTCCGTATGTGGTTGGCACAGTGTTAACCTAAACTACTTGGATAAAGCGGAATGGCTTCGACCTGAGGTTACAGTTTTACAATGGCCGCTTTGTTGTCGTGTCCGGAAAGGCTGGTTTCGGTCAAAGTTTGCGCAAAGCGGTCACGGTCGTTTAGCCGAAATCGTCACCCCGCAGAGTTGTCAGCCTTCGAGCAATAGGTGTGCTGGGCAAGCATTCCAAAGACACCCGGATGAGCGGTCGCTCCGCGAGATTTCCCAAGCGAGTTCCTAGCGCGGCAAGGTCGATGCAGCAGATCGAGATCGACCGTTCTCTGTCAAAGATTCTCTGAATATCTGCCTCAAACACAAACACACCGGCATCTCCCCGCCAGAGGTATCGCGCGGTCTCTGAGTTCTTGGCAAGATTCCGCGCGATGAGGTCATCCTGCTCGAATTCCTCGATGAACTGTGCCACCTCATTTGGTGCGCCGTAAACTTCGCAAGCGCCGTCTACATTCAAGAGCGCGAAATACAGCGCAGTGCGCCCTGCCTTCGCGCCAATCTTTTCAGTCGCGTCCGGAGACACGCCCCACAGGGAGAGTTGGTGGCGCACAAATAGCGCGGCTGCATCGGGAGCCGAGAAACTCGCCCTGCCTCCATCGACGGCACGAATTTGGCCACGCCTTCGCCAAACGCGCTGCAACGCTTGTGAAAAGCCAGTCATTCGGGCGAGCGCGCCCGGTGAAAATTCGGCCCATGTGAGATTTCCTACCGCACGTTCGAGGTCTTGATTGATCGTTGGCATAGCCCTTCCTTTCATGTTTTGTTCTTATTTCGAGTCTCTGTTTCTGTCAATAGGGTCATTGACTCTATTTATGAGTTGAGCCTATGCTCTCGTCGCAACACAAGCACTTTGATGTCGCCATGCAGCTGAGATGAAAGGAGGTTGACCTGAACCGACTAGACAATGATGTCCGAGGCAAGATTCTGCATTCCCTGCTTGAGGGTGTCTCCCAGCGCTCATGCCAACGTATTTTTGGCGTGAGCAACAAGACCGTAGCGAAGCTCCTCGCGGACGCTGGCGATATGGCAATTGCCCGCATGGCAAACATGTCCGGCCTTCGGGTAGAGCGCATTCAAGCCGACGAAATTTGGTCGTTCGTCGCTGCAAAGGCGAAAAACGTAAACTTCATGGAAAACACGGTTGTGGGTGCAGGAACGGTCTGGGCCTATCTGGCCATGTGCGCCGATACAAAGCTCATCTTCGCATATCAGCTTGGAGATAGGCGTGTATATGATGCAACGAAATTCATGCGGCCGGTCTCAAACAAGCTGGCTCGCAATGTGCACGGCGAGTTTGAGGTCCGTCCCACGGTCATCACAGATGGTCTCCCCGCCTATGTCGAGGCCGGATCAATCGCGTTTGGCGAAGACGCCAACCGGGCGATGCTGATCAAGCAATACTCCGATCTGGATGATTCTGGCGAACCAAGGCCGAGTAGCCGATACGTTGGATCAGAGAGAAAGCGATTGTCAGGGAGTCCTGCACAAGCCGAGATTCATACGTCATATATCGAACGGCAAAACCTTAATCTCCGAATGGGTGTGCGCCGATACAACCGGCGCACCAACGCATTCTCGAAATCGCTGCGCTATCATGAGCGGCACCTTGCTCTTTGGCTGCTCTACAACAATTATTGCCGTATCCCTTGCCCCTCAAGGGTTTGGTCGCACGAGACCGGAGCAATCGAATGGCAAAAGCGCCTCCCTCCAGCAATGGCTGCGGGACTGACCGAGCGGCCTTGGGAAATTGATGACATAATCGATCTCACGGACAAATTCGTTGAGCAGAGGAATGCCGAAATCACTCAAAGTACCAGCGATCAAAGCAAGCCGTCTGAGCTCCCATTTCTGCCGCCGCCGTATTGGGTGTATCGGAGCGAACTTCACTACACTGCCAAAATCCACGCCGCCCACTGTTCGAGTTGTAGAGACGGCAAGGGAAAGAAGGAATCAGCCAAGCCGACAGGGCGATGGCATCCCGCCGCTTCGCTGGAAGAGGCCTATTCGCTGGCGGCAGAATTGGAGCCTGATCGCCATTCCATCTGCAGAATTTGCTTGGGCTCATATAGCACACTTGGTTATCGCCATTCCGGCAGTAGCCGATCTCTGCCGAAGCATTCCTGATGTCAGTCAGACTATCGCTCTGTCAGAATCCATAACCCAAGGATTCAAACTACGTCACCACCCAACCAACTCTCTCCCTTGACTCGCCCGCCCCGCCCCCTTAACGGCGCGGCTTCAAATTTCGCGGCCTTCCGCCGCCCCGAGGACATCATGAAGATTCGCAACAGCCTCAAGTCGCTCAAGGACCGCCACCGGGACAACCGCGTGATCCGCCGCCGTGGCCGGACCTATGTGATCAACAAGACCAACCGCCGCTTCAAGGCGCGCCAGGGCTGATTGCCCTGGTGCTGGCCGGTTCGCCCGGCCGGTGAGTTTTACGGCCCGCCTCCGGTTCCGGGGTGCGGGCCTAAACCTTTTGGAGCGCGGGAAATTGACGATAAGCGCAGTTGAAGCAGTCGTGTTCGATGTCGGCCGAGTCCTGATCGAGTGGGATCTGCGGCTGATCTACCGCGATGCGATCCCAGATCCGGCGCAGCGCGACTGGTTCGTGGCCAATGTCGTCACCCCCGAATGGCATTTCCAGCACGACGCGGGCCGCCCGCTGGCCGAGATGCTGCCCGAACGGATCGCCCAGTTCCCCGAGCACGAGGCGCTGATCCGCCGCTACGCCTCGCACTTCAACGATTCGATCCCCGGCCCCGTGCCGGGAAGCCAGGAACTGGTCCACGAACTGGCCGCGCGGGGCGTGCCGATCTTCGGCATCACCAATTTCGGCGCCGAGTTCTGGCCGCCCTTCCGCGAGCGCTGGCCGGTGTTCGATCATTTCCGCGACATCGTGATCTCGGGCGTGGAGCAACTCGCCAAGCCCGACCCGGCGATCTACGCCCTGGCCGAACAGCGGTTCGGGCTGCCTGGATCGGCCATGCTGTTCGTGGATGACAATGCCGACAACATCGCATCAGCCCGCGACTGCGGCTGGCACGTCCACCACTTCACCGATTCGGCCCTGCTGCGCGCGGACCTTGCCGCGCGCGGCTTGATCGGCTGACCCACAAAAAAGGCCCCCGCCAAAGCAGGGGCCTGAAGAGTGGGCTGTTTTAGGAGTGCCTGCAGATCGCGTCAGGCGGCCGCGTTGCAGCGCTGAAGATCCTCGGCGCTGAATTCGCCTTTCGGGCCGGCGAAAGTGGAAACCTGGCCAAACGCCTTCACGACCTGGACGCAGGTGTTGATCGGACGGGCGCCGTCGACCGGACCCGAGCAGGCATCGCCCGCGCAGTTCCACAGGACGCCGTTGACGACCTTCTTGGCCGGGGCCTGGACCGCAGCGGCCAGCTTGGCGGAATAGCGCGCCGAAGCGGCCTCTGCCGGAGTGGTGGTGGCGGAAAAGCTGGCGAGAGTGCCGGCGATGGCAAGCCCGGCGGCCAGCAGGGTGCGCGAAAGCGGGCTGTTGGCAAGCGTAGTCATGTCTGTTCCCCTTGAACGTTTATGGCACGCTGATCGGGGGATCCTGGGAGGGGGAGAGCCGATTTGCGTTGCTAATTGCTACCTAATATCCTAGACTGTCAGTTGCAAGATGAAACTGTGCATTGCAGCAAAGATTTTTTTGTCGGCCCCAAAGCGGCTTTGCGTTAGGCTCCGCGAGGGCAAAGGGAACAGGTAATGGGCAAACTGCGCGAGCCATTGAACGACATGCAGAATTGCGGCCTGCCCTCCGCGCTGGAGGTAATGGGTGAGCGCTGGTCGTTCATGATCCTGCGCGCCGCGTTCAACGGGGTTCACCACTTCGAGGAGTTCCTCGGCGCGCTGGGGATCGCCCGCAACATCCTGTCCAACCGCCTCGCGCGGCTGGTCGAACACGGCATCATGAAGCGCGAACCACTGCCCGACGACCGCCGCAAGATCGAATATCGCCTGACGCCCAAGGGACTGGACCTGCTGCCCGCGATGCTGGCGCTGCGCCAGTGGGGCGAGAAGTACAGCGTGGGCGTGCCCAGCAACCCCGTGCTGTGCGACGCGCGCGATGGCCTGCCCATCGCCCCGATCGGGATCCACGCCCACGACGGCCGCCTGCTCGGCCCGCTCGACCTCGAATGGCGCGATGCGGCGGATGTCGGCAATTTGGACGCAAGCGAAGACGCACCAGTCCGGCCCAGACTGAACGTACTCTAGGGTCAGGACGTGTTCCGGGGCCGGTGGCGTTTCAGCGCACCATTGCAGCCTCTCGGCCTCGCGATTGCCCGCGATCCCGGGTCGAGCCCGGGATGAGATATACGGTCAGACTCAGGCCCGCGGCGCCTGCCGGCGATAGCTGAGTGCCTCGGCCACGTGGATGCGGCCGATCCCCTCGGCGCCCGCGAGATCGGCAATGGTGCGCGCCACGCGCAGGATGCGGGTATAGCCGCGCGCTGACAGGCGCATGGCCTCGGCCGCCTGCATCAGCAGCTTGCGGCCCGGCTCGTCCGGGGTGGCGTGGCGATCGAGCAGGTCGCCGTCGAGTTCGGCGTTGGAGCGGCGAGCGGTGCCCTCCAGCCGCGCGGTCTGGACGGCGCGCGCGGCGGCGACGCGGGCGGCCACTTGCGCGCTGCCTTCCGCGGGCGGCGGCAGGGCAAGGTCGGCGGCGCTGACGGGATCAACTTCGACATGCAGGTCGATCCGGTCGAGCAGCGGGCCGGAAACCTTGCTCTGGTAATCGGCGGCGCAGCGCGGGGCGCGGCTGCAGGCCAGCGCCGGATCGCCCAGATGCCCGCAGCGGCACGGGTTCATCGCCGCGATCAGTTGGACCCGCGCCGGGAACGTGACGTGGGCATTGGCCCGCGCGACATCGACCACGCCGGTTTCCAGCGGCTGGCGCAGCGAATCGAGCACCGCGCGCTGGAATTCGGGCAGTTCATCAAGGAACAGCACGCCCAGATGGGCGAGGCTGACCTCCCCCGGCTTGACCTTCAGCCCGCCGCCGGTGAGCGCCGCCATCGAGGCGGAATGATGGGGCGAACGGAACGGGCGGGCGCGGCTGATCCGCCCTTCCTCCAGCAGCCCCGCGACCGAGGCGACCATCGACACTTCCAGCGCCTCGGCCGGGGTCAGCGGCGGCAGGATGCCCGGCAGGCACGAGGCCAGCAGGCTCTTCCCCGCCCCCGGCGGGCCGCTCATCAGCAGGTTGTGCCCGCCCGCCGCCGCGATTTCCAGCGCGCGCTTGGCGACTTCCTGGCCCTTCACCTGCCGCAGGTCAGGCCCGAAGCCCGGTTCCTCCGCCGCGCCCGGTTCGGGAAGCGGCAGCACCTGCACGCCCTTGAGGTGGTTGAGCAGGCTGACCAGGTTCGGCGCGGCAACCAGCGCCAGCCCGCTCGCCCAGCGTGCCTCTGCCCCTTGCGCGGCGGGGCAGATCAGCCCCGCATCCAGTCCGGCGGCATGGAGCGCGGCCAGCAGCACGCCGGGCGTGCCGACGATCCGCCCGTCCAGCGCCAGTTCGCCCACCGCGAAGAAATCGCCCAGTTGCTCGGCATCGCAGACCCCCATCGCCCCCAGCAGCGCCAGCGCGATCGGCAGGTCATAGTGCGAACCTTCCTTGGGCAGGTCGGC
>ERZ795062.1409-NODE-1409-length-17135-cov-12.474707_pt1 | contig 17135 bp, 22 predicted proteins | sample MGYA00375146_ERZ795062 | MGnify/ENA primary metagenome ERZ795062 (study PRJEB30191, sample SAMN05720281) | activated sludge metagenome | isolation source: Anaerobic digester | place: USA | collected 2015-07-16 ... | reverse complement strand
CCCTGCTGCGGCACATGGCCGATAAGCTCCCGATCAGCCGCTGGCAGCGTGACCTAACCGACTCCACCGTGTTGCGCAACATGGGCGTGGCACTGGGCTACGCCACGCTGGCCTACCAATCCCTGCTGACCGGCCTGAACAAGCTCGAACTCAATGAAACGGCGCTGGCCGCCGACCTGGATGGCGCCTGGGAGGTGCTGGCCGAACCGATCCAGACCGTGATGCGCCGCTTCGGCGTGTCCGGTGCGTACGAAAAGCTCAAGGAGGTCACGCGCGGCCAGACCGTGACCGCCGAGGCGCTGCACGGCCTGATCCGCTCGCTGGAGATCCCAAAGGCCGAAAAAGACCGCCTGCTCGCCTTGACGCCCGCCACTTACACCGGCATGGCCGGCGAACTGGCCCGGCGGGTCTGAAACCGCCATTTATTGATCAAAATGGCGCCATTCCAGCGCCAAGTGGTCAGTTATAGCTACCAAATACGAAGCAAACCTGACTCGCATGGCCCTCAAATCCACCATCTTCAAGGCCAACCTCTCGGTTGCGGACATTGATCACGGCTACTACGCCGACCATGCCCTGACCCTGGCCCGCCATCCGAGCGAAACCGACGAACGCATGATGGTGCGGCTTGTGGCGCTGGCGCTCAACGCCTGGCAACTGCAGGCCGTGTGCAACGGGGACGGCGTGCTGGCCTTCGGGGCCGGCCTATCGGACCCGAACGACCCCGATTTGTCCCTGAAGGACTTCACCGGCCACACCCGCCTGTGGATCGAAGTCGGCCAGCCCGAGGACAAGCCGATTGCCAAGGCCTGCCAGAAAGCGGACCAGGTGATGGTCTATGCCTTCCACCACGCGGCCGAGGTCTGGTGGCGCGGCATCGAGAACAAGCTCAGCCGGCTCGACAAGCTGCAGGTCTGGCGCGTGCCGACCGAGGCCTCGCAGGCACTCACCCGGCTGGCGCAGCGCAGCATGCAGCTGCAGGCCACCGTGCAGGAAGGCAACCTGAGCCTGTCGGACAGCCAGACGCACATCGACATCGAGTGCGTGCGCTGGAAATAGATCCCCGCCCCGCTTTTGTTGATCTTTTCAGCCGCTTCCCGGCGCCAATCGGTCAGCAGGCGCTCCGGTTTCAGGAGTTGCCTGCAGCCAATCCCTGTGTCTCCCTGGCTCGCTCGGCGTAGCGGTTGAAACGCCATGCCGTGCCTTCGGCGGTGATGCGGCGCCAGGTGCTGCGTTTTTCTGCCGGACCCATCTCGGGCCAGTACTGCACTTCCGATTCCGTGCGCCCGCAGCCCTTGCACACGGCATCGCCCTGGCTCGTCGAGCAGATGGCGATGCACGGTGTATCCGGTGTGCTGGCATACCAGGTCTGCCACGCCGCCCATGCGGCGGCGGAGAAGGCCTGCTCGTCGGCCAAATCCTGACGCTGGAACACCATGCGCGCGTACAGGCTGGCCAGCGCCTGCACCGGTGGCGCGAGCGTGAACCCGTCGGCACTTGGGCGGCGTTCGCGCCAGAAATTGATCGCGGCCTCGATGTCGGTGATGTGGATGCCAGGCATGGGGAACAGGGATTCTGCGGGAGCGGATCATAGCCCGTGACGCCCGCGCGCTGGCCTTTGACCAAGTCCTTGCGGCTTGTACGGAATTCGGTGTTTCTGCTGTAATTTATTCACGAAGGGGAGTAGCTCCCTTTTGCCGTGACACAGGGAGGTGCGCCAAGCGCCGTCACGACAAATATCGCCAGGCCGTCAATACGAAGCACTCCAACTTCCGGTCTGTCGGGCGCATTTCGCATGACTCCATGCCGAGCCAGACCTTCGACTTGTAACCTGGGGTGGTTAGGGTCGAAGCACGCATGGGGATCAGCCGGTCAAGCCTGCTGATCAACGCGTTTCCTGCCCTCTGCGCAACAGGTTGTGAATCGACACAACGCGGAGAGACCCGTCATGGAAATGTTTTCAACCCCTTGGTGGTCCGCCCTTCTGGCCATCATTCTGATCGACCTCGTGCTCGCAGGTGACAACGCGATTGTCATTGCGCTGGCCGCCCGCAGCCTGCCCCCGGCCTTGCAGAAGAAAGCCATCGTCTGGGGCACGCTGGGCGCCATTGTCGTGCGCTCGGCCATGACCGTGGGCGTCGTCTGGCTGCTGCAGATTCCCGGCCTGATGCTGGCGGGTGGCCTCGGCCTGCTGTGGATCGCCTACAAGCTGTTGGCCGATAACGGCGAAGACGAGCATGCCGGGCCGGTCGCACACACCTTCTGGGGTGCGATGAAGACGATCGTCGTGGCCGATGCGTTGATGGGCATTGACAACGTGCTGGGTGTGGCAGGAGCCGCCCACGGCTCTTTCGATCTTGTGATCATCGGCCTGCTGATCAGCGTGCCCATCGTCGTTTTCGGCAGCTCGATGGTGCTGCGGCTGGTGCAACGCTTTCCGCTCATCATCAAGCTCGGCGCCGCCGTGCTGGCCTTCACTGCGGCCCGGATGATCGTGGGCGAACCCCTGCTTGATGCGGTGTTCGATCCCCCGGAGTTCGTGCACACGGCCGCCCGCTGGACGACCTATGCCGCCGCCGTGGCCGGTGTGCTGGGCGCCGGCTGGTGGTCTGCCACCCGCCGCAACGCGCCGGTGCAGCTTGCGCGTGACCACGGCCACGCGGCCTGAAGGATTGCCTGTTTCTCCCCGTCCTCAAACCACCCTGAAAGGAAGCTCCGATGGACAAGATCATTGTGTACGTGGACGATGCGGCCTACGCGAGGCAGCAACTGACACCGATGCTGGGAACCGGCCAGCACACGCGGTGGGAACTGGTGGCGTGCCCGGCGCACCTGACCCGGCACGCCCGCCGGTGGATCAGCCATTCGGCGCTTGAGAAATGGCGCAACGAGTGGTCTCAGCGGCTTCTCGCCGACATCACGCCGCTGCTTCGCAATGCGGGTCACACGGTGACCTTGCATGTGGCACACGGCACCCTGGTTGACATGACCCGGCGGCTGACCGGCGGGGATCCGTCGACCCGGGTGTTGGACGCGCGACGGCCGCGTTTCGGGCAGGATCTCGAACCGATTGTCTCCGGGCAAGCCGTCACCCCGTCCAGCCGCTGGGCCGTGCCGGGCAGCGTGGCCACACTGGGGGCCGTCCTGGTTCTGGCGTCTGAATAGACGCGCCCGCCGGCGCGACCCTCTCGTCGGCAGGCGGCACCGCCACGGGTGGGCGGTGCTATGCTGCGCGGCATGAAGCTCATTCTCAAATGGCTGCTGAGTGCAGCCGCGCTGCTGGCAGTGGCCCACCTCTACAGTGGCGTCAAGGTGGACTCGTTCACCGCCGCGATGGTGGCGGCGCTGGTGATCGGCTTGCTCAATACCATCGTGCGCCCGATTCTGGTGCTGTTGACGCTGCCCGTCACCCTGGTCACGCTGGGACTGTTCCTGTTCGTCATCAACGCGCTGATGTTCTGGGCCGCCGGCGGCATGCTGGGGGGTTTTCACGTGGCCGGCTTCGGGGCGGCGCTGGTGGGCTCGCTAATCTATTCGGTTCTCGGTGTCGTGATCGACTCAGCGCTCCAGGGCCTGTTCGCGAAGTCTTGATTCGGCCAGACGCAGCCGGGTGTCAATGATCGACGCCTCGATGTGATCCGCGGGTAGCAGGCTGCCCTTGACCGACAGCGCGCGGGCCGCCTTGAAGCGGTCCACCGCGCCTGCATAGTCCAGATGCGCCATCTGGACCTCGCCCTCGGCCCGCACCGCGCGCAAGACCTGGTTCTGGTCCCGATAGGCCGCCGACAGTGCCTGCCAGGCCGCCGCATCGAGGGGATGCGTGGCCACCCAGGTCTGCAGGGAATCAATGGCCAGTTCGGGCCGACCCTCCCGGGTGCGCAGCTGGGCCAGCTGAAGCAGCTCCGGGCGCGCCAGGGATGGACCAGACCCCAGCGTTTCCATCAGGCTGGAAGCCAGGGGGAGGTTGTTTGCGGCGAGCGCGATGTCGACGGCCAGCAACCGCGCCTGGCGCGACGCCTGCGCATTCCCGGTCGTCAACGCCAGCAGGCGGCGAACCAGCGCTATGGCGCGGCCGTACTCGCGCAGCCGCTCCGCCGCCAGCGCGGCGGTATACAGCACCGCCGCGCGGCGCGGCGCGCTCAGGCTGGCGAACCCGGCCAGCTCCGGCTCGGTGCTCCAGGCCCGAAGCAGATCGACCCCGGGGTAAGACAACACCCGGGCGCGCGCCGCAACCATCGCGTGCTCCATGGTGGGTTCCTGAGGGCCCATGGGTGAGCCAGTCATCGGCACGCGCGACTGCATGTCAGCGATGCGCTCGGTGGTGAGCGGATGGCTTCTCAGGTAGGGAAACGAACCGTTGTCGTTCAGCCGCGAAGCCTGCTGCAGCTTTTCGAACATGGTCACGAACCCGCTGGGCTCGAACCCCGCCTGGGTCATCACGCCAAAGCCAATGCGGTCGGCCTCGCGCTCCATGTCGCGGGAGAAGTTGAGCTGGTTCTGCGCCGCCAGCGCCTGTCCGCCGGTGAGCACCGCATTGGCCATCTCGGGACTCTTGCTGGCGGCCAGCGCGGCCAGGATGAGCGCGCCCACCATCCACGGCGCCTGCCGGTTCTGCTGGGTCATGAGGCGGGAGATGTGGCGTTGCGTGACGTGCGTGAGCTCGTGGGCAAGAACCGACGCCAGCTCATCGCGGCTGTTGACCACGCCGATCAGTCCGAGATGAAGGCCCAGGTACCCGCCGGGCAGGGCAAATGCGTTGACGCTGCCGTCGCGGCCCAGCAGGATCTCCCAGGCAAAACGTTCGTCGAGTTCGGGCGGGAGTTCGCCGCGTGCGCGCGCGCCCGCCAGCAGGGCCTGCCAGATGCGCTGCACGTACTCGCCGAGAATGGGGTCGTCGATATAGTCCGGGTCGCGGTAAAGTTCGCGGACGATGCGCTCGCCGATCCGGCGTTCCGCGCCCGCGGTCATATCGGCGCCATCCCCCATGGCCGGAAGCTGGTTCTGCGCAACCGCCAGCGGCGCCACCTGAGTAGCTATCAATACAGTAGCAATCAGCGACCTTATGACGCTGGGTTTGAGCATATTTCTTTCATATTCGTTGTCAAAGCGTATCCAGCGGGATGTAGCCCACGATCCGCGCCGATCTCGCGTCGAGCAACACGGTCCAGAACGAGCGGCGGGCAACCAGCGGCAGGTACACCATCTGGTCCGCCGGCAGGCCGGCAGCGGCGAAAGCCGCCCGGATTTCACCGGCCTGCGCGGGAAATCGCTCCGGCAACTGCGCGGCGGTGCGGGCCTTGGCCAGCACCTGCGCCGTCGCCCGATCGTAGGGCTGCCAGAACTCAGGCCGCGCCCCGATGTGCAGGCCTTGCACGGCGGCAATGGTGGCGGCCACGCGTTCCTGTTCGTCGACAAAGGGACGCACGGCGACCAGCGTGGGTCCGCCGCGGGGCAGGTCTGCCACCGCAGGCGGCGCCCGCTGCAGCAACTCCTCCGGCACATCGACCGCGTGAACCGCACGGAAACGGTCCAGTTCGAACACCAGATGGACCGGCCGCGCCAGATAGACCGACCACAGGCCATAGGCCAGACCGGCCAGCTGGATCATGGCCACCACCGCCAGGTCGCGCACCAGTTCAGCTCGTGGCTTGGCGCGATTGAAAATGATCAGGGTCATCAGTGGCCCCAGGATCACATCGATGGAGACGACCAACGTGAACAACTCACGGCCTCCCGATATTTCCCGGTAGGGATAGGGGTACCAGACGGCAAATACCAGCCAGGCCGCGCTGGCTGCCACCAGCATGCTGATGCCCAGATGCAGGGTTGCCGCCCGGGCGCGTGATTTCCAGTCAGTCATCGCCATATGATGCTTGAAGAAAATGAACGGTCTGTAAACTCACCTGATTCTGCCTCCGAACGCCCAACATGCCTCCAACAAGTCCCCTCACCCATTTTGACGCCCAAGGCCAGGCCCACATGGTGGACGTGGCCGCGAAGGCGGACACTCACCGGATTGCCGTCGCAAGCGGCCGCATTGTGATGCAAGCGGGCACGCTGGCCCTGGTTCAGGCTGGCACGGCCAGGAAAGGCGATGTGCTGGGCATCGCGCGCGTGGCCGGAATCATGGCCGCGAAGCGGACCTGCGACCTGATCCCGCTGTGCCATCCGCTGGCCCTGACCCGGGTAGCGATCGACTTCACGCTCCCCACCGAGGCCACAGCAGTTTCGCCCTCGATCGAATGCGCGGCCACGGTCGAAACGGTCGGCCCCACCGGGGTCGAGATGGAGGCGCTGACCGCTGTCCAGGTCGCGCTGCTGACCATCTATGACATGTGCAAGGCGGTGGACCGCGGCATGACGATCACGGACGTGCGGGTGCGCGAGAAGCACGGCGGGAAGTCCGGGAGCTTTGTGAGTCCCTGAGCACGGTGGGCCCACCCTCGACCCTCCGATCGTTCCGCCATCCCGCCAAAGACAAAAGCCCCGGCCTGACGGCCGGGGCTTTTGCTTCGTAAGAAGTGCCGCGCACGGCAAGACAGCCGTTCGCTTACTTGTTGCCTCGGTACTTTCGCAACGCCGACAACTGGGCCGCCATCATGGCCAGTTCGGATGTGGCCATCGCCAGTTCCTGCTCGTTGATCGCGTTGCGGACCGCTTCCTGAGCGGCCGCGCGAGCTTCGTTGGCTTTCTCTTCGTCCAGATCCTTGCCACGAATGGCCGTGTCGGACAAAACGGTCACGCGGTCGGGCTGAACTTCCAGAATGCCACCGGCGACAAAGATGAACTCTTCGCCGCCATCAGCCTTCTCGATGCGCACCGAGCCCGGCTTGATCCGCGTGATCAGCGGCGTGTGGCGGGGATAGATGCCCAATTCGCCGATCTCGCCGGGAAGCGCCACAAAGCGCGCTTCGCCCGAGAAGACCGACTCCTCGACACTGACAACATCAACGTGGATGGTGTTCATGGGTTACCGCCGATCAGATTTTTTTCGCTTTTTCGAACGCTTCGTCAATGGTGCCAACCATGTAGAACGCCTGCTCGGGCAGGTGATCGCATTCACCGTTCACGATCATCTTGAAGCCGCGAATGGTTTCGGCCAGCGTGACGTACTTGCCGGGCGAGCCGGTGAACACTTCAGCGACGTGGAACGGCTGGCTCAGGAAGCGCTGGATCTTGCGGGCGCGGGCCACAGCCAGCTTGTCTTCAGGCGCCAGATCGTCCATGCCCATGATCGCGATGATGTCGCGCAGTTCGCGGTAGCGCTGCAACGTGCCTTGCACGGCACGAGCCGTTTCGTAGTGGTCCACACCGACCACCAGCGGATCGAGCTGGCGGCTGGTCGAGTCCAGCGGATCCACGGCGGGGTAGATACCCAGCGAAGCAATGTCGCGGCTCAGCACCACGGTGGAGTCCAGGTGGGCAAAGGTCGTCGCGGGCGACGGGTCGGTCAAGTCATCGGCCGGCACATAAACGGCCTGAATCGACGTGATCGAGCCCACCTTGGTCGAGGTGATCCGCTCTTGCAGGCGGCCCATTTCTTCGGCCAGCGTCGGCTGGTAGCCCACGGCGGAAGGCATACGGCCCAGCAGGGCGGACACTTCCGTACCGGCCAGGGTGTAGCGATAGATGTTGTCGACGAAGAAGAGCACGTCCTTGCCTTCGTCACGGAAGGACTCGGCAATGGTCAGGCCGGTCAGCGCGACGCGCAGGCGGTTGCCAGGAGGCTCGTTCATCTGGCCGTACACCATCGACACCTTGGATTCAGGCAGATTCTCCAGGTTCACGACGCCGGAATCGGCCATCTCGTGATAGAAGTCGTTGCCTTCACGGGTCCGCTCACCCACCCCGGCAAACACGGACAAGCCGCTGTGTGCCTTGGCGATGTTGTTGATGAGTTCCATCATGTTCACGGTCTTGCCCACGCCGGCGCCACCGAACAGGCCCACCTTGCCGCCCTTGGCAAACGGGCAGACCAGGTCAATCACCTTGATGCCGGTTTCAAGCAACTCCTGCGACGGGCTGAGCTCGTCATAGGCAGGCGCCTTGCGATGGATCGATGCGGTGAACTCGTGGCTGACCGGCCCGCGCTCGTCAATCGGCGTGCCCAGCACGTCCATGATGCGGCCCAGCGTGGCTTTGCCCACCGGCACGGTGATCTGCGCACCGGTGTTGAACACCGTCAGTCCGCGGCGCAGGCCGTCGGACGAACCCAGCGCGATGGTACGTACCACGCCGTCACCCAGCTGCTGCTGCACTTCCAGGGTCAGCGGCGAGCCTTCCATCTTGAGCGCGTCATACACCTTGGGCATGCGGTCGCGCGGAAATTCCACGTCCACCACGGCGCCAATACACTGAACAATTTTTCCTTGGGCTTGCATTTTTCGCTCCAATATTACTAATCTGCTTAGCCGCTGATGGCAGCCGCGCCGGACACGATTTCAGACAGCTCTTTGGTAATCGCGGCCTGCCGGGTCTTGTTGTAAACCAGCTTGAGTTCGGCAATCACGTTGCCAGCGTTGTCGGTGGCGGCCTTCATGGCCACCATGCGCGCGGCATGCTCAGACGCCATGTTCTCCGCCAGTGCCTGATAAACCAGCGCCTCGATGTAGCGAAGAAGCAGGTTATCGATCACCGATTGCGCATCGGGTTCGTAGATGTAATCCCAACCCGGCTCGCCGCCACTGGCCTTGGCATCATTCGCCATCTTCTCGGACGAAAGGGGCAACAGTTGCTCGATCACGGGCTCCTGTTTCATGGTACTGACAAACTTGTTGTAGCACAGGTGGACGGAGCTGACCTCGCCGGCGACATAGGCATCAAGGAGAACCTTGACAGGGCCGACGAGCTTGTCGAGGTGCGGCCGGTCACCCAGATGGGTCACATGCGACACCACCGAGGCACCCACGCGGTTGAGGAAACCCAAACCCTTGTTGCCGATGGCCACCGCCTTCGTGGTCTTGCCCGCGGCGAGCGTTTCCCGCAACTTGCCAGTGACCTGGCGCAGCAGGTTGGTGTTGAGCCCCCCGCACAAGCCCTTGTCCGTGGTCACCACAATCAGACCCACCGACTTGCCGTCGTTGATCTTCATGAAGTTGTGCACGTACTCGGGATTGGCCTTGCCCAGGTTCGTGGCAATGTTGCGGATCTTCGTCGCGTAAGGCCGGGCAGCGCGCATACGCTCCTGCGCCTTGCGCATCTTGGAGACCGAGATCATTTCCATGGCCTTGGTGATCTTCTTGGTGTTCTCCACCGATTTGATCTTGGTGCGTAATTCCTTGCCTGCTGCCATCAGTGGCTCCTTGTGGTCAGGTGGAAATCAAGCAAAGGACTTCTTGAACTCGGTCACAGCCTGGGTCAGTTCAGCCTCGGCGTCCTTGTCCAGAGCCCGGCTGTCTTCAACCTTGTTCAACAGGGCAGCGTGCTTGTCCTTGAGGTAAGCGTGCAGGCCGTGCTCGAAAGGCAGGATCTTCTTGACGTCGACGTCGTCCATGTAGCCCTTGTTCACGGCAAACAGCGAAGCGCTCATCAGGCTGATCGGCAACGGGCTGTACTGCTTCTGCTTCAGCAGTTCCGTCACGCGCGCACCGCGATCGAGCTGCTTGCGCGTGGCCTCGTCCAGATCGGAAGCGAACTGTGCGAACGCGGCCAACTCGCGGTACTGAGCCAGGTCGTTACGGATACCGCCGGACTGACCTTTGACCACTTTGGTCTGGGCGGCGCTGCCGACGCGCGACACCGAGATACCGGCGTTGATGGCGGGGCGGATGCCGGCGTTGAAAAGGCTGGTTTCCAGGAAGATCTGGCCGTCCGTGATCGAGATCACGTTCGTCGGAACGAAGGCGGACACGTCGCCGGCTTGCGTCTCAATGATCGGCAAAGCGGTCAGCGAACCGGTCTTGCCCTTGACTTCACCCTTGGTGAACTGTTCGACGTAATCGGCATTCACCCGGGCAGCACGCTCCAGCAGGCGACTGTGGAGATAGAACACGTCGCCGGGGTAGGCTTCGCGACCCGGCGGGCGGCGCAGCAGCAGCGAAACCTGACGGTAAGCGACGGCCTGCTTGGACAGATCGTCATAGACGATCAGCGCATCCTGACCACGGTCACGGAAGTATTCGCCCATGGTGCAGCCCGCGTAGGCCGACACATACTGCATGGCCGCAGATTCGGATGCCGAGGCGGCCACAACGATGGTGTATTCCATCGCGCCGGCTTGTTCCAGCGCACGCACCACGTTCTTGATCGACGAGGCCTTCTGGCCAATCGCGACGTAAACGCAGGTCATGTTCTGACCCTTCTGGTTGATGATGGCGTCGATGGCGACAGCCGTCTTGCCGGTCTGACGGTCACCGATGATCAACTCGCGCTGACCGCGGCCGATCGGCACCATGGAGTCGATCGACTTCAGGCCGGTCTGCATCGGCTGATCCACCGACTGACGGGCAATCACGCCGGGCGCAACCTTCTCGATCACGTCGGTCATCTTGGCGTTGATCGGACCCTTGCCATCGATGGGCTGGCCCAGTGCGTTGACCACGCGGCCAATCAGTTCGGGACCCACCGGCACTTCCAGAATACGACCCGTGCAACGGACGGTGTCGCCTTCGGAAATATGCTCGTACTCGCCCAAGATCACGGCGCCGACGGAGTCGCGCTCGAGGTTCAGTGCAAGACCGAAAGTCGGCATGCCATCGCTTCCGGCCGGAAACTCCAGCATTTCGCCCTGCATCACATCGGAAAGACCGTGGATGCGCACGATGCCGTCGGTCACGGATACCACGGTACCTTGGTTGCGGATATCCGCGCTGGCGGTCAGGCCTTCGATACGGCTCTTGATCAGTTCAGAAATTTCTGCGGGATTGAGTTGCATGACTCTTTCCTTCTTTCTTTAATAGGCCGATGGCTTACGCCGTCAGCGCGACTTTCATTTGTTCCAGGCGTGCCTTGACAGAAGTGTCCAGCACTTCGTCACCCACCACCACACGAATCCCGCCGATCAATGCCGGTTCGAGTTCCACCTTGACGTTGAGCTTTCGGCCGAACCGCGCCTGAAGCGTCGCGGCCACATCCGCCAGCACCGCATCGTCAATCGGGAATGCGCTGTAGACCACGGCATCCGAGGATCCGCTTTGCGCGTTCTTGAGACTGCGAAACTGCAAGGCCATTTCGGGAAGAACAGAGAGACGTCCGTTCTCGATCACGGTGCGCAGGAAGTTCCTGGCACTGTCCAGCAAGGTCACCTTGGCCACGCCCGCGATCAGGTCAAAGACCTGGTTCACCGATGTTTTGGGGCTTTCGGCGAACTGCTGCAACTGGGCATTGCCTGCGATCGCGGCGAGTTCGTCCAGCCAGACGGCGGTGCCCGCCAGATCCGATGACGATGCCTTGAACAGCGCTTCGGCATAAGGTCGGGCAATGGTGGCGAGTTCTGCCATGATGGTCCTTCTTACAGCTCGGTCTTGAGACGGTTGAGCAGGTCAGCGTGCACGCTGGCATTGACCTCCTTGCGGAGAATCTGCTCGGCACCCTTGACCGCCAGCGCTGCGACCTGCTCGCGCAGCGTCTCGCGGGCTTTCACGGTCTGCTGCTCGGCTTCCGCCTTGGCAGCAGCCACGATCTTGACGCCTTCTTCGTTGGCGCGGGCCTTGGCTTCTTCGATGATCACCAGGGCGCGACGCTCGGCATCAGCCAGTCGCGCTGCCGTCTCATTGCGCGACAGAGCCAGCTCCTCTTCGACCCGCTTGTTGGCGGATGAAAGTTCAGCCTTGGCCCGGTCGGCGGCAGCGAGGCCGTCGGCTATCTTCTTGGCACGTTCGTCGAGCGCAACAGCGATGGGCGGCCACACGAACTTCATCGTGAACCAGACCAGAATCGCAAAGACGATCGCTTGGACGAACAGGGTTGCATTGATACTCACAGCAACACCCTTTCAGTCAGTTGGTGAACAGGCGAGCGATTACTTCAGGACGAAGGGGTTGGCGAAGGCGAACATCATCGCAATACCGACGCCGATCAGGAAAGCCGCGTCGATCAGACCGGCCAGCAGGAACATCTTGGTCTGCAGCTCGTTCATCAGTTCGGGCTGACGGGCGGCGGATTCAAGGTACTTGCTGCCCATGATGCCGATGCCGATACAGGCACCGATGGCGCCCAGACCAATGATCAAACCAGCGGCGAGTGCGACAAAGCCGAGAACGTGTTCCATTTAATGCTCCTGTGGATGAAAAGTGAAAGGTTAAGGAAAGGGAAACTCAAGAAAACAGCGGATCAGTGTGCGTCATGCGCCTGCCCGATGTACACCAGCGTCAGCATCATGAAGATGAACGCCTGCAACGCAACGATCAGGATGTGGAAGATGGACCAGATCGAGCCGGCAATGATGTGACCGATCGGCAACAACACCCCGGACAGGGACATGGCGGCAGCGCCGCCCATCAGGGCGATCAGCATGAACAGCAGTTCGCCCGCATACATGTTGCCGAAAAGTCGCATGCCGTGGGACACGGTCTTGGCGGCAAATTCGATCAACTGCATCACGAAGTTCGGGATCCACAGCAGCGGATGGGCGCCAAAAGGCGCACAGAACAACTCATGGATCCAACCGCCAAGGCCCTTGATCTTGATGTTGTAGAAGACGCAGACCAACAGCACCGAGGTGCTCAAACCCAGCGTGGTGGACAGATCGGCCGTCGGCACGACGCGCATGTAGGCGTGGTGCGGATCGTGTCCGGCAGCGCCATAGATCATTTCCCAGATGCGCGGAATCAGATCAACCGGAAGGAAGTCCATGGAGTTCAACAGGAACACCCAGACAAAGACCGTCAAGGCCAGCGGCGCCACCACCTTGCGGCTCTCGGCGTTGTGAATGATGCCCTTGGCCTGCGTATCGACCAGTTCCACCAGAATCTCGACTGCCGCCTGAAAGCGCCCCGGCACGCCCGATGTCGCCGAGCGTGCGGCCTTCCAGAGCAGGAACGTGCCAGCGACGCCAATCAATACCGCCCAGAAGATGGAGTCAAGGTTGAAGACCGAGAAGTCAACCACACCCTTCATGGGATGGTTCTGCAGATGCGTCAGGTGGTGACCAATGTACTCACCGGCAGTAGGTCCGTGTTCAGCAGCCATCTGTTTACTCTTGTTTAAGTTCTACGCTTCGGGCGGAGCACGAGCGCCACCCAGTACACCTTCATCGACACCACCAGTCCGACCAGCATGGCTGGCCAGCTCAGATTGGCAACCAGCCTTGGCGCCGCAAACAACATCGCGACCGTCAAGGCAATCTTGACCATTTCCCAGATGAAGAACCCGAATGCGGCGCCCATGGCGCGTGCCTGCGGATTCTCCAGAGACCACTTTCGGGCCAGTCCCCGGGCAAACAGTGCCGCGGGGATCACCACCGCCAGCGCACCGTATCCAGCCGACCAACCCACATTTTCCCGACCTGTCAGCCCCCAGGCGACCAACGCCACCACCAAACCGACCAAGGCCTGCACCCCGACCACCGCCCCCGGCGACACCGACGGGTTCTTTTCGCTCCACTGACGGGCCTCTTCGGCCGTCATGGGCTTGAACTCGGGCTCATCAGCCTCCATCTCGTTCAAGGGTGCCATTGTTGCCATGTCAGATTACGCGCAGGTTACACCTGGCCCAAAGCCAGTTCGCGCCGCGCGCTGCCTAGCAAAGCCACTCATTATACGTAGAAACCCGCGACTCCCCAAGTACCTTGCCACGCTCCCCGGTTTTCCGGTCCGCAGATCGCCCGTGCGTCCGGTCACAATGAGGCATTCGAGAGGGTTCGCCATGTCTCTTGCCGCCAAACTGCTCCACCTTGTTGCCGCCGTGATCTGGCTCGGCGGCATGACGTTCATGTTGGGCGCATTGCGCCCGGTAGCGGTGGCGCAGTTGCCGCCACCCGCCCGGCTGCCTTTGCTGACGGCCGTTCTGCACCGGTTCTTTGTCGCCGTCTGGATCTGCGTCGCCGTTTTGCTGTTGACGGGCACCTATCTGCTGGCCAACGTAGGCATGAAGAATGCGCCGGTGGGCTGGCACCTGATGCTGGGCATTGGACTCTTGATGTCGGTCATTTTTTCGTTTCTGTATTTCGGCCCCTTTCGGCGCCTTCAGATCGCTGCGGCCGCAGCAAACTGGCCCGAAGCCGGGAAGCAGATGGCGCGCATTCATCCCCTGGTGCTGGTCAACTTCACGCTGGGCTGGCTGGCCGTCGCCGGGGTCTATTTCGTGCGCTGACCCGCCATTGGCGATACCGCCCCTGAACGCAGACAATGGAACCATGAACCCGGCCGAACTTCCCCCGCTGCCCTGCTACCTCAATGGCGAGTACACCCGGCTGCCCGACGCCAGGATCAGCGTCATGGATCGCGGCTTCATTTTTGGCGATGGCATCTACGAAGTCGTTCCGGTGTATGGCGGGCGCCCTTTCTGCTTCGAGCAGCACATGGCCCGGCTGGGGCGCTCGCTGGCCGAAGTGCGCATCCCCAACCCACACACGCTGGAGCAGTGGCACCTGATCGCATCTAAATTGATAGCAAACTTCGACCGATCGACGCTGGGAGATGGTCAATCAGGCGCATCAAATCCGCTTGATCTGCTGATCTACATCCAGATCACCCGCGGCGTGGCCCTGCGGGATCACGTGATGCCGACCGACATCACGCCCACGGTGTTCGCCATGGCCAGCGCGATGAAACTGCCCACCCCCCAGCAGCGGGCACTAGGCGTGGCCTGTGTGAGCGCCGATGATTTCCGCTGGAAGAAGGCCCACATCAAGAGCGTCAGCCTGCTCGGCGCTGTGTTCGCGCGACAGATCAGCGCTGATGTGGGTGCGGTGGAAACCGTCATGTTCCGAGACGGCTTCCTGAGCGAGGCGGCCGCCAGCAACGTCTGGGTGGTCAAGGATGGCACGGTCATGGGGCCGCCGAAGGATCATCTGGTGCTTGAAGGCATCCGTTACGGCCTGATCGAAGCCTTCTGTCGCGACCAGGCCATTCCTTTCGCCTTGCGACGCATCAGCCGCGATGAGGTCCTGGAAGCCGACGAGTTGCTGCTGTCGTCGGCCACCAAGGAAGTCCTGCCGATCACCACCCTGGACGGCTTGCCGGTGGGCCGCGGCGAAGGGCGGGGTCGGCCCGGCCCCGTCTATGCGCTTCTCTACCAGGCTTACCAGCAAGCCAAGAAAGGGATGTCCACATGAATGCCTCCGCTTTTCCGCCACCACCAACGCCGGGTAACGACGCCCGCAAGGATTCGCTGATCACCTACCCGAGCGCATTCCCGATCAAGGTGATGGGCGCGCGGGCGGATGGTTTCGTCGCCGCCATCACGCACATCGCCCGCGAGTTCGACCCCAGCTTTGATGCGTCCCGCGTCGAACTTCGGGAGAGCAGTGGTGGCAAATACCTGGGCATCACTGTCACCGTCACCGCCACCAGCCGCGAGCAGCTCGACGAGCTGTACCGGACGCTTTCGAGCCATCCGATGGTGAAAGTCGTGCTGTAGCGCCACCGCCCGGATTCATCCCTGTGACCACCCTGCGACTGAACCCGGCCCTGGCGAAGGCCTGCCATGTGCCGGACGCGCCGCGTACGGGCACGGCGCCCCCCGCGCCGCCATGCGGCAACGCGTTGGGCGACTGGGCGCTGGCGCTGGTGCACACCCGTCCGCAAAAGCTGGTGATCGCCGTCAGCAGCCTCACGCACTGGGCGTTTTGCCTGCCTTATGCGCCAATGCCCACGTTGCAAAGCCGCTTCGGCCCTGCCCTGCTCCAGGCGCTGCTGTCACTGGGTGTGCCGCCGGACCGTGCGCGCGCCGAGATCGACCATAGCGAGCCGTGGATTCTGGGGCGCGGCATCGACCGCAGCACGGTCGGGCACCTGACACAGTACCGCCACAGCGTGACCTGGGCCGCCGGCGAGGGTCTGAGCCTGGGCGCGATCAACGCCCGCCTGGCCGATCACCTCGTCCTGCGCCCGAGGGAAGGCTACCCGGCCGAGGAGGTGCTGCGCCTGTTGGGCGGAAACCCGGCACTGGTGGCCCAGCGCCAGAACGACAAGAGCGACCAGTGGCGCAAGGCCTATGACCATGCGCAGGCACAGATCGGGCGCGAGGAAGTGCACATCCCGGTGGCACTGGCCTTGCCCGACCAACCCCGGCTGGAGGCCGCGCACCAGGCGTCCATCCTGCTGATGCGCCTGCCCCATGACGATGGCGTCAGCGGGCCGCCCAGCCGCACCGGCAACCCGCGCGGTCGCTGGATTCCGCGCACCCTGGTGATCGACTTTGCCGACGTGGACAGCGCCTCCCCGACTTTTGCCCGGGCCTTGCTGGACGAGGTGGCGACGCTCGGGGTGCACAGCCTGCACCTGGCCAACGCCGAGCCCGGCGTGCTCGAAGCGTTCGAGCGCATATCTCGCGATACTTCCCGGTGACCACGCGCCGATGAGCCTTCCGATCACCCTTCTCGGCCCGGTCGACTATGCGCCCACGGCGGCAGCCATGCAGGCCTTCACCGAGCAGCGCGGCCCCGACACGGCCGACGCCCTGTGGATCTGCGAGCACCCCCCCGTCTACACGCAAGGGCTTGCGGGCAAGGCGGATCACATCCTGAACCCTGGCTCCATCCCCATCGTGCAGACCAACCGTGGCGGCCAGGTCACGTACCACGGCCCCGGCCAGGTGGTGGCCTACCCGCTGATCGACCTGCAACGCGCCGGCTACTACGTCAAGGAATACGTCTACCGCATCGAAGAGGCCGTGATCCGCACCCTGGTCCATTTCGGCGTCACCGGCCACCGGGTGGCCGGGGCGCCCGGCATCTACGTGCGCCTCGAAGACCCGTTCTCCCACGCAGCACTGACAGGCCCGACGCCGGCCGGAGATCCGTTCCGGGGGCTGGGCAAGATCGCCGCGCTGGGCATCAAGGTCAGCCGCCACTGCACCTACCACGGCGTGGCGCTGAACGTGGCGATGAATCTGGAGCCGTACTCGCGAATCAACCCCTGCGGCTATGCAGGATTGAAAACGGTGGACCTTTCTACAATCGGCGTCTGCGTTGCGTGGCCCGAGGCCGCGCAGATGCTGAGCCAGAAGCTCGCGACTTACCTGACCCCCTGACC
>ERZ795062.1404-NODE-1404-length-17156-cov-5.664581_pt1 | contig 17156 bp, 17 predicted proteins | sample MGYA00375146_ERZ795062 | MGnify/ENA primary metagenome ERZ795062 (study PRJEB30191, sample SAMN05720281) | activated sludge metagenome | isolation source: Anaerobic digester | place: USA | collected 2015-07-16 ... | reverse complement strand
CAGTATGGGATTTTGATTGGGCATGGAAAAATATCAATGAATGTCCTTCTTTATCGGTTACAGATGGTTCAGGTTGGGCATATCTTATTAATGACTGCAACCCAGATGTTAACTCAACTGGTTGGTATATTAGACTACTGCAAGATGTTAATTTTCAAAATCAGTTAAAATGCAGATGGGTAGAATTGAGAAATTCTGCCTTGAGCATTCAGAACCTATTTGCCTATATTGATAATACTGCTACCTACTTGAACGCTGCACAAAACAGACATTTTGAAAAATGGGGCAATCTTGGAGTTTCCACTGGAACTCCCGAATTGGATAGTGATCCTGCAACATTTGCTGGGCAAATCATAAAGTTTAAAAACTGGATTACAACGCGAATTAACTGGCTTGATAATCATTTGCCTGGAAATGCAACAAATTGTAATTTAAGCAACAACCTAGTTGATTTTGATACAGTATCTATTTATCCAAACCCAGCCAAGAATATTGTTACTATTGACTTATTAAAAAACAATTTGAAATCAATAGAGTTGATTGATTTTACTGGTAAAATAGTTTTTAATCAAAATACATTCAATAACAGTAAAACGTACACAATTGATGTTTCTAATTTAGCAAATGGTATTTATTTCATCAAAATAAAATCGGAAACAAATGCTATTACTACCAAGAAAATTATGGTATTGCATTAATAATCAATACTTCATCCATTTAATCATTTCTTTCCAAGTAGGTTTTTTACCATACATTAATATACCTACTCTGTATATTTTTGATGCAAACCAAACCACTAAAAAGAAAGTAGCAAAGAGCAAAATCATTGAAACAATAATTTGCCATGCAGGTACACCAAAAGGAATTCGCATTAGCATAACTATTGGCGAAGTCAACGGTATCATTGAAAAAACTGTAGCGATAGTTCCATGCGGATCATTGATAACAGTAAAGAAACCTATATAAACGCCAAGAATTAAAGGCATAATTATTGGCAACAAAAACTGCTGAGAGTCTGTTTCGTTGTCAACAGCTGCTCCAATTGCCGCATAAAAAGAACTGTAAAGAAAATATCCACCAATAAAATAGATGATAAACGATATGATTATTGTAGCAATAGGTAAATTCCAAAGTTCCTTGATATACATCTGCATATTACTATTCATGGTATCTTTTGCAACTTCAATAGCTTGTTGAGATTGAACTCCAGATGTTGAACCCATTTGAACACCAAAGACCGAAGAAAGTATAAACATAGCTGTAATTCCTAAAAAAGCCCAAATCAAAAACTGTAAAATTCCTGCTAGAGAAGTTCCAATTATTTTTCCCATCATCAATTGGAAAGGCTTTACTGATGATATGATGACTTCTATAATTCGGGAAACCTTTTCTTCAATAACGCTTCGCATGACCATGTTTCCATAGATAACAATAAACATCATTATCAAATATCCAAATGCTCCACCAATAGCAATTTTTATTTCATTCAATCCTTTTAGTGCTTCTTCACCAGTTGCTTTTTGCAAATGAATTGACACATCCGATTTAGATTTTGTTATCGCTAAAGTATCTAAGTGGTTTTGAATATAATTTTGAGCAGTGAGTTTCTGGTTGATAATATCCTCGATATCTTCTATAAAAGTAACGCTTGGACTATCATTAGAAATATACTCGATTTTGCTTTGCCACTTATCTGAGCCATCATTTTTTGGGATTGCTAGAAGTCCTTCGTAACTTTCCTTGATAATACTATCTTTTAGAACTGATAAATCAATTTTTGAAGCATCAAGATAATGGTATTCGTCAGTATTTTTAAACTCATTAAAAAACAAGCCTGATTCATCATGAACAGCAATTGTTTTTTTCTCAGCTTTCATAGTGCTGAGATAACCCACAAAAACGGCTATTCCCACAAACAATAACGGACTTAAAAAAGTCATCACTATAAAAGATTTATTGCGCACTTTGGCAAAAAACTCTCTTTTTATAATTAATGTAGTTTTACTCATTATTTCTCGCTTACTGTTTTAATAAAAATATCGTTAACACTAGGGATTTTTTCAACAAAATGGGTTACTTGACCTCGTTGAGTTAGCACATTCAGTAATTCATTTGGCGTAGCATCTCCAAGATTTATATCCAATTTTAATTCATCATTAAGAGATTTAAAATCGGTTTGAGAAAGTGTAAATTTTTGTGTCAAATCATACATTAGACCTTCAACATTGCTAGAAAGAACTCCAACCTCATAAGTATTTGTTCTATATTGTTTCTTTACATCTGTAAGTTTGCCTTCGATGAGTTTATTCGATTTGTGTATTAGAGCAATATAATCACACATTTCTTCAACACTTTCCATTCTGTGAGTTGAAAAAATTATAGATGTACCTTGCTTGTTGAGTTCCATAATTTCATCTTTAATAAGATTCGCATTCACAGGATCAAAACCAGAAAAAGGCTCATCTAGTATCAATAATTTTGGTTTATGAAGCACCGTAACAATAAACTGTACTTTTTGTGCCATTCCTTTTGAAAGCTCTTGGATTTTCTTGTTCCACCAACCTTCAATTTCTAGTTTTTCAAACCAATATTTCAATTGATTTTTTGCCTCTTGCTTAGATAATCCTTTCAGTTGGGCTAGGTATAAACATTGCTCACCTACTTTCATGGTTTTATACAAACCTCTTTCTTCAGGCATGTAACCAATCATTTGAATATGAGTTGGATTTAGCTTTTCACCATCGAGAATTACTTCACCACTATCGGGCATTGTAATTTGATTTATAATTCTAATTAGAGATGTTTTTCCAGCTCCATTTGGACCAAGTAATCCATAAATACTGCCTTTAGGAACAGAAAGTGAAACATGATTTAGAGCTGTGTAATCGCCATATTGCTTTACAACCTGATTTACCTCAAGTATATTGTTCATACCAGAAAAGTTTTTTCAAAGATAGCTATTAGTAACTCTTCTTTACTATTTGTTACAAAAAAAACCCACCCTGATTTTGCAAAAAGGATGGGAAAAATTGCTATGAAAAAGAAATTACTAGTTTCCTAGTAATATTCAAATGTAAAATTATTTTTTTAATTATGAAAACATATCTTTTACTTTTTCAAAAAAAGATTTATCTGTTTTTTCTGGATTTGGAATGAAGTTTTCATCGTTCAAATTATTTTCAAAAAACTGACGTTGTTCTTTTGAAAGTTTTTTAGGTGTCCACACGTTAATGTGCACCAATAAATCACCATTGCCATAACTATTCAAACTTGGAATTCCTTTGCCTTTCAGCCTCAAAATTTTTCCTGATTGAATTCCTTCGTCCAATTTTATCCTTACTTTTCCGTTAACTGTTTCAATTTCTTTGGAAACACCCAATGCTGCTTCTGCTACACTGATGTATAAATCATAATGCAGATTTTCGCCTTCGCGTTTTAAAAACTCGTGTTCTTGCTCTTCAATAGCAACTATTAAATCTCCTGGAATGCTATTTCCTGGTGCATCATTTCCTTTTCCAGAAACTTTTAGTTGCATTCCATCTACAACACCAGCAGGTATTTTTATTGAAACTGTCTCATCTTCAAGCACCATTCCATAAGCGTCAGCATTGTTTGGTTTACTTTCTATAATTTGCCCTGAACCTCCACAAACATGACAAGTAGTAGCTGTCTGCATTCTTCCCAAAATAGTATTGGTCACTTTTAGTACTTGTCCTTGTCCATTACATGTTGGGCAAGTTCTATACTTTACTCCAGCTGCTTGAACTTTTCTCTTAACTTTTACTTTCTTTTCAACTCCATTTGCAATTTCATCTAAAGTAAGTTTTACTTTAATTCTCAAATTGCTTCCTTTTGCTCTTCTTGGACCACCAGAATTTCCACCAAAACCGCCAAAACTACCGCCAAAAGCACTACCAAAAATATCTCCAAATTGACTGAAGATATCATCCATGTTCATGTGACCATGACCACCAAAACCTCCAGCGCCATCAAATGCCGCATGACCATATTGATCATATCGTGCTTTTTTATCTGCATCACTGAGGATTTCATATGCTTCAGCTGCTTCTTTAAATTTTTCTTCGGCTGACTTATCTCCAGGATTTTTATCAGGATGAAATTCTATAGCTTTTTTTCTATAAGCTTTTTTTATTTCATCTGCGCTTGCTGATTTACTAACTCCTAATATTTCGTAATAGTCTTTTTTGCTCATAGTCTTTCTTAATTTCCGATGACAACTTTTGGAAACCTAATTATTTTATCCCCAAGTTTATATCCTTTTTCAATTACATCAACAATTTTCCCTTTTAAATCTTCTGTTGGAGAAGGAATTTGAGTAATTGCTTCTGCAAAATCAGCGTTAAAATCATCGCCTACTTTTAAATCTACCAATTCTAAACCTTTTGAAACCAATGTTGATTTTAGTTTTTCATGGATTAGTTCAACACCTTTTTTCAAAGCTTCGTCTTCGCTTTTCGAAATTTGTGTCCAAGCTCTATCAAAATCATCCAAAACTGGCAACATTGCCTGTAAAACTTCCTGATTGGCAGTTTTATATAAATCTATTCTTTCTTTGGTTGTCCTTTTTTTATAGTTTTCGAATTCAGCAAAAAGACGTAAAAACTTGTCTTTTTCTTTTGCTAAATCTTCTTGCAACTGTTCTTCTACGGTTAATTCAGCAGCCGATTCTACTTCATTAATATTGTTTTCAGTTGTATTTTCAACTGTGTTTTCTTCTTTTGTTTCAAATTCTTTTTCAGTACTCATTTCTATGAAAAGTTTATTTTCTGATATTTTAAAAAATTGAATGCAAAAGTACTGCCATTTCTTTTAAAATGTCAAATTGTCAGCAGAAAAAAGTTCTTAATTGATGCCTTTTTGAAGAAAGCTTAGAATTACATAATTAAAATTTAATATAATTTTAAGACTAAATCGTTTTCGGTAAGTTATTTTTGTTGATGTTAAAAGGTCAGAATTATTTAATTCATCAATATTTAAGCACCAGAAATTGGTGCTTTTTTTATAGCAAATCTTCAAGAGCTGAATTAATATCTGGAAATTGAAATGTAAACCCTTGATTTATTATTTTGCTACTATCCACATAATTTGAATTGAGCAATAAAGAACTCATTTCCCCAAGAAGAACTTTGAAAACAAATTCTGGAATTGCTGGAAGCCATATTTTTTTATTTAAAGTTTTGGCAATTGCATATGTTATCTTTTTGTTGGTAACAGGTTCTGGTGAAACGGCATTGATAACTCCGTCAATATTGTTTTCTTTCACAAAGGTATAAAGTCTAACGAGGTCTTGTAAGTGTATCCAAGACATCACTTGATTTCCGCTTCCTATTACAGCACCAAAACCTAATTTGATTGGCTTAACAATTTCGGTCAAAGCTCCATTATTTTTAGCAAAAACAACTCCTGTTCTAACTTTTGTTACTTTTATGTTTAAGTTTTGAAACAAATCTGCGCATTTTTCCCACTCTTTCACTACGTCCGACAAAAACCCTTCGCTATATTCTTTATCATCCTCACTTACTGAGTAATCAAATGTTTGCTTATAACATGCTGTTCCCGAAGCAGATATAAAGTGTTTTACATTATGTTTGTTACTTTTTAGTGCGTTATATAATATCTTGGCTGAAGATATTCTGCTTTCAAGAATTTCCTTTTTGTATTTATAAGTCCAACGTTTTGCAATAGTAGCGCCAGCCAAATGAATAATTACTTCTACATCCTCAAATGCTTTGCTATCAATTTCTCCTTTGGAAGGATTCCAATAAAAACCTTTACAATTATTTTTGTCAATTAATTTGTTTTTGTTGGTTGATAAAAAATGTACTGTATAATTTTTAGATAACAAATGAGCCATTAATTCGGTTCCAATTAGACCAGTTGCACCAGTAATTAAAACTTTCATGATACTTATGATTTAGTTTTTAATTTCATTGTCCATTCAAAGTCAAACTCAGAAACCTTATCCCCTTTTTCATCTATTCCAATAGATTTCATCCAAAAAGTTTGTCCTTCACCAGTTTCTATTGTTTTCTTGATGGCATCGTCTATCATATTGCCATCAACACATCTAAAAGTAATGACACCTGTTGCTTTTTTTGTGAAATTAGCTTTGTTCTTAGCAACGAGCATTGATATGTTTTTTCCGCTTTTTCTAATTTTTAGTAAAACCATAGCTCCGTTTGTCAATTCTGCCGCCATAGCTTGAACAGCAAAATACATGGAGTTAAAAGGATTTTGATTAAACCATTTGTGTTTGACTGTTACTGTACATTCGTTGTCCGTAATTCTTTGAACCCTAACACCTGACCAATAAGCTGATGGAAGTTTAAAAAAAAGAAACCGATTTAGTTTTGATACCGAAACGCTCATTATTACTGATGTTTCTGTAAATATATCAAAAAAATATTATTACATCAATTTTCTACAAATGTTAATTTTTTGTTAATTTTAAGTACTTTGTATTGCATAATACTTGTTTTTGGTTGTATCTTTGTATAAGAAATTAATAGCTTATAAAAAGTATTATATAAAAAGTTTCAATCAACAAAAAAACATATCATGACAACAAACGAAAAAAATCTAGCAACATTTACACATTTAAGTCAATTGACACAATATTTTATCCCTTTTGGTAATTATATATTTCCAATAATCATTTGGAGTTCAAAGAAGAACGAATCTGAATTTGTTGATGCAAACGGCAAAAACGTGTTAAACTTTCAATTGAGCATGTTTTTGTACACTATGATAACACTTGTTATTGCAGTTCCTGTTTTTATTTATTCGATTTTCAAAAACGTTTCTTTCAATGATTTTAGAAGCGGAAAGGATTTTGTTATAGATAGTTTCAGCGCTGGAAATATTACAGGTATTGTCATTTTAGCTCTAGTTGTTGTACTTCTATTTGGCTTTTTGAAAGTTATCGAATTCATATTGATAATATATGGTTCAGTAAAATCATCAAGTGGAGAAGTTTATAAATATCCAATGACAATAAATTTTATAAAATAATCATCAATCATCAATCAAAAAATGAACAGTTTAATCAAATCTGAAAATAAACAGATTACAAATCAAGAAAAGCATTATGAATATTGAAAACACAAAAGCACAGATGCGCAAAGGAATTTTAGAATTCTGCATTCTTTCAGTTTTGAAAGAAAAAGATGCCTACACCTCTGAAATTCTAGACACATTGAAAGAGGCAAAAATGCTCGTAGTAGAAGGAACCGTTTATCCTTTACTAACTAGACTAAAAAACGATGGTCTATTGAACTATCGATGGGAAGAATCAACTTCGGGTCCACCAAGAAAATATTATGGTTTAACCGAATTAGGAAAAACATTTTTAACCGAACTTAACTCAACCTGGACAGAATTGGCAGATGCCGTTAACATTATTACCAACAAAAAATAACTAATCATGAACAAGACAGTAAATATAAATATAGGTGGTTTATTTTTTCATATTGATGAAGATGCATACCAAAAATTATCAAAATACTTTGATTCTATAAAACGTTCACTTTCAAACTCTTCTGGTAGAGACGAAATCATGAAAGATATTGAAATGCGCGTAGCAGAATTATTGTCAGATAAACAAAAATCAGACAAACACGTTATTAATAATAAAGATGTAGAAGAAGTAATTGCTGTAATGGGACAACCAGAAGATTACAGAATTGATACTGATGATACTGATTACTCAGCTCAAGAAAACTTTTACTATCCAAGAACAAAAAAACTATATCGCGATAAAGATAGAGGAACAATTGCTGGTGTATGTACTGGATTAAGTCACTACTTTGGTGTAGAAGCTGTGTGGATTAAAATTATATTTATACTTTTAATTTGGGCTGGTGGAACAGGAATATTGGCTTATCTAATTTTATGGATAGTTACTCCAAAAGCAATTACAACTTCAGAAAAATTGGAAATGACTGGTGAACCAGTAACGATTTCAAATATCGAAAAAAAAGTAAAGGAAGAATTTGATAACGTTTCAAACAAATTTAAAAACGCCGATTATACACAAGTAAAAACTGGAGCAGAAAGAGTAGCATCGGGAATTGGAGATGTTTTAATAAAAATCTTTGGAGCTTTTGCAAAAGTGTTAGGAGCAATTATTTTAATATTTTCAGCATTTTCTATAGCTGGTTTGTTTATTGCGCTATTGACATTGGGTTCTACATCATTTATTGATACTCCTTGGGTTCAATATGCAAACTCAGTAAATTATACTGATATTCCGTTATGGGTATTTGGTCTATTAGCTTTTCTAGCTATGGGAATTCCATTGTTTTTCTTCTTACTACTTGGGTTGAAATTATTAGTAACCAATTTAAAACCTGTTGGCAATATCTTAAAATACAGCCTTTTAGCATTGTGGATATTATCATTTTCGATTTTAGTAGTTTTAGGCATTCAACAATCAACACAAATAGCTTATGATGGAAAAGTGGTTGCCAAAGAAACCATAAACTTGAATGTAAACGATACTTTGAAGATTAAATTTGTGAATAATGAATTTTACAAGAAAAATGATTACTATAATGATGATTTTGAATTTACTCAAGACTCATTAAAAAATGAAGTAATTTATTCTAACAATGTTCGCTTTTTTATCAAACAAACCGATAAAAACACTGCTTACCTTCAAGTAGAAAAATTATCAAACGGGAAATCTTATCGCGAAGCAAATGAAAGAGCCGAAAAAATTAAGTATGGTTTTAAATTAGTTGGAAATCAATTACTTTTAGATAATTATTGGATTTCTGAAATTAAAAGTAAATACAGAGGACAACGTGTTGAACTTTATTTATACTTACCAAAAGGAACTCTATTTAAAGTTGATAAATCGGTTCAAGACTTTGACGAATCTGATAATGATTATTTCAATTTACACTATAGCTCAGACAATTACACCTACAAAGTAGATAGTAATGATGTAAAATGTTTAGATTGTCCTGCAGATGAAAATGAATATAATGATGTGGAAATCAAAACAGAAGATGTCAATGAAGAAAACATCAATGACAGTACAAAAGTTGTAACTGTTAAAATAAACGGCAAAGAAACAACTGTTGATAAAAAAGGAAAAACTTCAACATTAACAATAAGTTCTGACGGAACAATAACTAAAACAACAAAATAATGGTAAAAGCAGTCATCTATCTAGTAAAAATAGTAACTACCGCAGTAGTAGCTATTACTTTGGTTTCCTGCAACTATAAAATAGATTTAGGAAAAAATATCAAAGGAAGTGGTAATATAATCAGTGAACACAGACAACTAAGCGGTTTCAAAAATGTAACTGTATGTTGTGGATTGGATTGCGAAATTATTCAAGGAAATAATTTTGATGTAAATGTAATTGCAGATGATAACTTGATAAAAGGAATTAAAACAACTGTTGAAAATGGAACACTTGTCATTTCATCAGAGTACAATAATTATATCAACATCAAATCAAAAAAAGTAGTTGTAACTCTTCCCGAAATAAATTCTCTTGAAACAACCAGCGGATCAAATCTAACTACCAAAGGAGTTATAGTTGGCAATGATATTAAGATTAAATCTAGTAGTGGTAGTCAATTAGAGGCAAATGTAGAATCAGATATTATTGATTTAGAAACCTCGAGTGGTAGCGAAATGAACATTGAGGGAAAAGCTCTAAAATTATACACAGACTCATCCAGCGGAAGTAGTATTGATGCTGACAAACTCCTTGCAAATGAAGTAAATTCACAGTCTTCAAGCGGCAGTTCAACGAATGTACATCCAATTTCAAGTTTGAACGCAAAAGCCTCAAGCGGAAGTTCAATCAATTATAACACTAATCCAAAAAATGTGAAAGTTGACGAATCATCTGGAGGAAGTATTTCAAAAGATTAAAAGAATAAACATCTCAATGAAAATTGGGATGTTTTTTTTTCTATTTTTGGAAAAAGAATATTTCCCAATGAAGAAAGTTTACCTATTACTATTCATATTAATTTCAATAAATACTTTTTCGCAAAACAAAGAAAAAGTAAAAGGTTCCAAAATTGTAACGATGGAACAAAAACCCATCGAAAATTTTAAAACCCTAGAAGTTGAAGATAACCTTGAAGTCTTTTTGGTTAAAGGAAAAGAATGCGCCTTGGAGATAGAAGCTGATGACAATTTGCATGAATATATAGATTTCAAAATTGCGGGAAGCAACCTTAGAATTACCACTACAAAAAGTATTAATAACTTCAAAAAACTTAGCGTTAGAGTTACATATACTGATGATTTTAATATGGTAATTGCAAAAAATGAAACAAATGTAACTGCTCTTTCAGATGTTGATTTAACTGATATTACTTTCAAAAGTTACGATTTTGCAAAGCTTTACCTCAATGCAAAGACCAAAAACTTTACATTGATGGCAAATGATAAATCTAAAATTGAATTAAATCTAAAATCAGAAAAAGCAGCAATAGATATTAGCAAAAATGCCAATGTAAAAGCGCTTATTGCTTCTACTGAACTCAAGGTTGATATGTTCCAAAAATCTTCTGCAACCATAGAAGGTGATGTAAATATTTTAAAACTAAGACTAGACAATAATTCAGATTTTATTGGAAATAAACTTACCGCAAATAGCCTTCAAATTTTTTCTGATGGATATTCAAATGCTAAAGTTCTAGTCAAAAACACCATAGCTATAGATGCTGCAGGAAAATCGGAGATAGAAATATCTGGTGAACCCAAAATAGACATCAAACGATTTACCGACAATGCCACATTGAAGAAAAAAGCTCTCAAATAAAAAACGCCTCAGGAATGAGGCGTTTTTGCTTTTATAAAATCTAATGATTAATCTAGTGAAGCTAAATATCTTTCAGCATCAAGAGCTGCCATACAACCAGTTCCAGCAGCAGTAATAGCTTGTCTATAAACATGATCAGCAGCATCTCCAGCTACAAAAACACCTGCAACATTCGTTTTTGAGCTTCCCGCAACATTAACAATATATCCAGTTTCATCAAGGGTAATATAGTCTTTGAAAATATCTGTATTTGGTTTATGACCAATAGCAACAAAAAAACCAGTGGCAGCTATTTCTCTTTCTTCACCTGTTGAATTATTTTTAACTTTTACAGCATTAACAACCTGTCCATCACCCATTACTTCAACAGTAGAAGTATTTAGAAGAATTTCTATGTTTTCAGTTTTACGAACTCTTTCTTCCATAATTCTAGAAGCTCTGAATTTATCAGTTCTTACAAGCATAGTGACTTTTTTACAAAGTTTTGACAAATAGTGCGCTTCTTCACAAGCCGAATCTCCAGCTCCAACAATCACAACTTCTTGATTTCTATAAAAGAAACCATCGCATACAGCACAAGCCGAAACTCCTCCACCCATTTGAAGATAATGTTGTTCTGATGGTAATCCTAAATATTTAGCAGATGCTCCTGTAGATATGATAACTGTTTTGGCATGAATTTCTTTTGTATCGTTTACCCATACTTTGTGAATTGGTCCGCTAAAATCAACTTTTGTGACCCAACCATCACGAACATCAGTTCCAAATCGTTGTGCTTGAGCTTGCAATTGAACCATCATTTCTGGACCAGTAACACCATCTGGATATCCTGGGAAATTTTCAACTTCGTTAGTCGTTGTTAATTGTCCTCCTGGTTGATTTCCTTGATATAAAATGGGATTCATGTTAGCTCTAGCGGCATAAATTGCAGCAGTATAACCCGCTGGACCAGAACCTATAATTAAACATTTTACATTTTCTATTGTATCTGACATAATATTTTATTTTTTTCAGATGCAAATGTAAACTATTAAACAGGAAAAATAGTTGTCAAAATCATTGCTTGTTGTAATTTGTGAATAAGATATTATTATTGTTGAAAACGTAAATAAATTATACAAAAAAAGGGATTTCTTTTTCAAGAAATCCCTTTTTGTCGGGGTGGCAGGATTCGAACCTGCGACCTCCTGGTCCCAAACCAGGCGCGATGACCGGGCTACGCTACACCCCGAATTTGTGGGTGCAAATATAGCACTATAAATCGGTAAACAAAATCTTTTTTTAATATTTTCAGCTATATTTAGTTTGCATTTATTTTTTAGCAAATAAAATTTACATCGAATTAAATTTCTATTTTTGTAAAAATGTAAATAACACAACTTAATTTTATGTTAATTATTGGAATTGCTGGTGGAACAGGTAGCGGAAAAACAACCGTAGTACATCAAATCATGAATGAACTACCTCAAACTGAAGTAGGTATTATTTCTCAAGATTCATATTATAAAGAGAATAAAGGGCTTAGTTTTGAAGAACGAGCGCTCATCAATTTTGATCATCCTAGAGCAATTGATTTTGATTTATTAGTCAGTCATTTAAAAGATTTGAAAGAAGGTAAAACTATTGAACAGCCTGTATATTCATTCGTTACTCACAACAGAACTGATGATACGGTTATTACACATCCAAGAAAAGTAATGATTGTAGAAGGCATTCTTATATTGGCAAATCCTGAGCTTCGTGAAATGTTTGATGTAAAAATATTTGTGCATGCTGACTCTGATGAACGATTGATTAGAAGGCTAAAAAGAGATATTGCAGAACGTGGACGTGATATGGAAGAGGTTTTAAACCGTTATCAAAATACACTCAAACCAATGCATCAACAATTTATAGAGCCTACAAAAGCTTTTGCAGATATTATTATTCCAAATGATAAATACAATACTGTGGCAATAGACGTGGTTCGTGCTGTAATCAATCAAAGAATTAGCTAAAAATGGGACTTTATAAAGATTTAACCGATAAATATCCTGTACTCAAAATATTGAGCAACAGATATGTTATAGTTACGGTTTTCTTTATAGTTTGGATGTTGTTTTTAGATAATACTTCTTATATGGATCATCGCGTTTTGAACAATCAAATTGATGAACTAGAAAGCAACAAAAAATATTATCAGGATGAGATAAAAAAAGATGAAGAAAACATCAAACTACTCAAAAATCCTGACCAAATTGAAAAATATGCTCGCGAAAAATACTATATGAAACGCGACAGCGAAGATATTTACATCATCGAATTCGAAGAAGACTCACTTCCTGATGAAGTATCAAAATCAAAATCTCTTTAAAGTATTTAGTATGGCCGATAAATTATTCAACGAATTTGAACATATTTCTTCCAAACAATGGAAACAACAAATTCAGTATGAACTAAAAGGTGCTGATTATAACGAAACACTTGTTTGGGAAAGTTTAGAAGGGATAAAAGTTAAACCTTTTTATCACAATGATGAATTTGAAAAAAAATATACTTCAAATTCAACTTCTAATAACTTCCAAATTTTGCAAAACATCTTTGTTCACGATGTTTTAAAATCTAACAAAAGAGCTCTAGAAGTCCTCAATCGTGGTGCAGAAAGCATTCGTTTTACAATTGAAAACGAAACTATTTCCGTTGACGAATTAATGCAAAATCTTCCTTTAGAAAAAGTTAGCTACTTTTTTTATTTGCCTTTTCTATCAATCGATTTCGTAAAAAAAATCAATGATTTTGCTACGAATAACAAGGTAAATTTCATCATTCAATTAGACCCAATTGGACAACTTTGCAAAGATGGAAACTGGTTTGAAAACCTAGATAAAGATTTTGAAAAACTCAATAGCATTGCAAGTTCTTCAAATGTTTCTTTCTTGAATATCAGTTCAGGAATATTTCAAAATGCTGGTGCAAATATGATACAGCAACTTGCCTATACGTTGGCTCAAGTAAATGAATATTTCAATAGAATATCAACTATAAATCAACTTATTACGATTGAAGTTTCCATTGGAACAAATTACTTTTTTGAAATTGCCAAACTTCGTGCGTTGCGTTTATTATTCAATACTTTGGCAACTGAATACAATCATAACGTTGAATGCACTATTATCGCAACACCAACTCGAAGAAATAAAACCATTTACGATTACAATGTCAACATGCTTCGTACAACTACTGAATGCATGAGTGCGATATTGGGTAATGCAGATTATGTTGCCAACTTGCCTTATGACTCATTGTATCACAAAGACAACGAGTTTGGCGATAGAATTGCTCGTAATCAATTGTTGGTTTTAAAACACGAAAGCTATTTTGACAAAGTTCAAAATCCTGCTGATGGCGCATATTACATCGAAACACTAACCCAACAATTGGCAGAAAAAGCATTGGAATTATTCAAAGATATTGAAGCAAATGGTGGATTAATCACTCAACTTATCGAAGGAACTATTCAACGAAAAATAAGCGAAAGCGCAACCAAAGAACAAGAATTATTCGATAACGGAAAGGAAATTCTATTGGGAACAAACAAATATCCAAACAAGAACGATAGAATGAAGGATGATTTGGAACTGTATCCATTTGTAAAGCAAAATCCTAGAAAGACTTTGATTGTACCAATCATAGAAAAACGATTAGCCGAAAAATTGGAACATGAACGATTGGCTTCGGAATAATTCTTAACTTTAACAAAAAGAAACTATGGAAGCAATAAGACAAACTGTAAAAGTTAAAAATCATCAAATAAATATTGTTTTACCTGATGAATTTGATGCTGATTTTGTAGATGTTATTATTTTACCATCTCAAAACAATGAGTATTCAATTCCTCAATGGCAAATTGATGAAGTTAGAGAAAGAACTGAAAAATATCTAAAAAATCCTGAAAACGTTACTGATATTGAAGATTTTTTAAAAGAAATTGATAATGATTTATAAAATCGTAATTATTGATGAAGCTAAAATTGATTATAAAGAATCATTAAATTGGTATAAAGATATTAATCCAAAATTAGCCGAACGATTTAATTTATCATTTAAAGAATGTCTAACATTAATAAAAAGAAATCCAAATCATTTTCAAGTACGTTATGACGATGTTAGGTTAATCATGTTTACTAATTTTCCATATCTTATACATTTCACAGTTTCTGACAACTTAATAGTTATCAAAGCAATTTATCATTCATCAAGAGATAGCAAACTAAACATCTTTTAATTTTGAGAAAAAATATACAACACATAAAATTAAACGAACAAGTTTCAAAACCTGAAACGCTAAACTTGGAACCAACTTTCCACACAGCCGAAGGTATTGAAGTGAAAAATTCCTATTCAGAAAAAGATATAGAAGACCTAGAACACATAGGTTTTGGAGCTGGTTTTGCGCCTAATCTTCGTGGTCCATATGCAACAATGTATGTTCGCAGACCTTGGACAATTCGTCAATATGCAGGATTTTCAACTGCCGAAGAAAGTAACGCTTTCTACAGACGAAATCTTGCTGCTGGTCAAAAAGGTCTTTCGGTAGCTTTTGATTTAGCGACACATCGTGGTTATGATAGTGACCATGAACGCGTAGTTGGCGATGTGGGAAAAGCAGGCGTAGCGATTGATAGCGTTGAAGACATGAAAATTCTTTTCGACCAAATTCCATTAGGCGAAATGTCTGTTTCCATGACTATGAATGGTGCTGTTTTACCTATTATGGCATTTTATATTGTTGCTGCCGAAGAACAAGGCGTTACTCCTAACCTACTTTCGGGAACTATACAGAATGATATCTTGAAGGAATTCATGGTGCGAAATACCTACATATATCCGCCAACACCATCGATGAAAATTATTGCCGATATTTTTGAATATACAAGTAAAAATATGCCAAAATTCAACTCAATATCAATTTCAGGTTATCACATGCAAGAAGCTGGAGCAACTGCCGATATTGAGTTGGCATACACTCTTGCCGATGGTTTAGAATACATCAGAACAGGTTTGGCAGCAGGAATGAAAATTGATGAGTTTGCTCCTCGCCTTTCGTTCTTTTGGGCTATTGGAATGAACCATTTTATGGAAATTGCCAAAATGCGTGCGGGTAGAATGTTGTGGGCAAAATTGCTAAAACAATTCAATCCGCAGGATGAAAAATCATTAGCACTGAGAACACATTGCCAAACATCGGGTTGGAGTTTAACCGAGCAAGATCCATTTAACAATGTGGCTCGAACTGCTATTGAAGCAGCTGCAGCAGCATTTGGCGGAACACAATCGTTGCATACCAATGCTTTGGACGAAGCGATTGCTTTACCAACCGATTTCTCGGCTAGAATTGCTCGTAACACACAAATCTTTCTACAAGAAGAAACCAAAATTTGCAAAACCGTTGATCCTTGGGCAGGAAGTTATTATGTAGAAAGTCTTACGGCTGAAATTGCCGAAAAAGCTTGGGCACTAATTCAAGAAGTAGAAGAACTCGGCGGAATGACCAAAGCCATTGAAGCTGGAATTCCAAAACTGCGTATTGAAGAAGCCGCAGCACGCAAACAAGCGCGTATTGATAGCGGACAAGATATTATTGTTGGTGTCAACAAATACCGTTTGGAAAAAGAAGATCCATTACATATTTTAGAAGTTGATAATCAAACTGTTCGTAAACAGCAAATAGAACGCTTAGAGCAAATAAAAGCAACGAGAGATAACGCAAAAGTAGCCGAATGTTTAGCCAAATTAACAGATTGTGCAGATTCCCATATGCATGGGAATGGAAACGGCGAAAATTTACTATCTTTAGCAGTTGATGCCGCAAGAAATAGAGCCACTTTGGGCGAAATTAGCGATGCATTAGAAACTGTTTTTGGTAGATATAAAGCACAAATTAGAAGTTTTAGCGGCGTGTATAGTAAAGAAATTAAAAACGACGAAAGTTTTGAAAAAGCAAAACAACTAGCCGATGCATTCGCAAAGAAAGAAGGCAGAAGACCGCGAATTATGATTGCCAAAATGGGACAAGATGGTCATGATCGTGGCGCAAAAGTAGTAGCAACAGGTTATGCCGATGTAGGTTTTGATGTGGATATTGGACCATTGTTCCAAACGCCACAAGAAGCTGCCAAACAAGCCGTGGAAAACGACGTACACATTTTGGGTGTTTCTTCTTTAGCGGCAGGACACAAAACCTTGGTGCCACAAGTGATTGACGAACTAAAAAAATATGGTCGTGAGGATATTATGGTCATTGTTGGTGGCGTAATACCAGCGCAAGATTACCAGTTTTTGTTTGATTCTGGCGCAGTAG
>ERZ795062.1401-NODE-1401-length-17184-cov-6.474867_pt1 | contig 17184 bp, 18 predicted proteins | sample MGYA00375146_ERZ795062 | MGnify/ENA primary metagenome ERZ795062 (study PRJEB30191, sample SAMN05720281) | activated sludge metagenome | isolation source: Anaerobic digester | place: USA | collected 2015-07-16 ... | reverse complement strand
CTTGGCTAAATCGGTTACCGTAGAATAAGCGAAATTTGCTTAATAAAATGCCTGTCTGAAAAGGTTTTCAGACAGGCATTTTTTAAAACCTCAATATCGATCAAATATTTCTTATGTTCAGTTCAATTGATTAATAAACTCGCTTGGCACGTGTTTAATCAACCAAACATTATTCTTCGTCAGATAAAACTGAAACCCTTGCTGATACATTTCCTCTGCTTTGATTTCTAAAATCACCACTTTTCCGTATCGTTGCCCCACTTGAGTAGCAACATTTATATCACTTGATAAATGCACATAATGTCGATCGCCCGGGATTAAACCTTGTTGCAAAATAGAATCCAGAAATCGACTGGCGGTGCCATGATATAAAATGCTAGGCGGTTTTGCTTTTCTATATACTCTATATCCACCTGTTTGGTTGAATGGCCTTGTTCCGCCCGGATTTTCATACCGTCGTCCGAGATTGTGAACCGCTTCTTATCATTCTGGCTCACTACCTCATACAGCAAATGCTTATCTATGATTTCACCGTGCTGACCGGCTTTAGCTAATAATTCATCGATATCTGCCCAGCCATTGACATCCAGAGTCAATCCGATGGCTTCCGGGTGATGCCTTAAAATATAACTTAAAAACTTACTGATTTGCTTCAGTGATTTTTCCATACTTCAATCCGATGCTTGCTTATTCTTCGCGTTGGTATTCTTTAGCCTCTTGAAGCGCTAGCTTTAACCATTCATTAAAATTGGCTACGCTACCTCTATCTTCCCAGCCTGATGTAGCATACAAATGAACATAGTGGACTAACGGCTCTTCAGAACATTCTTCACCATCAAAGCACACAACATCATCAGAATCAATGCGATAAGCGAATGGAACTAACGTTCTATTAGGATACAACCTGCGTAGCGCCATTAACTTCCCATCAAATCTTGTTTGGGACTCACATAAAAACTTCCATGGATCTAAACTTGTAATATCACATTGCATAACATAATTTAAGTAAGATGCAGGAAATTTAAATTTATTCAGCACTTTATCTGTATGCAAATTTAAATGACTCATTTGAACTGTCCAATAACCGTAGCGGTAGCTATACACCTAAACGAATAATCATCGCCAAACAATTTGGGGGCATGAACACCCATTCTCTTGGTGACAGCCCCCATCGATATCAATGCCGCAACTCGCGATCAAACACCCTGCTTCAAACTGGCCTCAATAAAACCGTCTAAATCACCATCCAACACTGCTTTGGTGTTGCCAACTTCATAACCGGTGCGTAAGTCTTTGATGCGTGACGAATCGAGTACATAAGAACGGATTTGGCTGCCCCAGCCCACATCGCTCTTGCCGTCTTCCAGCGCCTGTTTTTCCTCGTTGCGTTTGCGCATTTCCAGTTCAAACAGTTTGGAGCGCAGCATTTCCATTGCGGCGGCTTTGTTGGCGTGTTGCGAACGGTCGTTTTGGCATTGCACCACGATGCCGGTCGGTTCGTGGGTGATGCGCACGGCGGAATCGGTTTTGTTGATGTGCTGACCACCGGCGCCGGAAGCGCGGTAGGTGTCGATGCGCAAATCGGCCGGGTTGATTTCCACTTCGATGCTGTCGTCCACCTCGGGATACACGAATACCGAAGAAAACGAGGTGTGGCGCTTGTTGTTTGAATCAAACGGCGAATAGCGCACTAGGCGGTGTACGCCGGTTTCGGTGCGCAGCAGACCGTAAGCATATTCGCCTTCCAGGCGGATGGTGGCGCGGTTGATGCCGGCGATTTCGCCGTCGTCTTCTTCCAGCACTTCCACTTTAAAACCTTTGCGCTCGGCATAACGCATATACATGCGCAACAACATGCCCGCCCAGTCTTCCGCTTCAGTGCCGCCGGCGCCGGCGGTGATGTCGATAAAGCAGTTGTTGGCATCGGCGGGCTGGTTAAACATCCGCTTGAATTCCAACTCGGCCATCTGCGCTTCCAGCGCCGCCACATCGTCCTGCACCGCAGCAAAACCGTCGGCATCGTTTTCCTCCACCGTCATCTCGATCAACATACGGTTGTCTTCGATGCCGCTGGCGATGTTGTCGAGCGTGAGCACGATGCCTTCGAGGATTTTGCGCTCTTTACCGATTTCCTGCGCTTTTTTCGGGTCGTTCCACAAATCCGGATCTTCGGAAAGGCCGACCACTTCCTCCAGCCGCTCTTTTTTGCCCTGATAATCCATATACACGCGGATATCGGCGCTGCGCACTTCGAGGTCGTTTAAGGTGTTGTTGAGCTGATTGATCAGTTCGGCTTCCATGATGTTCTTTTCTATCTAAATTTTAGCCGGATATTGTACTGTATCCGCATGATTTTTGCCATCGGCCGCCCTCTTTGCCTGTTTTGATTTTCCATAAAGATGACGGCGGCGGCTTTTCCGATTATCATGCCTATAACGTTTTGCCGCTTAATATACAAGGAGTGCGACCATGTACGAAGTAAACCGCAGTGTCTTCCTGCTGATTCCGCTGGATCCGTTTTGGAACTGGCTGCAATCGTTGAGCATTGATCTTTCCGAATACAGTTTGGAAGACTTACAAGCCGATGCCAATGCCTATCTGGTCAACCCTTGCGACAATGCCGACGAGGTGTGGGACGAAATCGAAGCGCGTTTCGAGGAAATTTTCGCCGCCGAGCTGGCCGACTGGTGTGAAGACGAAAGCGAGTGGCCGGATCTGCACCCCGATATTTTCAACGAGTGGTTCGATATCCAGCTCTCTACCGTGCTGACCGACCTCTCCAGCGAGCCCTTAGCGCGCGAAGCGTTCCAACCCTTTGATTTGAGCTAACGTGGCGACCACCATCCACATCCGCAGCTATCATTTAGACGGCTACGGCCATGTCAACAATGCGCGCTATCTGGAATTTCTGGAAGAAGCGCGCTGGGCGTGGTTTGAAGCCGGCGGTTTGCTGCCGCTGTTGGGCGACACCAAACTGGTGGTGGCGCGCATCGATATCCGCTACCGCCGCAGCGCCACCGAGGGCGACCGCTTAGACATCCACAGCCGCCTGAGCGACATTCAGCCGCGCCGTTTGCAGGTGTCGCAATCGATTATCCTGCAAAGTAGCGGCAAAGTCTGCGTGGAAGCCGAAGTATCGCTGATGCCGGTATTAAACGGCCGCGCCGTCAGCCTTTCCCCCGAATTACAACAACAACTCACCCTGTTACCCACTCCATGAAAAAACTGATTTCCCTAGTGGCCGTCGCCTTAATCGGCGGCCTGATTGCCTATGTATTAATCCCGAAAAACCAGCCCGCACCGGCGTTCAGCCTGCAAGATTTAAACGGCCAAACTGTCGACAACGCCTCTTTAAACGGCAAGGTCACCTTTATCAATTTCTGGTTTCCCTCCTGCCCCGGTTGCGTGAGCGAAATGCCGAAAGTGATCAAGATGTCTAACGATTACCAAGGCAAGCCGTTCCAAGTGCTCGGTATTGCGGTGCCGGTGGATCCGATTGAAAGCGTGCGCGCCTACACCGAAACCCGCCAGATGAAATTTCCGGTGATGTTCGATACCGGCAATGTGGTGAGCAAAGCGTTCAACACCACGGTGTATCCCACCTCGGTGCTGATCAACAAAAAAGGCGAAGTGCTGAAAACTTTTGTCGGCGAACCGGATTTTCAGGCGCTGTATCAAACCATCGATAGCGAAATCGCCAAAGACTAAACGCTTTGAAATGAAATTAAATGCCTGTCTGAAAAGTTTTCAGACAGGCATTTAATTTCAACAAACAAGCAATACAGCAATATTAAATAACATAAAACGATTAAAACATAAAATATGCGCAATTAAATAACCAAAACCCAGATAAAAGCCTTGCCAAGCAAGCAGATTAGGGCTAACCTAAGCAGTAAATCATTACTATCTTATTCAAACCATTAATTGTTATTCAGAGACATCATGAACAGACTGCAAAAAACCGACGACGTCCGCATCAAAGCCGTAACCGAATTATTGCCCCCTATCGCCCATCTTTACGAATTGCCCATCAGCGAAGCCGCTGCCGATTTAGTGGTACGCACCCGCCAGGAAATCTCCGATTTAGTACACGGCAAAGACAACCGCCTGCTGGTGATTATCGGCCCCTGCTCCATCCATGATCCCAAAGCCGCGCTCGAATACGCCGAGCGCCTGCTGCCTTTGCGCAAAAAATACGAGAAAGAGCTGCTGATTGTAATGCGCGTGTATTTCGAAAAACCGCGCACCACCGTCGGCTGGAAAGGCCTGATTAACGATCCGCACCTCGACGGCACCTTCGACATCAATTTCGGCCTGCGCCAAGCGCGCAAGTTGCTGCTCAACCTCAACGAAATGGGCATGCCCGCTTCCACCGAGTTTCTCGACATGATTACGCCGCAATATTATGCCGACTTAATCAGCTGGGGCGCCATCGGTGCGCGCACCACCGAAAGCCAGGTACACCGCGAGCTGTCTTCCGGCCTATCCTGCCCGGTCGGCTTTAAAAACGGTACCGACGGCAACCTGAAAATCGCCATCGATGCCATCGGTGCCGCTTCGCATCCGCACCACTTCCTGTCGGTGACCAAAACCGGCCATTCCGCCATCGTGCAAACTGCCGGTAACCGCGACTGCCACGTGATCCTGCGCGGCGGTAAAGAACCGAACTACGACAGCAGCCACGTTACCGCCGCCGCCGAAGCCTGTGAAAAAGCGGGTGTGCCTTCCAAACTGATGGTGGATTTCAGTCACGCCAACAGCCGCAAAGACTTCAAACGCCAGATGGAAGTGGCCGCCGATATTGCCAACCAATTGCGCAACGGCGAAAACCACATCATGGGCGTGATGGTGGAAAGCCACTTAGTCGAAGGCCGCCAAGACAAACCGGTTACCTACGGCCAAAGCATCACCGATGCCTGCATCGGCTGGCCGGATACCGAAGCGCTGCTGGCCGAATTGGCCGAAGCCAACCGCGGTCGGGTGTAATAGAAAGTTTTTGCCTGAAAAATGCCTGTCTGAAAAAAATCTTTCAGACAGGCATTCGTATTTAAAAACACCGCTTACTTTAAGCGATTGAAATCCATTACAAAGTAATGAGACGGTTTCTGTTTTTTCACTTTTCCGTCGTCCGCCATTGCCAGCAGATACGGTTTGCCACCCACCTGAATCACATTAAGCGCTTCCAGATTTTCCGCTTCATCATCACCGAAATTAAGCGGCTGCGCGGCGGATTGCGGTTTGCCGTCCCAACGCCATAAGCGCGAACGGTTTTTGCCCTGCTCGTTTTCCTTTTCGTTGGCAATCAGATAACTGTTGGTTTCGGCTACATAATCCAGCGAACGGATGCCGCCGCCTAAGTCGAGCAAAGTCACCTCGCCGAATTGCGGCGCGGCCTGCCGGTCAAACAACGCCTGCGGATTGTTGATGGCAATGATGATGGACAATTTGCCCGCCATCGGCTCACGCAAGCCGATCAGCAAACGCGATTGTTGGCTGTCGTAGGCCAAGCCTTCGATATTGAGTTCGTTGAAATCCACCGCGGCGCCGGTTTTGGCCGTAATCGCCTGTTGCACCGAATCGGCTTTTAATAAGGCTTCTTTCAGGTTAACCGCATCTTTTATGCCGACCAACCGGTTGCCTTCGATTTTAAAGCGTACCAAGCGCTCGCGATCCGCTACGCGGCCTTCTTTTTTGGTGGTGGAATAAGACGTGGCAGCATAGAGATGGCCTTGATTATCGGCGGCCAAGGCTTCCAAATCATCCAGTTTACCGGCTAGGCTCTGCATCAGTTCGGCATCGGCGGCTTCATTTTCCTGCAACACCAAATCGGAGCTGATGGTTAACAAATTGAGCGCGCGCGCGGCTTCGTCTTCCACCACCAGCAAGCGGCCGTCGGGCAGTTGTTGCACGGCAGAGGGTTCGAATGTGGCGGCTAATTCGCGGTACTCGGGTTTATTCACCGCAGCGGCAGTGCCCGGCTGGGCAATCGCTAAGGTAGCGGCAACCGCAGCCACGCCGGCAGCGCAGGTTCCAATCAATGATTTGCGTTTAGCGAAGTTCATTTTGTTTCCTTGTTTGTGGTATGCCTGTCTGAAAAAACAGGTTGTGTGTGTGTTCTATTTCATTGTGGAAAACAAAGCCGTCCGAATCGCTCAGACGGCTTTCGTTCCGTTAACCGGCTTAGAATTTATCGTATTCTACCAGCATATATTTGCCGCCGATGTTTTTGGTGGCATCGCCGTCGTCGCTCATCAGAATCAGACGGCTTTGGCCGTTTACTTTCACCGAATCAATCGCTTCTACGTTCACCATATGGTTCATACCGGGTAAATCAACCGGCTTGGCTTCCGCATCCGGCTCGCCGCTCCAGGTCCAGAACTGCGGCACTTTCTTGCCGGTATCGTCGCGAACTTCGTTCGCCAAAATAAACGCCTCCTGAACTTCATCATAGTTCAATGAACGGATACCGCCGCCTTTGATGTCGATAAACGCCACAGCCGAGAAATTCGGCTGCTCTTTTTTGGTGAACATCTCTTTCGGGTTGCTGATGTACAGCACCATCGAGCGCTCGTTAAACTCAGGATCGCGGAAACCCAGCAGCAATTGGTTTTTCTTCGGATCATAAGCCATGCCTTCGATATTGATGGTTTTAAAATCCAGCGTAGTGCCGATTTTATCGCTCAATAATTGTTTCACTTGCTCGGAATTTTCCAGCAGATCCACCAAGCCGTCGAACGAACTCAATTCGGTCACCTCATTGCCGCGAATTTTAAAGCGGATGAAGTGCTCGCGATCGGGGTTGCGCACGCCTTCACGGTTGCGCGAATGCGAAGTGATGGCGTAAACATAGCCATCGTTATCGATGGTTAAGGCTTCCAAATCGCTGAGCTTGCGTTTGAAGCCGCGCACAATGCGGCTGTCGGCCGATTCGTTTTCCGCCAAGGTGCCGTCCGGATTGAACGATACGATGCTGGCGGCGCGGGCATGCTCATCTTCCACCACCAATAAGCGGCCATCCGGCAATTGCTGCACTGCCGAAGGCTCATATAAGCCTTTAAACGAATTGATGCCGATATTGCGCAATTCCGCTGTTTCCTTGCTGGCCTGCAAAGTCGGCACCACGGTGGGCAGGGTTTTGATGGCGATAAACGACAACACCGATATCAGCAATCTCCAGCGGAACACGGCATACGACATATTCAAATATTTAAACTGTTTATTGGCCAACAAGCCCAGCCAATACAGCTCTTCGCTCATCTTTTTATACACTTGCTCGCGGTCGGCCATGATGTCTTGCATCATTTCCCAATAGCGGTCTTTCGAGATTTTTACCCGGTCTTCATAAATCAAAATGTTCGGGGTCTCATCAATGTAGTGCGCTTCCGGCGCCAACACGCGGCTTTTGAAATCGCGGATTTTGGCTTGGCGTTTAAACACATCTTTCAGCCAGTCCACCGTGGCGCGCACTTTGCCCATGCGTTCCGGCGAGGCGGATAATAAAGCAAACACGATAGAAGACGCCGCCGTTGCCATAAAGATACCGGCCGGTATCAAAAACTCGGGTGAAGTCGAGAATATAAACGCGCCGGAAATCATCAAAGCGGAAACGATAAAGCCGTTGAGCGAAATCATGATGTTGGCTTTGGTAGCCGCCAGCGCCAGCAATTCCATTTCGGTACGGAAGGCATTGCGGAACATGGTTTCCACGCCTTTGGCGGTACCGATGGCCACGGTTTCTTCCCTAGCCGCTTGCTGAGGCGCCTGCTGCGATTTCCGTTTCGCCTTTTTGCCGTTTTTTTCTTTTTTCGGTTTCACTGCTGCCGCTATCGCTTCGGCGGGACGGTCTTCAGCCAGCTCTTCTGTTTCTGTTTCTGTTTCTGTTTCCGTGTTATCGCGTTCCGGCTGTGGGCGGTTTGCTTCCACTTCCAAGCGTTCGCCTTCTTCATCCGGCAGGCCGGTTAGCACGATTTCCGGCCGCAACCGCGGTACCGTGTGTTGCGGCGGCTGGGCCGGAGCAACGGATGGCTGCTGCGGCTGAGTGTGATTATTGGGCTCTGTCTGGTTAGGGGAATTTTTGTTATCAAATTCGGATGTCATTATTATATTCCTGAGTGTATGTTTCATACTTAGGCAAACAGAATTTTAATATGTTTCAATTTTTCGCATTTTTCGTGCAAAAAATACCATACAAATAGTCCATAAAACCTAAATAATTTATTTTTCCATTTCAAATGGATTTCTTTTATTTAATTAGCATTTAAAATGCGAGCGCAGATTATACGGCAAGCAAAAATTTTATCTGTTTGAGTGTGTTAAACGGTCGATTTATCAAATCTATATCCACTCAAAAAATTGATCATTCAAGATAAATCTTTTAGTTAACCAAGTTTTTCCTCCTTAAAAAAATGCCTGTCTGAAAGTTTCAGACAGGCATTTGGTGATACCACAATCAAACTTTTAATCGGCATGCTCGGCCAAAAAACCGCCGCTTTGGTGCGCCCATAATTTGGCGTATAAACCGTTTTTCGCCAAGAGTTCGGCATGGCTACCTTCTTCGACAATTCGGCCTTTATCCAGCACAATCAATCTATCCATCGCCGCGATGGTGGATAAGCGGTGCGCAATCGCAATCACGGTTTTGTTTTCCATCATCTTATCCAGGCTCTCTTGGATGGCGGCTTCCACTTCCGAATCCAGCGCGCTGGTGGCTTCGTCGAGCAGCAGAATCGGCGCATCTTTCAGCATCACGCGGGCGATGGCGATGCGTTGGCGTTGGCCACCGGACAGTTTCACGCCGCGCTCGCCTACATGGGCGTCGTAACCGGTGCGGCCTTTGGCATCGGAAAGCTGCGGGATAAAGTCAGCCGCTTCGGCGCGCTCGGCAGCCAATACCATTTCCTGTTCGCCGGCATCGGGGCGGCCGTACACGATGTTGTCGCGTACCGAGCGGTGCAGCAGGCTGGTGTCTTGGGTCACCAAACCAATTTGCGCGCGCAGGCTTTCTTGAGTGATGTCGTTGATGTTCTGGCCGTCGATGCAGATGTTGCCGCTTTGCGGTTCGTAAAAACGCAGCAGCAGGTTCACCAGAGTGGACTTGCCCGCGCCGCTGCGGCCGATTAAGCCGACTTTTTCACCCGGCTGAATGTTCAGATTAAAGCCGTTGAGCAGCGGTTTACCGGATTCATAAGAAAAATCAACGTGTTCAAACTGAATACCGCCGCTGGATACCTTCAAAGGCAAGGCAGCGGGTTTATCCAAAATCGTTTGCGGTTTGGACAAAGTCGCCATGCCGTCATTCACCGTGCCGATGTTTTCAAACAACATGGCCGACTGCCACATGATGTATTGCGACAAACCGTTCAAACGCAGCGCCATGGTGGTGGCCACCGCCACCGCGCCGACGCCGACCTGGCCGTTCAGCCACAGCCAAATACCCAGCGCGGTGGTGCTCAACACCAGCAGGGCGTTTACCGTGAACGTGCTGAAATCGAGCAAAGTCGCCAAACGCATCTGCGCGTGTACCGTCTGCATAAACTCCTGCATCGATTCGCGCGCATAACGTGCTTCACGCGCGCCGTGGGAAAACAGTTTCACGGTGGTGATGTTGGAATAAGCGTCGGTAATGCGGCCGGTCATCAGCGAACGGGCATCGGCTTGGCGCTGCGCGGTTTTCGCGAGCTTGGGAATCACCAGCCGCATCACCAAACCAAACAACACAATCCAACCGACAAACGGCAGCACCAGCCAGCCGTCGAGCGATGCCAGAATCACGCCGGTGGTGAGGAAATACACCAACACATACACCACCATATCGGCGAACGTCATCACCACTTCGCGCACCGCCAATGCGGTTTGCATCACCTTGGCCGATACCCGGCCGGCAAATTCGTCCTGATAAAAACTCAGGCTCTGCCCCAGCATCAGGCGGTGGAAATTCCAGCGCAAACGCATCGGAAACACGCCTTGCAGCGTTTGCAAGCGCACAGTATTGGTGAAAAAGCGCCAAACAATGAAAAACACCAGCATCAGCGCCATACCGGCCAATGCCACGCCTTTTTCCGCCATCAGCGTATCGGGTGAGTAGTGGCTCAACCAATCGACCACCTTACCCATAAACTGAAACAGCAGGGCCTCCATGATGCCGATACCGGCCGACAGCACCGCCAAGGCCAAAATCCAGCGGCGCATCCCTTCGATACTGCTCCAGATAAAGCCCCACAAGCCTTTTTCCGGCGTTTTCGGGGCGGTGTCGGGATAGGGGTCGATGCGCGATTCGAACCAATGAAATATTTTGTTGAGCATCGTTATTCTTCTTCAATCAATAACAGCCTGCCGCAAAATTGCGCAGGCTTTGAAAATATTCAGATTTTACAGGGAAAAGCGCCTCAAAAAAAGCGAAGAGCGGGAAGACTCTGTTTGATTTTGGGAAAGTCAGGTTAAATCTTAGCCGTGCAAAATAACGGTATCTTGTTTTTCAGACAGGCATTTACCACATTTTCCACAACCACAAAAACACCCAAAGATAAACTACTGCCGCAGCCGCTGCGCATATCAGTTCCCCATAGCCGGCCGGTGGATTGGGGTAACCACTTAAGTTCGACTCCCGAACAGACGGCAGCACCATACCATAAGCAAACTGCAACACCACAGCCAACAGCAATACCGGCATCAGCGAAGGAACCAGCGCCGAAGCCACCGCCAATACCATTGCAGACCGATAAACCAACCGGGCAACAGGCCAGCCTTGCGCCGCATCATTACAGCGTTTCAGCAATTGCCGATATTGGTAATACACCAAGCCATAAGCGAAAAAACCGAACGCAATCCCGCCCTTGCCCAAATGCGGTGAGGTACTGCCAACTTCTACTTGAACAAGGGCTTCGATAAACCAGCCGGCAAACCAACTGAATGCCAGCGTCAGCAAGGCTGAGGGCAGGCAGTAGGCTGCAAAACGGCTGCGCCCCAGCCTGCGTTTATCGAACGGATCCGCTTGGGAAGAATATTCGATATAAGGCATGGTGATACCGTTTTATTTCAACAAATTCTTCAAAGCCAACCGCACCCCTTCGCTCACATCGGTACCGGCCGGAATTCCTTTCACTGCCGCTTTCGCCTCGCGTTCGTTATAACCCAGCGCAAGCAAAGTGTGCACCACATCTTCGCTCTCATCCGCTACCGCAGCCGGGGCAAACAAGCCGCCGCCGTTTTCGGCCACCAGTTTGCCGCGTAACTCCAGAATCATGCGCTCGGCGGTTTTCTTGCCGATACCGGGGGCAGACGACAATCGCTTCACATCTTCTTCCGCCACCGCCTGCGCCAGTTCGTCGGCATTCATTGCACTCAAAATGCCCAACGCAGTTTTGGCGCCGATGCCGCTCACCTTCACCAATTGGCGGAAAGTCGCCCGCTCGGCGGCGCTGGCAAAACCAAACAACAAATGCGCGTCTTCGCGTACCACCAATTGGGTGTACAACTGCACCTGTTCGTTTAACGGCGGCAGGGCGTAGAAAGTCTGCATCGACACATCCACTTCATAGCCCACGCCGTTGACGTCTATCACGATTTGCGGCGGGTGTTTTTCCACCAGTTTACCGGTGAGTCTGCTGATCATGAGGTATCCTCGTTTAATGCGGTTTCAAAATGCTGCGACTATATCAAAACAGCCAACTGGCAGGCAATCAAAAACGGCCTGTGCAGAATACACAGGCCGTTTTGCGGTAATACTTAAATCGGGGTTTGGTTCGGTACAATCTGCTCGACGCGTACATTGGCCACGCCGGAGAAGCCGATTTTATTGGCCGCACCTTTAGACAGATCAATCACGCGATCACCGTGGAACGGGCCGCGGTCGTTGATGCGTACAATCACGCTTTTGCCGTTGGAAAGGTTGGTGACTTTCGCATAGCTGGGGATGGGCAGGGTTTTGTGGGCGGCGGTAAAGGCGTTCATATCAAAACGCTCGCCGTTTGCGGTTTTACGGCCGTGGAAACCGGGGCCGTACCAAGATGCTTTGCCTGTTTGGCTAAAAGATTCGACTTGTTTAACGGGATAATAACGTTTGCCGGCTACTTTGTAAGTACTATTGGCGGAGCGGCTCAGAGGCTCGGCACGCACCACTGCATCGGCAAAGGCTGAATTTGAAGTCAGTGCTGCCGCAGCAGCAATCATTCCGGTAAATAAAGTTTTTTTCGCTTTAGTCAAAACAAGTTCCTATTCTTGAGTTTTAAATGTTTTTTTGAAATCTTGAGCTACACAAGAACATTTTGCCTGTCTTGATTAGAAATCGGTTTTCACCTTGTTTTCAGACAGGCATTTATGTGCCTTGTGGAAAATCCAGTTGCCGCCATGCTTCAAACAGCATCACGGCAACCGTATTCGATAAATTCATGCTGCGACTGCCTTCAGTCATCGGCAAACGCAATTTTTGGCCGGCGGGCAGGCTCTCTAAAATCTCGGCGGGCAGGCCGCGGGTTTCAGGGCCGAATAAAAACACATCACCGGCTTGAAAATCCGCCTTATCGTAACGGCTGCTGCCTTTGGTGGTCAGCGCGAAAATGCGGCGACCGGCGAGCGCGTTTAAACAATCGGCAAAATTTTCGTGTACCACCACTTTGGCAAATTCGTGGTAATCCAAACCCGCCCGCCGCATTTTGGCGGAATCGAGCGGAAAACCCAGCGGTTTTACCAGATGCAAATCGGCGCCGGTATTGGCGCACAAGCGGATAATATTGCCCGTATTCGGTGGAATTTCGGGCTGGTACAACACAACAGCAAACATATCGCTTAACTCACTTCAGATTAGGACTATATAGATAAGTTCTTAGCCCATCAAAACTTTTTCACTTTGGCGCTGGCCAGCGTCCAAGCAAAAACGCTGTCAGCCCCCGCCTTTTTTAGCGTTCGGCATAATTCGCCCAAGCTCGCGCCGCTGGTGGCGACATCGTCAATTAACAGCACTTTACATTTATTAAAACTTCCGGCCGCCTCAAACACCCCGCGCACATTTTTGCGCCGCGCCTCGCTATCCAAGGTGCTCTGCGGCGGCGAAAAACGGCGTAAAACCGAGCTTGGCGGCGCGATGTTCCAGCCATAATCACGTGCCAAAAAGCGCAGCAATTCTTCGCATTGGTTGAAACCGCGAAACAGCCGCCGCTCGCGGCTTAACGGCATCGCCAGCACCCAATCAAACTTTTGCTCAGCCAGCCACGGCGGCGGTAGGCTCTGCATTAAGGCCGCCAGCGGCTCGGACAGCGCAATATCGCGCAGGTGTTTAAACTGGTGCAACACCCCGCTCACCGGCGGCAGATAATAAACCGAAGTCCACAAAGCATCAAACGGCGGCGCTTTTTGCTGGCATTGCCCGCACACCACTCCGCCGCTGCTCACCCCCGCACAGCGCGGGCAAACGCTGCCGGCACGCACCGCCAATTGCTGCAAATCGCGCAGGCAGCCGCTGCACAAACGCCCGGTCGAAGGCGGGCATAAAGCATGGCATAATAAGCAGCCTGCCGCGCGCTGCGGCAGCCGAAACGAAAGCTTCCCCATGATGACTTCCCCAAAAAATATGCTGTGGATCCACGGCTGGGCGGCCAACAGCCACGTATTCACCCCCCTGCGCGACGATATGCCGCAAAGCTGGCAGATCCGCACCCCCGATTTGCCCGGCCACGGCGCCGCGCCCGATAACGGTGTGTTTGATATTATCGCCATCGCCGATGCGCTGGCCGCCGAAATCGACGAACAACAGCCCGCCGACGTACTCGGCTGGTCGCTCGGCGGCTTGGTGGCGCTGCATCTGGCGCACCGCCATCCGCACAAAGTGCGCAAACTCTGCCTCACCGCCAGTTTCGCCAAATTTTTAGCGGAGCCAGACTACCCCGAAGGTTTGAGCAATCCGGCGCTGGGCAAAATGATTACATTGTTCCGCCAGGATTACCAGAAATATATGCGCCAGTTTCTCGAGTTGCAGTTTCTCTATGCCAAAGCCGCACGGCCGCTGCTGGAACAGGTGTTGCCCGATATTGTAAAACACGGCACCCCTGCCGCGCTGGAAACCGCACTCAACGCCTTAAGCGTCGCCGACGCCCGCGCCCTGCTGCCCGAGATTCAGCAGCCGGTATTGCTGGTTTACGGCGACAAAGACAGCATCACCCCGCCGCGCATGGGCGATTATCTGGCGCGCCACCTGCCCAACGCCGAGATGCACACCATCCCGCAGGCGGCGCACGCACCGTTTTTAAGCCATCCGGCACAATTTAGCGCATTATTGCATCCGTTTTTCGCATCCTAACCTTTCAGACAGGCATACTGTGCAGGTTTTTAAATCTGTATGCCTGAGACCGTTGCAAAATACTTCCTAAGGCCGTTAGATACTCAAGTGACGTCATTCCCGCGCAGGCGGGAATCCATATTTAATCTTCGCAAGTGATTAATTAAAAATGGTTTTTTAAAATTTAAGCTGGATTCCCGCCTGCGCGGGAATGACGTCAGTAGGGTAATCTAAGCGTTTAAAACTTTTTTGCAAAGGCCTATGCCTGTCTGAATAAAATAAATAAGCAAGCACATCCACATCATGACTTTATCCGACCGCTGGCTGATCCACCGCCACATTGCCCGCCAAACCGACGAGCGGCTGGCCATCGTTACCCGCACCCCGCAGCACATCCTGCTGGTGGGCGCCGATGCCGACGAAAGCCGCAGCCTGCTGGCCGCGCGTTACCCCAAAGCCGCGTTTAGCGAATACGATCCGCGTGCCGATTTTCTGCAAGCTGCGGCGGCCGGGCGTAAAAGCGGGCTGCTGGCCAAGCTGGCCGGAAAAACCGTCGCCCAACACCGGCAAGCGCTGGAAACCCCGCTGCCGCAGGCCTGCTGCGATATGCTGTGGGCGAACCTCAGCCTGATTCTGGCCGAAGAACCGACCCAAGTATTCGACAACTGGGCAAACGCGCTGCAAACCGACGGCCTGCTGTTTTTCACCCATTTCGGCATCGACAGCCTGCAAGACCTGCGCCGCCTGCTCGCCGAACAAGGCATCCGCAGCGAAGCGCCTCGCCTGTTTGATATGCACGACTTGGGCGATATGCTGTTCCACCACGGCTTCTACGACCCGGTGATGGACACCGCCAAGCTGGAACTCGACTACCGCAGCGCCGACGCCTTCTGGCAAGACATGGAAACGCTGGGCTTGTGGGCGAGCCTGCGCTTTGACGACGAAGCCGCCGCCCGCCAAGCGGTGAACACCCTGTTTGCCGAACAGCGCTTAAACCGCATCGTGGTGGAAACCGTGTTCGGCCATGCGGTGAAAAAACTGCAACTGCCGGAAGGCGAAAGCCAAGTACAGTTTTTTGCCAAGCGGCCGGGTTGAGCGGATGGTCAAAACCCGCAACCGCCTTCGTCATACTCGGGCTTGACCCGAGTATCCCCAGCCAGCGGAAACAAAAAGATACTCGGGTCAAGCCCGAGTATGACGCCGTTGAAGCAAGCCGGCGAAATGTTACACAAAATCAGTATCTTATTAAAGTTAAAGCAAACACAAAGGAAACCCACCATGCGCCCCACTCTTTCCCGCCGCACGCTGTTAGCCGCAAGCGCCGCCCTGCTGTTGGCCGCCTGTTCCACCACCGATAAACCCAGCCAACCCACACCTCCGCAAACACAAGCCAAACCGCGCGCCACCATCGGCTTGGCCTTGGGCGGCGGTGCAGCCAAAGGTTTCGCCCACATCGGCGTAATCAAAGTATTGCGCGAAGCCGGTATTCCGGTGAAAGTGGTCACCGGCACCAGCGCCGGCGCCATCGTCGGCAGCCTGTACGCCTCCGGCATGTCGCCCGACCGCCTCGAATTGGAAGCCGAAATCCTCGGCAAAGCCGATTTGGTCGACCTCACCCTCTCCACCAGCGGCTTTATCAAAGGCGAAAAACTGCAAAACTACATCAACAACAAAGTCGGCAACCGCCAATTGCAACAACTGCCGATTAAGTTTGCCGCCGTCGCCACCGATTTCAACACCGGCAAAGCCGTCGCCTTCAATAACGGCAACACCGGCGCCGCAGTACGCGCCTCAGCCAGCATCCCCAACGTATTCCAGCCCACCCTCATCGGCAACCACAAATATGTAGACGGCGGCCTCTCCGCCCCGGTACCCGTTACCGCCGCACGCGGGCAAGGCGCCAACTTCGTGATTGCGGTCGACATCTCCGCCCGCCCGGCCAAGCTCAACGATTCCGGCTTTTTCTCTTATCTCGACCAAAGCCTCAACATCATGAGCGGCCCCGCGCTGGAATACCAATTGCGCCAAGCCAATGTGGTGATCAAACCGGCGGTGCAGCAACTGGGCTCGGTCGGCGGCTTCGACCAAAAAACCGCCGCCATCCGCCTGGGCGAACAAGCCGCCCGCGCCGCCTTACCGGAAATCAAACGCAAGCTGGCGGCTTATCAGTATTGATGGTTTAGATAACACAATGCCTGTCTGAAACCTTTTCAGACAGGCATTTTCAACCCACATTCACCCCATCAAATCAACCTTTCATGTACCGAAACCGATACAACTGTTTTAAAGTTTCGTAGTGCGGGTGTAAATCCTGCCCACATCACTTCTATACAGATTAATGATTGAACTATAATGAAAAACTTAATCTGCATAACACCGGCAGCGGCCAGCCGCTGCTCCGAATAAATACCGTCACCATGCACGGTTTTCTTTTAGTAAAACACATTACCATGCCGTTTATCCGTATTTTGCTGCTGTTTACAGCGCTATCGGCCGCCGTTACCGCACGCGCGGCGCAGACCCAGCATATCGAGGGCAAACTCGATAACGGCTTGGTTTATCATATTTTCAACGTCCCCGCCGCCGGCCAGCGCTTGGCGATGCGGCTGCAAATCGATGCCGGTACCGCCGATGAAAACGCGGGCGAAGAAGGCATTGCCCACATCACCGAGCATCTGGTGTTTCAAAGTTCCACCGCTTACCCCCAAGGCTTGAGCGCCCATTTGAATGCGCAAGGCTGGCAGATGGGGCGGCATTACAACGCGCTCACCGGCTATCATTCCACCCGCTATATGCTTATCCCGCCGCAAGGCACGCGCCAGCTTACGCAAGCTTTGGCGGTTTACCGTCAAATCTTAAGCGCACAACCATTTTCGGCAGACGATTGGGTGCGCGAGCAACAGGTAATCCTCGGC
>ERZ795062.1399-NODE-1399-length-17194-cov-4.950114_pt1 | contig 17194 bp, 16 predicted proteins | sample MGYA00375146_ERZ795062 | MGnify/ENA primary metagenome ERZ795062 (study PRJEB30191, sample SAMN05720281) | activated sludge metagenome | isolation source: Anaerobic digester | place: USA | collected 2015-07-16 ... | reverse complement strand
CTACCTGGACGACGCCGGGCAAGGCGTTCGCGGTGAGCCTGGACTTCACCTACTCTCGGTTGGCCGGTAAGTGGTTCGTGACCCACTGGGCGCGCTGCTGTAGCGGTTGGCGGGGGATGGCCCCGGGCCGGTCGCGGGCCCGGGGTTGTGACGCGCCTGCGGTGGCCTGTTCGCAGACCGTTCAGGGTGAGGCGGTTGTCGTCGGCTGCTGTTTCGGGTGGGTGCGATGGTCACTGATGTTCTGGCGGATGCAGGACCGCGTTGGCGTCCTCGATGCTGGTCGCGAGTTCGCGTTCCCATCTGTGGAACGTAGTCCCGCTCGGTCAGAGCGGTGAGCCGGTCGTCGTCGGTCCAGCACAGGTCACGGTGGTGTCTTGTGGGTTCGACTGCTGGTAGGTCTTATGGTCCAACGACAAGCCGTACCACTGAGGTGACACGGTATCCGCCGACCGTCACCACCAGTGTGGTTTCGGCCGATTGAGCGCTCGTCTGCGGCGTCCAAAGGAGCGACAGTTCCGCGGACTGGCCAGGGCCGAGCTGGCCGTTGCCTGGGGCCAACGTAACCTCCAGATCGCTCACCGCCGGATCGAACTGCGGCGTTACCTGGGAGACATCGAACGTGTCGCCAGTCGTGTTGACGAGCGTGACCGTACCGGGCGCGCGCTGCCCAGCTTTCGCGCTGAGCACGGTCAACGCCGGCACCAGAGCCACGCGCTGCTCAGCCGCCGCGTCGCCGGGGCTGAGGATCACGTCGAGGACCCGCTTGACCAGCGCGCGGAACGTTTCCTCGCGGTAGCCCACGACGAACGCGATCACGAAGAGGACTGCGATTCCGCTCGGCGAGTAGGTCTCTGCGCCTGAGGGGATCGGGCCGCCCGCGACACCTTTGAGGACGAATAATACGATCAGCACCGCTACTGTGCCGGTCAGCATGCCCAGCGCTGGGCGGGCCAGGTGCCAGTAGCCGTACTTCTGTCGGTTCCAATCGTGGGTGTGCATCGCGACGCCGACGATGCTGATAGTGATGCCGCCGAGCCACCCTCCTAATGGCACCCAAAGCGGAACCACTTCTTCCCAACCGACGTGGGGTGCATGCCATACGCCGGAGGTGAACAGCCAAAGGAGCGCCAGCGACGCGAGCATGAGCACGGCCTGGTAACTGAGAACGAACCCAGGCCCGATAGCGTTCAGGACCTTGTTGCTTCCCATCACTACCCCCCGGAGGTCGACGCCTTGAGGCCGATACTCCTCTGAGTTTCCAAGAATGGCAACGTAGCGACGAGAGTCGCGAGAGCTGGCCGCGAAAGCTGCGTTGAACTGCCAGCGCCCCATCACAAACGAACCCTGGTGGCACGTATGCCAGCGGGGGTGGAGAGATCGGCCCCCGCCTCTTCCGGTGTGCTGATGTGCGGTTGTCAGGGTTTGCCGCCCGCGCGGTTGCCGGCTCCTACCTGGCGCTGAGCCCCGGTTCTTGTAAACGGGGGCATGGTGGGCTACGCCAGGGATCACGATCCCGGAAGCAATCGATGCTCTCATGCCCCATGAATAGCCCGCATGGGGTGGCCCCGGGCCTCGCGCGCTGGTTATGGACGGTGTGTGCGTCCGTGGCGGCCGGTAGATTTGGGGGTGTTGTTGACCGTGTGTGCGGCCTGACCAGCCGCTTGCGATTGGAGGATCTTGTGACTGTTGTGCTGGAGAGTAAGTCGTCGGTGGTACTCGCTGTGCCGCAGGTGTTCGTGGGGTCGGCGTTGGCGTGGGTGGAGTCAGCTGCGTTGCGGGAGAGGGTTCCTGGGCGGTTCAGCGGGATTCATCTGCGCTGGGGTGATGGAACGGGTGTGCATCCACCGTTCTATGGGCCATGCTGGGAGCAGTGTGAGGTGTCGGGGCCGGCCTTGACCATGGCGGCGACTGACCGATATCGGCTGATGGTGGCCACGGTGAGGTTGGGGTCGGAGTACGCGGGCATGCCGTCTGGGTGTGTGGATCTGCACCGGCCTGATCTACTGGCCGTGGTGAAGGGCTGGCCGAAGCCGGTGCATGCCGATGCCCGTGTCACGTTCCGGGCGGGGGATGGGCAGGTCCAAGTGTCCACGGCCACGACCACCCACATGCTGACTGCGATGGTCGGGCACGAGTTTCCGCAGATTGGGCGGCTACTGCCTGATGTGACGGTCGGGGATGAGCGTGCTCGGTATGTGCAGTTCAACGCCGGGTTTCTGCGCGACATCGCCGATGCGGCCCGCAAGATCGACCCGGGCGACCCGCTGGTGGATTTGGCGCCGGGGGACCAGGACCGGGCGGTGGTGTTCCGGACCAGGCCGACCGGTGACGACCAGGTCGTCTACCGGGGCCTGCTGATGCCTGTGAAGAACCCGGCATAAGCACCCGGCGGTCCGGGGAGTGGACGTTGTCAGCCTTAACCTCGGCAGCCGGTGCCGTTCCCGCGCTTCGATGACCTTGAAGGTCAGCCGGCTGGACCTGACCGCCGGCTGACCTTCACTTGGCAGACGGTGACCACCGCCGACGGGCACACCGTGCAGGTGCGCCGCGCTGACTGCGGCCTGGCCTGCCGGTATGCGGGAGAGTTCAGACTCACTTCCTGATGAGGAGGTGGCCGCTGCCGGGGCACCCTCTAAGGTCTTTGGTGCTGGTCCTTCTGTGCCACCCGGCATGGGGTGGCACAGAAGGCCGACGGCCCGGTTTGAGGGCCCGGCTGTGTCGGGGCTGGGCGGTAGTTTGGGGTGACCGATGGAGGGCGGGGCTGACCACTTCGCCAAGAGAGATGCGAGGTGTTGTGTTGAGTGTTCGGGTGCGGGTCTGCTGGACGGAGACTGTGTCTTACGAGCAGGAGTTCGAGGTGCCGCGTGGTGTGCAGGTGGATGACTTTGTCTACGAGCATGGGTGGCTTGGGAAGGCCGATTACACGCGGGTAGCGCTGGTGTCTGAGCGTGAGGTGGACGGCTGGCGTGCGGTGTCGGACCCGGTGCAGGAGGTGCGCACCTTCTCGAGCACGCAGGCGGGGCTGCGGGCGATGTCCGGGTGGCCGCTGGGCTAGCAGGTTGAGTTGGTCGCGTTGGAGGCGACCGGGGTGTACTGGAAGCCGGTGTGCTACGCCTTGTAAGGTGCGGTGGACCAGTTGTGGCTGTGCAACCCGCATCATGTGAAGAACGTTCGACACCGGGCCGGTTCAACGACGTTGATGCGCACCTGTGGAGTTTAAGTCCAACAGACTCCACCCTTGCTCCCGCAGGAGACCCGCAGATCAGCGTGCCCTTATGTAGTTAGGTTAGGCGGCCAGCTCGACGTCGTTTATCCAACCCCCTGTGTCAAGATCCAGGTGAGGGTGAGTGCCCGTGAGCGCCAGAACCCACAATTGCCACCCTCACCCAACAGAGTCTTTCCCGAGAACACGCCGAACCTTCGGTCTACTTCCCCGTGGAATAGAGTTTCTGGGTGATTGAGATCAGTAATCTCAGCAAACGCTTCGGCCAGGTACATGCTCTCGATGATGTCTCATGGACGGCAAGTCCAGGTCGAGTCACGGGGCTACTCGGCCCAAACGGTTCAGGCAAGACCACCACCCTTCGCATCCTCCTAGGACTGGTCGCACCCACTTCCGGTAGCGCTAAGGTCGCGAGCCATGACTACTGCGATATCCCGGACCGGGCACGGACTGTGGGAGCAGCCCTTGAATCCAGCGGTTTCAAGTCAGGGCGAACTGCGACCAATCACTTGAGATGGCTGTCAGCGGCCCAGGGCCTTCCCGATTCCAGAGTCCCTGCCGTGGTCGAACTCGTTGGGCTAAGCCACGTTGCGAGGCGCAAGGTAGGGAGTTTCTCTTTGGGAATGCGACAGCGACTAGCTCTTGCGGCTGCCATGCTGGGCGATCCGGCGATCTTGATTCTCGATGAGCCCGCCAACGGTCTGGACCCGGAGGGCATCGCATGGCTCAGGGGGTTTCTACGACACCTCAGCTCGGAGGGGCGGACGGTAGTGATCTCCTCTCACGTGCTTTCCGAGGTCCAGCAGACCGTGGATGACGTGGTCATTGTCGATCGAGGACGGCTCGTTACCTCGGGACCACTCGGAGAACTGCTGGGTTCAGGTGGCCGTGTGCGGCTAGAGACCCCGGAGCCAATTGCTGTTGCTAACGCTCTCCGAAGCCAAGGAGCGACTGTTTCATTCGGAGGCCGCGCGACAGATGGCAGCGGCTCTATGGAGGTCTCAGGAATTGATAGACGGGATGTCGCGCGGATTGCCCTGAGTATCGGCATCCCTCTGTATCAACTGTCTGATGTCCGGCCCGAACTGGAAGAGGCGTTTCTACATTTGACCAACGGATCTGCGGGGCCGCAGCATCCGAATATCACCAACGCCACCATGCCGGATCCGCTGGCGCACCTATCGGGGGGAACTCAGAGTTGAACAGTTGGCGATGCCTTGTAATCTCCGAACAACGCAAGTTCTTGAGTAGTTGGCTTCCGGTTGGGGTCGCGTTCTGCGCAGTAGGGCTTACGACATTGAATGTACTCGCACTGGTGTTCGCTGCGGGCCAGCCGGGTCTCCCCTTACTCACTGATCCTGCGGCAGTAGCGGCAGTGTATGGCTCTGGTGCTCAGGCGTCTGTTGTTGCTCTGGTCATGGGAATCATGGCCATGACGGGGGAATACCGGTCTCAGACCATTACTGCGACCTTCCTCGCGGAGCCCCACCGCGGGAGGGTGGTAGCCGCGAAAATGGCGTTCTTCGGCATCACCGGTTTGATCTTGGGCGCAATCGTCGCACTCGTCATACTGGGACTCGCCGCACCACTAATGGCGATACGCCACGCAGCGGCGATCTCCGCCACCGACGCGGCGGAGATACTACTCGCCGTTCCATTGGCCTATGCGATATATGCGATTCTGGGAGTTGCCTTCGGGGCCTTGGTGCGCCACCAAGTTGCCGCCTTGGTGATAGCACTTTTGTGGGTGCTGATCGTTGAGTCCCTCATCGTGACGTTCCTTCCTGGCGTCGGTCGATGGCTACCCGGCGGGGCACTTGTCAGCATGATGCACGGCACGCCGGAGTCGGCAGGCGACCACCTATCGCCACCGCTTGCAGGTTTGCTGCTGGTCTGCTACGCGTTCGTGTTCGCGGGCGCCGCGACGCGCGCTACGCTGCGAAGGGACATCACGTAGTCTCGGGGGCCTCTTCAATCAATCTGGGGCCCCTGTGCCCGGAGTCGATCTGAGTGTCGCGGAATCCCCCCGATGAGGAGGGAACCAAAGGATGGCATCGTCCCCTAGCAAGAGGGGGCGGGTGGCTGGGACCTCCAATCCAACAGGGTTCCCGCCGCCCCCGCAACATTAACGCGCCGCTCAGTATCAGTTCTGGCAGTCACGAGGGGGACTGGGCCAGCGGCCCTCGCTGCACTCCCAGGAGGGAGGCCTTGGGGAAACTCAAGCCCTGACGATCGCGGTTCCAACGACGATCGGCACAGGCGCTGAGGTGTGCGTCTGCAGTTTTCAATGACGGTGACGGCAAGAAGGTCCTTCGCGCCGGAAACCCTCCGTCCAGACATTGCCCTGTCTGATCCGCGGTATATCGAGGCTTGGCCCGAGATCCAGGTCCGATAGGCAGGCCTCAAGGTATCTGCGCGGCTCTTCGTACCTGCGGTGGGACCGGTACTTTTGCCAACCGGCTCATCCTGATGGGCTCTCCGACAGGCCAACTTCACAGGCAACGCGGCTCTTGATTCGCTTAATGGAGAGGATTTGTACCAAGGGTGGGAATGTCAGAGACCGACGACAGGATGCTCCTAGCCGCTATCAGCACGCGGGTTGGGCGAGAGTGGGACAGGCCGCGGCTAGCCCGAAGGTAGGTTATGCGGTTTGAGTGGGAGCGGTGAAACCCTGCCAGGCGGTCAGGAAGTATCCGTTGTGGGGGACCGCCAAGGGCCTGTGGGGGCGGGCGGGGTGCTGGGCTCCTGCCCGGGTCGGCCGGGGCCTGGACCACCGAGGCAGGCACCGTCAACCGCTTGAAGCCGCACTCCCTCCTGCAGTCGACCAGCCCGGGATCGAAGAACACGGTGACGCCGCCTTTGCGGGTCGGGGCCCCAGTTGTCCGGCGGTGGCTTCGCGGTGTACGCCGACACATCTCTGTCCCACCATCCCCTTTGTGTGTCGATTCTTGGACCGCAGCATTGAATGCATCCCAGTTCCATGCAGGCGCGACATCGCTAAGGGCCACCCTGGCCCTGTTTGGCGCAGGTACACGAACACGTCACCCCAGAAGAAGGAATAACTGCCCGCGCCGAAGGCATGGGTGGTCACCATGTGGGCCGCAGGCATAGGTATTTCCTCGGGCAGGGCAGTTGGGTCAGCGTGGAACGCATCATGGCCGGGACCACTCATATCCAGATACGCGCCTTGCGGCGAGCGGGCGACCGGCCGTGCGTCGTCTTGAGTAGCCAGCGGACGTCGTGCCCGCCCTTCCCATTCACGCCCGCTTCGATCCTTGAGCGGAGCGCCTTCGACCAGCCCGCGCCCAGCGACAAAGTCTGCCAGTGCATCGTGGTGGACATATCGTGATGACCGGGGGTGCCGCACGAACACTGCCGTATGCCCGAGACCCCGGTTCAACTACCGACTACGCTCAAAGGCTGACAGGAGCGCTTCGGATAGCGGAACGCGGCTCCCAGTGCGCAGGATGTTACCCAAGTAGACTTGCGACCCCAACCAGATCAGGCCAAGGGAGGCCGCTACGGTTCCAAGCAGCGCGAGAAGGGCTTCCCCCGTGGAAGCTGATTCGGTCGCGAGCCGGAAAGGCATGAGTATCGGCGTCCAGAATGGTACGAATGAGGCCGGAGCGAGCCACGAGTTCGATGACCAGTCATCGAAGTTGGCTGCAAGGATTACGTAGGCCGGTAAGATGATCAGCATCGGGATGTAGACCAGGGACTGAAAGTCCTCCTGTCTGGAGACGGTTGCTCCAAGCGTCGCGTAGACGAGGCTGTACAGAATGAAACCTTGTACGAACCAAAGAAGCAGCCAGAAACCGTCGATCATGTCTAGCCCTGCAAACGACTGGGCTGCGGGATTGCCCGACTGGGCTGTTCTGAGGGCCAACAGGCCTGACACTGCGACCGCTGTGACTTGGAACAGGCCGACTGCCCCTATTCCGAGGACCTTGCCGGCCAACAGCGCTTGTGCGGGAAGTTTGGACAGCAGGACCTCAGCAATGCGATTCTGCTTTTCCTCGGCGACCCCAGATCCGACAAGAAGGCCAAAGATGAGCAGGGACATCAGCAGCAGGAACGAGGCCGCTAGCGCGGGTAAGGGCTTTCCTGCAGTTGCGTCGCTTGATCGTAGGTCCTTGACAGTCGTCACTACCGGGTCTATCAGTAGTTCCAGGTCCGGTTCCGCGACGCCGACCCGTGTGGCGATGCCCTGCCGGGCAGTGGCATCCACAGCGTCTGCGATGGCTGTGATAAGCGCGGGAGCCACTGGTCCGGCGATGACGATGTCCTGCCCATCGACGACTGCTGCTTGCGCCAAGCCCTCCAGCAGGAGACCAGGCACGTCCCTAGGCGGTGCGCTCATCGTCGACAGCGTAAGCCCGTAGAGTGCCGCGGATGTCTGGAGTTCCGTTTCGAGCGTGGAGGGGGAATCGTTTGCCACCACCACGGAGAACTGGTCGGTGTCGCTAGTCAGCGACCCGACCGCATGGGCGCCTCCTATGATCGAGACAACGGTCAGGGCCAGGATTGCCCAGAACACCCGGCTGCGAACACGTTCCAAAATCTCTCGACTGGCCACGATCGCCGTGCACCTGGCTGCGAACAGCATCTATGACTCCCCGTTAGGCCCCACGACGCTGTGGAAGAGGTCACTCAGGGAAGGTGGCTCGACCCGAATTCTGGTGACGTTTCCAAGCCGCAGGGCTGACTCTAGGACCGCATGGACTGATGTCTGACTGGTGATCAGTTGGTGTGGCTGCTCACCCAGGACGGTACGGGCTCCGGCAAGCGGGATAGTGAAGGGGCGGTCATCGATCCAGACCTCCACGCGCCGGATTCCAGCCTCGGTTCGAAGGTCTTCGAGCGCACCGCTGAGTGCGATCTTGCCGTGGCTGAGGATGGCGATGTCGGCGCAGAGGCTTTCCACAAGGTCCAGCTGGTGGGAAGAGAAGATGATAGTCGCGCCCTGCTGAGCGGCTTCCCGGATCGCTCCTCCCATTTCGGTGACCCCGACCGGATCCAAACCCGAGAAGGGTTCGTCGAGGATTAGCACGTTGGGTCTGTGAATCAGGGCGACGGCAAGTTGCACGCGCTGTTGGTTGCCGTGGGAGAGTTGCTCGACCTTGGCGGTTGCGTAGGCCCGAAGGCCGAGTAGCTCGAGCCATCCCCACGCGGCCTGCCGACTGTGCTTTCTCCCGAGTCCGGCGACCCGTCCGAAGTAGATCAGCTGCGACAGGACCTGCATACGCGGGTAAAGGCCCCGCTCTTCGGGCATATATCCAAATGCGCGGCGACTGTGCGAATCGATTGGCCGCCCACCATACCGGACTGTGCCCGCATCGGGGCGAGCGAGACCCAAGATCGTGCGCATAGTAGTCGTCTTGCCAGCGCCATTGCAGCCCAGGAAGCCTAAGATCCGTCCTGGCTGCGCTTGGATATCGACTCCACGCAGAACCTGCACGTTACCGAAGCTCTTCCGTAGACCGACCACTTCGAGAGACTGCCCGCCGGCCAAGTCGCTCCCACCCCTCGTCTAACAAATCATTGCAGTCGAACACTGCAACCACCGAAAAGCGCCTACTCCGCTTCGCCAGTTACCGCCATGGTAGTGTTTGCCAACGTCGATTCGAGATTATGGTGGGTCGGCAGATTGGGTGGTGACGGATGTCCTACGGTATGTTGCTTGCGGTGCCGCCCAAGTGGATTTCATGTTCCACCTCTCATATGGGCGCTGCTACCGTGGGCGTCCAGTGCACCTTCCCATCCGGCATGCCCAGCGGCGGAAAAGCCCACGCCAGCGGCGCTAGTGGCCCTGGAAGAGGTGCCTTCGCCCTTCGAGGGTAGGGGCGTTCTGGTTCCATTGCATAACGGAGGAGAGGGGGTGTTACTGTGGACAACCAGTTGAAGATCGAGGAGATCGAGAGTCTGGAAGCACCGGGTTGGCAAAATAATCCGTGGTTCTGGGCGACGATCATCATCATCGGTGGTGTCGCGTATCTGACCTGATCTGTTTGGGTTTGACTTCTTCATTTCGCCCGGTGGCTTGCCGTGCCTTGGGTCCCGGCAAGCCACCGGCGATGCGGATTCTCGTTTATTGGCTTAGGTTAAGGTGCTTGATCCTCCTCGTGCGCGTCCTGATCTGCTCATGGCGCCGGCTTACGACGGCCAGGTCATCGTTTCTGTCGGTGAGTCCGGTCGACGTGTCAGGCTGAGCCAGCCCAGCGCGTGGCTGCTCCGGGGGTGTGACGGAACGCGAAGTATCACGGAATTGGCGGCGGCTGGCACGGCTACGAGCCCCGAGGATGTCGCATGGGCTGTGGAACGTTTCGCCCAACTTGGGCTATTGCTTGATCCGGCTGTGCCGCCGGTTGCGGACACGGTCGAGCGGTTGGCATCCGGACGGTTGCGGTTCCATCCACCCTCGACATTGACGTTCGCGGTGGTCGACTCCGAGCGGCTGGGACAGGTCCTGGCTCGGCCGAGCCGCTGGGTGATGGTGCCTGGTGTTCAGGCCGTGATCTGGACGATGAGCCTCTTGGGCATAGCGGTCGTTCTTACCACCGCAGCTGACTGGGGGAGGGATTTCAGTCAGCCAGTGGCTCTTGTTTCGGCAGTAGCCGCAGGTGGAATCCTCGTGTGTGTCACGATCCTCCATGAACTCGCGCACGCAGGTTCCCTTGCAGTCCGCGACGGCACGGTTGGTCGGATGGGTGTCATGCTGTTCTATGGCACCCCCGCGCTGTTCTGCGACGTCACAGATGCCTGGCGTCTGGCCCCGCATGATCGGGTGAGGGTGGCTCTGGCCGGGGTGCGCACGCACCTCCTCGCGGCCGCGCTGGCGGCGATCGTGGCGGTCCTTGTCCAGGGTGGACCTATCCACGAGGTTGCCTTCCTGATCGCCGCTGGCGGCGCCTGGATGGCTGTAGTGAACCTGTTTCCGCTGGTCAAGCTCGATGGGTATATCGCCCTCATGGGATGGCTAGATACCCCTCATCTGCGCTCTCGATCGATCGCGGAGGCGCGCGACGCCTTCCGGTATGTCGTATTCGGCGGAGAGCGGCCGGCTGCGGTGGGTAGTTCTCGGGTTCTGTTTGGGGCGGCCTCGGCGATCGCTGGGCCTGCATTAGTGCTAATTGTCCTGCTGCACTACCAGTCGGTGGTCCTGTCAGTGGCGAGCCGCCCGGGTGCGGTCCTCCTCGGGGTGATCTACGTAGGATTCGTTGTGTTCATTATTCGAGGGCTTGCCAGAGCTGCTCGGTCTGCGCGAGCCGCCGGCGCTTCGCGCGGCCGTGTCGCGCTGCCAGCGCTTGCCCTGGCAGCAGCCGCGTACGTCGCCGCGTTTGTCGTAGAGGTCCCTAGCCAGCAGCGGTCGGTCTTTTTCGGCTGGGAAGGCGAGACGTACGTGACCGCGCCCCCCGGGGCGATCCTGCAGGTTGGCCAGCCGCTACGCATGCGGGCTGCCGGGGTACTCCTTCGCCCCGAATTGGGCACCGGGGTCGTGTGCTCTCCCCCAACCCTGATGCCGGTCCGGGTCGATGCCGGGAGCAACGTCCTGCTGCCGTTCGTTGCCACGCGGGTACAGCCCGCTGCTCGCGTGTGCGGAGCATCCCACGACCACACGGAGGGGCTGGCCGAATTCGAAAGCGCACCGAAGAGCGTAGTTCAGTGGGCGTACAGTTCAATTGCTGGAAATGGCGCAACGCTATGGGGAGAATGATTTGATCATGAACAGCGAGGCGGGTGTTGACCCGCAGGTGTTGCAGCGCATCCCAGCTTGGATCGTGGGCGTCTCGCTCCCCTTCGAGGAACGTGTGATCGTCACGGAGTGCGCCGATTCGATCGACTGGCTGGCCCAGAGCAACGTCCTGGTGGATGCGTCCACGTTTGTGGTCTGCGCCCTCCCGCGCCGCGTGAAGGTGCGGCTGCCCGACTCGGTGGGGACGTGGGTGCGGGCCTACGGATCCACCAGCGTCCCTGGCGATGAACTCATCCTAAGTCGTGACCATGGAGTTGAGACCATCGACTACACCAGTTCTAGGTATCTGACCGCAGCTGGCCCGACTGCTGTTCGCGTCACGTCCGTCGAGGATGCGCTGGAACTAGTTTTAGACGTCCAGGCGACCCTTCGCTCGGGGCAGTTGCCCGTGGCACTGACAAGTCCGATGGTCGAGCTCGCCGACCAGTGTGCCATCGCGGGAAGCACGAGCTGCCCAGGTCGGAAACTAGCCCGCCTACACGTCGATGGCGGAGGCGCAGTCCGATCTGCGCCTGGCGGTGCCGTTCTGGGCGTTGTTGGTGATGACTCAGATGGCATCCTCGAAGGAGCGCGTTCTTACGAGGGAGATCCTTGCCTGGAGGAGGCTCTCGCGGCGGCACTCAGTGATCTTCCCCGCCTCCAGATGCGGATGTTCCTTGCTGGCCTCAATGCTGTCAGGGTGCTTGGGAGCCGCACTTCCACTGCCTGGCGTGTCGTCGGCTGGGGAACTAGTTCTGGCCACCCGATATGCAACCACGCCGGCCAGATGATTCTGACGAACGAGACCGACTACGTCTTCTACGAGGACTCAAGCCGACGGGCGTTCCGCCTTAACCCCACGACCGCCGGGACGGTCCAGGCTGTGCTGTCAGCTCACTCTGATGAGGAAGCCGTCCTTCTCTGCCGGGAGGCCACGGGCCGTCATGACTTCGGCACCAAGTCGGTCGGCGCGCTGGAGGGTGAGTTCCTCCGCCGTGGTGTCCACCTCGAGCGATGCGCGTCGTGACTCTAGCCAAGACACCTAGGGCTACGGGACGTGGTGACAATGTCGTGAGGCGACCGCTCTGGGAGTTCCTGATTCCGCCGAGCCAGTTCGGAGATCCAGACAGGACGGGCGTCTCCGCGCGAGGCGTGCGTGTCCGAATGGCGTCAGGACGCGAATTGCTTTGTGGTACGAGCGGGCTGTGGAACGTCAGTTTCGGGTACGGCCATCCAGCCGTGACCTCTGCCATCGCCGACGAACTTCAGAGGGCCTCATACTTTGGACTCTTCCGGGGTAGCAACGTCATGGCAGAACGTGCAGCAGATGAGCTCATCCGCGTATGCGGTCCCGCGTATTACGAACGGGTCCTGTTCGCCACGTCCGGTAGTGCGGCCAACGATTTGGTGATGAAGGTAGCCCGAACCGTCTCCCGTCTTCGGGGTGATGGATCCAGGAATCTGGTAGTCGGTCTGCGGGGCAGTTACCACGGTCAGACCTACGGGGCGCTGTCGATGTCAGGTCAAGACCTTGGCCAGATGGCTGCGGGTGCGGACCGCCGGTACGTGCGCCACGTCGACCCATTCGATGGCGGAACCCAGCTCCAGCAGCTCTGCGAGGTTGAAGGCGATCGGATTAGCGTGCTGATACTTGAGCCTGTCCTCGGAACCGGGGCGCAGACCGTTCCTCCTGATTTCATTGCGTTGGTCGGCCAGCTGGCGGACCATTACCAGTTCCAGGTCGCTGCCGATGAAGTGGCCACCGGACTGTTTCGGACTGGTCCGTTCCGGGCGAGTACGAACTGGGCACGCCAACCGGATTTCGTCCTCCTATCCAAGGCCCTCACGAACGGAACGTGTGCGGCGTCGGCCATCGTCGCCTCGAAGGGGGTCGCTGAGATCTTCGACCTTCACGACGCAGAACTTCTCCATGGAGAGACCCAAGCTGGAACATCTGTCTCGGCCGCAGCGATGCTGGCGACGTTGGAAGTTGCCCAGGCGGTGGCTGAATCAGGGAACCCAGCTCGCGTATCAGCCGCCTTGGACGCGCGCCTCCGCACACTTCAGCGAGACTCGGGCCTCCCACTTGTCCTGTCCGGACTGGGGTGCTTCCGCGGCGTATCCGTTGCGCAGGGCGCCGGAATTCGCGTCACGCCGGATCAGGTCACGGACCTCGTCTGCGGCGTCCGTCAGGCCGGGGGGCTGATCCAGCCCGCTCCAGCTGGCTTTCAACTGGTTCCCTCCTTGACCTACGAGTCAGGTGATTTAGAGCAACTCTTGGACTCCGTCGCAGAGGCGATGCACGCATGGCAATCGGATCTGATCCGATGAACAGCGGTGGGGAGCGCCCCGCCAGGTGGACGGGCGCCACCTCTTGGTGGGGGGGTGTTGGGGCACTTGAGGAAGGCCTGCCGCGCACTACCCCTGGAGGCCGGGTCAGAATCGTTGTTGACATAGGTTTTGCATCCTCTAATAAGGGCGGTGCATTCCTGCGTCGCTTGCTGACCGAGCCGACCATCGCCGGGTCCGAAGTTGACCTCATCGAACACGAGCCACGCCGAACCACGCTGGAGAACATCGCGACGACCCACGCCGAATGGCAGAAGCGACCCACGGACATGGTCGTGATCGTCGGCGGTGGCTCAACGCTGGACTTCGGGATGCTCTGCACGCTGTCTTCAGACCTAATCGCTGTGGTGACTCGGGCGCGTGGTCGCTCAGGGCTCATCGTCTTGCCGCCGCCGCTATCGATCAGCGGCCTGGCGGTCCGAGTCGCGATCCCGACCACCGTGGGAACCGGTGCCGAAGTGAGCGCCGCAGCCTGTGCGGACCGTGCTGGAGAAAAGATGCTGGTCGTGGGTGACTGGCTCCGGCCGGATATTGCCATCTGCGATCCCGAGGCCACGGAGGGGCTCAGTGTCCAGGCCCTGCGTTATGCTGCGGTTGAGATCCTGGCCCGACTCGTGGTTCCATACACGACTAGCAGGCCAGAGAACGCACATTCGATTGCCCTTGACCTGAGTGATGAGATTCTTATCGCTAATACCCGAGCGCTCCTCAGGCTGAGCCGGAAGCTTGTCGATGGGGCACCTTTCTCAACACGTGATCGGATCGCCCTCAGCGCTGCTGGCGCACACAGCCACGCCGGTTGGGGCCATCTAGGCAGGATGCCGAACTCCAGCCCGGTCTGGTTCGTTGGTACGGAACTGTCTCGGCGTCTGTCCATAACCAAAGCCCACGCCACGGCCATCCTGTTGCCGGCATGGGAGGCCACTGTAAACAGGGGAGGGCGCGAGTGGGGCGACCCCGCTCGCTTGCGCAGACTGGGCGCCATGGCCCTGGCTGAAAACTACGGATGGAGCGGCCGGAAAAGCGCCCGTTGGGTCGGGGACCTAGTCGCCGCTCTAATCCCCGACATGGGCGGCCTGAGCGTCAGCCCGGGCCGTCACGGCATGGTCGCGGCCGAGGTCGCTGACGAATCGGCCCGTCGATGGGGGCGAAGCCTGCCTGCGCTGGGCTCGATGCCGACCGCCAGCATCGAGGCGCTCGTCGCTGAGTCCCTCGCCACAACGGACTAGCGAGGAAGGCTGCTCGATGCTGGATTTGGGGGAAACCCTGCAACCATCCTCCGGTGTAGTACGGAGATTCTCGATAGCGCCTCCATGGGATTCCCCCCTATGGAATGCCCTGGCCGATATTGGGCTGTCGGAAGCGAGCGAAGAATGCGGTCGTGAAGACGACACCTTCGTCTACGTGGGAGCGTACGGTTGGACTCGGCATAGTACGCTGACCCGCTGCTGCGGGGAGTCGGTCGAGCGGTACAGCCTGATTCAGCCCCAGACCGACCCGTTGGTCATCCATCGAGGAACTTCCGGCCTCGGCAACGAGTTGGTTGAGGCCTGCTTGCTGGCCCCCGGCGGCGAGTCTGTCTCCACCGACCTCGCTTATGTCGTCGAGCCGAGTAGCGGGGAAAGTCCGGAAGTCGCGCAGTGGGATTCTATGGACCCTGCTTGGCCGAGACGCACCGTCCCGGTCTGGCTGCTCACGGATCCCCCGTCCGACACTACTTGGATCGACGCATCCCCTTCGGCAACTGCGGCAGGTCCCTCACAGACTTCTGCAGCCCGCTCGGCACTCTTGGAGTCTATCGAACGCGACGCAATCCAGTGCTTTTGGGCGCTTAGGCCAGCCCTCACCTTCTACGACTCGATCCTCTTGACTTCGCATCTTGACGCGATCCCGAAACGCAACTTGGCCGATGTGCAGGACTACCTGCAGGCTCATGCTCTTGAGGCACGCACGCTGCTCGCCCCCACCGATGTGCACGGGATTCATATTGGCGTCACTTTCGTTGACGGAGAGTACGCCGGGAACCCGATTCTCTCCATGGGTGGCCGTGCGAGCGACTCTCCCGTAGAGTGCGTTGAGGCCTCGTTACGAGAGGCCCTGCAGGTCCATGTAGCCATGAGAACGCAAGTAGACCACCACCCGGAATCTAGGCGCATCGGACCCATTCGAGACGACATCACGCGAAGTTGGTACTGCATGTCTCCCGCCGCGAGGGATCATTACCGCGGTTGGCTCGCCCGCGCCTCTCAGCAAATTCTCCCTAACGATGACATAGCCCAGGAAGACGTGACCTTCACCGACCTAGTTAGTCACATGCGTCATGCTGGTCTTCGACCGCTGCTGGCAGACCTGACCCCCCGCCTCCCCACCGCCGTGCAATCACTGGGCTGGCATTCGTTGCGAGCGCTCGTCCTTGGCCACCAGCCGTATCGGATGGACGAAACCCGTCAATGGACGTGGTCCTCCGGCCGTCTGGCAAAATGGCGTGCCAGACTGTCGGACTCAGAAGAAGTGCCGCTGTCCCGTGTCCCGCCCCACCCCCTCATCTAGTCGGACCAGAGAAAAGAGGGGGTCGCCTCACAGCCTGACCCACAAATCGGCTTGACGTCCTCAACGGAGGAACTACCCATGGCGCAACCGGCAGTGTCTGTCATCCTTCCTGTCCGAAACGGATCAGACTACCTCGCAGCCGCACTCGCAAGTTTGACTAACCAGACGATGCCCGACTTTGAGGTCGTGGTCGTTGATACGGCATCAACGGACCGATCGGTCGAGATCGTGCGGACGATGCAGCAAAACGACGACCGCATCCGACTCATCAAGGCTCCCTCATCTCTCGTTGCCCCGGCTGCACGGAACTTGGGATTGGCGCATGCCAAGGGCGCGTTCATCGCCACGCTCGACCAAGACGACGTGCTCCTCGCGGACAGCCTCCGCCAGCAGCTCAACTGCTTACAAGGAGAAGAGGATCTGGCCGCCGTTGGCGGGAGAATCGAGGAGATAGACGCCGATGGAAGGTCGATCCTTGCCGCCAATCAGATCCAACAACCTGAGAGCCCCGAAACTGTTCGCTGGGTGCTGCCCTTCTGGTGCCCCTCTACAACCTCCGCAAACATGTATCGAGCCGCAGCGCTCAACACCTTTGACGGCTTTGACGAGAGGTATCCCCTGTGCGACGACTACGCGCTTCTATCGCGGATGACGAAAGCCGGTGGTGTTCGAGTGCTTCCTTCGATCCTTGTGCAGTACCGTCGTCACGACGCTCAAACCAGCATCGTTCGGAGAAGGCGGCAAGCCGTCGATGTGGTTAACCTCGCGAGGCTGATCGTCTCTGAGAGACTCGGGTACGAGCCCCCTTTTGAACATCTCGGGGCCGCGATCGCCCCCTCTGCGGCCCAGTTCATCGAGCATCTTGCTGGCGCTAAGCTCCTATGCCGACAATTAATGGAATCGCAAGCCACCCGAAGGACCCGAGAAGAGGATCGCCTGTGGATCGAGGCGGACCACGGCCATCGCTTGGACGCTATCGAAGACGCGCTGCGCGTGCTGAGTCAACGCGAACTGCTGGTGAGGATGGACCGGAACCAAGATCCCGAAATAACACTGGAGGGAGGGCCGGTATAGGAAAGCCCCGCACGGGGTGGTCAGCGTCCTTTGTCTTTCCGGCTCCTTTGTTTGGTCATTGTCAGATTCCGTGGGTTGTTTGTTTACACCCCGGTTCGTGACCGCCGGGCGGGCCTCGAGTAGGCGAGGTGCTTGTGCGGGTCTATTGCCGCTCGGGTGGCCCACGGCCTGGGGCCTATCTCGAACCGGTCGATCGCGGTGCCCGGCTTGCCGGGCACACCTGCCGGTCCGAGGTGGCGCGCAGCGCCACCGGCCCTGCCCGACGG
>ERZ795062.1397-NODE-1397-length-17197-cov-9.485183_pt1 | contig 17197 bp, 12 predicted proteins | sample MGYA00375146_ERZ795062 | MGnify/ENA primary metagenome ERZ795062 (study PRJEB30191, sample SAMN05720281) | activated sludge metagenome | isolation source: Anaerobic digester | place: USA | collected 2015-07-16 ... | reverse complement strand
CTCGCCGCTGAGGGCACACCGGCCCGGGTGACCGCCGAGGAGATCGGCGGCACCGGCCTGCGGGTGCTGCTGCTCGGTCGCGGCACCGTGGCCGTCACCGAGCAGACGGCGCCCGGCGAGGTCACCGCCGTGGCCCTGGTTGTGCTCGAGCAGCGGGTACGACCCGACGCCCAGGACACCCTCGCGTTCTTCGCCGAGCAAGACGTCGCCGTCAAGGTGATCTCCGGCGACAACGCCCGCTCGGTCGGAGCGGTGACCAGCGGCCTCGGTCTGGTCGGGGGGTCCGACGCCCTCGATGCCCGGACCCTCGCCGCGGACCCATACGTCGATGCCGGTGGGGCGCCGACCGAGCAGTTCACCGACGCCGTCGCACGGCATACCGTGTTCGGCCGGGTGACCCCCGACCAGAAGCGCAGCATGGTCGACGCCCTCAAGGCGCGAGGTCACACGGTCGCCATGACCGGCGACGGCGTCAACGATGTGCTCGCGCTCAAACAGGCCGATATCGGGGTCTCGATGGGATCCGGGTCGCCGGCCACTCGCGCGGTGGCCCAGATCGTGTTGCTGGACAACCGGTTTGCCACCCTCCCGCACGTCGTCGCCGAAGGCCGCCGAGTCATCGGCAATATCGAACGGGTCGCCAATCTCTTCCTCACCAAGACCGTCTACTCCGTGCTGCTGGCCCTCGTGGTCGGGTTGTGGCAGCTGCCCTTCCCGCTGCAGCCGATCCACGTGACGATCACGGGCTGGTTCACCATCGGCGTGCCGGCGTTCTTGCTGTCACTCGCGCCCAATCACGAACGCGCCCAACCGGGTTTCGCCCGTCGGGTGCTGACGTTGGCGGTGCCGTCGGGGGTCATCGTCGCGGTGGCGACGTTCACGAGCTACCTGATGGCTCGGGCCGCGGCGCTGCCGCCCGGGATATCCGGTCAGGCCGCCGTGCCGGAAGAGATCCGCACGCGGATAGCTACCGCGACCCTGGCCACCCTCATCGTTGCCGCGACCTGGGTGCTCGCCGTCGTCGCGCGGCCCTACGAGTGGTGGAAGGTGGGTCTGATCGCCCTCTCGGCCGCGGCATACCTGCTCATCTTCAGTTGGCCCGCCGTCGCACGTCTGGTCCTCCTCGATGCAGGCGATGCGGCGATGATGACCCGCGCCGTGCTCATCGGGGTCGTGGCAGCTGTCTTTGTCGAGATCGGCTGGTGGGTGCAACAGCGCCGCAGCGCCAATCCGCGTCGGTTCTGGGCGACGGTCGACTGACCGATTCGCTCAGAACAACGCACTCATCAGGGAGCGCCGGGCCGCCGCGACCCGGGGGTCAGCGGTGCCGACGACCTCGAAGAGCCCGAGCAGGTGCTGACGGGCCTGGTTGCGCTGGTCGCCGGAGGTCGCCCGCACGGTGTCGACCAATCGCGCGAAGGCGTCTTCGACATGTCCGCCGAGGACGTCCAGATCTGCGACGAGCAGCTGGGCGGGCACATCGAGCGGGTCTGTGGCAGCGGCTGCCCGCGCAACCGCGAGATCGGCCCCCTCAGTGCGTTGGAGCAGACGGACCTGGGCCAGTCCCAGCCTCGCGTCGGGATCGCCCGGTTGCTCGGCCAACGCCTGCTCGTATGCCGTGACGGCCGCATCCAGGTCACCGCGCTCGATCGCGTCGTAGGCCACCTGGTGATAGGCGGGTAATTCCTCGACCTCGTCGGCAGCGGCCGGCGCAGCGTCGGGCACCGGAGTCTGCCCGGTCACGCCGTATTGCGCTGCGAGCTTGAGCAACTCGTCGATCCACGGCTGGATCTCCGAGGGCGGCAGCACCCCGACGAACAACGGCACCGGTTGGCCCTGAACCAGGCCGAGGACGCTGGGGACCGACTGGATCTGGAAGGCGCGCAGCAACCCGGGGTTGGCGTCGACATCGATCGAGGCCACCTGGAAGCGGCCACCGTTCGTGCGGGCCAGCTCGCCCAGGACACCCACGAAGGACGCCGACTCGGGTGCGCGCCCGGACCAGAGGACGACCACCAGCGGCCAGCGCATCGAGGCGGCGGCCACGTCCTGGAAGGTCGCGTCAGTAGCCGTGACAACGAGTCCTCCACCGTCTCCAGGATGCGTTCCCGGAGCACCCGCGGCCCCGCCAGCGGCGGCTCCTCCCGGGCGGGGCGCCGGTCGCTTCAACGCGGACAAGTCAACGGCGCCGCGCAAGGCAGCAGCGGTGAATCGAGGCTCGCTCATGGCCGACATTCTTTCAGTCAGCTGCCGCTGGCCCCGACCAACTGGTCTGCAGCGGCGAGCAGGGTGACCTTGCCCGACTCCGGGACGTACCAGACGAGGAACTCGGCCGAGGTGAGCACGGCCTTCTTGTCGATGAGGGTCTTGCCCGAGAGGATCGTGAACTCACGCGACGGGGTCAGCGCATTGGTCGTCGTCTCGGTGAGCGTGTCGGCACGGTCGAGGATGCCGAAGACCAATGCCCCCCGCCCGGCGGCCAACCGCAGTGCCGCCGGCGTCGTGACCACGGTGTGCGCCTGGGTCAGTGATCCGGACCGGCTGAGCGTCGACGCCTGCGCACGCGCACCCTTGAGCAGTTCTGCCGAGAAGGCGTCGTCGGCCAGTCGGGCGTCGGCGGGCGGCCGGGGGAAGGCGACCGACGCGGCATACGCGCTGGCCACATCCGGCACCGTCATCGCCAGACCGACCCCGTCATTGCCGGGCAGAGATCCGGCAGCCACGGGTGGGAACTGCACGGTCGGCGCCCCCGGCAGGACAGTTGCCTGGGAGACGATCCGGTAGCCGGCCGCAGCGTCGGCCGCCTGCACGAGGAGCAGCACCGGCGAATTGGTCTGGGCCGACTGCGCCGTTGCGACGATGCTGCGCGGGTAGGCCTGCCCCTGCGAGATCGCGAGGATCGCGACGGTCTCGGGCTTGAGAGCGAGGTCGGCCTTCTGCTCGGCAGTCATGGCCGGCGCGAGTGCCACCCTGGCCTTGGCAGCGTCCAGTGCCCGGCCGCTCAGTACCGCCTCCCGGGCCGCTGCACCGTCGGCGCCCGTGGCGAGCACCGCGCCGGAATACTGGGTCACCAACCCTGAGACGATGGTCGAGGCCTGGGCCGTCGTCTCGGCCGATCCCGGAGTCGCCGCGGGAGCGGATGTCGTCGCGCTGGGAGAACTCGGCGAACCCGCCGTGGCCGTGGTCGAGGCGGAGGCAGAGGGCGATGCCGTTGCGGTCGAGGTCGCGCTGCCGGACATGCTCGCGCTCTCGGGATCGTAGACCGGCATACCGGACCCACACCGGGCGACTCCGACGAGCACGACAAAGCTCGCGACGATCGCGGCAATCGGCCTCCAACGCTCCTGCATGAACAGCTTCACAACGATTCCCTCACCTCAGGCAAGGAATCAGGGTAGCCACAGCGACACCCCGCGCCGCAAATCGAGGCGCCGGTCAGAAGCGGGCCGGCTCGCGGTAGACGCCCCACTCGGCGCGCAGCGCATTGCAGATCTCGCCCAGGGTGGCCTCGGCCCGGACTGCATCGAGCATCGCCGGGATCATGTTGGCCTCGGTGCGTGCGACCTGGACCATGGTGTCCAACGCGGCAGTAACCCGGCCTTCGTCGCGAGCCCGTTTGCGCTGGGTGAGCGCAGCAATCTGGTCGGTCTCGACCTCGTGACTGACCCGGAGGATCTCCAGGTCGGTGCTGATCGACTCGGTGAGGCAGTTGACCCCGACGACGCGCTTGTCGCCCTTCTCCAACGCGAGTTGGTAGGTGAAGGCCGCGTCGGCGATCTCGCCGGAGAACCACCCCTCCTCGATGCCGCGCAGGATGCCGGAGGTCATCGGCCCGATGGGGTGCTCGATCTGACCGGACGGGCCAGGCCGCCGGCCGACGACGCCGAGGTCCTTGATCCGCTGGAAGATCGCCTCGGCCTCAGCCTCGATCCGGTCGGTGAATGCCTCGACGTACCACGACCCACCGAGCGGGTCGGCGACGTTGACGACGCCGGTCTCCTCCATGATGACCTGCTGGGTGCGCAATGCGATCTCGGCAGCCTGCTCGGTCGGCAGCGCCAGCGTCTCGTCAAGAGCGTTGGTGTGCAACGAGTTTGTGCCGCCTAGCACCGCGGCCAACGCCTCGACGGCCGTGCGCACGACGTTGTTGTAGGGCTGCTGCGCGGTGAGCGACACCCCCGCGGTCTGGGTGTGGAAGCGCAGCCACTGGGCCTTGTCGGTCTTTGCGCCGTAGACATCGCGCATCCAGCGCGCCCAGATCCGCCGGGCCGCGCGGAACTTGGCGATCTCCTCGAAGAAGTCGACATGCGCGTCGAAGAAGAAGGACAGTCCTGGCGCGAACGCCTCGATGTCCAGGCCGCGGGACAGTCCGAGCTCGACATAGCCAAAGCCATCGGCGAGGGTGAAGGCCAGCTCCTGGGCAGCCGTCGCCCCGGCCTCCCGGATGTGATAGCCCGAGACCGACAACGGCTTGTATGCCGGGATCTTGTCGGTGCAGAACTCCATGAGGTCACCGATGAGACGCAGGTGCGGCTCGGGATCGAAGAGCCACTCCTTCTGCGCGATGTACTCCTTGAAGATGTCGGTCTGCAACGTGCCGTTGAGCACGCCGATGTCGACGCCCTGCCGCTCAGCGGCCACGAGGTACATGCAGAAGACCGGCACCGCGGGCCCCGAGATCGTCATCGACGTCGTGACGTCACCGAGCGGGATGTCTGAGAAGAGCGTCTCCATATCGGCCGCCGAGTCGATGGCGACGCCGCAATGCCCGACCTCACCGATCGCATGCGAGTCGTCCGAATCGCGCCCCATGAGGGTCGGCATGTCGAAGGCGACCGACAGCCCGCCGCCGCCGCGCGCGAGGATCATCTTGTAGCGCTCGTTGGTCTGCACCGCGTTGCCGAACCCGGCGAACTGCCGGATCGTCCAGGTGCGCCCGCGGTAGCCGGTCGGGTAGAGCCCGCGGGTGAAGGGGAACTCCCCTGGCCAGCCGATCCGCTCCATGCGCTCGCGCTCGGCGTCCGTTTCAGGCTCCGGTATGCCGTGCAGTCCAGGCCCGTAGACCGGCTCGACCGGCATACCGGACAAGCTCGTGAAGTCGGCATCGCGGACCTGACCGCGAGTCATCGCCGCGTCGAACCGAGCCTGCCAGCGTGCCGCACCCGAGGTCTGTTCCATGAGCGAAATCTACCGGGGCTGCGAGTCAATTACTAGGACATCCTAGCAATTGAGGACGTCTCCCCACGCGAGTGAGGCTCCCGAGGGCTCACTCGTCGAGGAAGTCGCCGCGAGCGAGCCGCACCTTGCGCAGCAGGACGAACAGCTGGTCCTGCTCGACGCGAGTGAGCATGGATAGACCGAAACCCGCGGCCTCCAGGTCGGCGGTCGCGGCCTCCATGACCGCGATGCCGGAGGCGGTGATCGCAGCGAGTGCCCCTCGACCGTCGCGCGGATTCGGCAGCCGCTCCACGAATCCCGAATCTGCCAGTCGGCGAACGATATTGGTGACCGAAGTCGGATGCACCATGAGCCGCGCACCCATCGTCGACAGCGGCAACCGTCCCGAAGTGGTGAAAGCGAGCAACACCAGAGCCTCATATCGAGCGAAGGTCAGCCCCTGGCGGCCCACGATCGCGTCGAAATCGGCCAACAGCGCCTGCTGCACCCGCATCACCGACGTTGCCGCCGCCATGGCAGGCACCGAGGAGGCCGCCGGCCAGCGCTGCCGCCACAGGGCCCCAGCCCGGCGAATCGGATCGAACGTCAAAGGAGAGCTGGCCACGGTCGGAGACTACTCATCGGGTCGACCAACCCCCGGAGGGACATCGATGTGCCCCCTGCCGGATGGTGGCGATGCGCCAGGAGACCGAAAAGACGGGCCCCAGTGACTATCGACCGGCGGCGATCCACGTGGCCCGGCCGCTGTCGAGGGCCAGGACGTGATCGGCGACGGCCGCAGCCTCGGGATCGTGGGTCGCCATGACGACCGTGCGCCCGGCCGCGACCCGCTCGCGCAGCAGCCGCAGGACGACCTCGCGGTTACCGTGGTCCAGCTCCGAGGTCGGCTCGTCGGCCAGCACCAGGTCAGGGTCGAGGGCCAACACGCGCGCGACTGCCACCCGCTGCTGCTGACCTCCGGAGAGTTCCTCGACGAGATGGCCGCCCGACTCCCCCAGCCCCACCGCATCCAGCGCCGCTTCGGTCCGGGTCCACGCATCGGCGCGCGGCGCCCCGCGAGCCAGTAGCGGGAAGAGCACATTCTCGGTGGCGGTGAGGACCGCTGCCAGACCGTTGCCCTGCGGCACGAGACCCACCGATGCGGCTCCTGAAGCACGATCGCTCCCGACCCCCCAGTATGCCGACCCTCCCCCACCGCCGACCGGGTCACCGAACACGAGCACCCGCCCGAGTGCCGGGGCAACCGCGCCCGCGAGCACCCACAACAGCGTCGACTTGCCGGCGCCAGACGGGCCCGTGACGGCCAGCAACTGCTGAGCAGGCAGCACGAAGCCCACATCGACCAGCGCCTGCACCGCGCCATAACGCACGGTCACCGCTTCGACCCGCACCGCCGGCCCCGGCGCGCCCGCGACCTCGCCCTCGCCCACGCCAGGTTGGACAGGACTCGACGAGCTACTCATGACGGCCTCGATATGGGGGCAGCGGGGATTCGTCAACATCGACATCGACATCGACATCAGCGGGCAGGATGGTCCACCACCCGTTGACCGGATGCACCCGGACCAAGGTGCCCGGTTCGAGGTCCTGCAGGGCGGCCGGCGGCAGGGCCAGCGACCCGTCAGCCGACACCACGGCATACTCCTCGCCCAAGCGCCCCTCCCCGCCGACTCGACCGTCCCGGATCGTCACGGTGCGCGGCAGCCGGGAGGCCACCTCGGGGTCGTGGGTGACGACGACCACCGTCGTGCCCACCGTGGCATTGACCTGGGCGATGGCCGCCAAGACGGTGTCTCGGGATTCATGGTCGAGTTGGCTGGTGGGCTCGTCGGCCAACAGCAGGCCGGGGTAGGTCGCCACGCCGACCGCGAGTGCGGTGAGTTGGCGTTGTCCCGGAGTGAGCCGGCCCAGCGGAACGTCGGCCGCGGATCGCACCCCGACGAGCCCGAGCACCTCCTCGGGGTCGGGGACCTCCCGACCCCGAGCCAGCGCACTCTGCCCGGCGAACTCGACGTTCTGGCGCGGGGTGAGATAGGGAAACAGGTTCCGACCGGCACCCTGCAGCACCATCCCGACCTGGGTCGACCGGTAGTCGTCCAGCGCCGCCTCGTCGAGCCAGCCGAGGTCCACGCCGTCGACCAGCACCGCACCCGCACTGGGACGCAGGAGGCCGCCGAACAGGGTGAGCAGCGTCGACTTGCCCGCTCCGGAGGGCCCCAAGAGGCCGACGATCTCTCCCGCCGCGACACGGAGATCGACCCCCGACAAGGCCGCGACGTCGTGGCCTTCCGAGCGGTAGATGTGGACCAGACCGCGGGTGCTCACCCCGACGCCCGAGCGGACGCTCACTGGACCTCCTGCAATCGGTGCGGGGTGGCCCGTCGCACGAGCACCCTGGCGACGAGCGCCGCCGTGACCAGGAGCCCGACCAGGGCCACCGCGACGCTGCTCCCGACAGCTGTGCGGTCCAACGTCAAGTCCGGCGACAGCGCCGTCCACGGGCTGGTGAACAGCGGCAGGATCGGCAAAGCCATTGCAGCAGAAACGATTCCGCACACAGCGCCGACGCCGATGGCGAGGAGCACGACGACGGCCTGCTCGGCCAGGCTGGCCCGGCGCAGGGTCGCCTCGGGCACCCCGGCCATCCGAAGCGCCGCGTAGTCGCGGGCTCTGCCCCGCCAGGCGGTCGCCGCGACCAGGATCAGGACCAGGCCCGCGATGAGCAGGGCCAGCGCGGCCACCCCGACGGCCAGGCGAAGCCCCCAAGCGGAGGCGGACTCGTCGTAGGCGCGCTGCCGGTCGGCAACCCGGCTCACGGCCGTGACCGGTGCCCCCACCGCCTGCAGTGCCGCGCTCACCCGCGCTTCGGCGCCGAGGTCGGACAGGAAGACCTGCATTCGGCCTACGGCGGGGGTCGTATGCGGTCGATCCATCAGGGCGGGCAGGCTGACCACTGCGGTATTCGCGGAACGCTCGCCCGGCGCATAGGGCAGCTCGCCGATGGAGGCGAGCGCCACCGCAACTCCGTCGACCCCGGCGGCTTGGAACGGCATACCTGGGGTGGTCCCGGGTGGCAGACCACCGACGACGTATGCCGGCAGGGGGTCGGAACCGCGCGCTTCCCCGGCCTGGTCGAGTCGTTGCAGCGCGAAGGCATCCCGCTCGCGGGCCAGGTCGGCGACGCGGGTGAAGCTGCGGGGTTCGACCGCCATGGTCTGGATCGCTCCTCCCCCCGCCTGCAGCACCCACGCCACCGGGGTGGACACCGAACGGTCCGGATCGGCCACGTCGAGTGCGCGCACGACGAGCAGCGGGTCCTGGGTCGCCACCGCGAGCACGGCCACCGCACCGGTTTCGATCCGCGCCCGGACCTCGCGGTTGCGGGCGGCCACGAGGGTGGCATCGGTCGCGAAGACGGCCAGGGAGGTGGCCACCGTGACGATGGCGACGATTCGGCGCACGGCCGGCCGACGTGCCACCTGCACGGCCGCGAGCGCTGCGACGGTATGTCCGCGCCTCGCGGCTCGGTCGCCGAACCTGGCAGCCACGGGCGTGACGACGTGGGCGAGCGCAAGACCCACCGCGAGCGCGAGCAAGCCAGGAGTGGCGAGCGCGAGCGGCCCGGTCACGCTCCCGGTGGCCAGGGCGAGCACGGCCGCGGCAGCCACCCCGATGACCAAGGCATCCAGCAGGGCGACCGCGTTGCCGTGCCGCCTGGCCGGCACTCGGCGCAGCAGCTCGGAGACCGGCCGGGCCAGGGTGGGTCGGACGACGACGGCAACCGCGAGCACACCGATGACGGAGCCGAGGAGTGCGGCGACGAGGGCCGCCCAGGGTATCTCGACGGGCAGCGGTTGCGGCAGCCAGATACGGCGCAAGAGGGCGTCGGTGCCCATCGCGGCCAGCAGGCCCACCGGGGCCCCGCCGAGCACGGCGGCCCCGAGCTCGGCGACGACGAGCCGGGCTGCACTCGGCCCACTTCGTCCCCGCAGTCGGGCGAGGGCGATCTCCTGGCGACGTTGCTCGACCGCCGACCCGGCGACCAGACCGAGGACCACCACGGCGAGCAAGGCCAGCTGGGCCATGAGCAGCGGGACGATGAGCCGCACCTGCCGCTGGCCTTCGACGACGTCATCGGCCATCTCCCCGATGGCCGAACGGACGGTGAGCCGCGGCGTAGCCCGCAATCCCGCGTCGGCCGCTGCGCTGATGACCGGGCGAAGCGACGCCAGACCGTCGAGCGACAGCGCCGACCGATCGAGCCGGAAGACGACTGTGAGCACCGAATGTCGCCAGCCCCGGCCCTGCGCATCGGCGGGGTGCTCGGCGAACGTTGCCGGGACCGTGACGAACGCATCCAGCAGCGGAGTGCCGTCGGGGTCGAGGGCGCTGCTGCCGGCCCGCCCGTCCAGTCGAATACGCAGCCAGTGGTTGGCATCGGGCACCTGGGTGTAGGTGCCGACGATCAACATCGGCTGTCCGGACACCGGCGCGGTCTGGACCTCAGGGCGCACCTCCCGGGCATCGAGGGTCTGCCCGACCTGCCACTGCTGGAAGCTCGCTTCGGCGGTGGAGACGAGCACCTCGTATGCCGTGCTCGGGCACCGACCCGCGTCGATGGTGAGGCCCGCGCATACCTCGGTGGCGGCATACATGGCGGGCATGGCCGGGCCGAGGCGGCTGGCAACCCGCACACTGCCCGACCACACCTCGCTGCCAGCGTCGAAAATCCCCGCCAACTCGCGTGGGAAGGCCTGCCGGGCAGCCTCGGTCGACGGGACTGCGCCGGCGCCCGCCCGCGAGGGGGAGATCTCGATCGTCGTCGCGGCGACCGGCGCGCGGTCGAGCGCCCCACGCAGCAGACCGAGTTCCAGCGACTGGGCATAGAGCGGGGCGAACGCAACCGCCCCCACGACCAAGGCGGACAGCAGCGCCAGCAGGATCGCCTGACCGGGTCGATAGCGCAGCGCTGCGCTGGTGGGCGCGGGAATCACCCCATCTCCGCCTCGCCCCGGGCGCTGCACCGCACGGCCATCAGGGGCCAGGTGCCGACGCGACCGTGCCGCACAGCAGCACGATGCTGCGCGGGGCGACGGTCAGTGATCCCCCAGCCGAGACAGACGCCGGTCCGGTGCCGGGAACTGCCGCCGTGTCGAGCACGGTGTCCCACGACGGGCCGTAGCTGACATCGGGCACATGAAAGTCGATGGCTTCGTCGTGGGCATTGAACATCACGAGGAACGAGTCGTCGACAATGCGCCGGCCGCGCCGGTCGAGCTCGGGGATGGCCTGACCGTTGAGGAAGACCATGACACTCTTGGCGAAGCCGTTGGCCCAGCTCGCCTCATCCATGTGGGTGCCGTCCGGCTCGAACCACGCGATGTCGCCGATCTCGCTCTCGCCCCCATGGTCTGCGCTGCCGGCGAAGAAGCGCCGACGGCGGAAGACCGGGTGCTCGCGGCGCAGCGCGACCACCGACCGGGTGAACTCCAACAGCCGCGACCCCGCCTCATCGAGTTCCCAGTCGACCCACGACAGCTCGTTGTCCTGGCAGTAGACATTGTTGTTGCCCTGTTGCGTGCGGCCGAGTTCGTCGCCGTGGGCGATCATCGGAACACCTTGCGAGAGAAGCAAAGTCGTGAGGAAGTTGCGCTGCTGACGGGCTCGCAGCTCGAGCACCTGCGGGTCTTCGGTCGGGCCTTCGGCCCCGCAGTTCCAGGACCGGTTGTGGCTCTCGCCGTCGCGGTTGCCTTCGCCGTTGGCATCATTGCGCTTCTCGTTGTAGGACACCAGGTCGCGCAGGGTGAAGCCGTCGTGGGCCACGACGAAGTTGACCGACGCGACCGGTCGGCGACCCGAGTGGGCATAGAGGTCGGAGGACCCGGTGAAACGTGAGGCGAACTCCCCGAGGGTGGCCGGCTCACCCCGCCAGAAGTCGCGCACGGTGTCGCGATACTTCCCGTTCCACTCGGTCCACAACGGGGGAAAGCCGCCCACCTGATAGCCACCGTCGCCGAGGTCCCACGGCTCGGCGATGAGCTTGACCTGGCTGACGACCGGGTCCTGCTGAATGAGGTCGAAGAAGGCGGACAGCTTGTCGACCTCGTGGAACTGCCGCGCCAGCGTCGCCGCGAGATCGAAACGGAAGCCGTCGACGCGCATCTCGCTCACCCAGTAGCGCAGCGAGTCCATGATCAGTTGCAGCACATGGGGATTGCGCATGAGCAACGAGTTGCCGGTGCCGGTCGTGTCGTAGTAGTGACCGGGATCGCCGTTGACCAGGCGGTAATAGGCCGCGTTGTCGATGCCGCGGAAGGCCAGGGTCGGGCCCATGTGATTGCCCTCGGCGGTGTGGTTGTAGACGACATCGAGGATCACTTCGATGTCGGCCTCGTGCAGCGCCTTGACCATCGTCTTGAACTCAGCGACCTGCTGGCCCCGGGTGCCGTTCGCGGCATACCCGTTGTGCGGCGCCAGGAAGCCGATCGTGTTGTAGCCCCAGTAGTTGCGTAATCCCTTGTCCAGCAAGGTGAAATCCTGAACGAACTGGTGCACCGGCATGAGTTCCAGCGCCGTGACCCCGAGGTCGGTGAGGTGCGAGACCGTCGCGGGGTGGGCGATGCCGGCATACGTGCCGCGGATCTCCGGCGGCACGTCCGGGTGCAGCATGGTCAGGCCCTTGACGTGCGCCTCGTAGATGACCGAGTCGTGGTATTCGTGTCCCGGCGCGCGGTCCTTCCCCCAGTCGAAGTAGGGGTTGACGACGACCGACAACAGCGTGTGCCCGAGACTGTCGAGCTCGTTGACGCTTGGGGAGAGGCCGCCGAGCGGGTCGTCGAAGCGATAGCCGAACAACGACGGGTCACCCTTCATCTCACCGTCGATGGCCTTGGCGTAAGGGTCCAGCAGTAGCTTGGCCGGGTTGCAGCGGGCGCCGGTCGCCGGATCGTAGGGGCCGGAGACCCGGAAGCCGTAGCGCTGGCCCGGCTGCACCCCCGGCAGGTAGACGTGCCAGACGAACGCGTCGTGCTCGGGCATCGCCACCCGGGTTTCGGTGCCGTCGTCATTGACCAGACAGAGCTCGACGCGGCTGGCGACCTCGGAGAACACCGCGAAGTTGACGCCGGTGCCGTCGTAGGTCGCACCGAGCGGGTAGGGCTTGCCTGGCCAGATCTGCATCGCTGCCTTCACACGTCGTGTTCACACGTCACAGGGATGAGGACGAGCGGGTATGCCGTTCGGTCGGCTCCCGGCCTCCCCGCCGAACCAGGCCATCCTGCCAGTTACCCCGCGCGCACCCAACCTGCCGAGGCACTCGGCACGTGCAGGCTCAGATCAGGAAAGCTGGGCGAGGATGTCGTCGGCCGCGGCGTAGGGGTCGATCTGACCCTCGACCACGGCCGCGGCGTTGTCGTCGAGCCCGTGTCCGGCCCGTAGATCGCCCATCCGCGCCCGCAGCGCCGCCAGCGCGATGGCCTCGATCTCGTCGGCGGCCCGCTTGAGCCGGCGCAGCCGCAGGGTGCCCGTCGCGTCGAGCCAGCCCTGGTGCTTGTCCAGGGCCTCCATCACGTCATCGACGCCTTCACCGCGGGCCGCGACCGTCTTGACCACCGGTGGCCGCCACAGCCCCGGCTCGGTGCGGTCACCGAGCGAGATCATGTGCCGCAGATCGCGCACCGTGGCATCGGCGCCGTCGCGATCGGCCTTGTTGACGACGAAGACGTCGCCGATCTCGAGGATGCCGGCCTTCGCAGCCTGGATGCCGTCGCCCATCCCCGGTGCGAGCAGCACGATCGTCGTGTCGGCCAGCCCGGCGATCTCGACCTCGGACTGCCCGACCCCGACGGTCTCGACGAGCACGACGTCGCACCCGGCGGCGTCGAGCACCCGGATGGCCTGCGGGGTAGTCCACGACAGACCGCCGAGGTGCCCACGGGAGGCCATCGACCGGATGTAGACCTCCGGGTCGAGCGCGTGGTCTTGCATGCGCACCCGGTCACCGAGCAACGCTCCACCGGAGAACGGCGAGGACGGGTCGACCGCGAGGATGCCCACCCGCCTACCCCGCGCCCGGAAGGCCGCCACGAGCGCATTCGTCGAGGTCGACTTGCCGACCCCGGGCGAGCCGGTGATGCCGATGATGTATGCCGTGCCGGTGTGCGGCGCGAGCGCCGCCATCACCTCGCGCAGGGCAGGGTGGGCGTCCTCGACGAGGGAGATGAGCCGCGCCACCGCGCGGGGTTTGCCCTCGCGAGCGGCGCTGACGAGAGCTGGGACGTCGACCGGGCGGGGCGGCATACCCGTCCTTTCCGTGGGGCGAATCGGGGCGAGCGAAGCAGCGGCGTCCTGCCTCCCGGCCTCGGACGAGGCGCGAGCGGCAGGACGCCAGCGTATGCCGTCAGGCCTTGGGGACCCGGATGATGAGCGCGTCGCCCTGGCCGCCGCCACCGCACAGTGCGGCCGCGCCGACGCCGCCACCGCGGCGCTTGAGCTCGAGGGCCAGGTGCAGGACGATCCGGGCTCCGGACATGCCGACCGGGTGACCCATGGCGATCGCACCACCGTTGACGTTGACCTTGTCCGGGTCGACGCCCAGCTCCTTGGTGGAGGCCAGGCCGACGGCCGCGAACGCCTCGTTGAGTTCGAGCAGGTCGAGTTCGGCAGGCGTGATGCCCTCCTTGGCGCAGGCCTTCTGCACCGCGACGGCCGGCTGCGACTGCAGCGTCGAGTCGGGCCCGGCAACCCAGCCGGCGGCACCGATCTCGGCCAGCCACGGCAGGCCGAGAGCCTCGGCCTTGGCCTTGCTCATGACGACAACGGCAGCGGCACCGTCGGAGATCTGCGAGGCCGAACCGGCGGTGATGGTGCCGTCCTTGCGGAAGGCCGGGCGCAGGCCCGCGAGCGACTCGGCGGTCGTCGCGGCACGCACTCCCTCGTCGGCCTTGAAGGCGATCGGGTCGCCCTTGCGCTGCGGGATCATCACCGGCACGACCTCGTCGTCGAAGAGCCCGTCGGCCCAGGCCTTGGCAGCCAGCTGGTGGCTGCGCGCGGAGAAGGCGTCCTGCTCGGCCCGGCTGAACTCACGGTCGCCATTGTTGGCCGACTCGGTCAGGTTGCCCATGCCCTGGTCGGTGTAGACGTCCCACAATGCGTCGTAGTCCATGTGGTCGCGCATCTTCACCGTGCCGTATTTGTAGCCCTCGCGGCTCTTCTCCAGCAGGTGCGGCGCGTTGGTCATCGACTCCATCCCGCCGGCCACGACGACCTCGCACTCTCCGGCGCGGATGAGATGGTCGGCCATGGCGATGGCGTTGATGCCGGACAGGCAGACCTTGTTGATGGTGATCGACGGGACGTCCATGGGGATGCCGCCCTTGACCGCGGCCTGACGCGCGGTGATCTGGCCGCAGCCGGCCTGCAGCACATGGCCCATGACGACGTAGTCGACCTGGTCGCCGGTGATGCCGGCCTTCTCCAAGGCCCCCTTGATCGCCACCCCGCCGAGGTCGGTGGCCGAGAAGTCCTTGAGGGAGCCGAGCAAGCGGCCCATGCCGGTGCGGGCGCCGGCGACGATGACGGATGTGGTCGTGCTCATGTGGGACAGCCTCCAGTGCGTCGAGCGGGCGGAACGGTCGTCCCTCCCACTGTATGGGCCCGGCCCGCTCCTGGGCAGGTCGGGAGTCCCCCACCCGCGCCCCGGACCGCGCGAGGAGACGTGGCGCGCGCCACATCCGCGGACGGCATACGGTCTGGCACTGCCGCGGGTATGCCGTGCGGCCTAGGCTCGGGCGCATGGACGCTGCCGCCGCTGCCACCTCCGGCCCTCTCGCCAGCCTGTTCACGATGATCGACCACGTCGGGATCGCGGTCGCCGACCTCGACGCCGCGATCGCGTTCTACCGCGACACCTTTGGGATGACCTGCCTGCACGAGGAGGTCAACGAGGAGCAGGGTGTCCGCGAGGCGATGATGGCCGTCGGTGACTCCGGCTCGTGCATCCAGTTGCTCGCGCCGCTGCATGCCGACACGACGATCGGGCGCTTCCTGGCCAAGTCCGGCCCCGGCATCCAGCAGATGGCCTACCGCGTCGTCGATATCGACGCGGTCTGCGCCACGCTGCGCGAGCGCGGGGTGCGACTGCTCTACGACCAGCCCAAGCGCGGCACGAGCAACAGCCGGGTCAACTTCATCCATCCCAAGGATGCCGGCGGGGTGCTCGTCGAGATCGTCGAACCCGGCGCCCACTGACGCGGGACTGAGGGGAGACTTTCGCACCGTGTGCGTGGGAAAGTCTCCACTCACCCGGTGTTCGTCCTGCGCATCACGCAGTCAGTCCGTCGGCACGGTCGCGTCGCGCCGGTCCAGCCGCGAGTTCTCAACACCTTCGCGAGGTCGGCTGCGAGTTCGCAGTGATAGACGGCCACGTCGAGCCAGCCATCGCGAATCGTGACCCAGCCGCGTCCGGCAGCGCTCCGGTCTCGACGGGCATCCAACAGCCGGCCCGCTCCTTCGTGTCCGAGGCGACCGTCGAGTTCCACGAGCAAGCCCCACTGCTCGTATGCCGCGTCGGCGCGCTATCCGCGCCCGGCGTGGGCGAGGGCTTGGAGTCGCGGAGCGGGCAAGCCGTGCGGGTGCACCACCTGACGCACGAACCGCACCTCGAGCGTGCTCTCGGCTCCATCGGCCACGACCCGGAGAGCTTCATCGAGCTCGCGGGTCCACTGATGGCCCCTCCTGGACCGCAGCTCCGTCCTCAACCGCTCCGCGGTGGTGAGCTGCCGTTGGGTGGCTCGTGCCGCCAGCGCCACGGCCGCATCGAGACAGACCGTTCTGGCGTGTCGATGACCGTCTGATCGACGCCGGGTGATGCCGCCCGCGAGCGACTGCGCCGTGGTCAGCACGCCGAACTGCTCCTCGGCCAGTCGCAGCAGCTCTCCGCGAGACATCCGCGGCTGCCACATCGGTGCGCCACTCGGCGGGGGCCATGCCCACCTCGGGGACGACCCGCCCCGAGCCGCGGGAGTGGAGAGAAACACACGGTGAGCGTGGGAAACTCTCCACTCACGCGCCATAGCTCGGACGGTCCGCGACCACGGTGGGCAAGGTCACGGACGACCGCCGTGGTCGACTCGCGAACTCGCCAGTAACGTCAAGAACGAGCCCCGAGCCCGTGGCCGCTCCCCGCGCGCCGAGACGCCGTCCCGCCAGGGTCAGGGGCACTGTCGCAGAAAGGACGCCCACATGACCAAGCAGCTGTACGACATCGGTGAGATGCCTCCCCTCGGTGAGGTCCCCGAGCAGATGCACGCCTGGCTGATCCGCCCGGAGCGGTTCGGCCCGCCCATGCAGGCCTTCCAGCAGGAGATCGTCGACGTCCCCGAGATCGCCGACGACGAGGTCCTCGTCTACGTCATGGCGGCCGGCATCAACTACAACAATGTGTGGGCCGGCCTCGGTATCCCGGTCGACGTCATCGGCGCTCGCAACAAGGGCCACGCGCGCGGCGACTTCGGCGGCGATCCCGCGCCCTTCCACATCGGCGGCAGCGATGCTTCCGGCATCGTCTACAAGGTCGGCAAGGACGTCACCAACGTCAAGGTGGGTGACGAGGTCGTCATGCACTGCGGCCAATGGTCGCGCTCCTGCCCGTGGGTCCAGGCGGGCAAGGACCCGATGTACTCCCCCACCTTCCGGATCTGGGGCTATGAGACCAACTGGGGCAGCTTCGCCCAGTTCACCAAGGTCCAGGCCCAGCAGTGCATGCCCAAGCCCAAGCACATGACCTGGGAGGAGGCATCGGCCTACACCCTGGTCGCGGCGACCGCGTGGCGCATGCTGCACGGCTGGGGCGAGAACGCCGTCAAGAAGGGTGACGTCGTCCTGATCTGGGGTGGCGCAGGCGGCCTCGGGTCGATGGCGATCCAGATCGTCAAGGCCGCGGGTGGTGTGCCGATCGCCGTCGTATCGGGCGAGGACAAGTTCGACTACTGCATGAAGCTCGGCGCCAAGGGCTGCATCA
>ERZ795062.1395-NODE-1395-length-17233-cov-5.940331_pt1 | contig 17233 bp, 17 predicted proteins | sample MGYA00375146_ERZ795062 | MGnify/ENA primary metagenome ERZ795062 (study PRJEB30191, sample SAMN05720281) | activated sludge metagenome | isolation source: Anaerobic digester | place: USA | collected 2015-07-16 ... | reverse complement strand
CCCTGACTGATGGCTTCAAAGGTCAGGTAGACCACCATGGTCTTGGTCGTAGATGCCGGATCCCATTTTAAGTCTACATTTTCCCCCCAGAGAATTTGACCAGAATCAGCATCCACCACGATGGAAGACTTGGGTAAAATATCTGCTGTGGCAGGATAGCCCGCATTTTGAGCCATGGTCAACAAATCATCCTCCGCTGCCACTGGCAATACACCTACAAAGACAGCTAGCAGGACACTACATATACCTAATAAAAACTTTTTCATTTTACCACCCTTTTCACATAATCCCTATTATTATATCATAATAATGGCTTTTGAAAAAAGGGTATCTCACAATTTTTCAACTTGTCTTTTCCCGTATATGGGAAAAATTTCTAAGTGCCCTTCCCTATGCTATAATCTACTTATGAATCCTAAAGAACTTGGTCAAACCTTTAAAGAATTGCGAAATAATCGCCATATTCCTCTCAAGCAAGTCGCCGATCACCGCGTCTCCCTATCCCAATTATCCCGCTTTGAACGGGGCGAATCTGAACTATCTGTTTCAAAATTTTTGGCAGCCTTGGAAAATATCCATGTTGAAGTCAAGGAATTTATGGATGCCCTCTCAGGCTACCAGCACTCGGAGCAGATTCGTTTTATGAGCCAATTGATTGACTTGGAATATCGCCGGGATATTGAGGGCTTTCGTCAGATGCAGACTAAAGAAACAGAAAAATTCAGAGAGCATCCTGACCGCCAACGACACCAACTCAACAGCATTTTGTTGCAAGGTTTTATTTGCAAATGCGATGACTCCATTCCCTTCCCAAAAGAAGATTTGGACCTGGTAACCGACTACCTTTTTGCCACGGAAAATTGGAACATCTATGAGCTGATTTTGATTGGCAATCTCTATCTCTTTATCGATATTCCCCTCCTGCATCTGATGGGACAAGAAATTCTAAAACGCAGGCACTTCTATAAGGAAATTGCCACCCATCGTCATCTAGTCCTCATGACCATGCTCAATATCTGGGAAACCTGTTTGCACCGTGATGCCCTTGACATCGCCAACTTTTACCAGCAAGAGGTCCAAAAATTGATCAAAAATGAGACAAAACTCTATGAAAAGACCATTTTTCTCTTTCTCAAGGGCCTGCAAGCCTACAAATCTGGTCAGGTTTTAGACGGCATTGAAGATATGAAGAATGCCATCCAAATCTTCGATTGGCTCGATTCTCCCCATATTGCCCAAAATTTCCGGACTGATTTTGAAAAATTTGTAAAATAAAGGCATATCTGCAAAAATTTTCCGACCTCCAAGATGCTAGTGTAGACTGAGAAACACAAATCTTTTGGAGGTTTTTATGAAGAAAAATGAGCTCAAATTACTAGCTAGCCGAGCAGTCAATAAAATCGGTAATGTTGTCTATGACTACGGAAATAGCAGCTGGATTGTCAGTCTGGGCCCCATGGCTCAACGTTACCTAGGCTACTATCAACTGGCAGAAAACCTGATTTCCCTGTTTTTGAATCCTATTGGCGGAGCGGTGGCTGACCGTTTCAAGCGAAGAAAGATCTTGCTGGTAACTGATTTTGTGGGTGGCCTCATGTGCCTGCTTCTAGCCTTGATTGGGACAGACCACATCATGCTTTATGGCCTCATCAGTGTCAATGCTATCCTGGCCATTTCCCATGCCTTTTCAGGGACCTCTTTTCGTTCCTATGTGGTGAGCTTGGTCGAAAAAGACCGTCTGGTTGATTTCAATGCCAAGCTGGAAGTCATCTCCCAAATTATCAGCATTTCCTCTCCTCTTCTTGCCTATCTTTTTGTGGACCGTTTTGGTCTCAAACCGACCCTGCTCCTGGATAGCCTGACCTTCTTTCTCTCCTTTGCCCTTCTCTTTTCCATCCGTCATCAAGAAAAACATGTAGAAGGACCCAGGGAAGCGGCCAGTGTCGGTGCTATTTTGAGAGATATTCGGGAAGGCCTCTTGTTCATCTTTCATGAGAAAGAAGTCTTTTTCTTGTTGGTTGTAGCTGCCCTTGTCAACTTCTTTATCGCGGCCTACAATTACTTAATTCCCTTCAGCAATCACTTGTTTTCCGATAGCAGTAGCTATGCCACCCTCCTGTCTATGGGGGCTGCGGGCTCGATTTTAGGGGCTCTCTTTGCCAAGAAACTCTTCCAAAATTCTCATACCAGCCTCCTCTTCTCGCTGGCTTTGAGCGGAATAGGTCTGGCCCTCATAACACCGCTGGCCCTATTTGGCTTACCAGCGGTCATCATCTCATCAGGCAATCTGATTTTTGAGTTTTTCCTGACCATTTTTAATATCCATTTCTTTTCCATGGTACAAAAAAAGGTTCCCAATGAACTTTTGGGACGGGTTTTCAGTTCCATTTTCACAGTGGCAGTCATCTTTATGCCCTTGGCCACAAGTCTGATGACAGCCCTGCCTTTCTCCGTCCATATTCTGACATTTGCCATCCTTGGTTTGGCCATACTCCTGATGTCCGGTCTGGCCTTCCTCTATAGCCGTTTGAACTTGAACGAATAAAGAGTTTGGGACAAAGTAGTTCCAAACTCTATTTTTTCGTTTTAGATACTTATAGCGCAGTGGTTGAGTGGGCTCTAATGCGCTGATAAATCAGCTTTTACAGCCCTACTCAACTGTGCGGAGGTGGGACGACGAAATCGAATTTCTCCGAAATTACCGATTTCTGTCACACTCTCTTTTATTGTTCTGTCTTAAAAATTCTCTCCGAGACTTCTACTACGGGGAGGCCGATGATGGTGTGGATATCGCCCGTTACAGATTTGATGAGGCGGGGGTCCAGTTCTTGAAAACCATAAGCACCGGCCTTATCCAGGGGCTGCTTGATGGTCAGATAGTTCTCCACCACCTGCTCCAATGCTGGGTAGAAGGGGGCAAACTCAATTCTGGCAACTGTGTAGAAGACTTCCATATAGCCCTGCATCCGCAAGCAAACAGCCGTCACCACATCATGGCTCTTGCCAAAATAGGAATAGAGCATCTGCCTGGCTTCCTGCAGATCAGTCGGTTTGTTGAAAATGTTTCCATCCGAAATGACCATAGTATCCGCTGAAATATAGAGGGTATCAGCTTCCAGCTCCATGTCGGACTTGGCCTTGGTGATTTCACAGCAGACCTTGGCAGCCCGCGTCAGAAAATCATCCTCCTTAAAGACCTCCATAAAGTGTTCCTCCAAGGCCCGCTCATCCACTTCTACCGATGACAGACTAGGGTTTAAAAAGGCCAGCAGGTCCCTTCTCCGAGGTGAGGTCGACAGAAGAACAAACTGCTCAATCCTTCCTTTTTGACCAACTTTTTCATAGTTAAAAACGGTTTGCATGCTGAGGCTCCTTTGGTATATGACACTTAGAAAACTTAATCCTTTTTCTTAAAGAGGCGAAGATAATCAGTTTTTGAATGAAGGATATTCGAGATGAAAACCGTTTGGCTATCCTCTAAAATATGATAAAAAGCCAAGTAATCTCCCAAAACGATACAGCGAGTATGATAGGGCGGAAAAATAGCTGTTCCAACCCGCTCATCAGCATCAAAGCCACCCTCTGGGAAGACTTCCAGTCGCTCCAAGCCAAGTAGGATATTGTTTACCGTATTCTTGCCTGCTTCCTCTGAAAAATAGCTATCTTTTATATAGTTTTTAATAGACAATAGTTGCTCTCTGACTCTATGCGAAAAGACGAGCTTGTACTTTTTTACATCAGATTCCAAGATAATCCTTTACCTCTTTTGTCGTATAAACACGACCGTTCTCTAAATCATCAAAACTACTTTTAATTTCCGAACGCAGTTCCTCTAGTAGCTGGGCTCTTTCCCTATCCTTCTCTGTTTCAAATGGGAGAGCCTTATTTTCCACGATATTCTCTAAAAACAGATTAAAACTAGCTGTCATATCCAAGTTCTGAGCTGCAACTATCATCTTGGCTTTCTCTAACAAGTCTCTATTGGTCTTAAAATTCACTTGTGTATTTTTTTCTAATAGGTTCATAAAAGCCTCCTTTCCACCATTATACCATCTTTGACTATATGTGTATAGTCAGGAATATACTCTTTCTACCTCACCGTCTCGAGCTTCCACGAATCCCAGCCAATGAAGCGGATGGCCCCATCTTGGTCGGTGCGAAGGCTGGCAATCTGGCGTTCGGTCAAGCGGTCTAAGGTTTCCTGGTGGGGATGCTTGTAGCGGTTGTTTTTGCCTGCGGACAGGAGGGCCAATTCTGGCTGGATATGGTCCAGAAAGGCTTCAGATGAGGAACCCTTGGAGCCGTGGTGACCAGCCTTGAGAATATCAACAGGCAGGTCAGGATAGGTGGCCATTAGCGTTTCTTCTCCTGCTTCTTCCAAATCTCCAGTAAACAGAAAATTCTTGTTCAGGAGTTGGCCATAGAGAACAATGGAATCATTGTTTCCCCCATCGCCAGGACTAAGGGGATAGAGGACATGGAGCTGACTGCCCATGATGGGTAACTGCTCACCGGCCTGAATAGCTCTGACAGGAACTTGCAAGGCCTGAAGCCGCTGGACGAATTCCTCATCCGTCAGACTGCCTGGACTGACCAGTATCTCACCAATCCTCACCTGCTGGGCTACCACTTCCAAATCCCCCACATGGTCGGTGTCGGTATGGGTCAAGACCAGCTGATCAATCTGGCTGATCCCCCGGCTGTGTAGATATGGAATCAGGGTGCGACTGGCATTGGGATCGGTCTGGCGGACTTTCCAGGCTTCATCTGCTCCAAAATCCACCCGACCGCCCACATCAATCAGGACGGTTTTACCCTTGGCATCCCGAAGCAGAATACTATCCCCCTGACCCACATCTACCACGGTGACTTCATTGGTCAGCGGCTGCTTGGTCACAAAGAGCAAGAGGATGAGCAGACAGGACAGTCCCAAGATCAATTTCTTTCGATGGAAAAAATCATGGATCAGAGCCAAAATGAGGATGAGACTGAGTAAAACTAGAGCCTCTGGCTTGCCAAATACCAGTGGAAAGGGGGCTCTTTCTGCCAGCCAGACGATGATATCCTCCAGCCAGACAAAGAGAAAGTTGACCTGACTAATCACCACAAAAGGCGATATCAGAAAGAGCAAGGACAAGAGAGGCAAGAAAAGCAGGTCAAAAATAATGGAAAAGGCAAAGGTCAAGAGAATAGACAAGGGTTGGAAAGAATAAAAATAAAAGATGAGCAGGGGCAGAATTCCCAAGGAAATGGCCAAACTTTCCAGCAGCAGTTTTTTCACAGAAGATAAGGCCTCAAAGTCAAAAACACTGAGAAGGAAGGCATAGGCAAAGCTGAGGACACCTCCAGCGGATAGGAGAAACTGAGGCATAATCAGGTAGCAAATCCCCAGCGTCAGGGCCATATTATCCAGGCCCCGTAGACCCATATTGCCCAAGATTTTCTGGACCAGAGAGCGGATAACCGAGATGGACAACCCTGTCATGCCGGCATAAAGGATGGAAAAAGGGATTTGCAGTCTGTCAACCGTTTCCCGCTTTAGGCCCAATCGGAGCAAGAGATAGCGCAGTTTGTCAATAAAAAAACCAACCTGCATACCAGACAGGGCAAAGAGATGGATAATCCCCAAACTAGAGTAAATCCCCTCCATCTCCTCAAAATCCTTATCCAAATCGCCAAACAAAAGCCCCGTCATATAGTGCCGCATGGGACTGGGGAAGCTCCTGGCAATGTGGAGAAGGGCTTTTCGTCTCCCTAGAAAAATCCAGTCCATAGGATTCCAGCTGCTTCTGGCTTTGATTTCCTGAATCTCCGTCACCTTGACCAAGGCATAAATTTCCTTGGTTCGCAAATAAGCTCGGTAGTCAAAGCCATTGAAATTTCTCGCTTCTTCTGGAAGACTGATTTCAGCCTCAACGGTCAAGATCACCAAGTCTTGCAAGTTCTGAAAGTAGGCCTGCTCCTCCTGACTCTTCAGCTTATAAAAGACCTGATAATTTCTGCCATTGGAGCGTCCCTGAAAGGAGAGTTGATCTCCGTTGATGCGAATCGAATCGGGTCTCAGGCTCAACTGGCTGATGTTGCTGGGAATCCGCTCTTCTTCCCATTTCATTTTCAAGGCATGGCCAGAAAAGAGGGCTAGAAAGACCATGAGGATAGGCAGGACTTTTAGTGCGCTTTTTTTACCATACTGCTGAAAAAGGCGGATGAGGAGAAGGATGAAAAGGGCTCCTGTTAGGATGGAGGGCCGGTAGACCAGAAAGTAGGCTGAAAGGATGAGGAGGGCCAGCTGAATGGCTGGGAGGGGGCTTTTTCTAATCCACTGTGACATAGGGACGGATGTTTTCCAGGGTCTTGTCGCCAATGCCTGAGACATTGTTGAGGTCATCGACGGAGCTGAAACCGCCCTGGCTGTCGCGGTAGGCCAAGATGTCATTGGCCCGCTTCTCTCCGATACCAGAAATGGTGGTCAAATCAGCGACCGTTGCGGTATTGAGATTGATTTTTTCGGTGTTTTCGTTGCCTGTATCCCCAGCAGCCGAACTGCTGGTGGCAGGCTGGACGACACTGACATTTTCACCCTGACTGGCCACGTAGACCACTGCTTCATCGCTTAGTTTCTGGGCCAGATTGACAGACTTTTTATCGGCCTGGTCTGAAAAACCACCCGCTGCCTTGACGGCATCATTAACCCTGGCTGTGGAAGGCAATTCGTAAACCCCTTCTGACTGAACGGCCCCCTTGACATCGACCAGAATGGTCTCCCTCTCTGGGCTTTCAGAACTAGTCTCCTCTGTACTTTCTTGGCTGGCAGTCGTCGTTGTAACAGTCGGAAAGTCCGTCGTCTTGGCCTCTGGTTTCTGCTGCAAGACCAGAAAAGCCCCAATGGCCATGACCAAGATAGCGCCAAGGACTACCACCGACTTATATTTCTTTAGTAATGCAAGATAATCTTCAAACATATAAAAACCTCCTACTTACTAATTCGAAAAGAGAGTGGGAAAGAACTCGACAAATTGAAAAGAGTTCCCCTCACTTCCAAAATGGCAGGTTCGGGCTAAAATAGTCCACTGGACTATTTTACTCCCACCCCCGCACAGCTCAAACTGTCTGGGAGACAGTTTGAGGTTGGAAATAGAGCGAACTTGTTCGCATCAAAAGGTTTGGGGAACCTTTGGAGGTTGGAGATAAAGCGAACAAAGTTCGCATCAATCGTATAGGGCTATAAAAGCTGAATTATCAGCGTATTTTGACACAAACTCCGTTTGTTTCATTTCCGACCTATAACAATCTCCCAGATTGTTATAGCCCACTCAACCACTGCGCCATTAGTATCTAAAACGAAAAAAATAGAGTTTGGAACTTCTTTTGTCCCAAACTCCGTTTTACTTGTTTTTCCTTCATCTGCCGGATGCCTTCTTCCAAAATCTCGATTTGGAGGATGGTTTCTTGGTCCTGGATGAGTTTTTCTTTCCCAAGGACAATGCTGTCATGAAGAGCTTGATAAACTCGGCTGTAATCGCCCACTTCCGATACTACTTTTTCTTCGTGGTAGACTCCGTTTTCGTCTACATAGGTCAGAACCCCATAATGCTCTGGTAAATCCAGGCCAAAATCAGGATGGTTTGGCAGGTAGAATTTCTTCAAATCCTCCTCCTGCCGGTCCTTGGTGGCCTTGACGAACATGCCTTTTTTACCATAGACCACAAAACTTGGCCTTTCCTTGATACGGAAATAGCTGGACTTGACCGAAACCTTGGTACTGCCATAGTAGAGGTCTAGGTCAAAGTAATCGTTCATGCGGTTGGTGCCCAGCAACTGGCGGACATCATAGTGGATATGATCTGGACGGCCAAAAAAGGAGAGGACCTGGTCGATGGTATGGCAGGCATGGCCATAAAGATAGCTGGTATCCAGAGAAAATTCTTTCACACTCTCTGGCACTTCTGGGCGGAAATAATCATAGTGCATCTCCACTTCCAACAGTTCCCCCAGGGCACCGCTTTTGATGACTTTCTGAGTGGTTAAAAAGTCCGAGTCAAAGCGCCGATTTTGATAGGCTTGGATAAAGAGGCCCTTCTCCTTGGCCAGGGAAAAGAGTTCACGCGCCTCCTCAGCTGTTTCGGTGAAGGGTTTCTCCACCAGGACATGTTTACCAGCCGTAAGACAGTCCTTGGCCAACTGATAGTGGGCCTTGGCTGGAACAGAGAGGACAATGAGCTGGATTTCTGGGTCCGTCAGAAGATCTTCCATCTTATCAGTATAGGTGATACCCTCAACAGGTTGCCAAGGGCTGGCAGAACGAGAATAGATGGTTTTGACCCGGATGTCCCTGATCTTTTGCACAAAGGGCAGGTGGTAGCGGTTGGTACTCTTGCCATTTCCGATATAGGCGATAGTTAACATATTTTCCTCCTCATCTTTCATTTTCAATGGCAAAGAAAGCCGCCAGCTGGACTGACAGGCTTTCTCCTGAGTTTAGAGAATTTCTCCATTACTTGCGGTCACTTGTTTGTACCAATCATAGGAGTCCTTCTTGCTGCGCTCCAAGGTACCTGAACCATCATTGTTGCGGTCTACATAGATAAAGCCGTAGCGTTTTTTCATTTCCCCTGTGGTAAAGGAGACACAGTCGATACAGCCCCAAGGCGTGTAGCCCCACAGGTCAACGCCGTCTTCATTGATAGCCTTTTCCATTTCTTGGATATGGCTGCGCAGGTAGTCGATGCGGTACTGGTCGTGGACAGCTCCATCCTCTTCCTTGACGTCGATGGCCCCAAAGCCATTTTCCACGATAAAGAGCGGTTTTTCATAGCGTTCATAAAAGGCATTGAGGGCGTAACGAAGGCCCACAGGGTCAATGGCCCATCCCCAGTCGGATTCCTTGATATAAGGATTTTTTACAGAATATGGGCTGGATGCTTCGATCACTTCTGACACATCGCGGAAGGCTTGCGAATCCACCACATTGGACATGTAATAGGAGAAGCCGATATAGTCAACCGTTCCTTCAGCTAAGATAGCCTTGTCTTCCTCTGTAATTGGAATCTTGAAGCCTTTGCGTTCAAACATCTTGAGGGCATAGGCTGGGTAGTGGCCTCGAACCTGCACATCACAGAAGAACCAGCGGTCGTGCATGGCTTGATTGGCCAAAAGGACATCCTCCGGACGGCAAGAGTAAGGATAGATGGGCACCATGGCAATCATGTTTCCGATGAGGAAGTCTGGATTGATTTCCTTGCCGATTTTGACCGCCAGGGCTGAAGCCACCAGGGTATGATGCCCACAGATATACATGGCTTCTTCAGGATTATCATAGTTGCCAAAATGGGCCCCTGAGTTGGTCCAGCCAAAGATGTCATTTGCAAAATTCATCTGGTTGTTGATTTCATTGAAGGTCATCCAGTACTTGACCTTGTCCTTGTAGCGTTTAAAGACAACTTCCGCAAACTTGACGAAGGCATCCACCGTGTCCCGACTCATGAATCCGCCATTTTTCTTGGCCAATTCGAAAGGCATTTCAAAGTGGGACAGGGTGATAACGGGCTCGATACCGTATTTGAGGAGCTCATCGAAGACATCATCATAAAATTGCAGGCCTTCTTCATTTGGCTCTGCTTCGTCTCCCTTTGGAAAAATCCGTGACCAGGCAATAGACGTCCGGAAACACTTGAAGCCCAAGTCCGCAAACAGGGCAATGTCTTCCTTGTAGCGATGGTAAAAATCAATTCCCACATGGTTGGGGTAATAATTACCTTCGACCACTCCATCCGTGATGACCCGAGGAACACCGTGTGCACCAGCTGTCATCACATCAGCTACGGACAAGCCCTTAGAAGTTTCTAGGACTCCACCTTCAAATTGGTGGGCAGCCAGGGCTCCACCCCATAAAAAGTTCTTTGGAAATGACATATGCTTTCTCCTTTATGTTTTTATTTTTTTACAAGAATGAAAGAATCAGGCCGGCCAGACTTCCTCCGAGGAGGGCAGCCAGCAAATTGCGGCGATGGGATGGAAAATCAATGCCTCTGGTCAATCCATAGACAAAGACGCCGATGGCCGTCGCAAATCCCATATCGATGAATACGGCCCCCTGCTGCACGATGAGGGGTTCCAACATGCCGTGGTTGAGGTACCAAATGGGGCCAATGATGATAGCGGCTGCCAGCCAGCCACCAAAAGGGCCAAGACGCTCCACCAATCTGCCCCAGAGAACAAGGATGGCAAAGGGGAGTAAAAAGCCGCCTAGAATGGTGGTGAGAACTTGAGAAAAAGTCATTTTCTCCCTCCTCTCTCTATTCTAGCATAGAGCCAGCCCGCAAGGCTCGCACCAAGGGCAAGACAAAGAAAGGTAGGCATGGCCATCAGGGTTTGAGACAAGCCGTGGTCCAAAAACCCTCTGACCATGAGACTGGTGCCAATACCAGCCCCCATATCGATGGCCACCTGGCTCTTACTTTGCGGAATCAATCCCAGGTAATGGCAGACATACCAGGTTGGGGCGATAATAATCAAACCAGCCACCAGGCCTGCAAAAGATCCGAAGGGGGCTGCCACAAGGGGCCACAAAAGTCCCACCATGAGCCCCGAAAAGGCATAGGCTAGGATGCCTCTCAATTGAATCATTGTATTCCCTTCTTTGTTTCCATCTTTTCCTGATTGATTCTATTCTAGCATTTGCTATAATGACAATAAAGAAATAAAGCTATTTTGGTCTGGCATTTTACAATTTCAGGACCATTGGGATGAAATATTAAAACACCGTTTCGGAGAGGATTGTCATGTTTTTAATTGAAAAAATGGAGCTCTATCCCTTCTCGCCCAATGAGAAGGTCATTGCCGATTATATTCTGAGGGAAAAATACGCCATCCGAAGGAAATCAACAGCTGAGATTGCCAAGGCCGTATACGCCTCCAAGTCGGCCCTGGTTCGCTTTGCCAAAAAGCTGGATTTCCCAGGCTGGGTGGATTTCAAGGAGGCTTTTCTGGAAGAGTTGACCTACCTGGATTCCCAAAAAACCGGCATCGACGCCAATCTTCCCTTTCAAGCAGAAGATGATATGGCTAGCATCGCCTCCAACCTATCTTCCCTAAAAAAAGAAGCCATCGACGACACCCTTGCCCTCAATAAAGGGGAATCCTTGCAGGCTGCTGTCAACCTGCTGGTTCAAGCCGAAACCATCCATCTCTTCGCCGTCAGCAACAACCTCCTCAATGCCCAGGAATTTGCCCTGCAAATGTCCAGGATTCAACAGGATGTGCGGATTCATCAACTCCAGGGCGAGATCATGTTCAACGCCTATTTTGCCACAAAGCAGAGCTGTGCCATCATCATTTCCTATTCGGGAGAAACCCACCAGCTCATCCAGATTATGGCCTTTCTCAAACGTAAGGGCATTCCAATGATCTTGCTGACCAGCATTGGAGACAATAGCTCCACATCTTTGGCCACACATGTCTTACGGTTGGCAACCAGAGAAAAGCTCTATTCCAAGATTGGCAGCTTCTCAACCGATACCTCCATCACTTTCCTCCTGGAGTGCCTCTATGCTGGTGTCTTTGCCAAGGACTTTGAGAGAAACCTGGCCCTCCGCAAGAACGCCTCCAAATTCATCGAGTTTGACCGAAGCTCCAGCTCAAAAATCTTAAAAGAAGAATAGAAAATGACTTCCTTTTTGGAAATCATTTTCTTTTTATTCACTAATATCTGTCTTGGGCTGCCATACAAAGCTGGCCAAATAGCTAAAGAGATAAGTCAGACCAAGGACCAGACCCACCACCAGAAGGATGGGCAAACGGTAAACCAGGGTCCAGTAAGGAATGCTGCTTTTCTTGGCTTGGAAGGACTTGTTGAGCTCATCCAGGCGGTTAAACTCGGTCTCAATCCGATGGGCCACTTGAGCCAGTCCCTCGTCATCCAAACGCTTAATATCGGAGATGTCAATAGGATCCCCAAAGGCCACATCGATCCGCTCACCAGCAAGCAGACCCTTAATCTTGAGCGGTCCGATATAGGAGGCTGGCATCATCTTAACCTTGGCTGTCTTGGCGATGACCGCTACTCCCCCCTTGACATCGTTGGAATGGCGGCTGCCGGATGGAAACATGACCAGAGAGCGGTCGCTCTTTTTCAGCATCTTGACGGGATACTTGATGGCTGCGGTTCCTGGATTTTCACGGTCAATGGGAAAGGCACCGCATTTGCTAATCCACCAGCCAAAGCCCCGGTCCTTAAAGAGCTCCTTCTTGGCCATAAAAATGAATTGTTTGGGCGCTGCGGCATAGCCCAGAAAAACAGGATCCCAGAAGGTTCTGTGGGGTGAAATCAAGATGTAATTTTCTTCCTTGGGCAAAATCTTTTCCCGGTCATGGTAATGGATATTGCCATTGATGGCCCAAAGCAGGACGGTTAATAGGTTGCGTAGGTATGAATAAAACATGTCTATCTCCTCAAACTGAATAGACCCATTATACCATATTTTCACCATTTTCAGATGAATTTTCTATCCACCGTCACAGGTCTCTGTGCTATAATAAGAACATGACAGATTCACTCTTAAAAGCAGGGGAGCGGATTGACCAGCTCTTCTCATCCAATATCAAAATTATTCAAAACAAGGACGTTTTCAGCTTTTCCGTGGACAGTGTCCTCCTCTCTCGTTTTCCCAATATTCCAGCCAAAAAAGGCCTGATTGTGGACCTCTGCAGTGGCAATGGAGCCGTGGGACTCTTTGTAGCCGGCCAAACCAAGGCCCATATTATCCAGGTAGAACTGCAGGAACGCCTGGCCGATATGAACCAGCGCTCGATCCAACTCAATGACTTGAATGAGCAAATCTCAGTCATCCAAGACGACTTATCTAATCTCCCCAACCATATCGGACTTTCCAAGGTCGACCTCATGCTCTGCAATCCTCCATACTTTAAGGTGGATGAGAGGTCCAACCTCAATGAAAGCGAGCATTACCTCCTGGCCCGCCATGAGATTGCCACTAACCTGGATGCCATCTGCCAGGTGGCCCAACAAACCCTCAAGACCAATGGTCGCCTGGCCATGGTCCATCGCCCCGACCGCTTCTTTGACATCCTAGACACCCTCCGCCGCTACAAGCTGGCTCCCAAGCGCATCCAGTTCGTCTATCCCAAACCAGGAAAAGAGGCCAATATGCTCTTGGTCGAAGCCATCCGAGATGGCTCCCTTGCCGGCCTCAAAATTTTGCCTCCCCTCTTTGTCCATCAAGATAACGGGGATTATACGGATGAGATTCGGGAGATCTACTATGGAAAGTAAGGCCTATATGTATGTCCTGGAGTGTGCGGATGGATCGCTCTATACGGGCTACACCACCGATGTCGAGAAACGCATCCAGACCCACAATGCAGGAAAAGGAGCCAAGTACACCCGCAACCGCCTGCCCGTCAGCCTCCTCTACCAGGAAGCCTTTGCCAGCAAGCCAGAAGCCATGTCTGCCGAGGCCCTCTTTAAAAAACGAAGCAGGCAGAGTAAATTGGACTACATTGCCCACCACAAATAAAGCCAAAAAAGGCATCCAACCACGTTCTTAGAAACTGGTCAGATGCCTTTTGTCATTTTATTTACTTCCACTTCTAACCATTAGAAGCTGGGAATGAGGGTGGTCAGTTTTTCAAGGGCTTCTTGGTAAATCTCTTCAGCCCTGGCAGGCTCTGCTGACTGACCTTCGATAAACACTTGATAGGTATCCTCTACTCCTAAAAACTTGAAAATGTCCCGAATATAGATAGAGGCTGCATCCTTGCCCTCATAGACGCCTCCATTGGACTGGATGTGGAGGACCTTCTTATCCTGGATGAGGCCGATGGAGCCTTCAGGACCATACTTGAAGGTGCGACCAGCCACATTGATGGTATTGACCCAGGAAACCAGCTGGCTGGGAACATTGAGATTCCACAGGGGATTGACAATGACAATCTTATCAGCCCTTAGAAATTGCTCCGTCAGTTCATTGTAGCGACCTAGATTTTTTTCCTGATTTTGGGAAAGGACCTGGCCTTTTTTAGCCAGAGACATGGCCTTTAAGAGGTCCTTATCCAGCAGGGGAATATCATCAAAAACATCGACTTCTTCAATGTCATCCCTTGGATATTCTTCCTGATAGAGACAGAGAAAATCTTCCAAGGCCCTCAGGACATAGGAAGTCTTACTATCAAAGGGATGGGCTTTTACAATCAAGAGTCTGGCCATTTCTTCCTCCTTTATCACTAACTAGTATAGCTTGTATTGTACCGCATTCTCAGGAAAACTCAAGCAATCTGCTCTGAGGACCAAAAGATACCCATCAGGACACATAAGATAAAACACCCCATGACTGAGATGTTTTCACTTAGATTACTTATCACCCTTGTTCCGAATCACGAAGCCAGTCTTCTTCTCGCTTGAGGTTCGTTGGTGGGGTTTTTTATTGTCTTGGCGGCGGTTATCCTTCTTGAAACGGTCATCCCGACGCTTGAAGTCACGACGGCCGCCATCGCGGTCATCCCGTCTGCGGTCTCCCCGGTAGCCACCACGGCGCTCCCGGTCTCCATCGCGGCGATTGCGGTCATTGCGGCCACGGCCACCTTTCCCACCGAAGCCGCCACCGGCTGGTTTGAAGGGTAGGGGCTTCTCATTGGCAATCTCAACCTTTGGCATATCCTCAGGATCTTGCACTGTCAAGTTCAGGACATAGAGGGCCAGTTCTTCAGGGCTAAATTCCGCAGCCAGCTTGACCGCATCAGCCTTGAACTTGTCAAAGCGGGCACGAAGTTCCTCATCCGCAAAATCACGCTCAATCTTCTTGAGGGCCACTTTTTTCTTGGCTTCAAAGGCTTCCTGGGCAGTGGCAGGCTTCATACCTGTCATGCGTTTTTTGGTCAGGTTTTCAATGATGGAGAGGTAGCCCATCTCATTTGGTGATACGAAGGTGATGGACTGACCTGATTTGCCGGCACGACCAGTCCGGCCGATCCGGTGAACGTAGCTTTCTGGGTCCTGTGGAATGTCATAGTTATAGACATGGGTGACACCGGAAATATCCAAACCACGCGCCGCAACGTCGGTTGCGACCAAGATATCGATATGGTCATTTTTGAAGTCACGGATGACGCGCAGACGCTTGCCCTGGTCCAAATCTCCATGGATTCCTTCTGCACGGAAACCGCGCAATTTCAGGCCACGGGTCAGCTCATCGACCCGGCGCTTGGTCCGTCCAAAAACAATGGACAACTCAGGCTGGTCTACATCCATGAGGCGGGTCATGGTGTCAAATTTTTCACTTTCCTTGACTCGGATATAAAACTGTTCTACATTGACATTGGTCAGCTCGGTTGCCTTGATTTTGACATGCTCAGGCTCCTTCATGAACTTGACCCCGATCTGCTTGATGGGCTCAGGCATGGTAGCAGAGAAGAGGAGAGTTTGACGGTCTTCAGGTACTCGGCTGATGATGGCTTCAATATCTTCCAAGAAGCCCATGTTGAGCATTTCATCTGCTTCATCCAGAATCAGGGTTTCCACCTTGTCCAGACGCAGGGCCTTGCGTTTGATGAGGTCTAATAAGCGGCCTGGGGTTCCGACAACCACATGGGCACCAGAACGAAGGGCCTTGATTTGTTTTTCAATGCTGGATCCGCCGTAAACGGAGCGGACCTTAACACCCTTGTCCCGGCCAAAGCGGAAGAGTTCTTCCTGGCTCTGTACGGCTAATTCACGTGTTGGGGCGATGACAAGAGCCTGTACGTTGTTATTAGCTGTATCAATTTTATTTAGTGTTGGTAAGCCAAAGGCTGCCGTCTTACCAGTACCTGTCTGGGCTTGACCAATGACATCCTTGCCTTCCAGCGCCAGGGGAATGGTCAGTTCCTGAATGGGCGATGGCGTTTCAAATCCCGCTGTTACAACGGTGGATAGGATGTCTGGCGATAAATTAAAGTCTGTAAATTTCAAATGTTTCTCTTTTCTAAGAAGACAGTGCGAAGCTGCCTTATCACGCTTTATTTTGTTGTTTTTGACAACTTAACCATTATATCACAATGAAAATAAATAGATAGGATTAACCACCAAAGGAGGAAATAATACGTTTTCATAGAGATTTAAAAGAGTCAGCCGACCTATCGACTGACTGTTTGTTTATTCAGGCTGCTTAAAATCAATGGTAAATCGCATCAGGCGGTCTCCAGTAGCCTCGAAGCGATAGGCAAAGCCATGCTTATCCAGAACCTGTTGGACCAGGTAAAGGCCTATTCCTGAACCCCCATCCTTCTTGGCACGACTGTAATCAGGCCGGTAAAAGGGTTGGAAAACCTGTTCCAGTTCTGCTGGACTCAGGGGATTCTCAGCCTGGTTTTCCACCAAGAGCTGCTGGTCTTTCAAGAGAATTCGGACCAGTCCTCCATGATGGGTATAGCGGATGGCATTGTCCACAATATTCTTGATAGCCTTGAGCAAGAATGTCTGGTTAGCCCGCACTGGACAGGCTTCCAAGTCCAGTTCCAAGTCTAGTTCCTTGAGTTGAGCCATCTGCAGGGAGGGCATCAGGTGCTGCTTGAGAACAGCTGCCAAGTCAAATTCCTCATCTTTTTGCTCTCCCAAATCAAGGGTGGTAGCATCGAGGACTGACTGGACCAGACTGGATTGTTCCTGCAAAATCTCACGGCATTGTTGCAGGTATTTGTCATGGTTGCGAAAATCCCCTACATTGTAGAGCATACCTTCTACCAAACCCAACATGCTGGCAATAGGGGTTTTTAATTCATGGGAGGTCATGCGAACGAAGTCTGCCTCCTGCTTTCGTCTGGCCTGGGTTCGCTCATTTTCTCGCCTGAGTTCGTCCATATTGGCCAATAAATGCTGGTAGAGGGCATTGACATCTTCAGCCAGGCGGGCCACTTCATCCTGGCCTTCGACCTGACAGGAGAGGCCAGTTTCCAGACTTTGCATCTGCCTGGTCATTTCCGATATAGCGGTAATCCGGCGGTTGGACAGTCGGCTATATACCAGAGCTACGATACTGACCAGGAGAAAGACCAGGACCAGGACAAAGGGATAGAAAGTGACCAAGGTCTGGCTAATATCAGACAGGGATTGGAAGGCATACTCTGCCTGAAGGCTATATAAATGGCCTTCTTTGGTGTTGATAGGCTCTGACCAGGCTCCAATCTGATCGTATTCGTCACTTTCAACGTAGACCTTCTCCGTTTCAGCATCTGGATAGAG
>ERZ795062.1391-NODE-1391-length-17282-cov-6.858072_pt1 | contig 17282 bp, 19 predicted proteins | sample MGYA00375146_ERZ795062 | MGnify/ENA primary metagenome ERZ795062 (study PRJEB30191, sample SAMN05720281) | activated sludge metagenome | isolation source: Anaerobic digester | place: USA | collected 2015-07-16 ... | reverse complement strand
CCATAGCTGAAGATGTGATAAATGAATATAAGGACAATAGCTTTGGAATGGCAAGGACTGAGGTCAAAAGTAAAACAGGCGATTCTCACTTAGGCCATCTTTTCCCAGATGGTCCCAAGGACCAGGGAGGCCTTAGGTATTGTATAAATGGAGAATCCCTAAGATTTGTAGCCTATGAGGATATGGAAACAGAGGGCTATGGAGATCTGAAAAAGATTTTTGATTAATTTTTTCCAGATTGAAAAAAATGGGCAAGATACAATATAGATTATAGAAGAAAGATACAGCTTATAAAAAAGAAATAGAATATAGAAAATAAAACAAGTCCAAGATAATTTTAATTATCCTGGACTTGTTTTTTATTGAATATCTTATAGAAGATAAAACTTATCTTTCGTAAACAAATTCTCCATCTATCATGGTCTTTAAAACCTTTATATCCTTAATTTCATCAGGGTCTATTGAAAAAATATCCCTATCTAAGACAATTAAATCTGCCACATAACCAGGAAGTAACTTGCCCTTGAAGTCTTCCTTAAACTCATTGTAGGCACTTCCCTGGGTGTAGGCATCTATTACATCTTCTACTGCCATTCTTTCCTCAGGATAAAAGCCTGATTTAGGATTTCCATAGATAATAAAAATAAAGTTGAATTTCAATATAAATTATTTGTTCTCACCATTCAGATACTTCATTCGTCCCCTATAAACAGGGATAGCCAAAACCAAAATGATTCCATAGTTGAGGATTGTATTTCCTGTTTGATTTTCAAATAGAGTAATTTGCGTGAATGATTCTTTTACTACTCCAAAGACTTTAAGAACAGAAGAAATTAAATCAAGTGCCAGAGGAAATGCGATTGACATTCCTATGATTGAAATGATTAAATTCAGCACAGAACTAATCTTTGGAAGCTTATTATGAATGACAACAATTAGAATTCCATAGGCTAAGGTTGCAAGAATTCCAACACCAATATCTAGCACATAAACCATCCAGCCAGTCACCATTTTACTAATCACTAATTGATGGATGTAGTATGCCGATAGACCAAAAACCAGTGCGAAGTCTATAGCATAGGCGGAAATTTTTACTGAGTATTCAGCAATTAATTTGAATAATGTAATCGCAGCTACAACTGAGAATGCAATTACCATAAGAAGTATTGCGTACATATTGCCTCCTAGCATTCAGACCAATCATCTTTATCTGGTCGGTAGTTTTTTAAGAAGTCCCCGCGAGGTCTTTCAACACAACATTCATTTAAATTAAGCAGCCCAAGTTTTACCATTTCAGATATCTTTAAATTTACCAGATTGATGTCTACTCCCAATTCATAAGAGAGGTCTACATCATCTATTTGTCCACGAAGAAGTGGGATGATATCTTCATCAGCAATGAGCAAATGAGCAGCGAAAATATTTGCTTCAAGTTCATTCTTTGAGTTATCAACAAAGAGACCATTTTCATGGAATGCTACACCGCTAATGACTTGGTCACGATGTAACTGATCATGTCCTAATTCATGTGCAAGTATTAAATCTTTCTGCCTTCCAACCTCAGTAGAAATGAAAATAAATCTATTGCGTTGTATGACATGGTACATTCCAAGAAGGTGCTTTGTGTCTTCAAGAGGGCAGACCTTGATGTTCAAAAACCAAATAAGTTCATTGGGGTCCCTCGTCTTGTATTTTTTAATCAAAGATTGAACCTTTTCATAGATCCAACGATTTGACAAGATATACACCTACCTTACTTTTTCTTTTTACGACCATACTTTTTATTCTCTTCTTTTGCTTTCCAATAAGCTTCGGTTAGTGCTTGAATAGCAGCATCTTTATCATTATCTGAGAGTTCACCGCCGGCAAAGAGGGCAACGAGACCTTCAGTTAAAGCTTGAGCCTTTCTAGCTTCACCTTGACCGTATTTATTCGCAACTTCAGAAACGAAAATATCATCATTTTCTAAGAGGTAGTTGTAATCACACTGCATTACTTTCGCAATTTTTTCGTAGGTTTCCATACTCTTAGGGAAGCGTTGACCAGTTTCATAAAAGTACAAAGTCTTTGGACTTATTTCTATTTGCTTTGCGAAATTCTCCCTTGTAATCTTGTTCTCTGAGCGATATTTTTTTAGTTTTTCTCCAAAATTCATATTTTTGTTCCTCCTAGTTGGTTTCAAAGTACTTATTATTTAATATCTCGGAACTTAAGTACTTGTTTTTAATCGCAAAATAGTTTATTATATTCATTAATAAGAACTTAAGTACCTATATTATATCCTTTCATGTACAAAAATACAAGTTTAAAATTAAGAGGTGAGAAAATTGAGAAAAACTAAAACACTAAAGCAAATTGAGCGGCTATACCAGGAACAGAGCTTAGATGTACTTACTATTTACGAACGATCAAAAGCTCTATTAGAGATATATCGTAATGTCATTTGGTCACTTAAGAATACTGCTGATTCCATGATTTATGAGACTCAAGAGACCTATGGGAAAGACTTAGATGAAGCACTCATTTATCTTTCGACTTTTGCTCCTGAGTTTAAAAGACAAGACTTTGAAAGCGGTGTCAGTCACCTGTTTGAATCAAAGTGGCTAATTGAAATTATAGATAAGTCTCTGGTCAAAATTAAGGATTATCCAGAATTTGGAGAAATATATTCAGCTATTTTAATGCAGTGTTATCTTGGAAAAACGAAAACAAAAGATGCTGCTTGTATGCAGATGTTGAACCTAGAAAGAAGCTGCTACTACCAGCGAAAAAGAGAAGCCATTACTCTTTTAGGCGTTTCCCTATGGGGATTTGAATTGCCTAGAATAATTCAGGAATTGCATGAAGAGAATCTTAAGGCGATTTATTATGAGGAGATAAAATCTACAATTCCAATTTATACAACCGAGGACCTGGCTCGAATGGTGGAAAAGAAAATAAAGCCAAAGTAGTTGCAGATTGAATGCCGACTGATATTGGACTAGCTGCCGAGTACGTTCGAATTGAATGTGTACTGAAGTACCTATAGACTGATAACATGGGGTAACCCGAAAACTAAATAAGAAAGGCAAGAGACCGAGGAGAAATATCCTGGGTCTTTTTTTATGCCGTTTTTTAGGAGGGACTATGTATCAGTGCAGAGCTCCTCCTTTTTGATTTCAAGAACAAAGCAGAAACAAAACTTGAAATTAATTAGGAGGATACCATGAGTAAAGAATATTTTATTTTCGTTGAAGGAAAACGAATTGTAGTAAGCAAAGAGGTGTACCAAGCATACTGGCATGAAACAAATAAAGAGAATTATCAAAGGCGGCTGGATAGAGAAAACCAGCTGCTTTTCTTTTGTGACTTAGATCATGACGGAAATTTTGAGGGAAATCTTATTGACCAAAATGTCGATGTGGAAAAACTCGTTGAAACTCGCCAAAGAATTGAAGAACTGAATAGAGCATTAGCTTCTCTAACAAATGAAGAAAGGGAAATCATTGATGCCCTTTATTTTCGTGATGAAACAACAAGGAATGTTGCCAGTAGCTTTGGACTTCATCAAACCAGCCTAATCAGAAAAAGGAATCAGATTCTAAAGAAACTAAAAATAATTTTAGAAAATTTCTAAGTTAGGTGTGTTCAAGAGGGTCGAATTTTCACTCTAAAGGTGAGGGGGAATTTGATCCTTTTTGCTTTTTTACCAAACGACAAGTCGGTAAGTGCAAACAAAAAAAGGACTCCTCTCCCATTAGGGACTGATCCTTGAAAACTGAATAGACCATAACGAGACGTTAATCAAAGTGTAGCGTGTATGCATCTTCGCCGAAACCTTCCTACCACAAGTTGGTAAAAATGAATACCTGTTTGTCCAGACAGAGGAAATAAGGAAGCGAGCGATAAAAGATGACTGAAAAATGGAAGTCGGGAACTTTCATTCGCAGTGACCACTTTGAGGACAATGATACTTCTACAGTTGAAGCCGGCTCATCTGAACAGGGGCGGAGGTGAGATTCCTATGTAGCTAACCCATAGCACTCGTTAATGTCAAAAAACTTATTTTAAAAACCAAAACTAATAGAAACGAGGAAAAAGCTATGAGTTGCAAAGTAATGATCGTTGAAAACAACGAGACACTAGAACAAGTCATATTAGTTGATTATATAAATGGATTTGAAGTGACATGTGAGATGAATCAAGAAGATTTCCTCAACATTTTACTATCAGAGTGCACCAAACATTGCATGCTGAGTGAGTACGCACAAATCTAATATTAGCCGCTGACATTTTAGGTAAAGGGTGGTAAGATTTAGATGTGGAAGCTTTGAATCCTTAAATAACCATTTGCAGTGAGTAACGATTTAAGGAGGAAAAGTAATGAAAAAATTAGCAGTAATGTATCTAAGGCTATCACGAGATGATGGCGAAGAAATCGAAAGTAATTCCATTTCCAGTCAAAGAGAACTCATAAAAGCCTATGGCAAACAGCATGGGCTAAATATTTCATGTGAGTATGTAGATGATGGTGTAAGTGGAGCAACCTTCAACAGACCATCATTTAAAAGAATGATGGGGGACCTTGAAAAAGGAAAGATTGAAACGATTGTCGTAAAAGACCTATCTCGATTTGGTCGTGACTATATCGAAACCGGAAAGTATCTCCAAAAGATTTTTCCAGAGAAAAAGGTTCGTTTTATTTCAATCAATGATAATTATGATTCAATGAATGCAGATGCAAATGATACCCACCTTGTTTTACCAATAAAGAACTTTATCAATGACAGCTATTGTCGTGATATTTCCATGAAGGTGAAAAGTTCTCAACAGATGAAGCGAGAAAAGGGTGAGTTTATAGGTGCGTTTGCCCCTTTTGGTTACAAGAAAAATCCTAATGATAAACATCAACTTATCATTGACCAAGAAGTAAAGGGAATCATTGAAACCATTTTTAATAAGAAGGTAGATGGCTATTCATCAAGTTCCATTGCGAAGTACCTAAATGAACTCGGAATAGTAACGCCTGCTCGTCACAGGGAAAAGAAACTTGGTGATAGCGTAGGTTTTGTTGGTAAAGACAAAAAATGGGATGCGAAGATGATTAACAGAATCATCAGCAACCCTGTTTATATAGGAACGCTAGAGCAAGGAAAACAAATGAAGCTCAACTACAAAAGTGATAAGCGAATCGATATAAAAAAGGAAGACTGGGTAGTCATTGAAAATGCTCACAAGGGTATCATATCTCAAAGCATATTTGCCATCGCAAATGAAATGCTACTTCGAGATGTGAATAGTCGAGGCATACCAGGTCTTTTTAGTGGAATGCTCTTTTGTAAAGATTGTGGCTCGCAAATGATTAGACGGGTTGTGAAGTATAAAGACAAGACCAATGTTTTTTATATCTGCGGTAGCCACAATGATAGTGGTGAGTGTTCTAGGCATAGTGTAAAGGAAGATGAGCTTAAGGATGTTGTTGAACATCTCCTAAATGATTTCTTACACTACAATGAACGAATTTATCACCATGCTTTAAGGCAAGATTTTAATTCGATTGAATTTAAAGCTGAGGTAGAAGATCTGCTTCAAGAGAAAAAGAAATACGAAACACTTCGTCAATCCTTATTTATGGACTTGGAAGATGATCTCATTACGGAGGAAGAATTCAATCGATTTAGAGCAAGCTATGCTTTGAAGATTAAAGAAATTTCTGTGCAAATAGAAAACAAGAATAAAATAATGAACGAGGTTCAAGAGAAAATTCGCAATCGCCAGTGGCTTATTGATTTAGATGAACTAAAGGAAGATGGTAAGCTTGATCGCAAGCGATTAGTCTATCTGGTCAATCGTATCAAGATAGGTGAAGAGAAGAAAATCTCTGTGGTGTTCAACCATATGGATGAACTGAATGCACTGGAAACACTAATCAAGCAAGCACAAATAAAGGAGAAATCAAAGGAAGGAAAATTGATTGCCTTCCCTTTAAATCGTGTCAGTGGTGATGAGGTGGTATGTCATGGCTAGAACATCAAGACGATATGAAATACAAAAAGAAGAAATATCAAAATCGGTTTATCGTGCTGGCGTTTATGTCAGGCTTTCAAGTGAGAGACACGAAGAATGGCGAGAAAAATCTTCTTCTCCCAAAGCACAAGCTTATATATGTGAGGAACACGCAAAAAGCAAAGGTATACAGGTGATTCAAGTCTATGAAGATTATGAGTACTCTGGTACAAACTTTGAAAGACCTGCCTATATTCAGATGATGTCAGATGTTCGAAATGGAAAGATAAACTGCATTATTGTGCGTGATTTGTCCAGGCTTGGTCGAGAGCATATTGAGATGGGACAACTGATAGACAAAGTATTTCCATTTCTGGGCGTGCGATTTATTTCCGTTACCGATAATCTAGATACCATAGATGGACTGGATAATAACAAGTCCTTTGAGGTCATGCTTAAAAATATCATCAATGATATGTATGCAAAAGATATTTCATCAAAAATTATTTCAGTCAAACATACAAGAGCAAAAGAAGGCTACTTCATTGGCTCGGTTCCGCCCTATGGATATAAAATTGAAAAAACACCAAAGGGCCAGAAATTGGTCATCAATGAAGATACAGCTCCCATCGTTCGTCAGATATTTGATTGGACGTTTGAAGGTAAAAGCCAATATGAAGTTACACTTGAGCTAAATCGATTAAGAATAGCTACAGCCACTCATTACCATAAAACTGGTGAAATTTACCGACCAGAAGATGGTCAAGAATGGAGCAAAGGCACGGTAGCGAAGATGCTAATCAATGAGACCTACACAGGCACACTCATACAAGGAAAAAGAAGACAGAGTCTAGTTAAGGGAGAATCGCAGCATTCAACATCGCCAGAAGATTGGATTGTAGTAAAAAACGCTCATGAAGCAATTATATCGGATGAAGAGTTTCAGCAAATTCAAAAGATTAGACGTGAACGTAAAGACAATCATTATTTCTCTTTTGAAAGGAATGACTTAGTGAGAGACCCTGAAAACCGCTATCTAGGACTTGTATTTCTAAAGGATACTGAAAGAGCCTTGTACCGAAGAACAAGAATTTATGGGAAGAATGAAAAGAGATTACTTTATTGTTTCCAACCGGATAATTTCACAGGGAAAAGCTTAGAGAAAGTGAATATCTTTATTACTGAAGAAAACTTAGATGCGATGGTGCTTCAAACGATTCAAAGAATCGCTTCTCAATTGATTTCAGAGAAGAGCTTCTTGGAGAAAATTAAAAATGAATTTTTGAGAAGGAAAGAAGTTGCAGAGACTGGACTTAAAGAGCTTTCAATGAAAAAAGATTTATCGGAAGCTACTATTGCTCGCTTATATGAACGCTATGCCACAGGAAGCCTTGATAAAGCGAAATACATCACGTTTAAGGAGGATGAATCAAGGAAACATGCAAGTTATTGCTCGGAGATTTCTAGGCTAGAGATGATGATTTCAAACCTCAAAAAAGATGAAAGAAAAAGCAGAAAAGTTGCCAGAACGATTTTTCAGGCAAGGAAAGAGACAAAACTTTCTGCTGAAGTTATCAAGGAGTTAATCGAAAGAATTGATGTTATTTCAAAAACTGAGATAGAGATTCATTTCTTATATGATTTTAGTGAGAACGGAGGTATCTAATGAATAAAGTAGCACTGTACTTCCGTTTATCGGTAGAAGAACAATCTGGTAGAGAAGAAAGTGAAAGTATCATTTCTCAAAGGAATTATGTTACTTCATTTTTCAAAGCACAAAGTGATTTGAAGGACTTTCCTTATGAAGAATACATTGATGATGGCTTTAGTGGTTCAAATACCAAGAGACCTGGATTTGAACGGATGATGAATGATGTGAAAGCTAATTTAGTGAAAACTATCATTGTAAAAGATTTATCTCGTTTTATGCGTGATTACATTGCGATGGGTGATTATCTTGAGAACATCTTCCCTTTCATGGGGGTTCGATTTATTGCCATCAATGACAATTATGACAGTAGTAAAGAAAAGGGAAATGGAACAGAACTGGATATCCAATTCAAAAACTTACTCTATGATTTCTATGCAAAAGATGCCAGTCAAAAAGTGAGGTCAGTTCAGAACGCTTTGAAGGCTAAAGGTAAATTTATGGCATGGCAACCACCATTTGGGTATATCAAAGATCCAAATGATAAACATAAAATAATCGTAGATGATGAAGTAGCTCATATAGTAAGGGAAGCCTTTGAATTATCATTAAAAGGAATGTCAACTAGAAAAATTGCTCAGTTGTTTAATGAAAAGAATTACATCACTCCATACAGACGAAAGAAACAAACCTCGAGGATGGATTACTCTTATAAGACAACAACGACTGAGAACCATAAAGAGCCAATCTGGATGCATGGAACAGTCATTAAAATCCTGGGTAATGAAAATTACACTGGAACATACTGCTATAACATGGTTCAGAAATCAATTGCTAGTGGTGGAAAGTCAATACCAGTTCCAAGAAAAGATTGGGGGCGTGTATTTAATAATCATGAAGCAATTATCTCGAGAAAAATGTTTGATCAGGTTCGAGATCAAAATCAAGCCAAGGCTTTTAAGAATGTGGACTATTCTCAACTAAAAGAAATCAGATATCCACTAGAAGGATTTATTGTCTGTGAAGAATGTGGTCATATTCTTGCAAGAGAGAGTACGACGAGACATCAAAAGAACGGCATAAAAAAGTTTAACTATATGTCTTGTAGAACCTGTAAGGCTAAAAAATTAGAAATAAAACGGATGAAATTGGAACTGATAGAAGAAACGGTTTGGAACTTACTGAAAGAGAAAGTTCAATCTGAAGGAAGTAATGAGGAAGAACCACAGTGGAAATCAACGAAGTTAGATCGGATTGCTTTATTAGAATCTGAAAAAGAAGAAGCCTTCCATCAATACAAGACTGGTAAATTACCTAGAGAAGATTTCATTGCAAAGAAATGCTCGATTGATGTGGATATTGAGATGATAGAAAACGAAGTAGAAGAACAAGAATATGAAAAGCTAAAGGTTACCGACTCACTCACGAGGGAGATTGTAGAACGATATATTGATAAAGTTATCGTCTCTCATGGTGGTGGAATAGAAGTGGTTTTGAAAGTTTAAATATGGAGAAGGGCATTGAATAAATCAGTGCTCTTTTTTGTAACATTACCTTGACATCAGAGGGTTCGGGGACTCTCTTGATGAACCTGGCCATTCAGATTGGTACCGACCGTACCAGCGTTTACAGTCAGGACATTTCTCAAAAATCCTCCAATCTCTTGCGTCTCAACTTGATTCTCAATGGCTTGCAGCATTCCATTCACAATATCGTACAGGGAAATACTATTCTCAACAATCGCCATGTGGAGAAGATGGACTATATCGTATCCAATCCTCCGTTCAAACTAGATTTTTCTGAGTGGCGAGATCAGGTAGAAAGCCTGCCAAATAGTAGTGAACGCTTCTTTGCAGGTGTGCCAAAGATCCCCAACAAGAAAAAAGAGAGTATGGCTATCTACCAACTCTTTATCCAGCATATTATCCATAGTTTGAAGGAAGACGGGCAGGCAGCTATTGTCTTGCCTACGGGCTTTATCACTGCCCAGTCAGGTATTGACAAGAAAATCCGTCAGCACCTGGTCGATGAGAAGATGCTAGCAGGGGTTGTGTCCATGCCGTCCAATATCTTTGCGACGACCGGTACCAACGTCTCCATCCTCTTTATCGATAAGAAAAATAAGGGTGATGTCGTCCTTATCGATGCCTCAAATCTCGGAACCAAGGTCAAGGAAGGCAAGAACCAAAAGACTGTGCTGTCTCCTGAGGAAGAGCAGAAGATTGTCGAGACCTTTATCAAGAAAGAGGCCGTCGAGGACTTTTCTGTCACCGTCTCTTATGAGGACATCAAGGAGAAAAACTACTCTCTCAGCGCAGGTCAATACTTTGATATCAAGATAGACTATGTAGATATCACAGCAGAAGAGTTTGAAGCCAAGATGACCGCCTTTCAAAGCAAACTCTCAGACCTCTTCCAGCAATCACATGCACTGGAGGAGGAGATTGAAGAGCAAATGAAGGGGATCAAGTATGAGTGAGTGGAAGTTTTTAACTCTGAAAGAAGCAGAACTAGAGTTTATAGATGGAGATAGAGGAGTTAATTACCCTAAGAAATCAGAGTTATTGCCAGAAGGTGATTGTGTTTTTCTAAATACAGGTAATGTTAGACAAAATAGCTTTGATTTTTCTAATTTAGATTTTATTACAAAAGAAAAGGATAATTTACTAAGGAATGGTAAGTTACAAAGAGATGATATAGTTCTTACCACAAGAGGCACAGTAGGGAATGTTGCCTTATATTCTCAAGAGGTTCCGTTCAGTAATATTAGGATTAATTCAGGAATGGTAATAATTAGGGTAAACAAGAATTTCTGGCATCCCTATTTTATTTATTTGTTTTTTCAATCACATCTTTTCAAAAAACAAATCAGTAGACTTATATCTGGTAGTGCTCAACCTCAGTTACCAATTTCAATTTTAGAAACTGTTAATATTCCTCAATTAACATTGGATGAACAGAAAGAAATTATTTTTAATATTAAATCTATTGACCAAAAAATCGAAATCAACAACCAAATCAACCAAGAGCTAGAAGCCATGGCTAAGACCCTCTATGACTACTGGTTTGTGCAGTTTGATTTCCCAGACCAGAATGGCAACCCCTACAAATCATCAGGCGGAAAGATGGTCTATCACCCAGAACTCAAACGCGAAATCCCAGAAAGGTGGGGAGTGGAGAAGTTGGGAGATATTTCTCAATATGTTTCTGAAAAAGTTGGTTCCTCTGAACTTAATAAAGAAAATTATGTAGGAACTGATAATATGATAGCAGATATGGGTGGAATTGAACTTACTACATCGATTCCTAAGTCAGGAACTTCAACGAAATTTTCTGTAGGAGATATTCTAATTTCAAATATTCGCCCTTATTTTAAGAAGATTTGGTTAAGTGATAGAACTGGAGGTTGTAGTGCAGATGTACTTTGTATTAGGACGAATAGGATAATTTATAAAGAATTTGTTTATGCAACTCTTGCCAGAGATGATTTTTTTAACTATGATGTAGCAGGTTCTAAAGGATCAAAAATGCCCAGGGGTGATAAAAAGCATATTATGGAATATCCAATAGTATTTGAATTTGAAATCGCAGATCAATTTTCTAAAATAGTAAGACCTATATACGAAGCAGTACATAAAAATTATAATCAAAACCAAGAACTCACCCAACTGCGCGACTGGCTCTTGCCAATGCTGATGAATGGGCAGGCTAGGGTGGAGGATAAAACATAGAAATTGTAAGAAAATGGTTATTTAGAATTAGTACAGGGGATGTAGAAAATTTACCAATCTCCCACGAAGATGATGAGTCAGATATTCTTAAGATTTCAATTCCTGTTTCATTTCTCTGGATTGTAATGTCAATAATAGGCATTATTAATTTCTGGTAGTTGTTAGACTCTTTAAAGTGTCGATATTGTATTATTGTTAAATCCCCCTAATCATTTCGACTAGGGGGATATTTTCTATGTTGTCTCCAATTCTTTTCCTTGTGGCAAAACAGTTTTGATTTCATTGGTGGAAGGGTTAGATTCTACCTTATTTTTCTGTCTATTTCGCTCTGAAAAATCTTGGCGAATATCGTTTAGGATTTGTAAGATGACCTTCTCACTAGCGTTGGCATCATAACTTACCTTATTGACCAAGTGGTTATACAGAAGAGAATAATCTTTGAACATATTTTTACGGATTTTAGCACTATCAATCTTGACACGTGTACTGGTATCTTGACAACGTTGGAGATAAAGGCTATAGGATTTTTCTTGACTGTCACGCAGATTGGCGACAGCCTCCTCTAACATCAGCATAGTAACAGCCTCGGAGTAGGGTGGCTGTGCGAGTCGAGCAAGCAGGGAATCCATCAAGGCAGATGATTCTTGCATATTTGCAGTTGGAGCAGTCTTATACAATTCGACCAGCTCTTGTAACAGGCGATAAGCCTTTAACTTTTCAACTGTTCGAGCATTTTGAAAGAGTTTGAGACCACCTACAAAAGCCGAAAAATCAATATTTCGGATTTTAAGAGCTTGCTTCAGTTCCTTGGTCAAATCAGATCCTCGTTTTTGTTTGAGACTCTTTTTCATCAAAGGTAAGGAGTCTTCTAAACGTTGCGTCAGGTCAGCAACCATAGGATTATTGCTTGAAGAACGATACTGTTTTAGAGTATCAACTGTGCTACTCATAAGTTGAACAAACTCTGCCTGATTCAAATGTTGGGCGTATAGTGGAATGCGGATTTTCATTTAATATACCTCGCTTTATTTTTTTATCCGGTTATCTATTTATTCGTTAAAGGAAACCAAAAATGTACAAAATTTGAAAAATAGTTTTAAATGTTTAAAAGTAGTATTCCAAACAAAATGATACGTTTTAAACTTTTAAAAGTTACCACAGACTTATTTTTACAATTTTTAAAAAGTTTTTTGATGCAAATCAGATTTCGGTAGCTTTTTTTCAATTTGAAAAAGGGCAATACTGTTTATGGTTGCCTGATTATTTATAAAAGATAGTTAGATTTTTTATATCAGCTAAACTTTTTCATGTTACAATAAGGTATCACACTTTGGAGGTGTTATATGAAATGGAATAAAAAGATTTTATTGTCTGTTGTGTTGCTCGTTAGCTTGGTTTCCTTATCAGCCTGTCAATCGATTACGAACTGGTGGAAGAACACCAAGGAAGAATGGATTGGTCTAGAAATGACCGTTCGAACTTTTGATGAAAATTCTCAATTAATTGATGAAATGTCTGGGAAGTCCTTGTCAATTTCTCGCAACCAAGAGTTTGACTCTGTGGATGCTGAAGGCTACTCGAAATCTGATTCTTCGGTATTAAAAGTGACGCTCGGTAATTATGAAATCGACCATGTAGGCTCTTCTTTAATTGCTGCAGAAGAAGGTCTGGAGGATCTTTATGCCAAATACCAAACTACGGTAGATATTGCGAATTATGACCGTTCGATTCCCTTGGTGAATCGCATGGTTTCAAGTTTGAAAAATGATTTTACCGGAAAGGCAAAGGTGGTACTTATTCGGTCACAAAATGGTACACCTTTGGCAACGTATGTTGGAGATAAAGTTTCGCTATATGCTTCAGATGCACCAAAGACTTCTGAGCTTTTAGTTGATGGCAAACGGTTGATTATCTATCGTTGTGACTATACCATTTATGACAGGGAGCTATTGGAGAATTAAATGATAGAGATTCGGAATGCGCAGTTTGAAGATGCGGCAAATTTGGTGGCCATTTATGCCCCATATGTTGAAAGAACTGCCATTACTTTTGAAACACAAGTACCTACAGTAGAAGATTTTGAAAATAGAATTAAAAAAACAATGAAAAAATTCCCTTATCTGGTCGCAATAGAAGAAGGACAGATAGTGGGATATGCCTACGCATCGACCTATTATGCTCGTGCAGCCTATGATTGGACGGTGGAATTGTCGGTCTATGTTCAAAAAGAAGCGCGTGGAAAAGGGGTTGGAACCTTGCTATACACTGCTTTGGAGGAGGAATTGACTGCGCGTGGGTTCAAAAACTTTTTAGCCTGCATTGCCTTACCAAATCCTGCTTCCATTGCCTTGCATGAAAAGAGAGGTTATGAGCAGGTGGCTCATTTTAAAAAAATTGGATACAAATTTGGCACTTGGCATGATATCGTCTGGCTCCAAAAGTCTCTTGTAGGTGACTAAAATGGATATTGTAGAATTGGAAAAACGATTGTTGGCCCTGGCAGAAAAAGAGCAGGCACAGCCAATGAAAGCCTATATGAAAAACAACTTTGAGTTTTTAGGTGTTCGTAGTCCAGATCGTAGAAAAGCTGCCAAACAATTTTTCAAAGACTTCAAAACGCCAGAACTTGACCGGGATTTTGTAGAGGCTTGTTGGGGCAAACCCTACCGTGAATTTCAATATGTCGCTATTGATTACCTCGTGGCACATAAGAAAAAACTGGTATTAGCTGATTTACCTCGCTTGAAAAAACTTGCCCAGACGAAGTCCTGGTGGGATAGTATTGACGGATTGGACAAACTCGTTGGCAAAATTGTTTTGGACAATCCAGAGGCCAAGCAGTTGATGATTGACTGGAGTTTGGATGAGGATTTCTGGTTGAGGCGAATTGCTATTGACCATCAGCTTTTGCAAAAGGAAAAGACAGATATAGTACTATTAGAGAAGATCCTCATCAATAATCTCAATCAGACTGAATTTTTTATCACTAAAGCGATTGGTTGGAGTTTGCGTGATTATTCGAAGACTAATCCTCATTGGGTTCGAGACTTTCTGGTAAAATACCAACATCAAATGGCAAGTTTATCGATTCGTGAAGCAAGTAAGTATTTATAGGTTGAATGATGACAAAAGTATATGAATTTCAAGCAGTTATGCTTCCTGTCTCAGATAAGGGTGGAGCATATATTATTTTGCCATATGATATCCGTCAGGAATTCGGGAAGGGGAGAGTAAAAGTACATGCGACTTTTGATGGGCATCCCCCTATGATGGCTCTATTGTCAATATGGAAATGAAGGATGAAGTGGGCAATATTTTGTTATATCCTAGGTATCCAAAAGGCTATTAGCGTTGCAATCGGTAGGTAAGCAACCTGGAGATAAGGTGTTCGTAACCATTCGTGAGCGTATTGAGTAATTAGACTTGCAAAACTGTCAAATTATGATAGAATAGGTTCATGCGATGAGCCGAGTAGTGACTTAGTCACATTGGACGCTAGGGAGGTCTTCATTTAATTGAAACGCAGGAGCGGACCTTGAATAGTTGTTGTGAACCTGCTATTCTCATCAGCAATGATGCCCTTACCCACCATTTATGGTGGGCTTTTTTTCATTTTTATACTTTTCATTTATATAAAATGTGGTATAATTAAGAAATAATAAATTTTTAGAAAATTTTGAAGAATTGATCTAAAGGAGATACTTATGGCATATGTAGTGGCTGTCGTTGGTGCGACAGGTGCAGTTGGTGCGCAAATGATTAAAATGTTGGAAGAATCAACTCTTCCAATCGAAAAAGTACGTTTATTAGCTTCTGCTCGTTCTGCGGGAAAAACCCTTCAATTTAAAGGACAAGAGATTGTTATCGAAGAAACAACTGAAACTGCCTTTGAAGGTGTTGATATTGCGCTTTTCTCAGCTGGTGGTTCTACATCTGCTAAGTTCGCTCCATACGCGGTTAAGGCGGGTGCAGTTGTTGTAGATAATACTTCTTATTTCCGTCAAAATCCTGATGTTCCTTTGGTTGTTCCTGAGGTTAATGCACATGCTTTGGATGCACATAATGGAATTATCTCTTGTCCAAACTGTTCAACTATTCAAATGATGGTTGCTTTGGAACCAATTCGTCAGAAGTGGGGCTTGGAACGGATTATCGTTTCAACTTATCAAGCTGTATCTGGTGCAGGTATGGGTGCAATCCTAGAAACGCAGGCTCAACTTCGAGCTGTATTGAATGATGGTGTTGAGCCAAAAGCTGTTGAAGCAAACATTCTCCCTTCTGGTGGTGATAAGAAACATTACCCAATTGGATTCAATGCACTTCCTCAGATTGACCTCTTCACTGAAAATGACTATACATACGAAGAGATGAAAATGACAAAGGAAACGAAAAAAATCATGGAAGATGATAGTATTGCCGTTTCTGCAACCTGTGTTCGTATTCCAGTTTTGTCAGCTCACTCAGAATCTGTTTACATTGAGACAAAAGAGATTGCTCCGATTGATGAAGTTAAAGCAGCAATCGCTGATTTCCCAGGCGCTGTTCTCGAAGATGATGTTGCCAACCAAATTTATCCTCAAGCGGTCAATGCAGTTGGAAGTCGTGATACCTTTGTTGGTCGCATTCGTAAGGATTTGGACAAGGAGAATGGTATCCATATGTGGGTTGTTTCAGATAACTTGCTGAAGGGTGCTGCGTGGAACTCAGTTCAAATCGCAGAAACACTTCATGAACGTGGTCTTGTTCGTCCAACAGCAGAGCTGAAATTTGAATTGAAATAAGAACTTATTAAAAGAAGTACATAAAAGGCTGCGCTCAGCCTTTTTTAGCAATAAGAAGAGAGGAAGTACGATGTCTATTCAAGATTTACGTGATGTAAAAATAATCACAGCGATGATTACCCCTTTCAAAGAAGATGGTTCTATCAATTTTGACGTTTTACCAGAATTAATTGAGCATTTGTTGGCACATCATACGGAAGGTATTTTATTAGCAGGTACAACAGCCGAAAGTCCGACATTGACACACGAAGAAGAATTGGAGTTGTTTGGCGCAGTTCAAAAAATTGTCAATGGCCGTGTTCCTCTAATTGCTGGTATTGGTACCAACGATACCCGTGACTCAATTGAGTTTGCCAAAGAAGTTGCAGCTTTTGGCGGTTTTGCAGCTGGTTTGGCTATTGTCCCTTATTACAATAAGCCATCTCAAGAGGGAATGTATCAGCACTTTAAGGCTATTGCCGACGCTTCTGATTTACCAATCATTATTTACAATATTCCTGGACGCGTAGTGGTGGAAATGACTCCTGAAACCATGTTGCGTTTGGCTGAACATCCTAATATTATCGGTGTCAAGGAGTGTACTAGCCTTGCCAATATGGCTTATTTGATTGAGCACAAACCAGAAGATTTCTTAGTCTACACTGGTGAAGATGGTGATGCTTTCCATGCAATGAATCTGGGAGCTGATGGGGTCATCTCTGTCGCGTCCCATACTAATGGTGATGAGATGTACGAAATGATTTCCGCTATCGCTCAGCAAGATATCAAAACGGCAGCAGCCATTCAACGGAAATTTATTCCGAAAGTCAATGCCTTATTCTCATATCCAAGCCCTGCACCTGTGAAAGCAGTATTAAATTATCTAGGATTTGAAGTTGGACCGCTTCGCCTACCACTCGTACCATGTCCTATTGAAGATGCAAAACGCATCATCAAGGTCGTTGTAGACGGCGATTATGAAGCAACAAAAGCCACTGTCACAGGAGTAGTCAGACCGGATTATTAAAACAGTCAGGGGAGTGACTGTTTTAACGCGAGCCTAAAAACAAGAAAGCGAGCTAGTCCAGTGGACGTTTTTAACCCGAGCCTAAAAACAAGAAAGCGAGCTAGTCCAGTGGAGTGAAACAGTTTGGATAA
>ERZ795062.1390-NODE-1390-length-17285-cov-4.993326_pt1 | contig 17285 bp, 17 predicted proteins | sample MGYA00375146_ERZ795062 | MGnify/ENA primary metagenome ERZ795062 (study PRJEB30191, sample SAMN05720281) | activated sludge metagenome | isolation source: Anaerobic digester | place: USA | collected 2015-07-16 ... | reverse complement strand
CCGGTCAGCACGGCGAGGAACCCGATGCGGACCTCGATCGAATCCTCAAGCCCCGCGGCATCATCGTTGTCATTGAGGCCGAGCACCTCTGCATGGCAATGCGTGGGGTCCACAAGCCTGGTTCGCGGACTACGACCAGCGCAGTGCGCGGACAACTTCGTGACGCCGCTACCCGTTCTGAGGCAATGTCCCTCATCATGGCCCGGTGATCGACGAACAACTCGCGCGGATCGGTGAACCCGGGCGCGCCGTCGTCATGGGTGTCATCAACGCGACTCCTGATTCGTTCAGCGATGGCGGTCAGTTCGCTGATGCCGACGCTGCAATTTCATTTGGCGAACAGTTGGTCCGAGACGGCGCCGACATCATCGACGTAGGTGGCGAGTCTACTCGCCCCGGTGCGACGAGAGTTGGAACTGACGAAGAACTCTCCCGGATCGTGCCGATCATCTCCGGTCTCACTGCGCGCGGTATTCGGTGCAGCGTCGACACCATGCGCGCAGGAGTTGCCGCGCAGGCGGTCGAAGCGGGCGCTGAGCTGGTCAATGACGTCAGTGGTGGTCTTGCTGATGCAGCGATGTTGACGACTGTCAGTGATCTCGGCGTGCCCATCGTGTTGATGCACTGGCGGGCCCCGAGCGACGAGATGGACAACTTCACCCACTACGACGATGTTGTTGCCGAAGTGGTTCTTGCTTTGGCCGCACGCCGCGATGCCGCCGTTGCGGCGGGGATTAGTCCGGACCGGATTGTTTTGGACCCAGGTTTAGGATTCGCGAAGTTGGCGAGCCACAACTGGGAACTGCTGCGAGACCTTCCAGCTTTGAGCGCACTCAATCAACCGGTACTCATCGGTGCTTCGCGTAAGCGGTTTCTCGGCGCGGTGTTGGCCGGGCTCGACGGAACACCACGCCCGGTGAGCGACCGTGACGCCGCAACACATGCAGTCTCGGCTCTCGCTGCTGCAAATGGTGCGTGGGGTGTGCGCGTCCATGAAGTAGCCGGGACACTGGATGCTGTCCGCGTTGCGCGGGCTTGGCGTGAGGGAGGTGCGTGGTGAATCAAGGATTCGAGGGCTTCGACCGGATTACCTTGACCGGCGTGGAGGCCATCGGCTACCACGGCGTGCTCCCATCGGAACGCGAAAACGGCCAGCCATTCATCGTCGATGTTGTGCTCCATGCGGAGATACGCGAAGCCGGGCGCACGGACGACTTAGACCGCACCGTCGACTACTCCGAGGTCGCTGACGTCATTGTGGCTGCGATCACCGGTGAACCACTGAACCTGATTGAGGCGCTCGCTCAACGGATTGCCGAGTCCATCTTCGCGTTGGAGTCAGCAACTCGGACGAATGTCTCACTGCTCGAAGTCACGGTCCACAAACCGCAGGCCCCGATCAGCGTCCCGTTCGCCGATGTGTCGGTGACCATCGTGCGGGTCAGATGACGGGTCTGCAGGCGGGCGACGACCTAGTTCCCACGACTGTTGATGTTGCCCTCAGTCTCGGAGCGAACCTAGGTGACCGCCTCGCTGCCCTACAGCGGGCGATTGACGTGATCACTCAAGACCCTGCGGTTGAGGCTGTCGCGGTGTCTGCGGTCTACGAGACTGATCCGGTAGGTGGTCCAGAGCAGCCGGACTACCTCAACGCGGTCCTCACGGTCCGCACGTCGTTGGTCCCGATTGAGGTACTTGCGCTCGCGCATCTCGCCGAGCAAGACCTTCACCGCACACGTGAGGTTCGTTGGGGTGCACGAACCCTCGACGTCGACGTCATCAACTACGGCGACGTTGTCAGCGACGACCCGGTGCTTACGCTTCCCCATCCGCGCGCCGCCGAGCGAGCATTCGTCTTGGTCCCCCTACTCGATGCTGATCCGCAGGCGACGTTAGCGGGGACTGTCACCCCGGCTGCTGACCTACTGGCGGTCCTGCCGCCGGAAGATGCCGCCGGAGTGCGCAAGCGTGAGGACCTAATCCTCACTATTGACACCGGGGCATAGTCTGAGCCCGTGACCCCTACGCGCCCGCTGCTACTCGCCGCCCTGGCGGTTCTTGCCGGTGCGATCGGGTTCGCTGCAGTGAGTCTGTGGGAAACCGCATTCGGCCGAACCCTGCCGGTGCCGTTGATGGCATCCATCACCCTGTTCCTGCTTGCCGTTGCGATCTTCATCTGGGCGCTCTTGATTCGCCCACGCTTGATGCGCAAGGAAGGCACCAAGCCGATTAGCCCGTTCACTGCCGCACGGACGGCAGCGTTGGCGATGGCAGCTTCGCGCACCGGGGCGCTGGTGGCCGGGTTCTACCTTGGGACCGCGCTGGCGTTCTCCGGCAAGCTTTACATCCCAGTTGCCAAGGAACGCTTCTGGTTCGCCCTCATTGCTGCACTCGCCGCCATTCTGGTGGTGTTGGCAGCGCTCTGGTTGGAGTACATCTGTCGACTGCCAGGCGACGACGATGAGGACACGCCTGGGCCTCGGACTCGGGAAGGAGAGCCCACCGAATGGGCACTTCCCACCAACCAGAGGCACGACCGCGATACGCGCTCGCCCTAACTACTGTTGCTCACGCACCACCACGGTTGTCATCACGTCTCCCTTTTGAATCTGTTTGGCGACGTCTAGACCCGTCTGGACCTTTCCGAACAGGTTGTAGAGCGGTTGCAGCTTCGCGGTGTCGTCGGCGATATCGATAAAGAACTGAGAACCGTTCGTGTTGGGTCCGGAGTTTGCCATTGCGACGGCGCCGTCGACGTACTGCTGCCGGACCGGTTCGTCGGCGAACTTGTAGCCGGGTCCGCCACTTCCGGTTCCCTGCGGATCGCCACCCTGGATCACGAAGTCAGGCACGACGCGATGAAACGTCAAGCCGTCATAGAACTTATTGCGAGCGAGCGTCACGAAGTTGTTGACGCTCTTCGGCGCCAACTCGGGTTGCAGGCACAAGACGATGTTTCCCTTGGCCGTGGTGATCGTCGCCTGGTAGAGCTTGGCCGGGTTGATGGTTTCAGGAGGCGCCGCTGGGTATGAATGAACATCTGCCGGAGCATCCTTCGGAGCCAGCGGCTCGGAGAACGTCACTGTCGAACAGTTAGCCCACGGAATCGTTGAGGTGGACGCTGCAGTTGTCGGAGAGGCGCTTGCCGATGAACTCTGGGCTGATGAGTTGCTGCAACCGGTGAGAGCAGCACCGGCTGCCACGGCTGATAGAACGAATACGGCACTTGTCCGCCAGGAAAGAGTCATTGCGGAATAGTGCCAGCTAGGTGCGTCGGGTTACTCGTTGTCGTGCGGGTGGCGCCCCTCGGCAACAAATGACCGACCGGAAAGCTCCAGCACGTCGATCTTGATGAAGCGATTCTTGGGCGAGGTGTTCCAGGGAAATAGCGGGAGTCCAGCGACGTACTCCTCGATTTCCAGATTCCCTAAGAGTTCCGCCTTGCCATGTGCAACGACGCTCCACGCGTGGTTGTCCGCCGGGACATAGCCATCGATCTCGAACGCAACCCACTCGTTAATCACAACTGAAACGAGCTTGGATCCCTCGGCGGAGCGCAAGTAGATGGCGCCATCGCTGACTGTGTAGTTGATAGGGAAGATGTCGGGACGTCCGGCTACTGCGACTGCCAATCGGCCAAGTTCTTCGCTGCGTAGCCGTTCCCAGCACGCTTCGTCATCAAGGATTTCGGCGCCATTTCGTGGGTCACTTGTCATGGGTAAATTGTCTCACTCCACGGTCGCTGAGTCGGTAGCCGCCAATCGGATTCATCGAACGGGTAGCCTGCTCGCGTGGACTACGAAGATCTGCCGTACGACGAGCTACGGGACAAAGCATTCGACCTCGCTGAGAAGCGCCACGACGTGGGCTTCTTCCTTGACCTGTTCAATCACACTCCCGCCATGCAGGATGCCTCGACCGAGGGTGGATCGCTGGGAGAAATTGGCGGCACGATCATCGAACTGGTCCGCGGTGCCCGCGAGACCTTCGGTGAGCAACAAGTCGGCGACATGAAGCCGCTGTTTGTGGCGAACTATGCGACCTACCTGCGGGAGCACGAAGCCAACTAGCTGGCCCCGTGTGTTGTTGGAGGGGTCCTCCAAGTTGATCACTTAGTCTGACTCGAACTGAGGAGGACTATGCCGCTCGGAGTGCAGACCGGGATCATTAGCGTTGATCAATTGAGCGTCAAAGCTGATCCACCGGCGGCGAACGCGTCAACAGATCTGTCGGGACTGCACGTCTGCACGATCATCGCCCGAAACTACTTGGCGCATGCGAAGGTCCTTTGGTCCTCCTTCGCGGAGTTCAACCCCGGTGTCACGATGACGACGCTCGTTGTGGATGGTCGTCCCGACGACCGTGAGCTAGCCCATCTTGGTCGAGTCGTGATTCCAGAAGAGCTTGGCATTGATGCGGCAGTCCTTACATCGATGAAGACGATCTACAACGTGATGGAACTTTCGACGGCTCTGAAACCGTTCTTGCTTCAGCATCTGGTTCGGGAGGGATACCTATCCGTCTCGTACTTTGACCCAGACATCCGGTTCTTCGGCCCTGTCACACAGGTGCTCGCCGACGCGATCCAATCGGACATCGTTCTGACGCCGCATTGCCTGCAAGCTGTTCCACGAGACGGTCGGAACCTGAATGAGCAGTCCATCATGGCAGCGGGCATGTACAACCTCGGTTTCATCGCGGTTGGCTCGGGCGCCTTCAGCTTTCTGAGTTGGTGGCATGAGCGGCTAATTTCTGATGCCGTGTCCGATCCCGCACATCACCTGTTCACCGATCAGAAGTGGATTGACTGGGTGCCGTCATTGCGGCGACACCGAATTGCCAAGGACCCTGGCCTGAACGTCGCGTACTGGAACGCTCACGAACGCCCGATCACGACTGATGATGGACACATCCAAGCGGGCGGGGCGCCGTTGCGCTTCTTTCACTTCAGTGGATATTCGCCGGAGAAACCTTGGTTGCTTTCCAAGCACATGGGCGCGAACCCCAGAGTTCGACTCAGCGAACAGCCGGAACTGCGCAATCTCTGCGATGAATATGCCGAGGCATTGCGGATCCACGGCTTTGCCGAATACTCAAAGATCGAGTACGGCTTGGGCGCAACCGGTGATGGCCTTGAGTTGACCGCCGAAATCAGAGCCTTGGTCCGAAAGGAACTTGTTGAGGGGTCGCCCCCGGAGTTGTTACCGGATCCGTATTCCAGTCCGGAAGAGTTCCGTCAATGGTTGACCGCACCCAAGATTCAACGAGGTAGCCGTTCGATCAGCCGAATTGAAGATTATTTGTGGCAGATTCGAAAGGACCTGCGCAGCGCTTTTCCTGATACCAGAGGGAAGCACTTCGGCGACTTCTACAACTGGTTGAGGATCGAAGAGCCGTTCCAGCACGTGTTTCCGCAATCGGCACAGATGGCGGCGTCGGTTACGGATGGCCGCAGGGAAGAGTCACCCCGCGGCAATCGAACTGATGCAGACTGGAGCGTTGTCGGGTACTTGACGGCCGAAGTCGGCGTGGGGGAGGCCGGTCGACGCATCCTCCGCGGTGCGCAGGCAGTCGGACTGCCGGTGAATGCGATCGACCTGGCCGACATGACGAGGGCTAGGTGTGAACATCCCCTCCGGACAGAGATCTCGGACGTCGATTCACTGGCACGAAGGGCCATCGTCTGCGTCAATGCTGATCAGTTTCCGCGCATCTCGCGGATGATCAAGCTCAAGAGCAGCACTGACAGGCGAATCGGCCTTTGGTTCTGGGAACTGAGCGAATTCCCGGACAAGTTCAAGCGAGCTTTCGACCACGTTGACGAGGTCTGGGTTGCCAGCGAATTCACCCGGGCCGCGATCGCTGCCAAGACGGAGAAGCCGGTCCACATTGTCACCATGCCCGTTCCGAGATTCACGACAGCGAGTCACAGCAAGGACGACCTTGGGCTCCCGTTGGACCGCACGAACTTCCTCGTGAGCTTCGATTTCGACTCAGTTGAGGCGAGGAAGAATCCGCTGGGTGCAATCGACGCGTACAAGAGAGCATTCACTCCCAGTGACGGTGCACACCTGATCATCAAGACGCTAAACGGTCGGCTGCATCAGGAGCGATTGGAGCGACTCAGGGTCGCGACGAGTTCTCGTCCGGACATCGTGCTGCAGGACGGTTTTCTTTCGTCCTCGCAGATGTTCAGTCTGCAGAAGAACGTTGATTGCATTGTTTCCCTTCATCGATCCGAGGGTTACGGCCTGCATTTGGCGGACTCGTTGGCTATGGGTACTCCCGTGGTCGCGACTCGGTACTCAGGCAACTTGACCTTCATGCCCGATGACCATCCGGGATTGGTCGACTACGACTTGGTGAATGTTGGCCAGGGAGCAGCGCCGTACTCGCCGGACGCCGTGTGGGCCGAGCCATGTCTCGATTCAGCGGCCCGTGCCATGCGCCGAATTGTTGACGAGCCGGAGAGCGTGAGGGCGCGGGCAGACGCCGACGCCGTCAGGATGCGCGATTCACACTCGGTTGATGTGGCGGCATCAGCAATGCGTTCCCGCTTGATGCCGTTCCTCGCAGGCACGAAAGGAGAATCAAGGTGAAGGTGCTCTTCATAGGAGACGTGGGCTCGATCTCCGAATTTCATGTCGGTGATGAGGCAATGCTTGAAGCAGCGCTCTACGAGGTTGGTGTCCGCACCGCGCTTGATGCAGTAGTGGTTTCATCCGATCCCGAGGAAACCGCGCGTCGATATGCGGTCGCATCGATTCCTCGCGTCCCGGTGCCGGAAGCGACGAGTGAGTACCTCAAGCGGCTGGAACTCATCCTGGCGACGGCCAAGGGTTCCGTAGGGCTGCTCGCAAGTGACGACACAGCATGGGGCCTGATCGATGCAGTTGCTGGGTCGAATGGGGTCGTCATCGCTGGTGGGGGAAATCTGAGTTCGACCTTCCGAGTACAGCTGCATGAGCGGCACCTCGTCGCAATGCTGGCGAAGGTATTCAGCAAACCCCTTGTTGTTACCGGTCAAACGCTCGGGCCCGTTCTCGATGCTGACGGCGGCGAACTCCTTGCGGAGATTGGTCAGGCCGCGTCGATCTTTGGGTGCCGGGAGTCCGCTTCCACCGACATCGCGCGTGCACTCGGGGTTGATGAGCAACACCTGGCTCACACTGTCGACGACGCGAGTTTCCTTGTAACCCAGGATCCGGCGGACTCGCTCGGCTCTGCTGAGCTGATACCTACCGGATACGCGATAGCGACCTTCTCTGACTATCCAGGTACAGCGTCCTCGGAACTCTGGGCGCAGGCATGCGCGGCTCTTGTCGACCAAGTCATCGACGAGACCGGTTTGGACGTTGTCTTGGTGCCGCATGTCGGCGATCTGACACAAACCGCCGAACGCGGTGACGTCGCATTCCATGGTCATGTCAAGAGCCTGTGCCGAAGCCAAACCAATGTCCGGCTAGCCGCACTGATGTCACCTCGGCAAGTGATTGAGGTGACCACGTACGCGTCACTAGTCGTTTCCTCGCGGTACCACCAAGTAGTTTTTGGGCTGGCTGCCGGCGTTCCCAGCATCGGGGTCGCTGTTGACGAATACACGCACCATAAGTTGTCCGGAGCACTGGCGAACTTTGGACTGCAACAATTCGCATTGCCCAGTGTTGCCGTGGTTTCAGGACATGCGGAAACTGTGGTGCGTGAAGTTTGGCGCAATCGTGATGACATTCGCGCCCATCTCACGGGCGTGGGCCAGATTCACCGACGCAACTCCTCAACCTGGTGGGAGTGTGTCGCCCAGGTCCTCACCGGTGAGTTGTCCGGCGTGCCGGAAACTGCGGCCATCGAGCCGTTGGACTTGCTGAGTTCCCAATCGCACGGTCACCTTGAGCAGATGTCTCATTTCATGATCGAATCTGCTCGGCGGGAAAGTGATTTCCGGATGCAGATGCGCCACCGCAGTGAGGAAGTAGATCTCACCAAGGCGGAACTCACGGAACTGAGGTGCCTTCTGGCAGAACAGAAGGCTAGCCATGAAGCACTCGAGAGCGAATTGATCGACGCGAGCGTTGCTCTGCGCAATTCGCAACTGCTTGCTGCGGAGTTGGCATCCCCGATCTACCGAGCGATGGACCGCAAAACCCCGTCAGAACAGCTGATCGAAAGTGTTGCGCGGCGGGCCAAGAAGTCGCCAACGCTTCGAAAGAGCAAGACGGTGCGCGTGGCCTACTCGAAGGCGCGATCGATCTCGGTATTCCAGGACTCAGCAAAGAGGTAAGGAGTGAGGCAGGTGCAGGTTGTTACTAATGGTGCTATCGATCTCAGTGAATCAGCCCTGGCGGCGAACCTGACGGATGACCAATGGTCGCACTTTCAGCGGGAAGGTTACGTCGAGCTCGGGAGGGTGCTCGACGAGGCGAAGGTTGAGGTGCTGAAGGCTCGGGCGGACCAACTCGCGCTAGGGACCACGCGAAACGCAAAGGTATTGCTGCAACTCGACACAGGTGGCGCATACGAGGATCTTCCAGAAGCCGTCGCCGCGTTCTCGGAAGAGACCTTGATGTACCGAAAGATCCAAGGGCTTGAGCACGACGATGAATTCCGCGGACTTGTTGAGCATCCGATGCTGCTTGACGCATGCCACCGGCAATACGGGGAACATGCGCCCCTTTCCTTGTTCAGAGCGATGGTGATGAACAAACCGGCTGGGCAAGGAACGGTACTTCCGTGGCACCAGGACGGAGGGAGGGTGTGGAAACTTGATCGTGATCCGCTGCTGACTTTCTGGGTTGCGCTGGATCCAGCAAGCAAGGCGAATGGTTGCGTTGAAGTTGTGCCGCGCAGTCATCTGAAAGGACTGCTCACGGTCGACGGTTCGAACCTGAGTCAGCGGGACGTTGAGGAGTATTGCCAACCAGAAGCCATCAGGGCGCTGGAAGTACCTGCCGGACACGGAGTCCTGCTCCACAACTGGTTGTTGCACCGGTCGGGGGTGAACACCTCTGACGTTCCCCGTCGAGCGTTTACTTCCTGCTACATGGACGGAAGAACCGTGAGCACGCTGACGGGTGAGAGGTTTCCGCCAGTCTTTGAAGATGATCAACCGCCCGCTAGTGAGTACGACTTCCTGGCCAACTTCTATGACGAGCGTGAACACCTGCGCGAGACGGCGGAAGTAGCAACCCACTACGCCCGGAGCTTGGAGAGCGCGCGAGCCGAGTTGGAAACGCAGTTGGAGTCGGCCCGCCAGGCTGTCGCCGTACCAGTTGCGAAATCTGAGCGGCGGCCCAAGCAGGCGTCGATCTCTCTGAAAGTAGAGCTGGCTGTCAGTGGGCTTCCTCGCGCCCGTGGATTCGGAAAAAAAGCCCGTTTGGCAGTGCGGCGGTCGGTGAAGGCGATGAAGCCACGCGATGCCGGCCGCAAGTAGTTCGTGCCAATTAGCTCACTCGGTCGCCCCCTGGCGCCTGGCGGAACGTGGCAACGGCCTCAATGCCGCCGCTGACTGATTCCCGCAACTCCACGCTGGCGCCGCTGGCGGCCGCGAGGTGGCGAACGATCGCAAGTCCCAGCCCGGTACCGGCGTTGTCCTCGCGCACGCTCCAGAACCGATCGAACGCGCGGGTCCGCGCTTCGGGGCTCAGGCCTGGACCGGAGTCGGTGATGAGCATCGTCGTTGTTCGCGGCTCAGCACCAGAGGACTCGGCGATGGTGACGATGACACTGGAGCCGTCTGGGCTGACGGACAACGCATTGTCGAGATAGTTGTCCAAGATCTGCTCCGGGGCTTCAGGAACAGCCAGGATCAGCGCGGAGGTCGGCGCGGCGAGTTCCAGCCGGATCCCTTGTTCCTCGGCCAGTGGTTGCCAGATGGCGAATCGCTCGGTCGCGATCTCTGCCAAATCAACGGTGACGAGCTCCTGCTGTTCGCCCTCAGCTCGGGCCAGGCGGAGCAGACCGTCAATGACATGCTGAAGTCGCTCAGTTTCCGCCCGAGCGGCATCGAGTGGTTCAGCCGCATCATCGGGGGAAGTTTGAAGTGCTTCTGCGGCTTGGTCGAGTCGGAGCCTCAATGCCGTCAGTGGTGTACGCAATTGATGGGAGGCGTCGCCAGCGAAGGATTGTTGCGCCTCGATGAGGCTGTTGAGTCGATCGGACATCGTGTTGAGGTCACGACCCAGCTTCCGCAACTCGGGAGCGCCCTCATCCGTTGTTGCGCGCGCTGTGAGGTCGCCGCTCGCGAGCTGCGCAGTGGTGACTTGCAGCCGCCGGATTGGTCGAGTGATCGTCGCGGCGAGCAGGAACGCAACTCCAATTGCCGCCAGCAGGGTCAGTCCTGCGACCACCATGAGCCCGCGGACGCGCTCATTCACGCGACTGTCGAGTTCGCTGGTCGGGTAGGTCAGGCGAACTGCGCCGAGAGTCTTGACGCCGCTGAGAACCGGTACCGCGACGTACAACACCGCCTTCCCTGAAGCACTGGCGTCTTGTTCACCCGAAGCGGTATCGCCTCCCAACGCACTTTGGATTTCCGGCTGCGACTGGACTTGCTGGCCGACCGTCGTCGCTGGATTGCTCGCGGCGACAAGCACGCCCTTGGAGTCCACCACGACAACGTCGGCGCCCTCTGCTTTTGAGTACGCCATGAGCATTGCGGTGAGGGCCGGATTGTTCTGAGCCCGGCCATCGGCCAGGGCAGCCTCCGAACGGCCAGCGATAACAAACGCATCGCGTTGGAGTTCAGTAATGATTCGATTGCTCTCGATGGAGCGCAGATAGAGCGCGAGTGGGACGTCCTGAACGAGCAAGACCAGAGCGGTGAGTGCAACGAGCACCGCCACCAGGCGCAGCTTCATTCGACGTCCTTCTGACCCTCGTTGTCTCTACCCGTGCGTTCTATGAAGTGGCGGCATCGCTGCCAGCGTCTTCGGCAGGATTGCCGAGACGGAATCCGACACCACGAACCGACTCGATCCACTTCGCTTCGCCGAGCTTCTTCCGGATTGAAGCAACGTGGGCATCGACCGTCTTGGTTGGGCCGTACCAGTCTGTCTCCCACACCTGGCTGAGGATGTCCGTTCGACGGCACACCGCTCCGGGGTCTTCGGCCAAGAAGCTCAACAATGCAAACTCCTTGGCAGTCAGTGCTACCTCTTCGTCAGCGAGGTATACCCGCTGTGCGCGTCGATCGATAAGCAGTGTCCCGACCTGTTGCTGCCCGCTGACCTGCGCCGGGGACGCGGGCGTACCGGGGGTCGATCGCCGGGTAACCGCCCGCATGCGAGCGATTAGTTCACGGATCCCGAAAGGCTTTGCGAGGTAGTCATCAGCTCCCAGTTCGAGCCCTACTACTTTGTCGACTTCATCGCCGCGGGCGCTAATCACGATGATCGGGATCTGTGAATCGCTGCGAATTGAACGGCACACGTCTTGGCCGTCCATGTCTGGAAGGCCGAGATCAAGCAGCACGATGTCAGGAAGCGGTTCGCTTGCGACCGCCGCTAGTGCAGCGGTCCCGTTGGAGACGTAGTCGACGGTGTACCCGTTGGACGCCAGCCCGTCGCGAACCCCACTTGCGACTGCCGGATCGTCCTCAACCAGAAGAACGCGCACAGTGACTCCCCATTTCTTTCGAGTTCCAACTCAGCGCGTAGTAACGCCATCGTTGGCTACGTTAGGCGAGTCTGGCCCTCTAGCGTCACATGTGCGCCACCAGAATTTGCCGATTCTTGGACATCCACCCGTACCTTTTGGGTCGGTTTAGGGTTACCGTTGCATGTTGGGATGGGTTTCTTGCGTGACGAAATCTGGCTATCCCCGAAGCAGCAACGCAACAGTGTGAGACAAAGCAGGTCAAGATCAGCCGCATCAGGTCGGGAGGACGCGATGAAGCGAGTACGGGTTGTCACCGTGCTGTCGCTGTCGGGCGTCCTAGCTGCAGGTGCCGTCGCAACTGTTGTGAATACGTCGATCCTTGGTGCTGTGACGGCTGGGTCCGAGAGTTCCAGTGAGTCGCTGAGGGCGGCCGAGGAAGTGGTTGATCCGGCAAGCGTCACGCCGGAGCAGGCCGCGGCAGCCCTGCGTGCAACACAGCAGCAGAATCGAACAGTCGCTGTGTCTGTGGCTGGTTCTCGTGCAACGGCTAGCGCAGTTGGCAACGGGTCGACCTCCGGAACGTTGGCAACTTCAGGAAACGGCAACGTGACGACTCCGGGCCTGCCCGAACCGACGGTAGGTGCGGGAACCGGGTCGGCTTCTGCTGCCAGCAAGCCCAGTGATGACAGCACCGCTGCTGGAACGCCGTCGCCGTCACAGACATCGCCGTCACCATCGGAGTCGGTATCGCCGTCGCCGTCGGAGTCGACCACACCGAGCACTACGCCCTCGCCGAGTTTGTCTACATCACCAAGTGAGTCCGAATCACCGAGCGCATCTGCCTCGAGTTCACCGTCGGAGTCGCACAGCATTTCCGCTTCCCCGACTTCGTCGGACTAGTTCCACAGTCGGCACAGTTACTTGCCGAGGTCTCCAGCGACGATCAGGAAAGTCATCAGCGCCAGTGGTAACTGCGAAACTCGCGTTCCCTTCAAGATCTGACAGAGAGCTTGCGCGTTGGCGAATGAGGCAGTTCGTAGTTTCAATCGGTAGGGCATGGGTCCGCCGCGGGAAACCAGAAACCAGCCGTTGATACCAGTTGGGTTTTCAGTCCATCCGTACCCGCTGCCCTCAGGGATTCGCAGTGACCGGGGGAGCCGAACATTCACGGCTTCCTGATCGCCGGGGCTTCCCAGCTCGCTGGCTGCTGCGCCGATGCACCTAAGTGATACCGCCAGTTCCTCGGCAAGCACCTGAAGTCGAGCCTGCGCGTCACCCGCTGTTCGTGTCACTCGGACTAGGACTCCGGCATCAATCAGGTCCGGGTACGCGAGGTAGGGGTCGTCGAACCGCAGGTCCAAGTCCATGCCGCTGGCCCGGGCGACGGGTCCTGAGGCAGCGAAATCCATTGCCGAAGCAAATGGCAGGACAGCGACGCCCCTGAGTCGCTTTTCGGTCGAGACCCAATCAAGGAGCCTCTGCGCGAGAGGGGCGAGATCTCTCGCGGCGTCTCGGAGTTGTTCCGACCAACCGACGGGTGCGTCATCGCGAACACCGCCAGGAACGACAAGCATCGGATGTAGTCGGCCACCGCTGATTGCCTCGTGGAGCCAGACCAGCGACTCCTTCGCTTGTCGGCACTGGTCGCGCAATCCCAGGGCGACCGGGTCAGTCTGCGCAATTTCGCCAATCGTTTCGCCGAGCCACCGAAGGTGGTGAATTGCGCGGTTCAACTCGGCCATGGCGGTACGGATCCACGTGGCTCGCTGCGGAACAGCAATTCCTGCCATCGCCTCAATCGTCAGCGCGAGTCCCAGTTCGGAGGAGAAGGCGCTGTGCCAGTCGTGGCGGTCGGCGAGCATGAGTGCTTGCCGGTAGTCGCGCGACTCAAACAACTTCTCGACACCACGATGCAAAGGCACGATGAGTGGTTCCGCCTGGGCAATCACTGGGTCGTCTTGGTCGCCAGTGACGGCCAAGTCCAGCCGCATCGGGCCGTGGACCGCGGGGTGTTGATCGTCGACCTCAAGGGTCCAGACCAACTGGTGGTCAGGGCTGGAGTTGTCGATCTGCACAGGTGACACGGTAACGATGTGGCCAGAGTCCTAGGCTGCCCTGGTGAGCAAGTCGCAGCAGGAGTCGTCTGACGGGGCCCCCACTGGGTTCGCTGCACCCCGCCTGTCGGTCGGGGTGATCGGCACTGGCCGTGCGGGCAGTGTTCTCGGCGCAGCGCTCGCCCGGGCAGGGCACAAGGTTGTTGCGGCCTACGGAGTGAGCGATCTCAGTCGGCTTCGCGCTGAGGCCTTGTTGCCCGATGTCCCCCTCGTCACCCCTGAAGAAGTCCTGGCCAAGGCCGACTTGGTGTTGATCACAGTCCCAGACGACGTGCTTTCCGAACTCGTCACGGGGCTCAGTGCGACTGGAGCGTTTCGTGCCGGTCAGTTCATCGCTCATGCCAGCGGTCGGTATGGAATTGAAGTCCTGGATCCTGCGACGCGAGCTGGTGCGCTTCCCCTGGCGCTGCATCCTGCGATGACATTGACGGGCACAAGCCTCGACCTAGAGCGAATCTCGGGCGCACCGTTTGGTGTGACCGCACCTGAGGAGTTGCGTCCCGTCGCCGAGGCCCTCGTTGTTGAGATGGGTGGTGATCCGGTCTGGGTACCGGAGGAGCACCGCGCGCTGTATCACGCAGCTCTCGCCAACGGTGCGAACCATCTGGTGACTCTCGTTGCGCAGTCCATTGACCTGCTCCACGCTGCGGGCGTTGAACATCCGCAACGTTTGTTGGGTCCTTTGCTATTCGCAGCGCTGGACAACTCGCTTCGTTCAGGTGATTCAGCGTTAACTGGACCCGTGGTGCGCGGGGATGCTGGGACCGTTGCCGCGCATGTGGGTGTGATCAACGAGGTTTCCGTTGAAGCGCGTCGTGCGTACGTGGCGATGGCACGCTTAACTGCCGATCGTGCGCTAGCAAATGGCATGCTTCGCGCGACCCAAGCCGAGGCACTCCTTGACGTCCTAGCGGCGGAACCTCCGGATGTCAGTGGCTCCGCAACACCGACCGAGGATGGCCAGTGAACGCAAACGCCGAGCCTGCCAGCGGCACTCCTCGCGTCGTCACGTCTCGATCGCAGCTACAGGAAGCCTTGGCCGGGGCGAGCCAGCCGAGCGCGGTGGTCATGACGATGGGCGGGCTGCACTCCGGCCATGGCGCGTTGATGGAACTTGGGCGAGCGTTGGTCGGGCCGCAGGGGCACCTCACCGCAACCATCTTCGTGAACCCTCTGCAGTTTGGCGCGAACGAGGACCTCGCCAAATATCCGCGCACGTTCGATGACGATCTCGCCCTGTGTGCGGCAAATTCGGTTGACCTGGTGTTCGCTCCGACCCCCGAGGTGATGTACCCGAACGGCGATCCCGAAGTCATCGTTGATCCAGGTGAACTTGGCGGCCAATACGAGGGAGTCGCCCGGCCCACGCATTTTTCGGGTGTTTTGACGGTCGTCATGAAGTTGCTCCAACTGACGCATCCCACGTATGCGATCTTCGGTGAGAAGGACTACCAGCAACTCACACTGATTCGGCAGATGGTTCGCGACTTGGACATCCCGGTTGAGATCGTCGCGGGCCCAACCGTTCGTGAAGCATCGGGTTTGGCAATGTCTACTCGCAACCAATACTTGTCTGAAGTAGCCCGCGAAACAGCTCTGCGAATTCCGTCAGCTATTGCAGCAGGCCAATCGGTCTCCGAACGCGGAGCAGCTGCCGTGGTCAACGTGGCGCGATCGATTTTGGAAGCCCCTGCGGACGTCGAAGTTGACGTGCAGTACGTCGTGGTTACCGACCCGCTGATGGGCCCTGCTCCCGCGGCGGGAGAGGGACGGCTCATCATCACAGCAATTGTGGATGGCACCCGCTTGCTCGATAACGCGCAGGTCTTCATCGGACCGTCCGAACCTGGGGCAGCCGACGCCGATGCGACGAGTGGGGTTGACACCACCGAATGACGGCGCACTTGGCCCCACGGCTCACAAGTCCGGAACCTGGCTGGACGATCGAAGCCGACGTTGTGGTGGTGGGTTCGGGGATCGCAGGTCTTGCGACTGCAATGCATGCCCGGCGTGCGGGGCATCGGGTCCTGCTCGTCACCAAAGCGAAGGTCGACGAAGGATCCACACGGTGGGCGCAGGGCGGAATCGCGGCGGCCTTGTCTGATGACGATTCGCCCGCTGAGCATCTTGCAGACACGATGATCGCTGGTGCCGGACTATGTGATCCGGATGCCGTGCGGGTGCTGGCGTACGAAGGGCCCGCCGCGGTGCGACGCCTTGTGAGTTGGGGTGCGGCGTTTGATGTCGACGACGCTGGTGCCCTCTCGCTGACTCGTGAAGGTGGGCATCAACGCAACCGGATCGCGCACGCGGGCGGCGACGCCACCGGGGTCGAGATCAGCCGGGCACTCGTCGATGCGGTAGCGCAGGACGACGGCATCGAACTCATTGAACATGCCTTGGTGCTGGACCTGCTGGTTGACGTTGAAGGGGCCGCGCAGGGCCTCACCTTGCACGTCATGGGTGAGGGCCAACGTGATGGGGTCGGTGCAGCGCTCGCTCCGGCTGTCGTCCTGGCGACGGGCGGAATTGGCCAGGTGTTTGCGTCCTCGACCAACCCGACCGTCGCGACCGGTGACGGGTTGGCGCTGGGCCTGCGCGCGGGAGCCGAGGTGGCCGATATCGAGTTCGTCCAGTTCCACCCGACGGTCTTGTGGCTCGGGTCTGCGAGTCGAGGTCAACAACCGCTGATTTCCGAAGCGTTGCGCGGCGAGGGTGCCGTGCTGCTCGACGACACAGGCCAGCGATTCCTGGTGGGTCAACATCCGATGGCTGAGTTGGCTCCCCGCGATGTTGTCGCCAAAGCGATCATGCGGCGAATGGGCGAAACGGATCGTCCGCATGTGTGGCTTGATGCGCGGGGTTTCGACGAGCAGATGTGGTTGCGCCGATTCCCCAACATTTTGGAGTCCTGTCGGCAGCATGGAATTGACCCCATTACGGGGCTCATTCCGGTCGTGCCTGCGCAGCACTACGTTTCCGGTGGGCTGGTCACTGATGTGAATGGCCGTACGAGCATCGACGGACTATTTGCCGTCGGTGAGTGTGCATGCACGGGAGTTCACGGTGCCAACAGGCTTGCCAGCAACAGTCTGCTCGAGGGGCTGGTGTTCGCTGATCGGATTGGTGCGCTGCTCGCGAATGGCCTGCCGCCCCGGCGTGAACCGTTGCCGCGAACGACACAATCTGCCCTCATCGGTGGCGAGCATCGCGATCGAGTACAGAAGCTCATGACGGGCAACGTCGGCGTTCTTCGAACAGCAGAGTCGATGGCGATTGCGGCCGATGGCATCGCAGACGTCCTTGCTCAGCAGGAGGCACAGCCGCACACCGCCGCCTGGGAGACCACCAACGTGGCGATGGTGGCCCAAGTGCTGACGGCGGCTGCGGCGCTGCGAGAGGAAACCCGTGGCTCCCACTGGCGCGAGGACTTCCCCGACATCGATGACGAGAATTGGCGAGTTCGAATTGTGAGTCGGCGTAATGCGGACTCGACGATCAGCATCAACCTGCGGAAGGTTCCTCGGTGACAAAAGACGACATACGCGCGCAACTGACGGCCGCCGGACTTGATCCCGA
>ERZ795062.1388-NODE-1388-length-17293-cov-619.201357_pt1 | contig 17293 bp, 10 predicted proteins | sample MGYA00375146_ERZ795062 | MGnify/ENA primary metagenome ERZ795062 (study PRJEB30191, sample SAMN05720281) | activated sludge metagenome | isolation source: Anaerobic digester | place: USA | collected 2015-07-16 ... | reverse complement strand
GCTTTCCTGAGCAGTCTATCAGGTGTTTTATTGCTTATAAGAACTGCCGTGTTTGGCTGCAGTGTGCGCATTTCATCAAGTACTTCCAGCAGCAGGTAAGAAACATCGCTGGTGCCGTCTGAGCCGTCCACCTTTAAGCCACCAATGTTTATTTTTGTAAAATCGTTGTAGGTAAAACTTTCTTCAGCCGTTACTCCCACCTTAGGTACTGCTGGCTGATTGTTGAACTTCACCCAAAAAGCCTCAAGTAGTTCCTTGGCTTTGTCCCGGGTTAACGTTCCTTCACTAATTTCTTTCTCATAAAAGGGCCTTAAGTGCTGATCCAGCCGCCCCGGGTTGAAAGAATCCCAGGGGTTGGTTTCATAAGTTATGCCCACGTGTATGAACCAGTAATGCTGAAGTGCCTCCCAGAAGGTTTCTGGCGCATGAGCAGGTACTTTGCGGCAAATGGCAGCCATATGTAAAAGCTCTGCTTTCCTATCCACATTCGTTTCTTCTTGTGCTAATTGTTCCAATTTCTCTGCATAACGCTGAGCGTAGATAAGCAGCGCATCAGCTGCAATGTCCATGGCTTTAAGCTCTTCCAGTTTTTCTTCATATGCGGAATCGCTCTTGTCAAGCTGTGCCATGCGCCGTTTTATTTCTTCCTTAATATCCAGAATGCCCTTTTGGAAGATACGCTCGCCACCAGCAGTGTGACCCGGTGCGCGCTGTTCCATAAACTCTGTCCAAATACCCGCTTCGTAGCACTGTAGCCACTCCTCGGGCATGCGTTGAAACAGTTTTTCCCTTATGGTTTTACCTTGCCAAAAAGGCAGTATGGTGCTTTCATAAAGCTGTTTGTCTTCAGCAGTGTTGTGGTAGGGCATATTTTCTCGGGTATCTAGTATGTCCAAATCTTCCAGTGAATGAGCACATATCTCTGGGTAAGTGGGCACCTCTTTGGGGCCTGTTCCTCTTAAGCCTACAATGAGTTGACCCTCTTCCACCGGTAAACTGCAGTGCTCCAGCAAGTACTTAAATGCCATGGCTCGCTGCACTGGTATGCTCAGGTTGTCTGCCATTCCGCTCTGGTAAAACTCTGTGACTAACCGTGCTCGCTCCGTGGAAATCTTTACTTGGGCATTTACACTTTCTTCTCTGAGCCGAGCTATGCGCTCATTTATGGGCCTAACAGCTCCTCTGCGCTTCTGGATTTCCTGTTCTATGGTCAATGTGGTCTTGTCGGCATCAGCTTGATTATTAGAATCCGTCAAATTTATTCACCTCCAAGGACTCAAAAAGTCCTCTTTAGAAAATTATACTTTAGCGGGCGTACCAATCGTGGTTTTTGTGCACTATACAAATTTAAAGCTTGTTTTGGTAAAAAACATGAAAAATATCTACATATTTCCACAAAACATGATAAAATATGTAAAATTTAGACCGTTTTACATAATTTGTAATTTGCTAAGGGGTGGACATGTACAACGTTAACTGGGATTTGGAAACTAACGGAATCGTACTAACTTCCGAAAGCAAAAACACACTAATTGTAAGTCCTCGTCCGGTCTTCTTTGAGGAATTGGAGCTACTTGGCTTCAATGAATTCTGGAAATATCCGCATACCAAAGAACCACTTTTGTGGCGTACTGGTCGAAGATACTACTACAAAGGTACCATGGTAGCTGAGGCAAAAGGTGGCGGTATTTACGAGAGGCCCCGCATAGAACTTACGGATGCAGGAAAAGGACTTGGTCTTGAGCCGGTAAAACTTCAAGCTATGCTTGAAAAGAACAAAGAGCAGTTGGAAGTTTTGGAGAATGAAGCCATTGACTTCGTGAACCACATATATAAAAGGTATAAAGGAAAGGTCAGCGCTTTCGTGGTTTCCTTTAGTGCTGGAAAGGATTCTCAAGTCATATTGGACATTGTTTCCAAAGTTATTCCACCAGAGGATTATATTGTGATTTTTACGGACACTACCATGGAAATACCCCCCACTTACGAAGCTTTCGAAGAAACAAAGAGGAAATACAGGGAAACGTACCCTGAACTAAAGTTCTACACGGCACGGAACTGGAAACCGGCGGAGGCAACTTGGAAGGAATTCGGTCCACCTAGTCGACTCTTGAGGTGGTGCTGTTCAGTACATAAGAGTGCGCCCATGATAAGGTTAGTTCGTGAAATAGTTGGCAGAAACGATGGTGTGCGGATTGTGGTTTTTGATGGTGTTAGGGAAGAAGAAAGCACACGAAGAAAAGGTTATTCCAGGCTTGCTGAGAACGTGAAGCACTTTACACAAATAAATGCTGAGGTAATTAAGCGCTGGACGACAACAGAAGTTTACACGTACATACTTGCTAGAGAACTTCCTTTGAACACAGCATATCGCCTCGGGTTAGACAGAGTTGGTTGCAGTGTTTGTCCGTTTGCCTCGCAATGGACAGAGTACATGATAGGAAGGGGCTACTTAGAAACTGTAAAGAGCTTAATCAACCAAGTAGAGAAAACAGTAGAATCCCTCGGCATAGAAGATAAGGCCGAAGTAAGAAAGTACATCTCCGAGGGTAACTGGAAAAAACGCGGTGGCGGTGAGGGCGTCGACACGGGGAAAACACGCTTGGATATCATCCAGAAAGAAGAAGGTCAACGATTTGTTCTAAATGATCCCGGCGACAGATTTGAAGAATGGATAAAAGTACTTGGTCCTGTGAGGGTTGCGAGTGACAATGGGAAGTTGGAAGGAGATCTTCTGGTATCCAATAGAACGCTGCATTTTTCTGTCGATAAAAACACTGCTGGACGTGCCATAGTTGACATTGATGGAATAAAAGGCGACAACCTACTTCTTGGAAGACTTAACAAAGTTGCCTATAAATCGACTTACTGTGCGCACTGCGGAGTATGTGAAGTTGAATGCCCTACGGGTGCATTATCTGTTATCCCATCGGTTTTGGTGAACACGAGCAGATGCATTCATTGTTACAGCTGTTTGGATTTTGTTGAAAAGGGTTGCCTTAGAGCAAAATCTGTGGCAACTTTGGTAAGTCAAAAGGAGGGAGGCAATACCATGTCGACGCTGTCTGGTTTTGGAAACTATTTGACTTTTGGGTTTAGAAGCGAATGGTTAAAGGATTTCATGATGAAGGGAAACAATTGGTTTTCAGACAACATTCTTGGCCCTAAACAAGTTGAAGCCATGCTTTATTGGTTACGTGATGCAGAGCTTATCGATAGTAAGAGGAAAACAGTAACACCCTTTTATGAGCACCTAAAGGGCATATTTGAAAAGGACGAGCTGCTGGCTTTTGAACTAGTGTGGGTTAATCTGTTTTACAATTCTGCTCCAGTGTTTTGGTACTTGAGCAGAGTCCCATGGGGTAAAGCTTACTCTTCAAACGAGCTCAAGCAAATGGTGGAAAACGAGGGGCTTACCATAACCAAAAGAACAATATCAAACGGTATCGATGGGTTGTTTAACACTTTCGAAGCTAATCAATATCTGCAAAAGCTCGGTGTTGTTTCTGTGGTGAGACATGACCGAGAACGAGTGGCTTTAAAGATGGGTACGAACGATGTGCATCCAGCAGCAGTCCTTTATTCGCTTTACCGCTATGCAATACGCAAAGGGTATTACAACCTTACGGTAAAGGAGCTTTATAACGAATCCAACAGTGCTTATGGTGGGCCCTACGTCATTTTTGGCGTAGAAAGGCAAAGCTTAGAGCGGCTGCTTCGTGGGATGCAAGAACACTACAAAGGACTTGTCAGCGTGGATTTGGTAGCGGACTTGGACAACATTCACTTGGACCCTTCGGTCAAGGATTATAAAGAATTGGTAACTCATTATGGCAGCAGATTCTAGGAACATAAGCTATGCTGGGCTTGGAAGATATTCAACTTTTGGTCTTCGAGAAGAATGGATGACATCATTCTTGAGTCTTGGAGAAGACTATCTTCGTAATAACACATTAGGGCCCAGGCAAAAGACAGCCTTAAATGAATACTTGAGGGATGCTGGTTTCATAGAAAGAAACAGAAAAAGCACGGAGTTATGTGATGTTGTCAGGTTTGGTTATTCTTTAGGTTCACTTTCTGTGCTGAGCGTGTGGGCGATTATCTGGACAAATCTTTGTCATAACTCGGGAATCTTTCTATGGTGGGCAAACCAACCACCCGGTAATTATACGAGAGAGAGCATGCTTCAGGAGTTGCGACAAACTGATAAGCGAGAGAGAACTTTGACAAACATTACTAATTCCCTTATAAGTACCCTTCAGTCCACACCAATTGGGAAGGATTTGCGCCAAGGAGAGGTCATTAAATCGGGCCGAGGCAGAATTGTTCAGAAAATTGGACATCCAAAGCTCAACTTAGTGGAAGTTATCTATGCTTTCTACATGTTTGCTAGGAAACATGAAATGTTCTCCATATCCATTGAAGATATGGAACCATATGTTGAGTCACCGCAAAAGATTTTTTGCATAACATCGGCAGAGTTGGCAGATGTTTTGGGGAGTAGCAAAAGCGAAAAGCTCTTCAAGGTTACCTGGACCAATGACAAAGTTTACTTGGATTTGGATGAAGGGCTTAATGAGGTTGACGTGCTAAAAATGTGTATTTCCACAGGGGGTGGGTAACAGTGAGATACTCAGAGATTTTGGGGCTTTACGAAAACTTCAAGCCGGCTTATGACCTAACTGATGAAATCAAGAATGGCTGGAAACAGTTCATTCCAGTGGATTCTTTTATTGACCTACTAAGTAGTTTTTTGGAGGCTTTAGAATCGTCGGATCCAAGAACAAAGAGATCCATTTGGCTTCAAGGTAAGTATGGTGTTGGAAAGAGTCACGCTACAAGCGTTGTAAAACACCTGCTGTGGGACCCGTGGGAGGACATAGAAGACTTTGTTGACCAACTGGGCAATGTTAAGCCTCAGCTACAGAAAAAATTGGAGAACTTCCGTCATAGGAACCGTGTATTTCCAGTTGTCCTTAAAGGTAGTGGTTCTATCAATGATGGCCTCTCATTCAAGTGGGCAATACAAAATGCTGTGAAAAGAGCATTGAACCAAGAAGGATTAGACATCACACCGTTAACAGAGTTTGAGCAATACAAGAGGCACGTTCTTGAGCAGGAAAAATACGGGTATGATTGGGACGTATTCCTAAAGGAGAAACCGCAGTTGCGGGCCGTGGTGGGTAACAGAGATGGACTCATAACAGCACTTGAACATGGTAACGTAGAGGTGCTAAAGGCTTTCCGTAAGGCTCTTGGCGATGTTCTGTTGTCTACTGCGGATATCGAAACATGGCTTGAAGAAGTTGTAAAGGAATTAAAAGCGCAGGATGTTGCAACTTCTATGGCTATTTATTGGGACGAATTTACGTCCGTATTGGACATACAGAGAAGGGCTCCTGAAATACTCACACTACTGCAAAACATCGCCGAGAAGACATTCTCATCAGACATATATTTGTTCGTGGTTAGTCATAGGGATCCTGAACAAATTGCTTATACCGAAGACGAGAAAAAGGTTCTCGACAGATTCATTAGCAAAACTTACAGAATGGAAGAAATTACAACTTACGATATCATTGCCCATGCCATCAAGAAAAAAGATCCGGAGCAGTGGAAAATACTAAGGGATCAGTGTTTACGGAACACATCAATAACTAACCTCATACTAAGGCTAACCAGTACTGATGGGGCCGATATCAAGAGAATAGTGAGCGATGTATTTCCCATTCATCCTTACACGGCTTTCTTGGCAGCCAAACTGGCTGACCATGTAGGTTCCGCGGAAAGAACCATATTCAGCTTTTTGTACGATGAGGAAAAGGGATTCAATGGTTTCATGAAGGAATACCCTAAGGAGTTCCATGGAAGTACGGAATACTTTCTCACTGCACCCACGCTATGGGATTTCTTTGTAGAGGAATTTGAGAACTCAGAATCAGAAAAAATGCGCTCCATTCTACAAAAGTTCACTCAGTACAAAGATGATCTTGACAATAGGGGCTCCGCCTATGGCGCCGTATTTCGCGTTATTCTCCTGCTAAATGTTTTGTACACGTTTGTGGGTGGGAGCTCTGCCATGGCTGGAGTTAACCTACTCTTGCCCTCTGAAGAAAACATAAGAGGTGCTTTTGCAGGGACGACCTTAGAAGAGGCAGTTGCGGATGTATTAGGTTATCTTGTGGACAGAGAAATATTTGATTTGACTGCTGATGGGCTTTACGAGGTGGCTGTTAGTAATTTGCCTGAGGATGAGGTAAAGAGAAAAAAAGTAGAATTTGGTAAGAAATACGAGGACGTCTCAAAACTCATTAAAGAATACGACGATCTTTACAATAATTTGCTGTCTGGCTTACGCAAGAACGTGCTCAGGGAGTTGGATATCGGAATTTACGGGGCTAATTCCAGAAACTATGAAGTGAAAAAAGTACTCCGCGAGGATTTTAAAAAGCCATATGCTCTGAAAGTTGCCATTTTTGTTGGGAGATCTGAAGACGAGCTTAGGAACATAGAGAGCGTCATTGACGAAATTATGAAGACTCCGCAAGAATCTAATCCGCATAGCGTGGTTTTTGTGGTAGCTCGGAATACCCTGGGCGAAAAGGAGTTTGACAAGTTCATAACATACAAGGCGAAATCGGCTGTGGCAAGGGAACATGGGTACGAATCAGCTATTGAAAATGAGAAGTGGGCACGCAAGTTCGCAGAAAACTTTGCTAGTTCCATAGAAAAAGGTACAGCTATGGTTTTCACAAAACAGGGCAAGCAGAACGTGAGCTTTAGTTCTCTGTCCACAGTTCTAAACAACCACAGTAAAGATATCTTTGAATTTGGTTTGGAAAACATAGAAGACCTTACACAGAATAAGAACATTTGGGAGAAGAAAAGGGCAGAAAAATTGGCTCAGATTTTCTGTGCTGCTCAAAGCTATGAGGATCTAGTGCAAAGAACAAGAAACAATGCCAGGTACAACATGATCATGGCCATGTTCAGGACAAATGGGGAATACATTGTAGATAACAAGCTGTTTTTGAAAAAGGACTTGACGGATGGTGACCACCCACTAGTAAAAATATGCAAAGAAGTAGAACGAGCATTAGAGAATAACAGAGGATCCACTTTCAGTTTGCGAGCTGTCCTGGGTTTCTTGGCTTATGAACCGTACGGGCTTTATGCGAACGAGGTAAACACCGCTGCTCTTGCTTTTGCCTTGCGTCCTTACATAAACAAAATATTCCAGGCAAACAGCGGAATAAAAATAACGCCCGACCAAATGGGTAGCAAGGTGGTAAAACTTCTAGATTCTTTCGATAACGGTGGGGTTGCTTCAGATGAGCTTCGTGTCAGACTTGGCTCCGAAGAAGAGAGCTCTTTAGTAAGTTTGCTTACCAAGCTTTTTGATTTACAAGAGAATGAAAACTTGACCAATGTGAGATGGGGTGTAAGAAAGTGGTTTACTGAAAAAGCAAGAGTGCCAGTGTGGGTTCTAAAGTATGTGGATGAGCTCAAAGGTCTGGATAACGTTAAAGAGAATACTACCAATTTCATCGTAACGGTGATTGATAAGCTGGTAAGCTCGCCTGACAGTGAATTGAACCAAGAATCGATTTCAAGTTTTTATAAATTGCTGCAAAGGTTTGAGCCATTTCTCACACGAGCTTTGGACATAGAAAAGCTTAATAGAGCATTTGAAGAATGGCTTCAACAGCAAGACGACGTTGCGACTGTGTTGCCCGATGACATTCCATCTGTTAAAGAGTATTTGACTCGCAATATGCAGGAACAAGTAGCACTTTGGAAAGAAGACAAGTTGAGGTTACAGCTACAAAAATGGGGCCAGGAGAAAGAAGCTTCAGAAACAGAAAAGCAACTGGCGAAAATAATAGGCAAGATTTTCAGGCTTGAGGAAGACTTGCCGGAGGTGGGTACGACTGTAAAAGCGGTCCGCCAAAAAATAAACAACGAAGTAGGTTATCCTATCTGGCTGTTTAAGTATTTTTACAATGATGAAGACTTCAGTGATGCAGTTATGGCACTCAACACTTTGGTAGTTAGTAGTGAAGGTTCTGGCGCCATGTTTGATTACGGTAAATACGTTAACTTGCTTAGGGGCAAGGAAGACGTACTGGCAAGCAATTTTGGTTCCGTTGTGGGTTCGAAGGCACTCAGTATTTGGGCACAGCGATGCAATTGTGATACCACTGCTAATGTTGGCCAAGACTTAGTGCGGCTGGCTGGAGGCGAAGTTTGGAAAATAACAGAAGACCAGTTACGTGAAGTTATTACTATTAAGGACTTCCTCCTTACTGCGGCGCGTTTATTCGGACTCGAATCGGTTAGCAACATGACTGATTTGAGTTCTGGAATACAGGAATGGTTGGACAGAGTTGGTTACCCATACTGGTTTTTTGAAAAGATCGCACAAGATTCTAATTTAAGAAGTTTACTGTCTGACATTGCCGATGTTGTTAGGAGTGCAGGTTCAAAGCAAGACGCTGAGCACTTAGGGAATTTAGCCAAACGAATAAAAGCTTCTGAGCCCCAGCTGAAAGAGCTTTTAACCCCAGAAAGCGCTAGCTTGTACATGAAGATTTTGTTGGAGGAAAGCTTTAGCCTATATGACTTGGACGATGCTACAGTGAGGCAGTTGTTACGAGAAGTAAGGCAAGTACTGAAAGATACTGATTTTTACTGGAATGAAGAGAAGTTTAATGAACAACTGAAACGACGAATTGACGTTTTGAAAGGTGAACAAAAGAAGAACAAACTAAGAGAAACCATAGAGAGCGGCTCTCACGATCTTAAAGAGATAATGTTACGCCTGATTGAGGAATATCCTGAGGTTTGTGAGTGGCTAGTGCGTGAACTTGGGTTAGGTGAATAACATGAATGTGACTGGCTTTGATGAACTTGCTGCTTTGGTTAACCAGGATAAGGCGTCAAATATTCCTTCTGCAACGCGTTACCCTGTTCGCTTCATCTTTGTGAAAGATGTGTGGACCGTAAAGAACATTGTGGAAATGTTGAAACAAAGGTCGGCCATGGTAGTTGATGTGTCCAATGTTTTTCCGCTGAATTTCAGCTCAGACGGTTTTCCTACAGCTAGTACTCTTTTACAGGAGATAAGCACACAAGACGGAGACTTAGTCGTTGTCTCTGCAGGGAACTTGATTCGTTTTTGGTCAGATGATGAGTTTGGCCTCCTTGTGAGCAGTCTCATGGAGTTTGAGAATTCACTTAGAACACCTAACCGCCGTATATACGTAATCCTGGAGGGTTTGGCTGAGCGTTTTGATGCGGTGTTTTGGGACAAACGTAGAAGGCATATTGGTATTGATCCCAGATGGGTACTGGACAGCCCAAGAAGTACGGTTCGTGTTAACATGCTGCGGTTTGACTACCAAATCAACGGAAGAAATGTTTTGCCCGATGTCAAGTCGCTAGCTGGACTTTGGCAAGGACCCAAGCAGGACGAGTTCATATGTTGCTCTCAAACTTTGCGCACGAAAACCTGTTATTGCTCAGACGACGTTGTGTCCTTTATTGATTTAGATACGCCGCCTGAATTCTTACAAAAGGTAATGCACATCGATGTTAGCTGTATTCCATACGAAAAAGGTGAAGATGGCTTTTGGACCGAGCTAATTAATGAGTTTAGAAATACTAAATTACATTCAGTGAGGACGCTGCTGGAGAAAAAATACAACCTCAACAATGCAGAAGAAGCTAATTGGACAGATATTTTTGTTAGTAAATCGAAAAATGATTATGAAAGATGGGTCATTAAGAACTTCGTTGTGCGTTGTACTGATGACGATGCGTTAGAGTTTGTTAGATTAACATTTGGAGCCATGCGTGGTATGTCGGTTGAGGAGTTTGTTGAACAGTGTTGGATGAGTCCTTTTCAAGAAACGCTTTCAAAAGAGTTGTTGGCTCAGCGCTTCGTTGTTCTTCGCGACATCCATACACTCTTAGGCAAACGGGTTCCGATTCAAATAGAACGTGAGCTGGAAGAGAAGCTAAGCACGGGTGATCCATCGACTTTAGCGCCCTTGGTAACCGGAATTACCTTTGCTGAGAGGAAATGGCTAGTTAGAAACTGGGAGTTAGTGAAGGACTTAAAAGATAAGTATTCTGCTCTTCACTACTACCTTTCAGATGTGAACGTGGTTAGCGATTCGCCATTTGCCGATAAACTACTTGCCTACATAAATGAATACAAGCGCTGCAAGTTAAGAAATACAATTACTGACGAATTAGAATCCTTGCTGGAAGACTTAAACAAGGATGAATCTTCTTTTTACGATTGGTATTACTCTTTACCTACGGCCGCAAAGTTGATTGGTGGTGATATTTGCGGCTCACTCCATTGGGTAGATGGTTTGGGCATGGAGTTTGCATCATTGGTGTGCAAAAAATTGGAGGAAATGGGATACGAAGCGGAAGTTCATCTTGCCAGAGCGAACTTGCCGAGCACCACAGGTTCTAATATGTTTCAAGGTATTGAAAGAATTGATGCACTGGACAGCTACATTCATGGCAAAACCACATACCAATACCCGGATGATTTAGTTAAGGAGCTGGAGTTGGTCGCAGACGAAATCCTCCCGCCTTTGGCTTCTTTGAAGAAGGACTTTTGCCTGGTTTCTGATCATGGGTTTACGGTTTTTGCATGCAATAAGTTTCAAAAAGTACATAAGTTTAAGTTCGAAAAGGTTCGCGACGAAGGGCGTTACGCTGAGCTTGACCCGGGACAGAAGGTGCCACACGATGAGGATGTTGTTGTTTACGAGGATCCAGAAAGTGAGAGAAAATTCGTACTTGCGTTAAGGCACATATCCGTTTCGCAAACGCCAAAAAGAGAGTCCCATGGTGGGGCAACACCTGAAGAAGTTTTGGTTCCGGTCATTTTCGCCAGAGTGGCTAAGAAAGTAGAATACGAAGTAGAGTTGGAGACACCTAGCATATCTGTGCGAAACCGTGTACTTCGTTTTCGGTTAAAACCCGAACCCAAAGCTGTTCCGGAGGTAGTCATTGGGTCTAATAGGTATGAAGCAACACGAACAAAGGATTGGTTCGAAGTTAGCCTGAAAAACCTCCGATCAGGTGATTATGTGGCTAAAATCACAGTACCCGGATTTGAACAGGAAGTACAATTCAAAGTTAAGGGTGGGATTGAAGAAAGGGGCTTATGATGAGCGAGGACTTAGACAGGAAGATAAGGGACGTTTTCCCGGATGAATCCGTTTACAAAATGCCACAAAATTATGGCGTCTTTAGTGGTAGAAACATACCATCCTTCATAAAAGATTGGCTCATAAAAAAGTTCACTGATGAAGACGGCACACTGGATAAGCAAGGTCTGCTTAGTTACCTTGACAGGTTTCTCCCAGATAAGAAGCAAGCACAGATTATCAAGAAACAGCTTGTTCAGACTCAAGAACCATATACGGTGTTGGCGCGCGTACAGACACAAGCAGACATTAAGAAGGGCATCATACGCTTTTCCATACCAGATTTCGGCATAGGTCCAGGGGAAGGCATAATACCTCGATCTCTTATAGAAGCTCATCCGGAGCTAATGGCAGATGAAATATGGGGCATATTTACGTTGGTTTACGAGCCTGAGGATGAGCACACACCAGGACATATCTCGGTTATGGATTTTAAACCTTTCAAACCTTATGAAGTGGACTTGGATTACTTTAAGGAAGGGCGTAAGGAGTTCACCTTGGAGGAGTGGATTGATGTTCTCATAAGAGCCATGGAATACATGCCAACAGGTTTCGAGAGTGCCCAGCAAAAACTGCTATTCCTTAGCAGATTGCTCGTCTTCGTTGAGCCAAGGCTGAACATGATTGAACTTGCTCCAAAAGGTACGGGGAAGTCATACATTTTCAACAACTTAACAAAATACGGTTGGTGCATAAGTGGAGGCACAGTGACCAGAGCAAAGATGTTTTACGATATCTCACGTCGGTCTTTTGGCTACATTACCAGGTACGATTTTGTTGCTCTGGATGAAATAGAAACTTTAAAATTCGCGGAGGAAGAAGAACTTAAAGGTGCGCTCAAGAACTATTTGGAGCTTGGGAAGTTTACCATTGCAGATGTTACCAAGACCTCTGAGGCCGGTTTCATGCTTCTTGGCAATATTCCTTTAACTAGTGAACATAAGCCCATAAACGATATTTACTTTAGTCATTTGCCTGACTTCTTCCGCGATTCTGCTTTACTTGACAGATTTCATGGTTTCATCGAGGGGTGGCATTTACCCCGCATAAATGAGGATATGAAAGTTAGCGGGTACACACTAAATGTGGAGTTTTTCTCCGAGATACTACACAAAGTAAGAGAGCGTAGCGAATATGCGGCCATAGTTGATGAGCTGCTAGATATACCACCTAAAGCAGATACCAGAGATGTAACCGCGGTAAAAAGATTGTGTACGGCCTATCTGAAGATCCTTTTTCCGCACATTACTGATAGTTCCCAAATAACTAAAGAGGAGTTCGAGACGTATTGTCTGAAGCCTGCTTTGGAGAAGCGTGCCATTGTCAAGAGCCAAATCCATCTTATGGATCCTGAATTCAAAGCTGCTATTCCCGACATCGTGGTGAAGCAAGACCATGTTAGCACATGAAGGCAAAGGAGTACAGGCTCGACCTGAAATGAAGTGAGCGAGGATGTTTGATGGAGAGGGTGACCCTGATTATAAGGGCAGCCTTGAAGAGCTAGAGCAAAATCTTCTCTTGCAGCAATTGGATGAGATAATCGAAGCTTTTGAGTCGAAAGAAGGCGTAAGAGAAGGCGGTAACAATGAAAAGCGGACAACATGGAATTTCCAATCATTCCATAAAACCAACCGTGTTGATGGCGCGCAGACAAGGCAGAAAAGTCGGTTGGGTTCTTCTAATGTACAAATCCAAAAGACTTCACAAAAACATGAAGGGGCTTATGGAAGTGAAACTTACAAGATAGGGCGACGGAACAGTCGCGACGAAGAATTCGCAGAAAATGAGTGGGATTACCTAATGAATCCTCGATGGTATTTTGGTGACAAAAAACCCAGAAAATGGGGCGATGATAAAATCCTCAGAGCACGGCTTCTGTTAAGTGACTACAGGAATGGGGTAGTAAGTGACTACATTCCACTTGAAGCTGAGTATGAGCTTTGCGACATTCTTAATGAACTCTATGAGGATGAAGATCCAGAGGAAAATTGGTAAATTTGTTTTTTTCTCACAGGAGGTAACTGCTTAATGGCAACCTTTGAGGAATTCATGGATTTAGACATAAGGGTGGGAAGAGTGATAAACGCAGAGGATTTTCCTAAGGCGAGAAAGCCTGCTTACAAGCTCACCATTGATTTTGGTCCTTTGGGTGTGAAAAACTCCAGCGCACAGATTACGGAACTTTACAAGAAGGAAGACTTGGTGGGCAAGGAGGTTGTGTGCGTAATGAATTTCCCGCCGAAGCAGGTTGCTGACTTTGTTTCTGAGGTGCTAGTGCTTGGCGTATACACAGAAAACGGTGTGGTATTGCTCCAGCCAGATAGAGAAGTACCTTTGGGTTGTAAGATCGGTTAACTAAACAGCCCAATGCTAAAATATGCAGTGGAGGGTATAGCATAGAGATGCATTAGTGACTGAGTAACGCCTAAAGTAAGGTGTTAAAACTAATTTCTGCAGTTCTTGAACTGTTAATTCTTTCGCATTATAGAAGTACCTATAAGGTGTTAAAACAGAACAGACTTACTGGTAACGGTCAAATCAATGATCATGGATATGGAATCCGATGTTTACGCTTGGTTAGAAGAATGTCAAATAAAAGAAATTAAGGCAACGCAAATTGCTGCAGCAATCCACCAAGAAATAGAAGACTTCCGCAATCGTCAGAAAGCATTAGAAGGCCGGCTGGCGTATTACGAAGAAGGAAACAATATTGACAAAGAGCGCTGATATAAGCTGTTTAATGCAACAGATTAGATGTATAATATTTAATTAATAATTTAACATTAGGAGGTGAAAGAATGAATGCCGATGAACGAAAAAGGAAAAAGCAAGAACGAGAACAAAAGAAACAGGAAATGTTAGCATTATATGGCGAGGAGGTTCTATTTGCGAAAACAAGAGGAACCTACGTAGAGGGCAACCTTGTATTGCCTCTAAATAGTCCAGTTGACTTTATTGGTTATGAGAAGGGTATCCGATTAATCCAGGAAAGAATTTTTGGAGAGAGTTTTAATCAATTCATATACTACGATCATTTAAAACCTATCGTTATACAAACCAAAGAAGAGATCTATAGAGACGTATCTTTAGGGAAGCTTATATTATTCGGTCCGTTAGCCTTTGGCATGAAAGATAAGAAAGTAGAAAGGAAAAGGTATTTTTTGATCAGTTTTGATGAGTATTTTGGTATTTTTACTTGCGATTATTGGGGGAGTCCAACTTTCGTTCTGAAGGTCAACGAGGCAAGAATGAAATATCTTAATTCTCTTAATAAAGAGGATGCTACAAGCTGACTTTGCTGTAATAACTTATTAAAAAGTTGAAGACAAAAACATATGAGTTTATTTTAGGCGACGCTTTCAAAGTTTTAAAATAGTGCCGTTAAGGTTTGTAGCAGAAAACTTGGGTGCAGAAGTTATATGGGACGACAAGTCTCAAACACGGTAAGCACAGAAAAACTTTGTTCTCATAAAGGAAGACTGCTCCAAGATCATTTACTAAATGTAGCCATAAGGACAAAAGAAATACTAAACCAAGCACTACCAAGCGATTACCAGCATAGAGAAACTATCTTAAACACAGGCTATCCTATAGGACTCACACACGATCTTGGTAAATCTACACAGTACTTCCACGATTAGTTAAACAAAGGAGAAAAAGGAGTTCTAACACATCATCCAGCACTTTCTTCAATTTTCAACTTTTATATTGTGAGTGCTTACCTTGATAAGCAAAACCTACAAGATGATCTTAAGACCATACTTAAAGCACTTTCTGTATTCACTGTTAAAAAACATCACAGCGACTTAAACGATGTAGCCGAAGTGATAAAAAAGCTCGACGGCATTCTTATAGAAAAACAAATACAATCCATAGATAATGAAAAGCTACAAGAAGTACTCAGCGTTATAAATATAAGCAAATGGTACATAGAAGAAATAAACACAGATACGCTTAGGAAGTGGCTGATAGACTTCCAAAGCAATCATGTTTTTGACTTAGTAATCGGTATAAAACACATTCTAAATGGAAGCAGTAGCCCAAGCTATTATTTTCTTAGCAACCTACTGTTTTCAGCATTAGTAAATGCTGACACGATCGAAGGTAAAGTAATTTTGTATTTCTGTTAGGGTCTAGTATACAGCAGAAGTTACGAAAAGCGCCTAGTATGCACATCAATTCAAGTAAGAATATGTTCTATACTTTTGGCATCGTCTTTATTGCCCTTGATATGAAGACTGTCAACATTCCTTTTGGTGGAGAACACTGTTCAGGTATTATAGTGATCTTAGCCTTTATTTACATAGGTGTTCCATATGCGTTTTTCTTAATTCATGAACTGTTCGGGAACTTATCAGTGAGAGTGACAGCTAATATTGTTTAAGAAAGAGAACCATACTCATAGTCTCTGCTGTAAACCAAAAGTGAAAAGCTTCCAAAACGAACATAGTAAATTTGGATAGGTGCGAATATTCGGAAGAGAAATTACAAATACATTTACAAAGAGTTCATCTCGAGTAATGCTCTTCATCGTGAAGTTATAGCTATCTATAGCGAATTAAGAATTTTCCCGTTGTTGTTTCGTTACACTTTTTGCTCTACGTTCAGCTTCTTTATAAAAGCCCTCATGAGGCCCAACCATAAATATTAAGCAGGTTCTTTCTTTTTCCAATACTATATATGCTGCTCTATATGCCACTCCATTTATGTTGAACTTTAGGCTTCTCACACCTTTTAGCGACCCTTTGAGCATATGCCCTAGATGAGGTTTTTCTTTCAAAGCACTTAGTGCTTTCAACACTTTAGCACTTTGTTCTTTCAATCTGTCTAAGTCTTTCAAGGCATGTTGTGTAAGTTCTATCTTGTGACATCCTCCCCTCAATTAATTGAGGGGCATCTCGACGTGGGATGGCAGCTTTCGCCGCAGGTTAGCCAGCATTCCCCGGATGACCCGGATCATCACCTTGGCCTTAAGGGGTGTCACGCTCCCCTTTCTCCCAGGGTCATGCCCCAAGAGCATCGAGCGCTTTAGCGGCGATATTCAGTGCTCCAACCCTGTCGGCATCAGATTGGTAGCCGCATCTTGTGCATTTAAACCAGCCCTGAGTCTTGCGGTTGTAGCGGGAAACATTCCCGCACCGCGGACAGGTCTTGGAAGTCTCCTTGGGGTCGACGTAGATTACGGGCACCCCGGCAAGGGCGGCCTTGTATCCGATGAATGAAGCCAGCTCCCGAAAGTTCCAACCCGACATCATGCGGTTGAACTTCTTGGAGCCTTTGGCCCGTTCACGAATACCCAGCAGGTTCTCCAGGGCAATGGCTTTACCTTCAGCTTTTGCTATTTCCACAATACGTTTGGAAATACAGTGGTTGATATACCGCATCCATCTTTGTTCACGACCCGATTCCTTCTTGACGCGGGAAAGCCTGCCTGCTTGCTGAAGTGCTTTACGCCGCTCTGCCCAACGTTCTTTTCGCCACCTCACCTGTCGTCCGTCGAAGAATACGTTGTTGGACAATACAGCAAGTTTTACGATGCCGAAGTCGACCCCGATTACGCCGCACGGCTCGTTGAGACATGTTTCGTAGACGAGGGATATGGCTGCGTACCACTCGCCGCTTTTGTCTCGCCATATCTCCACAGACCCTTGACGGCAGGAACCTCCTGCCAGATCCTGGAGCCTTTTGGCGTGGTATGTGGAAGCGGCAAGGGGTACGGCTATCTGGCTCCTACCGGAGGAAACGGGGAATTTGATGACCCACGTGCCGGAGGGAAGTTGGTGGAGGGAGTAGCAGTCCTGCCGCACCATTACCGGAACCGTTTTCTCAAATTTGGGCAGGCTGGCCTTTTTGCCCCTTTGTTTGCGGGAAAGGTAGGAGCGCCTGACGGACAGCGCTTTGAGCATGGCGCACTGGAGCGTGCCCCGGTTGAGGTCGAATAACTCACATGCCTGCCGGTAGGTTTCACGGTTTAAATGTGCCCGGCTGGTAGTATTCAAAGCTTCGGCCTGCTCCAGGAACCAGGAGCACGCTTGGCGGTAGATTTCCAGCATGCGGGT